>UMFI01031582.1_pt1 | contig 55302 bp, 68 predicted proteins | sample 1964951 | NCBI WGS metagenome assembly UMFI01 (sample SAMEA4836040, study PRJEB28245) | human gut metagenome | biome: gut microbiome; material: fecal sample | place: Denmark | collected 2008 | reverse complement strand
ATCGTGTCATCTGGTTTTTGTTGGGACAAAAGAACAACCGTTTCCACATGCACCGTATTTATAAGATTAAAAAAGTTTAGTCTTGTTGTATGTGTCTAGCCTTTATAATAACGTGAAATCAATGTTTTTTCAATGGTTCACTTTTGAATACTTTCCGTATCTTTTTAAAATCTCTTTCTGTCGGTGGCAAAATGGTGGCATTTCCACCCATTACAGTGCGATCAGATCTCTCCATGTCTTATCTCCACAGATACCATCTGCTTCCAGGACGCCCTTACGGCTCTCCTGATATTTTGTCAGCGCATGGATTGTATTGGCACCTGCCGCTCTGTCCAGGGTAAGTGGCTTACCGTCCTTACCTTTAAATCCTCTGGCAATTAAAATCTCCTGTAGTAATAATACAGATAATCCGTTGTCTCCTTTTTTTACTGTTTTTGGCTCAAACATATAATGACCTCCTGTCTGTGTATCGGTATTTCCAGTTGTACCATCTTTTGTGTATCTAAGTACATGTGTCCAAGGATAATTTCTATAGCTTCGGATCAGGAACTCTCTTCCGGTCTGATCGCCCGGTTTGCCGCCTGTGGCAGTTCCTTTTTCATTGATAGATGCTTCAACTTCTTTTCCGTTGCCGCAATACATAGCGGTATGGTGAGACGTATTCAGAAGCACGTCTCCACGAATCAGTCCTGCTCCAGTCTTGAGATTTACCTCATGAGTGATGACCTCAAAACCATTTTTTGTAAAGACCTTGAGCATGTTTCCTGTGTAAGTCGCTCCGCCTGTCTTAACCGGAATCCCGGCGTTCTGGCAAGCCTGAATGACTGCCGCTGAACAATCATAGTCTCCCTTCTCTCCCCATCTGTAGATCTGATCATATCCATGGGAATTGTCTTTCGCCCATGTTTCCATCTGCTGTACTGCTTTTTCAATCTTGCTCATAGGTTCGTCTTCCCCTTCTATGTAATTTTTATAAAATACATTCCGGTCAACCTTTGTTCCGATTCCCGGAATCGTTGCTTTACTGGAATACTGCCAGCCCACTCCTGCCTCCGGCCGGAGACGTTCCTGCAATGTTCCGTTGTCATTGACCGGATATCTGGCAATCCAGCAGTCATATTTTTTTAAAGCTTTTGTCAGTACATTCTGATACCAGTCCAGATTGCAGTAGATCCCGCCCTGGTATCCTGCTGCCTGAATTTTCTTCAGGAATGCCAGGGCAATCTTTTCCACCGCTACACTTCCCAGTTTTCTCTGTTCGGACCATTCCAGATCATAAAATACCGGGAAATTAAGCCGGCACTTGTTCAGGACTTTCAGTACACTCTCTGCTTCCTGTTCTGCCTGTGCCGGGCTTTTGGCATAGCTGTATTTGTACACCCCAACCGGGATTCCATGCTGAGTACAGCCCTTGTAGTTCTGCTCAAAGGTACTGTCTGTTTTATTTCCCTTTTCCGTGATCCGCAGGATTGCAAATCCCATTCCATAATCTGCCACTGTTTCCCAGTCAATCTTTCCCTGGTAAGCAGATACATCAATTCCTTTGATTTCCATAGATTTTCCTCCAATAGAAAAGAGAGCCTGTTTCCAAGCTCTCCTGCTAATCCTTATTTATCTTACTTTTTCCATCAATGCTTCCTGAAGCACCTGAGAAAAGTTTACCCCTGCCCTGATGGCAGCTTCATTTAACCATTCCGGAATACTGAGTGTTTTCTTTACCGCTTTTGAACAATGTTTCCTTCTGTATTCCATCAAATCAAACTCTACCACTACCAGAAATCCATCTTCTACCAGGATTTTTCCAGGAGCTGATGCTTCCGGGATCTTTTCTCCTGCTTCCTCCATGGTTGTAACAGACAGCCCCAGGGCTTCCACTGCCATTTCGTAAGCCTGCTGCATATCGTCCCCCTGTGTCAGACATTCCGGAATATCTGGAAATTCTACCCAGAATCCCCCTTCCTCTGCTTCGTGGAAAATAGCAGGATAAAATAATTTATTCATATTGACACCTCCGCGATATTCTGGGCAGGGGCTTATTTCAGCCCCGCCTGTTTCAGTATTGCCTGCTCCATTCCCTTTTTCAGGTCTTTGGAGTGATAAGGAACGATTACCGTTCTCCCCGTTTCTTTGCATATCAGCTTTTTATGAGAACCGTTCTGACCGATCTCTTCGAAGCCATTCTGCTTAAGAAACTTTAACATCTCTTTCGAGGTCATTGGCATCTTTTGTATCTCCTTTCCTTATCATGGCTTTATTCTATCACGTATTTTTACGTATGTCAATATATTTTACGTATTTTTATGTATTATTCTTTTTCCCGTCTTTCTCAAGAAGATTCCGCAGCATTTCATATAATCCTGTACTTGCCAGTCCGGAGATCATTCCTCCCAGAACCACTTCTGCATTAATCCCTGTCTGGAAATTAATCAGGATCGCAATCAGCGTTCCCATACACAGGGCAGTAAGCGGTATGTACTTGTTTGGGAACCAGTCAAAGGCTGTTTTAAGACAAAAACCTACTAAGAGGCAGATACCTAAGATCAACGGGTTTACATAGTCAAATAAAAAACTGATATCCATAGTTATTCCTCTCTTCCTACAATTTCATCTATTCGGTGGTGGGCAGACTTTGTAGACTGTTCTACAATCGCCATGCGTTCCACAAGATTATTATGTTTCTTCACTTTTTCTTCCAACTGCTCCAGTCGATAGGTAGTAAGCTTATTGGCCGTCATGATTCCGGCTAGACTACCTACAAGGGTTCCGATCAGAGAGCAGATGGCAACTACAATTTCAGGCTGCATGTGTTTTCTCCTTTCCCGGCTTTGCGCCGGCGCAATTTTAAGTATGAAAAAAGACCTTCACGATCCTGCCCTGATCTCCATATGATTCTCCTTTACTCTACCAGTGGGATCATATCCCATAAAGCCGGTACGGTATCCGGTGGATACTGTCCGTCCGAAGTATGGTCCTGTCTTGCACGGTACAGCATCTCCTGGTATGCAGCCCTCTTCCCGGTCTGATAACGGGTATCCGGCTTCCATTCCGGATACAGACCGCTTACCGTTGCCGCTTCTTCATCTGTCAGATAAGATAATGCCATATGGATCTCTTCCTGCTGCTTTTCCGCTGCCGGGATCTCCTGCAGGCCGAACCCTGCCAGAAGGCTTCCCTCTTTCTGTACGACCGTAAACTCCGGGGTACAGAGTTCCATATCCCGGTACTCCCCGGTCAGCATCTCATCTGTCAGGAACTGTACCTTTGTCAGGTTTCCCCTGGTCAGTTTCCCGGCCAGTCCGTCCAGTTCCGCATAACTTTTGAGCCCTGTTGTGATATTCCTCAGGTCTGAGCCCTCTGAGATCTCCATTTCCGTTCCGTCTGCTAATCTTAATCTTTCCATCTTTCCGCCTTTCTCTCCATTACAGGAGTAAATGAACAAAACACAATACTGCCTAATACAGCTCGATCAGGATCACTTTACATTCCCCACTGTGGTTTCCGGGTCCGGCATTATAAAAGCCAAGGTTCAGCGTACCGGTCGTAATACTGTTGATTCTTGGTTCCAGGTATCCTTTTGAAACGGGGATTCCTATGGGTGCCTTTTTAAAACCCATCTTACTGATGTCCACGGCAATGTTGTCTGAAAACGCCCCTTCCTCCACCATGCCGCTTTTCGCAGAGGCAGTCTGGATGGAGCGGACCCGTATCTTTGTGTTTAGTCGATCCAGTTCGTCCTGTATCAGCTTCCCCTGACGGGCATCCAGCCCGAACCCTTCTTCCGTGGTCGTCCGGTTATTGACAAACAACAGTGCCTTCAGCTTTTTCATGAGATTTCCCCATTTTATTTTTTTGATGATATTCCCTCCGGATGCCCCGAACGGAAACACATCGGCATCCGCCGGTTCCATGTTTTCACCCAGATCTTCTATTTTTTTCGTTGTAATCTCTTCTGCCATATTATTCCTCCGTTTCTATGATCGATCCATCTGCATCTGCGACCGGAAGTTTATCCCAGTCTGCCAATACCAACGCTCCCTCCGGGATCCACAATCCCATTCCGTCTGTATCTGTAATCAGGCTTCCGTCATGATCCGCCAGGGCGCTCACACGGTCCCCGATCTCCACGCTTATGGTAAAGGCCTCTCCTGCAACCGCCGGATTCGGCCTTAATTCTACGCTTCTTATGAATATATTTGCTGCCATATCAGTTCACCCTCAGCCGGATCACATCCACCCAGATCTCATCTGCCACCTCATAAATATACTTAAACCGGTATTTTGCTGCCATTTCCGGCTGGATCAGGGCATCCAGGGTATGCCCGCTGACCATGCATTCCCCTTCTGCTTCCAGGACTACTTCCCCTTTCTCCCAGTCCTCCCGGTAAAGCTCCCACCGGGCCGCTTTGATCTCAAAAGGAATCTCCTTTCCGCAGACAGGACGTACCAGACTGACCATATGGGCTTTCTCCCCCAGATCCATATAGATATCCTCAACATAATTGATACTCAATGGTAAATCCTCCTTTTTCCAGGCCTCCCAAAAAAGAGCCCAGGGATGCATCCCCGGTATACCCCCGTTCCAGGACGGTTACTTTCAGCTTATGGCCGCTGATTGCAAACAGGGCCCTGCAGACGTAAGAGGTTCTCCCGGCATCGTTCTCCGCCCACAGGTCTACGATATATTCCCCTTCCAGGTTTGCAGGGACCTCTGTCTGCCAGAGATCCCCCTCTTTCCTTGTAAAAATGATCTCAGCCCCGTTTGCGCGGCCGTAGACCCTGGTGACCAACTCAGTCCGTAACCTCTACACTGATGATAAAGGTCTTGCCTGCATCTACCGGGTTTGGTGTCAGTTTCGCGCTTACAAATACAGGAGCGCCCGTATCCAGTGTTACCTTACGTGTGACTGTAGTGCTCTTTCCTGCCTTATCCGTAGCAACAACCGTGATCGTATTAGCTCCCGGGCTGAGGGTAATGGTCTTGCTCCATGTACCGTTTTCATTGACTGCTACTTTTTCACCGTTTACCGTAACCGTAACCGGCTTGGAGGTGGCATCGTCTGTGGTACCGGATACCAGCAGTCTCGCCTGGTTTGTCACATAGCCTTCCACCGGAGCTGTGACGGACAGTGTCGGTGGAACGGTATCCACGGTAAAGGAGACGGTCTGTACTGCTGCAGCATTCCCGTCATGATCCGATACTTCCACCTTGATCGTATGCGCTCCGTTACCCAGTGCGCTTTTTGGCGTATAGGTACACTCATATCCTCCGGAAACCGCCTTTTTGCTGATCTCTTCTGATGCCACTGCGCTGCCGTCTACGGTCAGTTTTATTGTGGATTCATTAATTCCGGAATCCTCATCCGTGACTTTAAAAGCAATCGCCGGAGTGGCATTGGTAATAAATGCACCGGATGTAGGATATGTAATGGCTGACACCGGGGCTACTTTTTCTTTTACTACCAGCTGCAGGGATTTTCCCAGCGTTCCATCTGACGCGTCCTTTGTGGTGGTGTTACCAGCATCATCCGTGGCCCTGACCGTCACCGGATAATAATGCCCGGACTGGTTATAGCTGGATCTTACCGGGGCTGTTACCGTTGCCTCGTATTTTCCTGTCTCCCTGTTTAAGGTAAGGTTGTAAGTCTGGCCGTTGATAATGGCCTGTACTGTTTTTACACTCATAATCTTCTCCTTTTTATTTTCCTGTTTATTATAGACCTCTGTAAATTTTTTCACACGGAGCCCGGGTATAGTAAGATACATTTAACGAGGATATCATTCAAGTCTCTCCTTTCACAAGTTTTTTTATTTCTTCTATTTCTCTTTTCATGGTATTTATCTGTTCTTTCTGGCTCTTAATCATGGCAAACATTGCCGGTATCAAAATCCTTTCGCTCCAGTCATCTGTCAGCCCTTCTTCATTTTTAACCGCTGCAGTTGGAAGATATGTCTCTACATCTTCTGCGATCAACATTGGCATGACCTTGTTGAAACATGAAGAGTTTCGATTTACATAATCATTTTTATACTTCGCCCAAACTGGCTGTATCTGATACCATTTTTCAATATCCTCTTCTGACACATTACGACCAATGGTTTTGTACCGCTTGGATGACGAACTGCGATACACTCTGTTTCCATTGATGACAAGATTACTTCCCGTTCCAGTTCCTAATCCATGTATCTGAAATGGATTTCCTCCATCCCCAAAATCACCACCGCCGCCAGTCTGTCCTGATAAATATAAATCCAGTCCGTACATGATCTGAAGATCTCTTGCGTCTATTCTCTGGATTCCATCTTTATCTCGTATCTTTAAATTTCCATCATAACTTTCAATGAACCTTCCGTTCATCTGCCATCCAGTAAACTTTGCAATTCCATGAGCTACATTTATACCATTGTTAAAAACAGGCGTCTTGGAAAAAGTAGCATCACCGCTTACCAGCATTTTTGTTATGTTATTTAAAATTGCGCTTGCTATCGTTGCTTTTGCTGCGTCAAGATTCTTAAAATCTCCATCTACTCCTGTTTGGCTTGAATTAAATGACAAAATGTATTCATATACTGTATTAATATAAATTTCATCTGTATAACTACCTTCAACATATATTAATCCGTCTTTATTCAAAGTAATTCCCGTATAGGAATAGTTTTGCCCTTGCTGAGAATATTTGTAATAAAAAGTCAGTCCTGTATTGTCAAAACGACCAATTAAATTTCCTTTGTTGTCATAAATTTCCTGTCTTCCGTTTCCATTGTTTACACCCCCCAGCTTCATCAATCCGCCCCTGGCAGCTTCAAACGAAATATATATATGACCGTCCGGACCTTTATAAAATCCCTGCCATTTTCCGTTATCCGTAATGAGATCAAGTATGTCGTCTTTTGACAATGCAGCTATATCTATCAGAACAGGTATTGTCTGATAATCAATCAGATCCGTAAATCCTCCTGGATGATAAAAATTCACTCGGAAAAATATATAGTTTTTACTCACTGTATTCAGTTGAGTAAACCTCTGCCCGGATGTATCTGTGCTACTGCTGCTGACAGTTGTGTATGTTTTACCGTCTGAAGATGCCTGCAGCTGAAATCTTCCAACGTAATCATGTCTGTCTGCCGAATCTCCATCACGATAATATCCATGAACTGTAATTTCATCAGGAGTCAAAAGTCCATCCTGCCCACGTTTCAATGCCTGAAGCGATAATTCAATAAAATATGTTCTTCCGGGTTTTCCATCCTTGTTCTTTGCCACATTGAAACGTTTGGTTACATTAAAAATCCCCAGATAATTGGCTGTGATATCCACCCAGCCCGTATCGGCACTTAATCCAGTAACCGTATAGGTCCGGCGCGTGTTATCCCATCTCCCGGTTATGCCGCTGGATTTATTGGTGGAGTAAGAGCAGCTTGCCGATACGTCCTGCTGCCCATAAAACACCTGTACAGTAGTCTGCACGGTAGGGAATGATGCGATATTTCCCTGCCAGTCTGAGGGAATCCCCTGATATTCATTATCAAGCTGCATAACGATATTATGGGCTTTCCTTGCTTCTTCCAAAGCCTGGTTTGCCACTGTATCATCTGTATAGTGATTGAGCTTCCGCCAGTCAGATGATACATATACGCTACCCTTGTCTCTGGTTACCGTAGCCGTTAAAATATCTTCCCCGTTTGTCCATAAATCCCCGATATCATAAGGCGGCTGAGGTGTTGTAACAAATACTCTGCGCTTTCCATCAGCGGTATCCTGTGCTTCCATAGCCGCCTGCATTGCCTTTGTGATATCCGTATCCTGAAGCAATATCCAGCCCCAGATACCATTATCCTCCATGAAGCGGTAAGCATATCCTTTGGACTTCCAGAAAAAACGGTCTCCGATATGTTTCCTTCTTTCCTCCGTGGTAGTCCACTGAGATGCAGGATAATTTTGCATGGATGGCTCATAATCGTAATACCAGTCCTCCACCTGACCGTCTACCTGTGACTGCAGGATGGAAAGGTCTTTTGATACAGAATCCGCATAATCGGCAAGATTTTTGTCAGCATAATCTTTGACATCCTCTAAAGCCTGTCCGATTGGCCGGCCTCCAATCTGGATTATGTCTCCGGATATCACAACTCTGCCAGTATCCATGTCTACAGAAAATATAATTTCTTTTGTTTCTGCATCCCTTACTATAATCGCACCTGTATTGATATAATCCGCATCAATCCCATGTGCGTACAGGATCTTTGCAATGATATCTCCGTCTAAGACAAATCCATACAGATAATTTTTTCCCCCATCATTCGACACACCGATTGCTTCTGCCGTGATCTTGATTACTGTTTTGGATTCTTTCAGAGTTGGTTTGTCATGCAGATATGTAATTGTGCTCCCATCCGGCTGTTTTTCGTAAGTAGCATATAAGCCACCTCCGGCATTCAGGGAATCTCCCAGCTTTTTAATTGCCTCCTGCCGGTCTGTCCGTTCCTGCTCAATCAGTTCCTGAAGGTGTACATTGGTCTGAGTATCCTCACTTCCATACTTAGATGCATTCCTCAGACCGGATTCCGCACTGTTCTTCAAAGTTGTGATCCCAAAGAACACAAAATCAATATCCGTGATAAAGGTATTATAAGTATTCCCGCGCCAGTCCGTGATCTTTGCCAGATCCATAAATTCAGCCAATGGATACGTGATGTAATCTCCCGCAAATCTCCGGAAAGGCACTCCTGCTATCTTTTCATGGATCCATGCCACAAGGGTTTCCTCATTTCCAGAAACCAGAGGATTGCTGACGGTCAGCATATATCCTTCCGAACCGGCACGCACGGTTTCCTCAACCTCTGTTTCCTTTTCCCCTTCTGTTTTCTTCACCTTCCGGGTTGTCTGGATACCTGTAATTGTGATATCACTGGTGTCCATGGTCAGGCTCTTCCACTCTGTAAGGTTATGGCATTCCCTTGTAAAATCCAGGTCATAAGTCAGGATCTCAAGTTTTCCGCTCCGGTTAATGCGGGCATTTCCACAAGCAATCATGGCAAGATAGCCAATCACCTGCCGGAAGGTATAATCTCCGGAAGGCTTTGTCTGAATCTGAAAATCATCATGCAAAAAAGAAGTGGTAGCCATAAGGATGCTGCATCTTGAACAGGCATCCCGTAAGACAGCTCCTGCTGTTGCCGGAAACGAAAGATCTGTGGAATACGCCGCATTTGCCTTGTACATATCATCTGATGCATTTACCACAACTGTTGTTCCATAGCATTCCGGCGCTGTCACCGTAAAGGTTCCAAACTCAATCTTTTCTATTGTATTTAATAGCTCAAAAGTCAGATACAGCCTTATCCTGGCACCATAAAAATCATATTTTTCCAGATGGTCATCCTCATTCAGAAGCTCCATCTGGATATTACGGCAGATTGCCGCCCCAATGGGGACGGCGTTTGCGTCTGCCGAATCTACCACGCTATTATTGGTTATGGAAAAATCTTTCTCTTCCAGATGGAGAACCGTACCGTCAGAGAATGTAACCTCGGCATTTTCTTTAAAGTCTTGCCGCTGCATCATGATTTCTTTAAATTCACTGCTTACATGGATCATAATTTACTCTTCCCCGTCATATTAAAAGATAGCTCTTTCAGATACATCCCGTCATCCGATAAAGACCCGATGGAGATATTCCCGCTTTTGCCTACATAAAACGGATCATCCCTCCATGTCCCATGGTACAGGCTGAAATGATGCAGGGTAAAAGTGGCGCCTTTTGCAATGATACGAAGAATCTTCGTAGCCTCTTCAACCGGTATGTTGGATGCCTTATAACTGTACTGCTCTACAGTAAACATCGGGGTAAAATGCCCCTCGCCTGCCTGGGAACGGGTGCTGCCTTCTGTATATGTGGTTTCAAAGCTGTATCCCATATCTTTGTCTGGCTGCCAGATTACCGTCCCATTCATTTTGATCCTATCCTGAATCATATCCTGCCTCCTATGTCAGTAAAAACGGATTCCGTCCGTTCAGATCTCTTCTCAGTTTTGCTTCTTCAATAACCTCATCAAAAATAGTCCTGCGATTAAGCTGTGCCGTGAATCTGTACTGTCCGCCGCCGGTCACTGCTCCAGATTCCTCCCGGACAATCTTTCTCAGCAGACTTTCCGGAGCTTCGATGTTATTTCCGCTTTTCTGATCCCCAAGCACTGCCAGAAATTCAGAACGCGGCGGTATTACCGCACCGGATGCCAGATACGGAACATTTGGAACACGTGGGAAAGATGCATGGAATCCAATGATACGGCTTCCGGTTGCAGTAGGCACTTCCCATGGACCAAAGTTCATAGCCGCTTCAATTCCTGATATGGAATAATTGATATTGGAGATCCCGTAATTAATCGTACTGATCATGGAATTCATTTCGTTTTGTATTCTTCTTGTCATTCCAGCTATGGAATTGGCCACAGTCCTGCTGATGCGGCTCCACATCTGCTCTGTTTTGGCTGCTGCCTGCTGCCATCTTGACTGTACAATATTTACCGCGTTTCCCAGCTTCGGGTTGATCTGCTTTGAATTCATTTCTGCTATGATCTGTCCCACACGTCTTGCTATGGATTCCCATTTCTTAGTCATAATGTTGTACATAGACTGAGAATAGCTGCGGACCGTTTCGGTCATTTCTGCAAGCTTTTTCGCGGCAGTCTGCTTCATGTGGTCAAGATTTTTCTTTACCTCAGCAGAAGAACTTCCCCATTTTGTTACTGTCGTCTGGTCTACATCAGAAAAAGCCGTTTCCACTGCCCCTGCAACACCTGGAAGATTTTCTTCCGCTGCTTTCTTCATATCCTTGGATTCTTTATCCACAGCATCTCCTGCGGTTTTCATACTGCTAGTCACAGTCTGCTGTGCGCCTACGATATTGGTATCCACACTTGTTTTTACCGCCTGTGTTGCTTGTGGGAAATATACGCCAAGTTTATCAATAAATTCATCCGCCGGTACCCCTGCTGCTTCCAGCTGTCCCGAGATCATATCAAGAGCTTCCTGTGCTGTTGTTGCAGATGACAAAGTATCGTCCATGGACATCAGGATTCCCTGGTAAGTACCGCTGAATTCACCTCCGGTCATTGACAGCTCCCATAAAGCGTCTCTCATTCCACCCATGGCTTCTTTCATAGAAACACTGGACAGGTCAATTTCTCCCGCTGTCTTTGACATTCCAGCTCCCAGCTGTTCTGCTCTCTGTGCCAGAAGATCCACACTTTCTTTTGTTTTGGTAGTCCAATAATCGTTCTCCTGCAAAACAGCATTCACATTCTGAGTGGACAATCCCCATTCTGCGAACTTCTCCATAACCGTATTGGTCATTTCCTCCGCCGACATTCCAGCGTCTTCACAGGAATCTACAATTTTATTGATCTCATCTGCCTGCTCTGAGGATATCGTTCCAATATTCTGCATCTTCCCGGCAAGGTCGTTGATGGCAGCTCCCATTTCTGAAAGCTTTCCATTTCCGCCTTGAATTCCTTCCACCAGTCCAGCAATGCCGCGTGTCAGCTCTACGATCCCCCAGGTCGCACCGGCAATTAAACCCGCAGTTCCCACCAGTGGACCAAGAGAAGATGCAAGAGAAGAAAATCCGCCGCTTGCTCCTCCTGCTGCTTTCCCAAGATCTCCTAATAAGTCTCCGGCATCTTTGGTTCCGCTGCTAAACAGGCTTTTTAATTTTCCGGCAACAAGAGAAATACTCTCGCCACTGATCAGCTTCGTGCCAATTTGAGAAACCAGCTTTTTCACCAGTGTCCCTATTCCTGTGATATCTGCAATTTTCACTGCGATAAACGCCTTGCCAATAAATGCAGCGATCTTTCCGGCCGTACCGCTTTCTTCCAGACCGTCAAACAAATCGCCTATGGCATCTACGATCGCTGTGATCATGGACCACAAATGACTTCCCCAGTCAACCTGCTTAAGGAAGTTTCCTACTCCACGTCCTACTTCTTCCCAGTCAGTGTCTTCCAGAACATCTACGATAAACCCCGAAAGCTTTCCCAGAAACGCATTCAGGGATTGTCCTGCCTCTTCCCAGTTCAGGTTTTGAAATGCTGCATTTAGTCCAGAGGTTACGTTGTCCGCCATTGCATCCCAGTCAACCGTTTCTGCAAGCTTTTGCACCATTTCAAAGATGCCATTGATCCCATTGGTTAATGTCATCCCTGCTTCTGTAAAGCTGATTCTGGCAAACATTCCATTCAGTGCATCCCCCAGGGATTGTCCGAGTTCTTCCCATCCCGTAATTCCGGCACCGTTTTTCCTTGCCATATCTGTTACAAAGCCACTGAGCACATCCCAGGCGATCATGAAATAATTACCCATCAGATTGCCAAGCTCTGTCCATCCGATTTCTCCAATGGCCCCCCTGAGTCCTTCTGACAGCTTGCGGCCAATCTGTTTAAAATCAATTCCCCCAGGGCCGATCAGACGATTAAAGGTACGGATCAATGTGTCAATCCCTGCCCCTATCGTTCTTCCCATAAGGTCGAAATCCAGATACTTTACCAGACTGTTAAAGGTATCCGTAAACGCTCTGACAAACTTTGTGATCTTAGGCCCTACCTTTTTCCAGCTGATCACATCATAGATCCGCTTCATGCCTTTATTCAGCCCGTCTGCTACAAACTTCCCAAGGCCTTCCCAGTCTTCTTCCTGCAAAAGCTTTTTGATCTTATCTGCCAGGCCTTTAATGGAATTTTCAATAGGAACTGTCTCGAACATATCCCCCGGATTGATCCCTCCAACACTTCCCGGAGGCCGGTAATTTCCGTTTCCTCCCGTTTCCGGAAGATCGCCGCTGTCCGAAGATTCCCATCTCCGGATTTCATCCAGCCCGGAAAGATACCTGTCTTTTTCCTTTTCCGCCTTTTTCGTAGCGCCTGCCAGTTTATTGGTGGCGTCTGCAGCATCATTTGCAGCTTCCGCTGTCCCTGACAGGGATTCCCTGTAATCCTGCTGGACACCTACAGCCTTTACAAAACTGCTCTGGCCTGTCAGCGCTGCAAAAAACATCCCTACATAAGTCAGGGCGCGGGCAATTAAATTGATAAACGTGACCAGTATCGGCGCTGCTACAGAAAGAATCGGATCAAAAGCTGTTGCAATACTGTTCTTTAGTCTTGTCATGGCTGACATTAAAGCAGAAATGCTGGCATTGGTATGGTCTGAATACATGGCAAGATTCTGAAATCCCTCCCCTATTCCGGAGGTTACTGCCGATATCCCCCGAAACACAGCACTGAAAAGAACAGAAGTAGCAAGCATTTTTCCCATAGTCATACGTGTATTTTCTGTATGACGGTTCAGACCTGCTACAGCCCGGGCAGCATTTCCGCTTCCTTTGATCAAAGCCCCTGTGGCTCTGGTAATAATGCCGGTTAATCTGGAAATACGGCTTGTTGCACTGTTCAGGGTATCCGAAAAGCTCTTTGTCTTTTTCTTTGCTCCTGTAACCGCATCCTCGTACTTTTTCAGCTTTCTTTCCAGTTCCGAGAGTTTCTTTATATTCTGGTCATATTCCTGATATCCCAGCCCGGTCCCTGCTGCTTCCAGTTCCTTTTGCCGCTTTTTCAGTCTGGAGATCTCATCATTCAGCTCCACAATTTTCTTTCGGGAAATCTTTGCGCTTTCTCCAAGCTTTTTCAGGTTCTCTTCTTTAGCCGCCTGATCAGGTGTCTTTGCAAGCTCTTTGGCGTAGGCTTTCGCCTCTTCTTTTAAAAGCGCAAGCTTGCGATATACCTCATCAAATTCTTTACTGCCTAACCCTTTTCCTGCGCTGGCCAGTCTTGCAAGTTCCAGCTCTGCATCACGAATCTGCCCGGCAAAAGATTCCTGGTCAAACGGATTGATACTGGAATCCAGATTCAGCCTTTCCTGATACTCTTTTGCCTCCTGGTTCAGGATTTTCAGCTTTGTATAAGCATCATCGTAATCAGAATCACCAAACCACTGTCCTGCTGCTTCCATTTGCTTTAGGGCATCCTCTGTTTTTGTGATTTCCAAATACAGTTCATTGACACTGGTTTCCGCTTCTTCTGCCCCTATTCCAATCGCTTCCATTGCCTCTCTGGAATATCCCATAAAACGCGGATCCGCTTTTTCCGGTCCATACAGGGGCCCGTCATACTCATCCTGGGAAGTGTCTTCCATTCTGGTAATCGTGATCTTCTTGTCCCGGATCCCGTCCAGTTCCTTTTTGGCTTTTCCAGCCTCTTTCGCCGCTTCTTTTGCTGACTTCGCAGTCTCCCTGGCTTCTTTTTGAGCACTTTTGGCCTTATGTTCTGCCTCGTCTGTACTGGCTGCCGCCTCAGAAGATGAGGAAGCAAGCTGTCTCATTACAGATTCCAGATTTTTTTCAATATCCAGTATAGATTTCGCGGCACGTTTGGCCGATTGCTGAAGTTTTCTGCAGTCTGTCTCAAAGCCCTCCAGATCCACTCCTGTTTCGATCAGAAGCGTTCCATCTGCTTTTACTGACATGTTTTCTCACCTCCCTATTCCAGAAGCGCTTTCAGCCGCTTCTGTTCTTCTTCCTCTGCCTTTGTATACTTCTTTTTCAGATCACACAGCTCTTTATTCTCCCGGTAAAATTCCCGTTCCCACTTTTCCAGCTTCTTTTTCTGGGTACGTTTTTTACGAAGAGAAACCACCTGAGAAAACAAACTCTCCCCGATCTCCATATAGGCTCCCATAAAGGTCCACCAATGAAGATAAGGAAGAGCTCTGATCTCTTTCCCGAGCACACGGTTTACCGATGGAATGATAATGGGAGCATCCTGCTCCCAATCCATCAGCCGCGGTTTCGGCCCGTTTTTTTCTTTTGTGCCCATGTCAATAAACGCAATGGCCTGCTGGGCTGCTTCCAGCCATAACTCCTGCGGCATCCTCTGAAAATCCTCATACAGGATATCCAGACAGATCCACCATTTTTCATCCTCTTCATACTCCGGATCATTAAAGAAATTTAAAATATCCAGAACTGCCCGGAAATCAGAACGGATCTTCCACTCCTGTTCCCCTACCCGAAGCTGCTGAGGAAGCTCCCAGGCATTCATTATTTATGATATCTGGCAGTTGCTTTCCGGACTTTTGCCATTTTCTTTTCAATACGCTCATTTGTAATCTGTTCAATAATAGAGGAGATTCCATCCAGAACGCTCTCAAAGAAAAACTCTCCTCCCGAGACAATGGTTAATGGGCCGCATTTCTGAAACAGCGCTTCTGATACCTTATATCCAAACAGATAATCAAACTGCTCTTTCACATGATCGGAATACTCCATGATCTCCCTCTCAGAGCTTTCCTCTGAAAACTCTGTGCTGTTAAAGAATTCCACTACATCTCCATAACGTTTCAGGATGTCGGAATCCGTTGGGATGAATGTCATCTTGCCAAGACATTCCCCATCAGTATCCTCAATGGGGACTACAATCTTTCCTGTATCTACCTTTAATTTCAATGTGTTCTGAAATTTTTCCTGTTCCATATTTATTTTTCACCTCTTTCTTATGCCATTGCAGCTGCCTCATCCGGGGTAAAATTTTTAGTTTTGGGAACATATTTTCCTTTTACACGTTCACCTACATAATTTACCGTAAACGGAATCTGATATCCGGAGGTATCTCCACCATAAGAAGTTGGAATTACATAACATTCCTGTTTCCACGCTGTGTATCCGGCAGTTTCGTCCCCTTCCCACATATGGACTTCAAGAGCGCTTGTTTTACAGCTATCGTCTTTATAGCGGTGATCAATAATCTCCTGAAGCTTTGTGGACAGCACACTGTCTGTTCTTGCATAATACGGATCTGCTTCCGAAGAAGCTTCATACCCATTATGCTTAAAGGTTGTCTGTCCAAGAATGTTCTGGACGCTTTCTGTATCTGGATTCAGATCCACACTGTACTCTTCCAGATCATTTCCGAGGATTTCCCAGCCCTCTGCATCTCCGTGGCAAAGGGAACCGGAATCAATCATATGGGCCATATATTTTCGGTCAATCTTACCTTCTACTTTTTCAGCAAATAACTGAAGATTTAATTTTTTCATGTCTTTTCCTCTTCTCTTTCTTTATAACATCATTTCCGTGTAATCAAAGTACAGGATCCTCCCCTGTACCATATACCGTGCCAGACCAGCCTGCGCATTGATCCCGGCAAAATTCGGCATATTCTGCAAAAGTTCTATGGTTTCTATCTCACAGCCAGCTCCAAAATCCGGATAATTTTTCCGGTTATTCTGCTCTTCCAGCCAGTCCATAAATCCCTGTACAAAATTCATGCATTCCAGATTTAAGTCATCCGAAGAAGTAGAATACTCTTTTACCACCTCAACGGTAAACCCATATGCCTTGCGTGTTTTCCCGCTGATAAAGCGTTTTACTTCCTTTTCCGCATAATTGGTAATCAGCCCGAAACTGTCTGCAGATTCAGGGGAATAATTAAAATGAAGCACGTCTCTGGTCAGCTCCTGTATTTTAGGCTCAAAATACGCCTTTACTGCATCATGCTTTGTCATCTTCCCAGTCCTTTCAAAAAATCATCAAATTCCTTTACCAGGTCTTCTCTCCGTGCGGTCATCATTGCCGTATCCCAGTGCGAAGTTGCAAGAGGATGCCGGAATTTACTGTATTCCAGCTTTTTGTCTGAAGGTATCTTTGCAACCTCCGGGCGGGACCAGAACAGCCCCTCCCCATTGGTGAAAGCCCCTTTTTTTGTTTTGGGATCCACATACAGAACCCCTTCCCACTGATAATGGGCGTACGGGCTCATGTAATGGATCCGCCCCCGGTTCCCCTCCGTTCCAATCCGCACATTCTCCGAAAGTGCCATCTGATCCGCCGGAACATAGGGCTGCATAAAACGTTCGGCTGCACTGGCAAGAAAGAAAAGCCCCTTTCTTCCACCGGTCTTTTCCGTTCCCGTTTCCAAAAGAGACTTTTTCCACTCAAAAACAATCTTAGCCATTTCCTATCCTCCTAACCGGTAATGCCTGGACACCGGAAAGGATGTATTATCTGCAAAAGCAGTGATCTGAAATGCATCCGGTCTGTGTCGATTTAATACCTGTGCCATTGTGTGACCCGTTTCACCGGTGATCTCCTCTTTGCATTCTCCCAGAACCACAAGATCTCCCTGGGAAAACGTAAACCTTCCCGCTTGCTGCTTTGCAAATCCTGCATAAGGCAGATACTTGGCATCTTCCGGAATCCGCACAACATATACGTTCTGAGAACTGACGCCCGTATCCCGGAATCCTGTTTTGATCTGGCTTTTCCAGAAACAGTTATGAATCACGGTTCTGATCCATCGTTCTTTTCGGTCCGGTGTATCAGCAGCACGAATCCGGTTGTAAAGTGTAATGGTAAATATGTAATTCTGATTCATTACCTCACCCCCGCGTACATAAGACCTGTAAAAGACAGATATCGGTATATAATCTCTCCAATTTTCCTTGCCTTTCCTTCTTCTGTATAGACTGACCGGGACAGATCAAAAGTACCGGATTCTCCATCATTATTATACGATTCTAAAAGACCTGCTCCCCCCTGCTGCCGTGCCCGCTCTGCTATTTCATCTGCCTTATAAAGAAGTTCCGCAATCTCGCAAATACACTGTTTTACCGGTTCAGTAATAAGAACTGGTTCTCTGCGCAAGCGTCCAAATGTTTTTTTATCCACTTCTCTTTCTGCCTGAGATTCCCAATATTCCCAAAAATCTTCTTTTATGACCGGGGAATCTGAATAATTCTCATAATACATATATGGCACATATAACATGGTTCCTCACACTCCTGCTAATTACGCTCCTGTTTTCATAATTGCAAACGGACATCTCTTGTTTTTGTCCTTCTGCAGAGCGTTGATCGGATTCGGGATCTCCCATCCAAGGCGCATAACCGCACGAAGGGCTACCATATCATTCTGCATCAGATTGTATGCAATGCTTCCATCTGTATTCTGAACAACGCCCTCTGTAAACAGTTTAAAAGTAATATCCTGACGGATTGCATACACAAGCTGGGAGAAGTCTCCGGAAATCATAAGCGCCTTTGATTTATCAAAAGCTCCATTGTTCGGAAAGTTCATAGGAGAACCGTCCAGATAATAATTCGTTCCACTCTGCATGTCGCTCTTAAAAATCGGCTGTCCGGTAGTATCTTTTAAACCTCTGAGTTTTGCTCTCATAGAAATGTCTGCCATGTGTCCATTTACAAAAAATCCAGAGGCCTCTACCTTGCTGATCACCCCTTCCTCTCCCATGATCTTGTCATAAATACTGTCTTCTGCTCCCAGAGTAACAACCGCATTGGCTTTTGTTGCTGTGGCTACTACATCGTCTCTCCAAGTGGAAGGCTTGTCCGCCCCAAACAAAATTGCTCCGTCAATCTTCTGGCCAAACGCTTCCACAATTCTCGGTTTTACCTCTCCCCAGATATCATAATCAGAATCATCCAGCACAGCCTCCGGAACCGGAACAATCACCGCGATTTCCTCTGCAGTAATAAACTTTTTATCCCATGCCTGCTTTGTAGTCTGCTTCTGACCGGTATCTCCATTTACAAAGTAAGCGATAGGCAGCATATCAAGAACAGGCATTTTGTACTGTTTTGATGTCATATTTGCCAGTTTTTTTCCTCTGGTAAGTACTGCTGACTGGGAAACCACTCCCTGAATAATCTCATTAGATTCCTGTACCGGAATCAGAGATTCAGCTCCAGTACGGTCAATAAGCTGCGCATCATTATCAAACAACCTTAAATTCATTCTGTTTTTATTCATCTTCTTACCTCCATTATCTTCTTGCCGCCTGGCGGATTGCATCATTGATGGAAGAATTCAGGCTTCCCCCTGCTCCTTTTCCTTCAGAACCAGATGAAGTATCAATGCGGTATGTCCCAGCTCCTGCATATTTTGGATTGTCCTTCAGGAACTTTTCCGCAGCCTTTTTAAAATCAGTCTTATCATCCACCAGCTTTGTGACCTTGAACATGACATAGTCCAGATCTTCCGATTTTACGCCTTTGGACGTCAGAACCTTTTCGTTGTTCATCTGCTCAACCTGCTGTTTATAGGTATCTCTCTCTTTTTCAATTTCCGACACATTCGGCTTATTCTTTTCTTTGTTGGCCTTATAATCCGCAATAGCCTGCTGTACTTCTGTATCGCTCATCCCCTGCTGCTGAAAGAACGATTTAAGTGCCGCCTGCTCCGCACGCTGGGCCCTTGCCGTTGCAATTTCCTCCGCCTGCTGATATGTATACGTTGCTCCGGCATTTCCCTGGCTGCCGTTGCCATTATCTCCGGAGTTTGTCTGGCCTCCGTTGCCACCCTCCCCGCTTTCATCAAATAAATGCAGGTTCATCACATTTTTTAACATAAAATAACCTCCGCTTTCAGTACGTGAACTTTCCGAGCTTTTTATGCCTTCACGTTTTGGGCATAATAAAACCGCCTGTAATCCCAGACGGTTTAAATAAATTTTATGCAGTTATATTCCCTGTTGATATCCAACAGAGCCAGATACCAGGAATCTACTAACAACTTACCTTTATCCGTAAGCTTCTGCCACGCAATTACAGTCATGCCACTGCCTGTCTCCTGTCGGATATTTTCCATAGCAAGATCACTCAGTGAATTAATCAAACTGCAGGTCAGTGCGGAAATAGCAGCACAAACAATATCCTGACCATTTACACTGCATTCTGCATGACCATACATTTCAATTCCGTTTTTATGAACTCTTACATGAATCATCTGCACACCTCCTAAAATGAGTACAAAAATACCACCGGCCATTTCTGACGGTGGTATCAGATCTTTCACATATCAATCTCTATGATTCGGATATTTTAGACAAGATTCATATTACATACCTTCCACATTCTCAAGCTGATCAACAATATCCTCTAATGCTTTTCCATCAAAAAAAGGAGCCTGCATCACTTCATCTATGCTATGGGCTTCTATAAATTTATCCCCATACCACATATCAAAATGTTTAGCGTTGAATGGATCAACACCACACGCTTTTCCATTGTAATCAAACAGGACCTCTGTACACAGACTCTCAATTCTATTTCGTAGTTCTTTTGCTGTCATAGTATATCCAGATTCTCCTTTCTTTCATTTTCTGTCAATTCTCGGGCCGGACGATCAATTAATTTATCATCTTTATACACATAATCATGTGCATGTTCCCCTTTATTACCATACGGATGCCGTTTAGCGTTTCCGTGGTCATTATTACTGATCTGCTTATATTGTCTTCCGTTTTCATCATAATAGTTTCTCTCAATTCCGCCTTTCTTTCCAGTTAATTGAGTAACACTATTAGGATTTCCAGTTAAGGTAACTCTCTTAACTTCGATTATATCCTTACCAGCTGCATTTTTCAATATTGGGGATTCCATTTTTTTAAGTTCTGTTTTGGTCGGTGTAAACTTCCCTCTCAACCCATCCTGATATACTCTCTTCATCTGCTCCGGAAGCCCCATAGCTTTGGAAAACTCACTATATTTCTGCAGCTGCCCCTGATATTTTGCTTTTTTCAGTATGATCTCCTGCTCAGGAGCTTCTCCCGATTTCAGAAGTTTGATCTCCTGCCGGGTTTTCCGCATACAGCGTTCCATATACCTCTGCTTCTGTAAGGCTTCATAGGTTGTGTACTTCTTTTCTCCATAGCTTTTGGGCGTATTTTCCTCTCTCATCATTTGTTCCAGCTGCTCATCCGTATAGGTCCGTATGGATCCAGGAGGAAAAGCCTGATAGTCATGATAACAGTTTATTCCATGCAGTCCGTCTATGTCTCCCAGTCCACAAATATCTCTCAGCTGCTCCATAGTCCATACACGCCCCTGCCACTTTTGATGATCCGGTCTGGCACCTACATGTGCAGATACCTCATATCTGTCTGTTTCCAGTTCCTGTGCCACCTGTTCATTAATTTTCCCCTGGATTTGCCCGAACCCGGTAAGGATTGCTCTCCTGGCTGCTACATCCACTCTGTTCCTGTTTCCAGAATCATAATCAATCCAGCGGATCCCCGAGGTGGTCATGCGGCTTACTGTGCGGTTCAGAATCGTGTTAAAATCAAAACCTCCCGACAACAAGTCCCACATGGCCGCATCTAAAGTGTCCTGGTAAAACTTCATCAGTGGAGAGTATGTGATCTTTCCACTGACCGGATCTTTTATAGCAAATCCCATACTATTTGTCATATTACGGAATGTATCTCCCGTCTGCTGCCGGATACCACCGATCAGCTCCTGCAGTTGGGTATTTTGTTCAAAAGGAATCTGTTCCCTTCCAAACAGCTTATAAGAACGGGCATGACCGTAATATTCCTCGTACACTGTATCAGAAAATATTTTATCCAGGCTTACGTCTATATCTCCCAGTGCCTGGCGAATCATCTTCTGTATGTTCTGATCAGATTCTCCCAGCTGCTGCAGCCTTGTAATCTGCCAGTCGGAAGAAGCGGAAGAAAATCCATTTTTACGAATCCTCTCAACAATGTCTGTCATGATCCGAGTTTCCAGTTCTGAGATCTGTTTGACCACTTCCTGAGGAATTTGTTCTAATTCCCCTTGGGATCTCATTCAATCACCTCCGCCGGATTTTGCACTTTCTTGGCTGCTTGTTCCTCTGTTTCCCCATACCATTTTGCCCTGTATTCCACCAATGACATAGCCCCCATGCTTACATCCTGTCTGTCTGTATTTCTCTCTGATTCTTTGTCTTCAATAATAGAATCATCAAAGTCCACAGTGATCTCTGTATTCTCATTAAGGGGATAATTTAAAATTCTGCCTAACCGGATAATAATTTTGATAAGCCGCCGTATCGCATCCTCCAATATAATCTCATGTTTTTTTAACATTCGATACATATCTGAGTTTTCCGAAATTACTTCTGTTGCAGTCTTCGCCTGTCCACTGTCAAAACGATATCTTTCTGTACCAAATCCACACTTCAGCGACAAATAATTCAGATCATCATTAATTGCTTTGCTGTGGCTCTCTGTCCGAATCTGCATATCCACTTCATGAATCAGCCCCTCTTTCTCCTTGTCGTAATCATCCGGCATTTTGTAAAACACCGTATCTTCCGGATCAAATGCCATAGATCCATCTATGTTTTTCATCATTTCCGGAGCAACAAAGATACGTTTCTTTCCAAGTTCAAATTCATTGCAGTAAGAATCAAATTCAACATCCAGCTTTTTCAATGTATCTATTGCATTGGCAAAGATCGCTATACCCATAGGATTACTCTCATCTGCATCCGCATTATTTACAATATTCAGCCTGTCTATTACAAACTGTGGATCCGGACTTCCTGTTTCTATCCTTGCAGTCAGGTTTCTAAATGGACGTAGTTGCTTCCACTCTTCACGCTTCAGTTCCTTCCCTTCCCTACTGCCCGTGATCGCCTCCAAAACTGTATTTTCAATCACATACAGCCCATTTTCCAGTTTATGATACTGTACCTGTATATACTTTTTCCGATTTACTGTATGCGGAAACGTAAAGATACACTCCGTAACCTTTCCTCTTTGCCAGCTTACCGGATAGATATTACCTGCACTCACATAGTTAATGCCAATCTTTCCGGAAGTGACCGCTCCATCCGCTTCAATCTCTGCATCATACAGATAAGGTATATAAGCAACCGTACCTGTATAAGCCTTGCGCTCCTGATAATCATTTCCAAACACCAGAAACTGGTTTTCATCCAAGACTTCCTGCACAAAAGCTCCTGTTGCATCATCGGAAAAAACAAATTTTACCCGCTCATTTAACAGCAGATCTGCAATGTCCTCACATACTTTCTTTGCCATACCCATTGTTTTTCTTTTTCGTTTTGTATAACTTCCCTGTCCGGTGTATACCCGATAAAAAGAAAAATTACGGACATTTCCGTTATACCAGCTTTTCCATTCTTCAATTTTCCGGTAAAAAGTCGCATCCAGAGTATCGATTCCCTTCCTGCGAAAATAACTAAAAATATCCATCTTCTTTCATCTCCATCTTTGATATATCCACTTCATAATGTTCTTCTTCGATATCTGCCGGCAACCAACGTTTTACATACTTCCACGCCCCCATGACAGCATAACGGGTTGCGTCACATCCGTGATCCTCTTCTTTAACCGGAATCTCCTTGCCTTTCTCAATAGATTTTTTATCATACTGATACAGCCCCATTTCACGGATCAGGTTTTCTTGCGCCGGCGCAATACTCATGATTCCAAAAGTCAGCACTTTCTGAACTCTGCTGATGCCAAGCGCCACATCATTTTCCGCATCACGAACCAGTACCGAATAATCCAGGGCTGTGCTATGTACAGACCTTCTTATCTCTTCCTGCAAGCCCTTTGCTGAAGGATCCAGATAAATATAAAAAACTCTTGTTCCATGCTGTTCATGAACTTCTTCCATTAGTTCTATAAGATTCTGAGCATATTCTGACGGACTTCTCTGCTTTCCGGTATCTCTTCCACTGTGATAAAATTCGTTCAACCCCTGCAATTTATGTCGGTAAGTATCAAGACCAAAAGCCTGATAGGTTGTTGCATTTTGCTGTCCATAGTCACCGCCAATATATACTCTTTCGTATACACGCTCTGGGTCAGGCGCCTGTCTGTGACGCTCTGAAAACATATAATAAATCAATTCATCTACTCCAACTGGTTCTCCCAGCCAGGTCCAGCGGTACATTTTAGGATCTGCTGCTTTCATTGCTTCTGCGGAATCTATCAGATCCTGTCCCAGCCACTCCACAGGTACATCCCTGTAATCTGTATGTATGTGGATGCAATCCGGGCGCTTTTCCATTTTCTTACACCAGACATTTACCGGAGCATTGGGATTCTTCGGAGGATTATACAGATAGATCATTTGAAATCCGGTACTGTTTCCACGGACGAAAGTAGCTTCAATATTTGCCAGTTCATCTTCCCCTTCGCCATCATCGAAAAACTCTGTCAGCTCATCAATCACAACAAGCTTAATCGGCTTATCCTCATCAATAATACCTTTGGTATCATCAATACCATCTGATCCTGAAAAATAAATTGTAGTATTATATTTTTTATATGTGATCTCCATCGGGCTTCTGGTGATATAAAAACGATTCTTCGGAATTCCCAGCCGGTTAATACCTCTCAGCATTTCCTTATATACCGTTTTTCTCAACTTATTGTGATGCTTGCGTAATACCACAGCAGAAGCAAATGGATCTGATACAATCTGATAGTCTGTACGGATTGCAGCACAGCTCGACTTTGTACCTGCTCTTCCGGAAGTCATGATGATATGCTTGTACCTGGAATCAAATACTTCCTGATATTTCGGAATTACTATCTCCGATAGTTTCACTTCTTTTCTGCAGATCATTGATGATCACCACCCCGTCCTCATCTCCACTCTGATTCACTGTTGAAATACGTTCTGTTTGCGCTCTGATATGTTCAATCCGGCAGCGCTGCTCTTCAGAAGCGCTCTCCCAGTCTTTATGCAGCATCTCGTCATATTGCTTGATCAAAGCTCTTAATTCTCCCTGGGCGCGTGCCTGGGCTTTCAGGAACTCATTCTGTTTATCCCATGCCTGCTGTACCTCCCAGCGTTCCCCTATGACGTTACCGTCTTTCTCTTCCACCTTCTCGACAGTCTTGTCTGCCTGATCTCTCACATAGGCAATTTTCTGTGCCCGGATAATAGCAGCGTAGGCAATCTGTATCTGGTGCCAGAGAAGGTCCAGTGGATCCGCCTGGTCAATGGCAGAAAAAATCTCCCGGGTCTCATCCGGGAGATACTTGCTAAAGAAACCATATTTTTCAGCATTCTTATTTCCAGGCGGTCCCGTAGCATTTTTATTCCCTGGCTGACCACCTCTTTTTCTTTTGCGAACGCTCGTTATTTTATCCGAACGTTCGCTATCCCATTTATGGGTACATTTCCACCTGCGAACCGTTCCCTCTGGAAGATTTAGTTGACTTGCAATCTCAACCAATTTCATTCCTTCTAAGTACATAGCCTTCGCCTGTTCAATTCTTTCATCTGGCGCTCTGGCCATGTTTCATCACCTTGATTCGTCGTTTTGTTATTTATATTAATACAGTCCTGCCAGCCCCATACACGACATCCGATTGATGCCGTCAGAAAGGAGGTATTTACGGCTAAAACGAGTAAAGAAACCAATGAGTAAATACTGCTGGGGCTGTGCACGCTGTACGATAATAAGCAATTAAAAAGACACCTGACTGCTGCCAGATGCCTTTAATCTAATTTACAACAATATCATTGTATCATGGAATGTCGGTTAATTTGTGGTCCAATTTTAATAAATTTAAAATTGCATAGAATCTCTTTCTGGTCCCGTAGAAATCTCTCCTGCACATAGGTATTCTTCCTTGTTCATCATCATACTCTATAAATTCATAAGAAAGTCCCAAGGTGACTGATTTTAATATATATTTCCATATCTCAGGATTTGCTCTTATGGCAGCTTCTTCTATCATGGCGCAATCTTTTTTGTATATACTATTCTCTATCGCCTGCTCCTCAACCTGACTTTTTGTATTATGCGATTTTGGCTGCCCATCATACCTCACAGCTGATATTCCATATTTTATCTTGCTTTTCTTTTCGTCATATTGCAGGCAAAAGGCTTTAAGTTCTTTGTAACGGTTCTTAGATATCCCATAATCATCCCAGGTCATATCTCTTAATCTTTTCTCCAACACTCTCACCTCCTACCACGGTTTCAGCGTCGCACCCTTTAACATCTCGTGAAACTTCGGCCAGTCCGGACAGAACTTGAGTCCGCTCATACTCTCCAGAAGAATATTGTGCTTATGTAATTCCACTACACGGTATTTGTACTTGCGTAGTGTCTCCTGTTGTCGATTCTCTCCTGTGAAATGGATAAGCGTGACAATTTGCCCACGCTTGATTCCATGCAGCTCCTCCAGGTATTTCTGGTATTCCTCCTGCCGTACTCCATTAATCGCCTTGCCTGCTGTAGGGTCGGCATATCCCTCATTATTTTTGTGCATGTTGTACCTCCTGTGTTTCTTCCTTCTGGCTTTCCTCGGCTTCCTGACACCTCTGGCAATCGTCTCCTGCTGCCCCAAAGCAACCGTTACAGTCTTTATTCATGGTTTATCCTCCTCTGGTTTGTATGGATCTGGAAGCGGCTGATATGCTAAAATCTTCCCATCATAAATCCCGTAATGCCATAACCATATACCATTTTTAAATCGCATTCTTTTTACTGGGTATTTTTCATCATCACATGTCACAAGGTACACCCCTTCTTTTTTAGGCATATTTTCTACCGTATATGGAATCCACTGAGTCACACTTGTGTTAAAACCTTCATTCATGTAGGAACGGATAATATTACTAATTTTGAACGCCACACCTGCAGCGCCCAGTGCATACAAGGCATGATGTCCGTACACATATTCTTTTTCGATATTTTCTATCTCTTCCAAAATCTTCTCTAGTACGTTCATACCTTTTCCTCCACATTTTTCTTAATCCACTTCGACACCGAAAACAGAAGTACCTGCTCCTCCACAGTCAACGGCTCTTTCAACTCCCCGTTAACTGTTAGCTTGTTATAAATGCTCTGCAAAGTATCAGAGTCATTTGGTTCTAATTTTCCATTTTTCATCGCTCCACCTCCAACAAATCTTTTCTCAATATTTTTAACAGTTCATCTACTGCTGACTCCCAATCATTTTTATTTTCAATACCCATGTCACTTTTCATTTGTTTCACGATAGATTCAAAAGCCTGCAGCAGAAAGAAAAACTGCACAACACTTCCGGCTCCGACATTATCCTCTACCTCAGCTTCTAAAGTTCCCTCTGGAAGCTTCACAAGCATGCATACTTCTTCTTTTTCCAAAAAAATATCCATCAATTCTATAAACTTATCTAAATCTATCATTCTTCCACCTTCTCCACTTCCAACCAGAAGCCCTTCTTTCCATCCTTCTCATAGAGGAAGTCTGTCTCGACTCCCTCTTTTGCAAGCTCCAACATCATGTTGACGCAATCCTCTTTGTCCGCGCACTTAATTGTGTCTCCGATGCTCAATTTCATATTCATCCCCTCCTATCAAACTTCTCCAGCATCCTCTGCCTCCAGTCCTCTCTGTGCTGATCGCGGGTATCGTCCTCATGAATCAGGATACCTTTGCGGTCACAGAGGCCGTTGTCGTTGTCTATGCAGGTTGTACAGGTTTTATTTTCCATCATTCTTTTACCCCTCTTAAATATTCAATAATCTACGTCTTACTCTGCTTACAGTCTACAAAGCGCTTCCAGTTACCTTTCAGAAGATAATATTCCGTTGTAACATAATATCCTCCGCGTTCTTCCTTTTTCCACCAATTGTCTCCCTTGGTGTGTTCAGTTTCTTTGATCACGATCATTGATCCGTCCGGAAGAGGATATTCGTAATAACGTTCGTTCACGTCCGGCACATCAAGCCAGATATCCCAACCGGTATAATCTTCCAAAAATTCCTTACGCTTCTGGTTATTTGTAAGTTCTTTCAGCTCCATTCTGCTGCCTCCTCAATCATTCCACCTAATTTCCAGTTCCATCCCCAGTTGCTCCTTGATGCTCTCTATGTAATCCGGCCAGGTTGCCAGATCATCCATCAGAAGATCAGCTCCTTCTGCCACCTTGTCCATGAATCTCTGGCAGCGCGTCTGCCCAAAACCAAAGGCGTCATGCAAAGCAGCAATACTCAGGATCGTAAAAGTGTCCAGTGTCATTTGTTTTATCTTCTCGCTGGCCTTATCCAGGTCCTTGGCTGCCAGTGAGGTATGTATTCCAGTAATCCCCCGGAAGCTGATCTCACGCTCCAGGGCTTCTATCCCCCCCTGCCTCACAATCCGCAGGGCAAGGGTGAGGCCGTCTTCCCGGCCACGTTCGTATTCACGCATTTTGTTCATAGGTTTTTCCTCCGCGCAATTCTTTCCAGTTCTGCCACCGTATACAAAATTAAATCCTTTTTCACATTTGTAGCTTCTGATTCTCTGATCAACTGCTCTGCTTTTTCTGTCAATTCTTTCCAAGCAAAATCGTCTTCCAGTAAGATTCCGTTATATTCTTCATACAGATTCCTCACCTCTGGATATAATTCCCAGAGCTTCATTACTTCCCGCCCTGTCATAGTTCTTCAATCCGGATATAGATTCCCGGAACCTCAGCCCAAAATTTCTCCACAATCTCAGATGCCACCAAAGCGTCGTCCTTCCAGAAACCACACATAGTCATGCAATCTTTAAGGAGCTTCTGCAGATTGTCTGTGTCTGGTTTTGTAATCCGGTATTCTCCGTCTTTATGTCTCCCATTTGGAAAACACCACTTTGTTACCAAACGTACACCCTTACGGTATGGCTCCTCAGGAACTTCTGTCCCAAGATGAGCCATCAACTTCTGTCTGGCTGCCTTTAATTCCGGCGGATCATAAAACACTGGCTTACCATGAACCACAGCAACCTTATGTTCCTGGTGGGTTACTGTCGGAGGATTCATTGCTATAAAAAATTCAGTCATTTTTCTCATCTCCACAATTTGTTTGAACTTTTACACGGAGACCATTTTCATCCATGTATCCTACACTCTCTCCAATCAAATTAATAGCGCACTGACCGTTATGGAAATTCCATAAAGCGCATTCCTCTTCTACACATTCATCTTTTACAAATGGACACAGCATTTTATCTTTCTCCTTTCTTCATTTCCTTTCCTGCGCGGTTGTGCTGGGTGGGTATGCTCCTAACCCGTTGTGGGGGCGTACTCAATCGCCCCACACTTAGGGTGGGCATGCCCGCACATTCCCGCCCGATAGGGTTATATTTATATAAGGGTGCCGGGCAGGCATTCCCACAACCCATAAAACAAGGTCTCGGGCATTTTCATAGCCTGATTCCCACAACCTTATTTTTATAGGTGGTGGGTAAACTTAACACATTTTCCCAGCACCTAATAAATAGGGTTACGGGCAGTTTTTAAAGAATTTGCCCATTATCTAACTTTTGAGGTCTCGGGCAAATTCTTTTTGTTTCCTTTTCAAGATCATAACCAAGACCGGGGAGTGAATTTCTAACTGTTTTTTCTGCCGGATATTTCTCTCCCAGAGCCTCCGCATCACTTTTCATTAATTCATATAACTCTTTTACAGTTGGATACTGTCCTTCATGTTCAAACCTGAAATTTTCAATAGCCATATCATATCTGTTCTTTTTTTCCTTCCGCTGCTTTGCCCCCTGTTTTTTGCGCGCCTCACTACCTTTTACACTTGGTGGTTTTTCAGCCTGAAGATCAGCCAGACTACCAACCTCATCCAGCCTGTGTACTGGATAATCAAACCACATGTTTACGGGATCAAATTTTGGAAACTCCCTCAAAGTTCCCTCTATCCTCCAGGCGGTACGGGCTTTTACTGCTTTCTTTGCCGTTTCTATCTGTCTCTCCAGAGCCTTCATCTGCCATTTATCCAGGTGTTCCTCGCAATAAGCAAGCATTTGTGTGCTGCTTAATAAATCGTCCTGGGAAATCTCGTTCTGCCACTGATAATGGGCATCCAGATAACACTTGCAGACATTGCATATTGCTTTGTTTTCTTCCTGTTTAAGCAGGGCTTCCGTTGGCTCCAGCTCGATCAGGTCCAGAAGAGCATCCGGGTCTCTGGCAAATACACCGGATCCGGAGGCCCTGTCCATGGACTTTTTACCGCCCTGTGCGCCTTTCGAATGGTGATGACAATAGATCACGGCGCATCCAAGCTCCGTACAGACCTTATCAAACTGATTACAGAAATTGGCCATCTGATCAGCACTGTTTTCGTCTCCCGTAATTACTTTGTAGATCGGATCAATGATGATGGCTACATAGTCTTTTTTTGCAGCCCTGCGAATCAGCTTCGGGGCAAGCTTATCCATAGGCACAGACTTTCCACGCAGGTTCCAAATATCTATATTCTGCAGGTTTTTAGCTTCAATTCCCATGGTCGTATATACATCCTTAAAACGATGTAAACAGCTTGCCCGGTCGAGTTCCAGATTGACGTACATCACTTTGCCCTGCGCGCAGTTCCAGGAGAGCCACTTCTTTCCTTCTGCTATGGCAACGCAAAGTTCTATTTGTAAAAAGGACTTCCCTGCCTTTGACGGTCCTGCAATAAGCATCTTATGTCCTTTTCTTAAAATTCTTTCGATCAAACATGGGGCAAGTTCCGGAAGATTGTTCCACACGCTATCTAAACCCTCTGGTTCCGGAAGATCGTCGTTGATGCCCTCAATCCACTCATACCATTCATTCCACGATGCTTTCCCAATGTTGGTATCTACCAAAAACTGTTTCTTTCCATTTCGGGTAACGCCTGGCATTCTGGACAGTCTGGAAGGGTTTCTGTTCTGTGTATCCACTACAATTCCATTTTTCTGGCAGACATCATAAAGATAATCTACTCTTTTCCGGTATTCGTTGTAATCGGAAGCATCTACTCTTACGATGGCATGTAAGCTCTTTTTCCCGGAATGGACCAAACAGGCAATCGGAAGCTCTAATTCCCTTAAGATTGCGTTCTGCTGGTCAATCTCTGTGCTGTCAGATTCCACCAGAGCGTATCGGTATTCTGTTACATTTTCATTTTTACATCCATTCCCATCCAATGGGTTGAAACGGATCCATGCACCAGCCTCCGGGTTATAATCTCCAAGTACTGCCCCGATATCTCCATTGCACTGGTTCAGCTGCTCGATCAGTTGTCCGGCGGTGCGATCCCAACTGCCCTTTTGAGGAAGCCAGCGCGTGCCTTTCTCATCTGTCTTTTCCCAGCTGCCAGTAACATACCCTACGTTTTCTCCTGCTTCAAATAAGGTTTCCAGGTATCTTACAAGATGGTCTACCGGATTCCAGTCTTCTGGTTCATGAACTTCTTTTCCTTCGATCCAATTCTGATCCACGACAACCTTTTCTGAATCTCTCTGGATCGTGTCGCACCAGTCCAGTTCATGGCCGCGCTCCGGTACCCAGCCATGATCCAAAGCCATCTGGACAATGGTGCCTCCGGTAACAGGAGAAGACGAGCCTGAAAAGGAATTCCATTTCCGCGCACATTCTCCTCTGTGATACCGCCCTGTATCTCGGCTGCTCCACATATCCCATGCATTCACAGAATAGCCTTCCTGTTTCAGTGCCATTCCTACATTGATCCATTCCTGGTAATTTAGGGATCCGGGATCTATATGTTCCATTATTTCTGTCAGGCTCGTTTTCTGCTCCATATTTATGCTCCTTTATACTCCTGAGGAATAATATCAGAAGGAATCCTCCACCCATTTGCAGCTATCCGGTCAATTAATTTTCTTGCGGTGTCAAACTGCCAGGTACCTACATGCTGGAAGCCTCTTCCTTCCAGAAAACGGATTTGCTTTGGTGTGGTAAGCCCTTCGTTCCTTCTCTTATCCAACCGGTCAAGAAGTTTCGCTGCCTTACCGGCATTTTCTATTTGATCCGGCAGGATACCCAGTTTTTCCAGTGTGGATTTCTGTTTATCGGAAGGCGGTCCCATTTCCCAGCCAAAAGCCGGGACATATCCGGACAAGTCTTCTGCCTGGATGCTCATTTCGAACTGCAGTGGATCCACAAGCTTTTTCTTTCGTCTTTTCATTTCTGCAAGCTGCTTTGCAAGAGCCTCTTCTCTTTGCGCTACAACATCCTCAGAAGCTTTCTGTTCCGCATCCTCAATGTCTATTGGACAGCCTGCCGCCTCTTCCAAATTCTCCGTCATTTTCTGCGCCACTTCCTCATTGCTGCAGATCAGGCTTGCAGGATGGCAAAGTTCATGCCGTTCGGTATGCCATAAAAAATCTAATAATAACAGATGGTCTTTACCGGGAAACAGTCTCGTCCCACGGCCTACCATCTGGCAGTAAAGGCTGCGTACCTTTGTAGGTCTTAATACCACAATGCAATCCACAGAAGGACAGTCCCAGCCTTCCGTGAGCAACATACTGTTGCAGAGCACATTGTATTTTCCTGTTTCAAAATCCGCTAAAATTTCAGCTCTGTCCTGACTGTTGCCGTTTACCTCTGCAGCCTGAAATCCATGTTCATTTAAAAGGTCACGGAACTTCTGGCTGGTTTTTACCAATGGAAGAAATACAACTGTCTTTTTGTCGCTGCAGTATTTTTTCATTTCCTCTGCAATTCCCTCCAGATATGGATCCAGCGCTGTTCCAATATCACTGGCTTTGAAATCTCCTGCCTGGACAGAAACACTGCTCATGTCAATCTTAAGCGGGATCGTAAGCGCCTTGATCGGCGTCAGGTATCCCTCTTTGATCGCTTTTGGAAGCGTATATTCATAAGCCAGAGATTCAAAAAACTGTCCCAGATTCTGCATGTCACCTCTGTCCGGTGTGGCTGTCACACCAAGAATCTGTGCATCCGGAAAATGCTTCAAAACTTTCTGATAGCTATCGGAAATACAATGATGAGCTTCATCAATGATGATCGTGTCGAAAAAATCTTCCGGGAACTGATCCAGCCGCTTCTGTCTCATTAAAGTCTGCACAGAACCCACAACAACCCGGAACCAGCTCCCCAGGCAGGTATTTTCTGCTTTTTCAAGAGCGCATCCAAGACCGGTTGTTTTCATGAGCTTATCTGCAGCCTGATCCAATAGTTCCCCCCGGTGAGCAAGGATCAGTACGCGGTTTCCCTGACGTACACAATCCTCTGTCACCTTTGCAAATACTACTGTCTTTCCGCAACCAGTCGGAAGAACCAGAAGAGTTTTTTTCACACCATTATCCCACTGCTCAAAGATTGCATCCTTTGCCTCCTGCTGATATGGTCTGAGTTCCATTTAGAAACCTCCCGGTGTAAACTTCGGTTTTGCATCTTCCTTCGGATACAGTTTTTCAATAAAGTTAAATTTCTTGGACGGATCCTTGGAACCTTCACGGATTCCAACCTTCGCTCTTGCTGTTTTACCCGGTAATGAGCCCCAATCCATCCGGAGTTCTTCACCTTTCTTTTTAAGTCCGACTCCACAGAACAGTTCAGATAACTTCCATTCCAGGCTTGTATGCAGCACATAATTTTCGCGGATGGAAATTTCTCTTTCTGGTGCATGTACCGTAAAATAAACGACTGCCATGTTGCAGGCCGGAAGTTTTCCGGAGCCACTGCTTCTGCTCCGGTCAAACTTTTCGATGGTTACATTGTAATCTCCCTCCGGGATAGGCTCAAAATCCTGTGAATCGTTCTGGATGGTATCTTCCCATCCTAATTCCCTTCCTTCTACTGACATATATGTATCCTCCTTTAATTGTTAAATGGTATTTCCTGTTTTTCTTTCATTTCCTTAACCATACCGTATACCTGGCTCCATGCCCCTACAAGGCACCCGTCAATAAACTCTTTATCATAGTCCCGTATCCGGACATCTGCCGGATAATATCCTCTGGCAGCCACTACATTCTGAATGTCCCACTCATCCACATGGTTTGCTTCCATCAGGTCGCGGAGAGCTTTTGGAATCTCCGGATCCTGCGCCGGAAAACTTCCGGAAGGTGTATTGTCCAACGGTAAACTCATCTGCTGATTATTTCCTGCAGGTACAGGTTCCGGTTTCGGAGTTTCTTTTTTAGGCTCCGGCGGGATCTGGTTTGGAAAGCTATCTTTCTTTTCCGAATCAGGCTGAGCTGCCAAATTGCTGATCACATGGGCAATCGAATCGTAAGTAAACGGTAATTCCTCCAGAAGTTCGTAGCGGTTTTTTGCATCCCAGCAAGCATGATGGGACGTATACATAACACGTTCTCCACCCTGGGCTTTTCGTTTCTTTCCTTTGTCATCCACAGCCACAGAAAAGGTCTTATAGTTTGCAAAAAGAAGCATATCTGCCCATTCCTTAACCAGAGGAGAAGTCTGGGAACTGGTCTTTTTTCCAAGCTTCAACTCCCACCGGTCATAGGCTCCCAGTTCATCCGGCTGTTCAAATTTGCGGATCTGAGCATGGGCCGTCAATACTACATTAACGCCTGCTTCTACCACTTCGGACAGCTTGTTCAGAAAGCGTCCCATTTCTTCTTTTACATATACATAACCATTTCCGTAACCGAAATCTTCAATCCCTGATTTCTGATGCGTGTCACAAATGTTTTTGATACACAGAGATTCCGCCCAGTCTACTGTATCAATAACAAGTGTTTTCATTTCATTCGGATGATTACGTGCATATTCAACTTCATCCAGAATCATCTGCCAGCTTGTGGGCTTAGGGAATCTGGCCAAGTCCATTGAGTTTGTGCTGCCTTCCGTATCGATAAATATCGGATCCGGGAATCTGCTTGCAAACGTGGATTTCCCGATTCCCTCTGGGCCGTAAATTACTACCTTTTTTGCACATGGAATTTTTCCTCTGATAATCTCCATTTAAAAAGCACCTGCCTTCCATTCTTTTTTCTGTTCTGCCTGTGGGTGTTCCTGTCCTGACACATAACCGTCCTCAATGATAATACTGCATTCATCTCCGGTACTTACTCTGGTTGCAATCGCCTGCAAGCCCTCGGATTCCAGCCATAAGCCAAACTCCTTCAATGTTTCCATGTCCATCTGTTCCAGCTTATCAAGAAGAACAAATCCACAATCCGGGTTCAGCTTTCGTACAATCGCTGTGGACACTTTCAACCGTTCAGATCCGGACATGTTATCCCATTTCTGGCCTTTGTAAATCAATTCACCATCCGCAACAGAGAGTCCTGGAAGCGGAAGCTCTGCAGAATCCAGGAGACTATTTTTCTTACTTCGTAAATCATTGATTTTTTCGGTAAGCTCGTTGTACTGACTGCGATATCCTTTTGCATCATCCTCAGCCTTTTCTTTATCAAGATTTGCCCGGACTTTCCGGTTAATCTCTTCAATGTTGGAAATACTCTCTTCCAGTTCTGCCGTTGATTCATCCTGTAAATCCGTAGCGGATAATCTGGCAATCCTTAAATCCTCTTCAATTTTCTTCTGTTTTGCCAAAAGCTCAGACAGCGTATCGTTGATCTTCTGATAGTCCTGCTCTAATTTATGGAGATTCTCTCGCTTTCTCTGGTTTTCTCCGTTCCTTGTGAGAATTTCCTGCTGCTGCCTAATCAGATCAGATGGAGAAATCAGGTCTTTCGGGGCTTCCGGAAAATATGGCTGCTCTTTTGCAAACTTTTCTTTCTGGTCTGCAGTTCGTCCAATGTATAATCGCTCCTGGTACAGTTCTTTTTCTTCTTTTTCCAGTTCAACAAGCTGGTCTCCCACTCCAATGATCTGAAGAAGGGTCTGTGCTTTTTCTTTCCCGGAAGATTCCATAAACTTAGGGAGATCAAGCGCAAGCTGCTCCACAAATTCATTAAGAAGCTGCTGTCCGCCTTTATTTCCATTCGGATCCGTAACTTTCAGGGCGCTGTTCTTACCTTTACGTTCTACGACAAGTCCATTATTCATTACAATATGTAAGTTTGGTGGAATAACAGAGCCTTCTCTTGTAGCCTGTGAGGGCTTAAAACGTTCTCCACCAAGCGCCCAGGCTATGGAATCCAATACAGAAGTTTTTCCCTGATTGTTATTTCCACCAATCAAAGTTAATCCGTTTTCTCTTGGTTCAATTTTTACTGCTTTAATTCTTTTTACATTTTCAATTTCAAGACGATTAATTTTCATACTCATATCTTGCTTTTCCTCTCATTCTGCCTTACAATAAGGCTGTGATAAACTATTACTTTTTTGGATTCTGTTGAGTTGCAGCTCTTCAGAATCCTTTTCCAACGCTCTCTCCAACCGGATACTGGTTGATAAGATCCGGACACCCGGAGGGCACTCTGGATCCAGCAAATCCTGCAAAGCTTCCTCAATGGCCTTACGCAGCTCTGCGTTTTCTTTTTCCAGACGCTTTGCGTTTCTGATGGCTTTTATAATCCGCATCGTTTTTCTCCTCCATCTCCGCCATAATCATTAAAATCACATTAATACCCCAAAACATCAGCGTTACCATAATCATCTCGATTGCTCCATCCCACTTATCCCAGGATAATATCGTTTCAAATACAGCTATGTATGCTAATGCTAAATATTTTCTCCGCATCCCGTTTCCTCCAGATATACTGTTCCATCCTCTGTACAGTTGATTGTTGCAGTTGCTCCTGTTTGATCTGTGATAGTTGCTGTCTTCCGACCATCAAAAGTAACCTTGACAGTTCCCGGGACGAAATTATATTCAATCCACTTCAGAATCTTATACTGCTCAATTGTTCTTGCTTTCATGGCTTGTCCTCCTCAATTTATAATTCGTTCGATTTCAGCAAATCGTTTTGCATTGATAAAATAAACCCATCTATTCTCCGAAGTATGAATCGCATACCCCCATGGAAATACTCCTTGCTGCAAACCTTTCCGAACTGTAGTGTGGGTCATTCCAAGAATTTTGGCTGCCTCTGTTACCTCCAGTTTCTGGATTATGCCGTTTCTCACTTCCTTTTTCGGAAATACAACAACGTCTTCTCCCTTTTTGGAAAAATAGTTTCCTTCAAGTCCAAGAGATATTGCAATATCACGCTGAGTGGCTTCTGATGGAACTTGTTTCCCGGAAATATACTGACTGATTGATCCTTTGCTTTTACCAGTCAGCCCCACTACTTGAATCTGGTTCAGATGCAAGTCCTGCATAGCATGTTTTAGTTTTTCGCTGAATAACATCGAATACTCACCTCCCATTGTCTTTCAGGAAATACTCACATCAATGACAATTTCATCTGTTCATACTCTGGCACTTTTACAAAATCTTCTGGAAGTCTAATACCAAACTGTTCAGATACCATCTTGAATGCTTCGCAAATCTTCCATGGAGCTGAACCTTGTTTCTCCATGCGCTTGTCCATTTCCTTATTGAAGGAAGCAACTTCGCCAAGAGAGGTGGCTTTGGTTTCGTAGATCTTTTCTGTTTCACGGCGTTCCATCTCATAAAAACGCTTCACATATCTGGCGGTAAAAATCACACCTTTTTCTCCAGTAGATTTATTTGCCAGAAAGTCACAGCCGAGCTTTGTGACCTGATAGCATTTATTCTCTTTACCACTAGAGTCTTTATAGGAAGATGGAATGAAATAATCACTCACGCCCATTTGGGCTTCAGCTAAAATCTGGATAAAGCCTTTTCTGTCCTTACTTCCTTCTAACTTTCTAATAATTTTGGAATGTTCTGTTTCCATCATTTCTGCTACTTCCAATGTTGTAATTGTTGTTTTTCTTAAATCGTTCATGCGTCCGCCTACTCTTCCAAGAAATACTCAATACTCACGCCGAAGCGTTCTTTCCTAAAAACCTATTGATAAAATACTGCTGTCCTTTTCCTGTCACTTTGGTAGTTTTATTGATACGAACGGAACCATCAGGATTATTAACCGTAGACTCTTTCACTTCAAACAAACCTAACTCCATTGCTTTCTGTGTTGGAGAATTCCAATCCGCTCCTTTTCGTTTAATCAGATATCCGTTTTGACGCATCCAATCAAATAGCCTCTTTTGCCCTGTCTCTATACCATTCTGCTTAAGAAGTTTTGCCAAATCTCCGATGAGAATGGATGTTGTACTGGTTGCTACTGCATCAGCAAAAATTTCTTTCGGTTTCATACGTTGGTTATCTTGAGCAAGAAGAACATTATTTTCTTTCAAACGTTCGATTTCCTTGTCTGCCATTTTCAATGCTCTTGCGAAAATCTGTTCTGGAGTGTTCCATGCTTTTTCCAAGTCAATGAAATATTGACGAATTTGTTTTCCTTCTGGAGTTCTCTGAATCATACAAATCTGCTTTGCCATATCAATAGAGATGTCTGCATCTTTTGAAGGTCTTCCGCCCTTAGCAGAGGTTTCGCTCAATTTTGAGCAAAAGTCTTTTCCTTCTTCAAATCCATACTCACACATTCTCGGAAACCAATCCTTAAATGCAGTTCCAATATTTAGTTGTTCATGCAAATCCCTCGCTGATACTGTTGGTTGCTCTGTATCGTAGTTGATTCTGATTAATTGGTCCATGATTTTCCTCCTACCAAAATTGCAATTCTTAGATCGCTAATTATTTTGCATAATATATCTGCTACTTGCGCTACTTCTTCCTGATTTAACGTTAGCAAACTGGTTTGATGTGGTGCATTAAAAATAACTCTGGTTAACTGCCTAACATTATCCCAAACTCGATGCTGATCATTGCCAAACAAAGCATCCATTGAAGAATCGCTCCATATATACTTCCTATCTGCCCCGTTAAACCATTTCTTCTTTACTGCAACAAGTCCTGGAACTTCTTTTCTTGATTTTTCAGTTCTCAGCTCTTCTAAAATTTCCTGTTTTAATTTTTCCTTTTCTATGCTATTCATCACTTCACCACTTTCTTTTATTTTTGTTGCATTATGCAACAATTAGATAAAAAAATAAACTTGAAACTCTTCAGGCTTAATACACAACAAAGCTGCTAATTTTTCAGCTTCATCTAAGTCCATGGGACGAGTATTATTGATTTTCTGATTTGCTGTAGGTTGCGCAATCCCTAATGCAGCAGCCACATCCTTTTGCGTCAATCCTTTTTCAGCAAGTCTTCCTTTAATCTTACTCGTATTTATCAATACCATCACCTCTCTTTCTTTTCAAGATTGTAGCATTGTGCAACAAATATGTCAATAGCATTGTGCAATTTTTTTTATTTATTTTAATTCAATGTATTGCACTACGCAATTCAATGTGATATAGTTTAAGAAGGAGGTGAACAATATGGATGTACATGAAATTGGAAATAGAATTAAGCAGGCCCGAACACTAAGAAATTATACTTTGGATGATATTGCCCATGAAATTGGTGTGGCAAAATCCACGATACAAAGATATGAAAACGGCTTAATTCGGAGACCAAAGCTTCCTGTATTACAAGCTATTGCTCAATCAATACAGGTAAATCCTGCATGGTTAGCAGGATATGATGTCCCTATGGAACAAAACGATTACGAAGATACCACCATTGCAAAACGTGATGCTGCATTAGCTGATATAGAAAAAATACTTCAAACTAAAAAATATTCATTATGTTGTGAAAGTTATGATGATAATTTTTTTACTATAAAAAACGCTTTTGGACAAACCATTGCTGGACTATATGATTACGAACTTCTACCACGCTACGAGGCATTAAAACAAAATGGAAATGTTACTATAGATTTACTGATTTCGTCAGAAACTGCATTTTTTAGATATGTGGAGAGTATAGGGTATTATATCTCCAAAGATACCTCAGGTTCTGATTCCCGTATCGAATACTCCAATAAATATGGTAATGGTTTTATTAAAGTACCCCCTGATACATTGACTGATATAAAAAGTCGAATAGATACTTATGCAAAGGCAACTATTGATTCTATTATTTGCAAAGAGTACGAAGAGGTTTTTCGTAAAAAACGTGAGAATAACGAATCACTCACTACTCAGCTATTAGCAGCAGCTCACGAGCGTACTGACATAGAAGTAACCGATGAAATGAGAAAACATGATGATGATATCATGAATGACGATTCTGAATGGGAGTGATTTGATTGACCTACGAAGAATTGCTGAAAGAAGCTGACAGCATAGGAATGATCGTAAAAGAAAAGCCCCTGCGGTCTGGTGATGGGCGGATATTTAACAACAAAATTGCCATCCGCCAAGACATCCCTACTGAAACAGAGAAGTCTTGTGTTCTAGCCGAAGAGCTTGGACACTACTTTACTTCTGCCGGAAACATCCTCGATCAGACCGATATAGTAAATCGTAAACAGGAATATCGTGCCAGACTTTACGGTTATAATCTGCAAATAGGACTTAGAGGAATTATTTCAGCTCACACTGCCGGCTGCCGGAATTTATATGAAATGGCTGATTATCTGGATGTAACAGAAGAATATTTAAAAGAAGCTCTTGATTGCTATCAGTCTAAATACGGAGAATATGTGAAAGTGGATAATTATATGATTTATTTTATTCCGACTCTGGCTGTACTGGAAATTACTGATAATGTTATTTACGATTAATCCGCTTCGGCGTTTTAATACACATTTTTATTTTATTAAAGGAGGGAACCATTATGGCATTTGGTATGAAAAACATTTTACAGGGAGGACTTGCAGCAAATTACAGTGAACAATCTCCAGAAGAGCTGACAAAAGAATATGGAATGTATCTTATGGATGGAGAAAGTATCCGGACTGGTTTTAAATTAGTTCGTGATGTTTTAATTTTTACAGACAAACGTATTATCTTCACAGATAAACAGGGTGCTACTGGAAGCAAAATGAGTGTAGAATCTATCAATCTATACTCCATAGTTGATGTAAAAATGGAGACATCCGGTTTCGGCTTCGATGATAGTGAACTCACTTTCACCTACATAAAAACGCCTCACATGAAAGCTCATTCTGTAGAGTATGTTTCTCATAAGCTGGAATTTCCGAAAAAATATAATGTGCAGCCATTGTACAAACTCCTTCAGGAACTCGCTTATGAAAATTGTTTAAAACTCAATAGTCTTTGATTTTCAACCTGACTCCGGTCAGAGAATATCATAAAATACAATATACAAAAAAATATCAGCAACGCAAAAACCGGCCCCTGCGCCAACAGAGACCGGCAAGTAACATTCCGAAGAATGATACCCCAATTCATAAATATTGTATCATCTTCGGGCAGCCTTCGCAATCGGAACATGTTTTCGATGGCTGTTATTTTTATACCCAAAATCCGATCATTGTACCGGCGCAAATCAAAGGAGGATGATTTTTTATGGCAGAAGGCGTAAGAAAACGTGGCAAAACCTGGTCATATTACTTTGACACCGCAAAGATAAACGGCGAAAGAAAGAAAATTGAAAAGGGCGGCTTTCATACCCAAAAGGCAGCATTGGACGCAAGGGCCGCTGCCATAGCAGAATACAATAATACCGGAAGGACATTCTCTCCCAAAGAAATCAGTGTGGCAGATTATCTTGATTACTGGTTAGAAAATGCGATCCGAAAAAATATTGATCATGGATACAGCTATAACACTTACCGGGAATACGAATCCAAGATCAGACTGCATCTGAAACCTGCTTTTGGTATTTACAAATTAAGCAGTTTCCAGTACGCTCCCGATAAAATCCAACAGTGGGTAGATAACATGAAGACAAAAGGATTTTCCAAAAGTATGATTAAAAATACCCTGACCTGTCTGCAAGGTGCATTAAATTATGCAATTCTACCGCTAAAATATATTCAGTCTAATCCCTGCATTCCAGTTAAGATCGGAAAAATGCCAATAGATGTAAACTCAAAGGCACATACAGAATACGTCTGTCCCAAAGAAGAATTTGCTCGTATTTTGAAACGTTTTCCAGCATCCAATGGTTTTCATCTTTCGTTAGTAGTTCCTTATAATGTGGGGACGCGGATCAGCGAAACCTTTGCTATTGATCTGAATGAAAATGTAGATTTTGAAAGGCATGAACTTCATATCAAAGGTCAGCTAGTCAAAATAGAAAAAATCTGGTTCATTAAACCGCCTAAATATGATTCTTACCGTACTGTAAAAATTGGATATACTTTAGAGTCCGAACTTAAGAATGCTATAAAGCAAAGGAAAATAAATCAAATGAAATACGGCAACAAATTTATAAAGACTTACCTGCTGCCGGACAATTCTCTTCTGCAGCTCAGAGCGGATATCGCCGCAGCGTACAAAGAGATTATGCCTCTTTGTGTAAAGGACAACGGAGAACTTCTGACGCCAGAATCATTTAAGTATTGCGCCAGGGTTATACACCACGAAATGGGAAATGAATATTTCCACTCCCACTGTCTGCGGCATACTCACGGCACCATTCTTGCAGAAGGTGGCGTAAATCCCAAAACAGTTATGGAACGGTTGGGGCATAAAGACATCAAAACCACTTTACAGACCTATACTTTTAACACAGATGTGATGCAACAGGCAGCTGTTGATATATTCGAAAAATCTTTACAGGCATAAAAAAAGCGGTTGGACATTCCGATTTAGTTCAGAGTGTTCAACCGCTTTTCTTCATTTTTTGTTCATTTCATTTTTGTGGGTGGCAAATGGGTGGCAAATAGACTGAACTTCATACCTGAAAGCCTACAAAACCGCCTATTTCCGCACTAATTTGCATACCGTCTCCACATGCACCGTCATGGGAAACATATCCACCGGGCACACCTTCTCCACCTGATATCCTCTCTGGCACAGATATTTCAGATCCCTTGCCAGGGTGGCGGAATCGCAGCTTACGTACACAACTCTGTCCGGCTGCATTTCTACGATCGTGTCAAGCAGTATCTCGTCGCAGCCTTTTCTCGGGGGATCTACAACGATCACATCGGCCCGGGCGTTTTCGCCCGGATGACGGGCAGCATAATCTGCATAGTAATCAGGAAGGACTTCTTCAGCTTTTCCTACATAGAATTCTGCATTCTTTATACCATTCAGCCGTGCATTGCGGCGGGCATCTTCAATAGCGGCAGGAACAATTTCCACGCCGCGGACAAATTTTGCTTTCTGGGCAAGGAAAAGAGAGATGGTTCCAATGCCACAGTAAAGATCCCACACTGTTTCCTCTCCGTGAAGATCTGCATATTCCAGAGCCTTGGAATACAGTTCCCATGTCTGCTGTGGATTTACCTGATAAAAAGACAATGGAGAAATCTGATAAGAAATATCTCCGATTTTATCTGTAATATATTCCTGTCCCCAGAGAACCTGGATTTTTTCTCCCAGGATTACATTATTACGATTTTTATTAATATTCAGAGTAATGCTGGTCATACCCGGGATTTCTCTCAGAGCTTTCACCAGCTCCTGCTGATGCGGAAGCCTGCTGCCATTGGCAACAATACAGACCATGATCTCTCCTGTATGGTAACCGTAACGGGTAAAAATATGGCGAATCAGGCCTTTTCCGGTAACCTCATCGTACGGGGAGATATCATAGGTTTCCATATAGTCAATTACACGGTCCAGAATCTCTCTGTTCTGCGGAACGCCAAGGACACAGTCCCTGTTTTCGATAATGCTGTGGGTGCGTCCTGCATAGAATCCTGTTACGATTTTTCCATCCCTGTTCCGTCCTACCGGAAACTGTGCTTTGTTGCGGTAATGGAACGGGTCCTTCATACCGATAATGGGTTCCATGGGCAGATTGGCAAAGCCGCCAATCCGTTCCAGATGCCCGCGAACCTTGTCAGCTTTAAATTCCAGCTGTTTTTCATAGGAAAGCGCCTGAAGCTGGCATCCGCCGCACTGACGGGCAGAAGGACATACCGGCTCCGCACGGTCAGGAGAAGGCGTCAGGATTTCCATAAGTCTTCCATACCCATAGTTCTTTTTTGCTTTCATGATCTTGGCTGTAACTCTGTCTCCAATGACTGCGTCCTTTACAAAAACAGTGAAGCCATCAGCTTTGCCAATGCCTTCACCATTTGTACCGCAATCCACAATATCTAACGTAACCATATCATTTTTACGATATTCCATGAGGATCACACTTCTCCTGTTCTTCTTAAATTTGACTCAAAAAGTCTGTTATATCCAAGCCAGTCTTTTTTTCCTTTATCTGCTGCAAAAATCTCAGTCAGCGTCTCCATTCTGGCATCTGTATTGTCCGCCAGGTTCAGAGCAACTGCCTCTGCAAGCGCAGGTTTTTTCGGAGATCCATACTCCAGTTCCCCGTGATGGGCGAGAATACAGTGGATCAGTTCATTTTCCAGCACTTCCGGAAAGTCCGGAATTTCCTTTGCCAGATCATGAATCATCTGAGAGCCGATGATGATGTGCCCCAGAAGCTGTCCTTCGTCTGTATAATCGTTCTGAGGAAAAGCAGAAAGTTCTTTTGTTTTTCCAATATCATGCAGCAGCGCCGCTGTGATCAGAAGATCTCTTTTCAGAAGAGGATAAGCGCCTGCCATATAATCACAGAGCCTTGCCACGCTTAACGTATGCTCCATAAGCCCTCCGATAAATCCATGGTGAACTGTTTTGGCTGCAGAATGTCCCTGGAAAGCTTTGATAAACTCCTGATCTTCCACAAACAGTTTCCTGAGAATTGTGTTCAGATATGGATTTTTTACTGTGCTGATCATATCGCAAAGCTGACGATACATATCGTCTGCACTGTTTTCGCTGACAGGAAGGTAATCTGCTGGATCATATTCTCCCTCTCCGGCTTTGCGCACACGCTTGATATTTACCTGCATGGCTCCTGCAAAGCTTGTCACATCGCCCATTACATCTATGTAGTCCAGTGCATCAAATTCATCAATTCCCAATGAGTTTGGATCCCAGATCTTTCCGTCCAGCACTCCTGTCTTATCCTGTAAAATAATGCTGTCATAAGGTTTCCCGTTTTTGGTCACCGCTGACTGTTTCTGTTTACACAGATAAATTCCGCTGATTCTGTCGCCTTCGTGTAATTCATTAATAAAACGCATTTCTTTTTCTGCCTCTCTATTTTTGTTTTATCAGTACATCTAATTCTACGTCCACATATTCTCCTGATGGATTTTTGCGATATACTGTAAGTTCTGCCTGCTGTCCCGGTTTCATACTCTGAAGCCGGATACTGTATTCCCGCATTGTGGTAATTTCTTCTCCGTTAATCCGGTGAAGAATATCTCCGCTCTGAACGCCTGCAACCATAGCCGGAGAATTACTTTCTACCCGGTCAATATAAACCCCTCCCGGAATATCTCTGCTCTCAGACTGTATTTGAGAAATCGTTGTCCCGATCAGTCCTGCATAGCAGATGGGTTCTCCGTTGGAAAGCTTTTCCAAAAGAGTTCCAAGCTGTGCCACCGATACAGCACGGATCACGCAGCTTTTTTCTTCCTCATGATCCAGAATAATACCAATCATCTTTCCGTCCATATCCAGAAGCACACCGCCTCCGTCATTACCGGCGGCCATATTCGTTGTGATCAGTGTATATTCTGCATCCGGAATAGTAAGCTTTCCGGAAATGGCGGTAATATTTCCGTAAATAAGGGAATTGGTATCTCCATTTGGACTTCCGATCGCAATCACCGGCTCCGTCTGCTGACGGTCGTCCTGCGGAGCCAGAGTCACTGCAGTAATCTCATCCCTGTATTCCTCTTCTACATTTTTTACCGGAACCCTGACGACTACCAGCTTTGTCCGGGGATCTGCTCCGCACAGAGTTCCCTCTGCCATCACTCCATTAGAAAATGTAATTTTGAATTTCTCCGCTTTTTCCAGCTCATCCGATGTAGTCAGAATATAAAACGCATCTTTGTTTTTCAGAAAAACAATACCTTCTTCATCCCCATAAGTGAGGAGGGAATCGTTCAGTAAATCCTCTGTGTCCGTAAGTCCGGTCACCTGAACCAGAGCCTTGCGCGGTTCCTCTGCAATATCCCAGATGGTTTTATACACATTTTTCAAATGGTCTGCTGAATCTGCATCTTCCTCCTCTTCCGGCTGAACACTTTCCGCCGTCTGTGTATCCGTTCCTCTGGCGAATTCTGAGCCGGCAGGCGGTGATAACTGTACCGTCTCCGGTTTTTTCGCTTCTTTTTCAAACTGTCTGAATATATAGGGCACAAAAGCCATTACCGTTACAACTGCACAAATTCCGAATACAATTCCACAGGATGCAGCCATTGCCAGCCTGCGGAGCACTGTCTTTTTATCTATGGGCCGTTCTTTTATTGTCTCTTTTATAAATGGATAGTCCTGATCCTTTTTATCAACCATAACCATTCTCCCATAAACCAGATAATTTAGGTGTATTTTAGCAAAAATTTATGAACTTTTTATTAACAAAAATATACTTTTTCCTTTTCATTATGAAACAAATCATGTATGATAAGATTATAAGAAGAATTTTCTTTCCTGATTCTGTGTTTCATCTGGAAAAAAACATCAGAATCTGTTATGATAAAAGACTAAATACTATCAGAATTTACAGGAGATGCTGCTTCTGGCAGCGAAAAAAGTTATGAATCAAAAAGCATTATCTTCACTTGAGTATCCAAAAATTATAGAACGGCTTACAGAAAAGGCTTCCTCTCCTATGGGAAAAGAGCTGTGCCGGAAACTTCAGCCTTCTACTAATATAAATAGGATCCGTCTCATGCAGACTCAGACAAAAGATGCCCTGACCCGTCTTTTTCAGAAGGGTTCCGTCTCTTTTGGAAGTGTAAAGGATATCCGCGGCTCACTGAAGCGACTGGAGATTGGAAGTTCTCTGGGTATTATGGAAATTCTTTCTGTCTGCGCGCTTCTGGAAAACACCTCCAGAGTAAAAGCCTATTCCCGAGGCGACCGGAGCGACCTTCCCTCTGATTCTCTTGACAGCATGTTTGAACAGCTTGCTCCTCTGACCCCTCTGTCTTCAGAGATCAGAAGATGCATTCTCTCTGAAGATGAGATCAGTGATGATGCCAGTCCTGCGCTGCGCCAGGTACGAAGAAATATGAAAGTAACCAATGACAGGATCCATACGCAGCTTTCCGGACTGGTAAACGGAAACGCCCGTACCTACCTTCAGGATTCTGTGATCACCATGAGAAACGGCCGGTACTGTATTCCGGTCAAAGCCGAATATAAAGGACAGGTTCCGGGCATGATCCACGATCAGTCTTCCACCGGTTCCACTCTGTTTATTGAGCCTATGGCTGTGGTAAAGCTGAATAATGACATGCGGGAGCTTGAGCTTCAGGAACAAAAAGAAATTGAGATCATTCTTGCCGGTTTAAGTGAACAGATTGCAGAAGAACGGGAAGCCATTGCCCTGAATCTGGAACTGATGGTACAGCTTGACTTTATTTTTGCCAGAGCCGGTCTTGCCATGGATATGAACGGAAGCGAACCTGTTTTTAACGAGGAAGGCCGTGTGCTCCTGAAAAAAGCCCGCCATCCTCTGATTCCAAAAAAGAAAGTAGTTCCCATTGATATCCGTCTGGGAGATGATTTTGACCTTCTGATTATCACAGGTCCTAATACCGGAGGAAAAACAGTTTCTCTGAAAACCGTTGGTCTGCTTACTCTTATGGGTCAGGCAGGACTTCACATTCCGGCTCTTGACCGCAGTGAGCTGGCTCTTTTTCATGAGATTTATGCAGATATCGGGGATGAGCAGAGCATTGAACAGTCTCTGAGTACTTTTTCCTCTCATATGACTAATATTGTATCCTTCCTGGAAAAAGCAGATTCCCGTTCTCTTGTTCTTTTTGACGAGCTGGGTGCTGGAACCGACCCTACGGAGGGTGCTGCCCTTGCCATTTCCATCCTTTCCTATCTTCATGATAAAGGAATAAGGACCATGGCAACCACCCATTACAGCGAGCTTAAGGTATACGCACTTTCTACACCGGGTGTGGAAAATGCCTGCTGCGAATTCAGCGTAGAAACCCTGCGTCCTACCTACCGCCTTCTGATCGGTATTCCCGGAAAAAGTAATGCCTTTGCCATCTCTTCCAAACTTGGACTTTCCGATCAGATCATTGAAAGAGCTAAGGAACAGATCAGCGAACAGGACGAATCCTTTGAGGATGTTCTTTCTTCTCTGGAAGAAAACCGCGTTACCATTGAAAATGAAAGACTGGAGATCGCGCGTTATAAAGAAGAGATCAAAACTCTCAAAGCCCAGCTGGAATCCCGCCAGGAAAAACTGGATGCCCAGCGGGACCGTATTCTCCGCCAGGCAAATGAAGAGGCTCACAAGGTTCTGGAGGAAGCAAAAGAATATGCTGACCAGACCATGAAGCTGTTCCATAAATTCCAGAAAAATAATGTGGATACCTCGGCTGTGGAAAGAGAGCGCCAGGAACTCCGCAAACGGATGAATAAAGCAGAAAAAAACATGTCTGACAGACAGGAAACAAAAAAACCGAAGAAGCTGCTTACGGCCAAAGATATCCGTCCGGGAGACTCTGTTAAGGTTCTCAGCATGAACCTGAAAGGGACTGTGGGAAGCCGTCCGGATTCCAAAGGTTTCCTCTTTGTGCAGATGGGAATTATCCGTTCCAAAGTACATCTCTCTGATCTGGAGCTTGTGGATGAGCCTGTGATCACCACCCCTTCTCTTCAGAAAACAGGAGCTGGAAAAATACGTATGTCCAAGTCTGCCAGTGTTTCCACAGAAATCAATCTTCTCGGGCGCACAGTAGACGAAGCCATTGCCGAGCTTGATAAGTATCTGGACGACGCCTATATTGCCCACCTGAAAAGCGTCCGTATTGTCCATGGAAAGGGAACCGGAGCTCTGAGGAAAGGAATCCATGATTATCTGCGCCGCCAGAAGCATGTTTCCTCTTTCCGTCTGGGCGAATTCGGCGAGGGCGATGCAGGCGTGACTATTGTAGATTTTAAATAACAGAGGGAGGATTTCCTAATGACATCCAAACAGAAAATTCTTATCGTTGATGATGATAACAACATTGCAGAACTGATTTCTCTGTATCTTACAAAGGAATGTTTTGAGACAAAAATCGTAAATGACGGAGAACAGGCGCTGAGAGAATTTGACTCTTTTCATCCGGATCTTCTGCTCCTTGATCTGATGCTGCCCGGAATCGACGGATATCAGGTGTGCAGAGAACTGCGTCATACCTCAGATGTTCCCATTATCATGCTCTCTGCAAAGGGCAAAACTTTTGACAAAGTTTTGGGGCTTGAACTGGGAGCAGATGATTACATTATTAAACCCTTTGATGCAAAAGAACTGGTAGCACGTGTCCGCGCTGTGCTCCGCCGCTTTAAGGTCAGACAGCCGTCTGCCCCTTCCGGCGAAAAATCAGTGTCCTACCCTGACCTTACCATCAACCTTACCAACTACTCAGTCACCTATATGGGAAAACAGGTAGACATGCCCCCCAAGGAGCTGGAACTGCTTTATTTTCTGGCTTCTTCTCCCAATCAGGTATTTACAAGAGAGCAGCTCCTTGATCATATCTGGGGCTATGAATATATCGGGGATACAAGAACTGTGGATGTCCACATTAAAAGACTCCGGGAAAAAATCAAAGATAATCCCAGTTGGAGCATTGCAACTGTGTGGGGCATCGGATACAAATTCGAGGTAAAAAACAGATGAAAAAAAAGCTGTCCAGGAAATTCATGGAGGTTTATCTTTTTGTAGGGCTCCTTGGTTTTCTGCTGGTTACGCTGCTGGGTTCCCATATGATCGAATCTCAGCTGGAAAAAGATATCAGCGCAGATCTTTATCAGAGTGCCTACCGGATCTCAGAAAATGAGGATATCCGGTACAATATTTCCGCTTCCAGTCTTGACAGCATCCGAGAAAAACTCACTATGGTTGCAGACTATCCCAATACCATCATCTGGATCATTAATGAAAGAGGAGAGGTTGTTCTGAGTACCCGGAAGGATATTTCTCCGGGAGATCCCATTCCTCTTGCAGGTTTTGATCCTTCCATCTGGGGAAGCACCTATTATCAGGTAGGCTATTTCTACGGGTACTTTGAAGATGATGCGCGCCTCAGCGTAATCGCTCCCATTACAGACAACATGACTATCAAAGGCTATGTTGCCATTCACTATATGATGAGCCGCCTTTACCAGCAAAGAGGCAGATATCTTTTTATCCTTCAGTTTCTGTTCCTGCTTGTCTATATACTGATGTCCCTGCTCCTGCTTGTGTTCCGTCAGTATGTTCACAAACCGCTTACAGAAATAAAAAAAGGAGTTACCGAATATGCAGGAGGCAACCTTAACTATAAAATCCCTGTTTATACAGACGATGAGCTTGGATATCTGGCAAACAATCTGAACTATATGGCAGATAAAATGAACCGGAACGGAGAATATCAGAGACAGTTTATCTCCAATATCTCCCATGACTTCCGCTCACCGCTTACCTCCATAAAAGGCTATGTGGAAGCAATGATGGACGGTACGATTCCCGTGGAAATGCAGGATAAATACCTGAAGATCATTGCCTATGAGGCTGACCGTCTGGAAAAGCTCACAAAAGGCCTCCTCACCCTGAATGAACTGGATATCCAAAAACGTCTCCTGAACATTCAGACCTTTGATATCAACGAGGCCATAAAAAAAGCTGCCGCCACTTATGAGGGAGACTGCACCAGACGTCATATTCTCCTTGAACTGATTCTTTCCGGAAAAGAGCTGTACGCCAGGGCAGATGTGGAACAGATCCAGCAGGTGCTCCATAATCTGCTGAACAATGCCATTAAATTCAGCCCGGATCATTCAACCATCATTATTGAGACAACAGAAAAAAATGAAAAGATTTTTGTTTCTGTCAAAGACCACGGAATCGGCATTCCAAAGGAAAGCCTTTCCAAAATCTGGGAACGCTTTTATAAAACAGATATTTCCAGAGGAAAAGACCAGAAAGGTACCGGTCTTGGTCTGTCTATTGTAAAAGAGATCATCCATGCTCATGATCAGCACATTAATGTGATCAGTACCGAGGGCATTGGAACAGAATTTATTTTCACTCTGGAAAAAGCACGATAGGATTTGTCTCCTGCCGTGCTTTTCATTTACCTGAAATATTTCTCTTTCCATTCCGGGTAATAACATTATGCTTCAAAAGGACTGGAAAGAATTCTGTCCTCTTTTACAAGATAGATTCCTCTTGGAGTCACCCGGATTTCAGGAATAACCGGAAGCGCCATAAAGGACAACGTGATAAAAGGATCAAACCCTTTTTTGATTCCCATTTCATATGCCCTGGGGATCATTTTTCCCAGAAGTGCATTTACATTTTCATACCCTGCATCACTCATCAGCCCCATAACCGGAAGCGGCAGTGTATCGTAAACTTTTCCGTTCTGCATCAGCGTGTACCCGCCCTGGGTGCGCAAAAGTTCCTGCACTGCCAGATACATGTCTCTGTCATTGTCTCCGATCACAATCAGATTGTGAGAATCGTGAGAAACACTTGACGCGATGGCTCCTCCTGTGATCCCGAACCCTTTTACAATGCCGACTCCTGTTTTTCCTGTATTCTTATGGCGCTCAATCACTGCAATTTTCTGATAAATGCCATCTGCGGCAAAAATCCTCTCTCCTGCTTCTTCTCTGAAAGGAACCTCCTCCACAAGATCTTCTGTTACGATCTGTCCCTCTACCATCTGAAGTACATGGGCTTTTTCTCCTGTATGTACAAGCCTCAGATCCTTTTCACTGAAATTCTTTAAATGAACGGTATTTTTAAGATAAGGGGAGCAGGGGCGGATCTCTGTTTTTTCATCTTTCTGGATTTTTATGCCTTTATGATAGACTTCCAGCACGTTCATGTCTCTGAGATTATCCAGAACCACCAGATCAGCCTGATAGCCAGGAGCAATGGCACCCAGATGCTTCAGTCCATAACACCGGGCGGCCTGGATCGTTGCCATTTTAAGAGCCTTTTCCGGAGCCAGTCCAAGCTGTACCGCGCGTTTTACATTGTAATTAATATGTCCCTCTCTCCGTATCTCTTCAATGTGTTTATCATCTGTACAAAAGCAGAATCCTGAAGTATCTGTATGATTTTTTACGATACCATTTATAATAGCTTCCAGATTGCGCGCCGCACTGCCTTCCCGGATCAGCACCTGCAGACCGTTTCGGCATTCCTCCATAGCATATTCATAGTCCACACACTCATGATCCGTTGCAATTCCCGCCAGCGCATAAGCTGCCAATTCTCCCTCTTCCAGAAACGGCGCATGTCCGTCCCGGATACGATCCTGAAACAATCCCAGTTTTTCATGCATGGAAACACTGCCATTGATCACGGAAACGGCGTCCATCACCTCTCCAAGTCCCAGAATTCTCGGGTTATTCAGATAACTCTTCATTTTTCCTGCTGTCAGAGTGCATCCATTGTCATCTACATGGGTTGCAGGCACACAGGAAGGCATCATCACATACACATTGGCAGGAACATCCTCTGTCTGCTCCAGAATATAATCAATGCCGTCTGTTCCTGACACATTGGCAGATTCATGAGGATCCACAATAAATGTAGTAGTTCCGCACTGGGCAGCCTGACGAATCAGCTCTCCCGGAGTCACAAGAGTAGATTCCAGGTGAAGGTGACTGTCAATAAAGCCAGGGCAGAGATACTTTCCGGAAAGATCTGTTTCCCTCTCACCGCTGTAGCTTCCTGTTCCAAGAATCAGTCCGTCTGCAACAGCCACGTCGCCTTTGCGGAACTCACCTGAATGTGCATAAAAAATATTCGCATTTTTCAAAACAAGAGGGGCCTTTCGAATTCCTCTTGCCATTTCAGAATATATACGATACTGTTCAAGCTCCATATCCCTGCCTCCTTTTTGATATCTGAGAATATTCCGGCTTTATATTCTCATAAATTTTTGTTTTTATCTGTACATACAGATTTTTCTTTATATTAAAGTTATATTTCAATTATATTATCATTTTTCTTACATATTTTCAATTATAATTTGTGTGTTTTTAATAAATCGCAGCGTTTTTGTTTTCTTATTTTGGTTTTTATCCATAAATATTCTAAAAACTATTCCATCTCTTTCTGGCTCTGATCCTGTATGTTGAGCATACAGAACTTATTTATTTTTTATATCTGTATGATACATACTGCAGCAGATTCACTCTTACTCTTTTGCTCATCCTTTTATGACAGATAAAATAACCACTCCTTATAGACCAGAACAGCCTTATATCTAAAAAATTCCTTTATTAAAGAGATGCTGCCAGTATCATTTGCTGCAAAACAAAAACTCTGAGAGCTTCCATACCCGGAATGTATCTCAGAGTTTCTCTTTTTATTCAGTACAGAACCGCCCCTCAGACAATGCTCTGCCTGGTTTCTTTTATTTCCAGTGATATTTTGTAAGCTGACCCTCCAGCTGCATATGGCTGAAATTATGCTGTCTCAGAGCCTCATAAAGAATTACTGCCACAGAATTGCTGAGATTCAGAGAACGGATATCGTTGATCATGGGAATCCTTACACAGTGTTCCTGATTTTTAAGAAGAATTTCCTCCGGTATGCCTGCGCTTTCCTTGCCAAACATAATAAAGCAGTCCTCCTCATAGCTGATATCTGCATAGGTCTGAGGTGCTTTTGTACTGGCATAGTAAATTTTTGCCCCCGGATTTCTGTTCAGAAAATCCTCATAATCAAGATAAGTAGTTACATCCAGATCCTTCCAGTAATCCATTCCGGCTCTTTTTAATGCCTTTTCGCTGAGACTGAAGCCAAGAGGCTCGATCAAATGAAGCCTGGTTCCTGTTGCCACACAGGTTCTTCCGATATTTCCGGTATTTGCCGGAATCTCCGGCTGGTGAAGTACAATATTCAACATATCTGTTTCTCCTTGTGTTTTTCTGGAAGTATACTGCCATTTTCCTTGTCTGTATTGTGCATATACAGCCTTTTGTTTCTCCCTTTACAGAAACGTCACATTTATGTTCTGTTTTATATTCTGCTTTCCTGTTTCCGTAAATGCCATGTCTTTAGTTCTGTATATCTCTCATTTATGGCTTTTCTGATTTTTATCTTTGCCCGGAAGCAGGCCTTTATTTTTCCAGGAGCTTCCCCAGGAAAATTTTGTAAGCTCATCTTCAGCAGGACGTTCCAGATATCTGCAGTTTTCTCCGCTGTACAGTAATCTGTCATTGCCCTTTACAGCCTTTCCGATCACAGCCGCCGGAATTCCTTTCTGTCTGCAGAAAAGCTCAAGCTCCGCCCCATTTTGCGTGCCGATCAAAAGCGCCCCTTCCGAAAAAAGCCTGTAAGGATTCAGATCAAACCTCTCACAGATTTCTATGGTTTCCTGACGCACAGGTATTTTGCGGAGATCTGCCTGAATTCCTGTTTCTCCGGCCTCTGCCATTTTCCACAGGCCGGCAAGCACACCGCCTGTTCCCAGAACATAAAGCGCATCTGCTCCCATATTCCGTGCAGCTTCCCATACAGAGGATTTTTCTGCACAGGCTCTTTTTCTCCCGTTCATCTGCTCACAGGTAAGATTTTCCCGGTCTCCTAAAAGAACCTCCGCGTCATATGCTCCATAAAGAGAGGGGCTTCTCTGCGCATCCCAGAGAAAGCCTTCTGAAAAATAGCTTTTAAGGGTTTCTTTTTCCTTTTCTGTGATCAGAGCTGTCCCTGACAGGGCGATATCTCCTGCAACAACCAGATCATCCCCTGCCTTCAGTTCACCTGTGATCTCAGCTCTTAATGCTTCCATTGCTTTCTGTCCAAGTTTCATGTATCGTTTCCTCTGTCAGACAAGAATGGACAGGATACTTGGAACCACCATGGCAAGCACAAGGATCACAGCGATCACTGCTGTAATTATTTTACGTTTTTTCGGATTAAACATTCCCATATTTGTCACCTCTTTTATATTACGGATCACGCTTCTGTTTCTATATCATTTACCGGGTTCCGTTCCAAAAAAATCTGTTCTGCCCGGGCATTGTTTGTAAGAGGGTCACGCGCTTCATAATCAAACAGAACCGCGCTTCCGTCACCAAATACTTCAATGTGAGCTGTTTTTGGAATTTTATTTGCTTTCCTGTAATTTCTCACAGATGCTTCATAAGGCTTCTGATCCATAGCAAAAACCGGACGTTTTTTCAGCTTTTCTCTCAGATAAAGATCATATACCATATGCTGAGATGCTGTATTTACAGGAAGCTGTGTCTTCTCTTTCAGAAATTCCAGGAGAATCTCATAACGCCTGAGCCTGGAATGAGAGATCTCTTCATATCCTTTTTCCTCATAATAGGCTCCCAGACTTTCATAAAAAGAAAACATCTCCTGATAAAACGTCTCGATCCAGGAAAGCGTTTTCCGGAACTGACCACTATTATAATACACTTCCACCATACTTTCCACCATTTTCAGCTTCAAAATATCCTCATAAGAAAGCCAGGCTGTAGACAGAACCTCATAAGGCTCTTTTTCCTTGTACAGAATTTCATATTTTTGCGCCTCATGATACATGGAAGAGCCTTTCAGCACCTTCAGAAATCCCAGCTGAAGCTGATCCGGCTTCATGCGGTAAACCTGTTCAAAGGAACGCCGGAAGCTTTCATAATCCTCACAGGGAAGTCCGGCGATCAGATCCAGATGCTGATGGATATTTCCAAAGCTCTTTACACGGGCCACAGATGCTTCCAGCTTTTTCAGATC
>UMFI01011340.1_pt1 | contig 64411 bp, 60 predicted proteins | sample 1964951 | NCBI WGS metagenome assembly UMFI01 (sample SAMEA4836040, study PRJEB28245) | human gut metagenome | biome: gut microbiome; material: fecal sample | place: Denmark | collected 2008 | reverse complement strand
CAGTATGAAAAAATAGCCATAACAGTGGGGGTTATTATTGTCATAATTTTTGCCGGGAAGATGATTTTTGGAAAGAAAAAATCAGTACCAACAGCGGGAAATGTGGAAACAAGCCAGAAGCAGACCCAGGTTGAGACCACAGTTCAGGAAGAAACCACAAGAGCAATAGATCCTAACAAGCCTATGATTGCGTTGACTTTTGATGATGGTCCGGGACAATATACAGGAAAGCTATTGGATGCGTTAGAGAAGTATAATGCAAGAGCTTCATTTTTTATGTGTGGATACAGCCTTAAGAAAACTGATATTCCGGTTGATGAATTACTTAAGAGAATGGATGCTCTTGGATGTGACTTGGGAAATCATACAATGAATCATTGTGCACTAGACAAGGTATCTAAGAGTAAACGTAAATACGAGATTAATGGAGTTAATGAATTGGTTAAAAAGGCAGTAGGATATAATCCTAAATTTTTAAGACCACCATACGGTTCAGGAATAAGAGATGCCAAGGTGCAGAAAGCTGCTAAGATGCCTATTGTATGTTGGTCAGTTGACACATTGGACTGGAAGACTAAAAGCAAGAAGAAAACAGTTAAATCTATAATGGACAGTGCAAAGGATGGACAGATAATTCTTATGCATGACATTCATAGCTGGTCAGTGGATGCAGCAATAGAAGCCATTCCAAAGCTTCAGAAGAAAGGATATCAGATAGTAAGTGTATCAGAAATGGCAGAGGCTAAGGGTGTAAAGCTTAAAAAAGGTCAGCCATATTTTGAGTTTGAATAAATTTAATAATAATGTAGATATTAATAAAGCGGAGCATAAAGTGCTTCGCTTTATTTTTTAGAATTTGCGATGGATGGCTTTATAAGAAAAAATTGAATTTGATGAATAACAAATAACGTCTTTAAGAATATATAGTTTTCAGGGGGCTTTATGAAAAAAATAAACATTTATACGGATTTGGCATTAGAGGAAAGAGAACGATTTAAAAGAAATATTGAAATTAGTGGAGTAAAAATAGACAAAAATTACAATAAAGAATTATTTATGACAACAACAGATGTGGAAATATTTAATGAAAATGGCGCAAAGTCCATGGGAAAGCCTATAGGAAGTTATGTTACAATGGAAACAAGACTTTTTAAGGAAGATGATTTGGAGAGGCAAAATATTTTTGCAAAAGAGATAGCAAATCATATGGAAGAGATGACTAAGAATCAAAACATAAAAAAAATCCTTATAGTGGGTCTTGGAAATTCAAAGGCTACGCCTGATTCATTGGGACCAAAAGTTGCCGAGCAGATTGAAATTTTGCCTAATGTGTACTGTTTGGCTCCGGGGGTGTTGGCTCAGACCGGTATGGAAACTTTTTCAATAGTAAAAGGCATAACGGCTCAAATGAAACCGGACATTATTATTGCAATAGACTCACTTGCAGCAAGAAATGTAAGAAGAATTACAACAACAATACAGCTTACGGACACAGGGATAACTCCCGGTTCAGGAATAGGCAATCATAGAAAAGGGTTGAATAAACAATCTCTAAATACCAAGGTTATTGCCATTGGGGTTCCCATGGTTGTAAGTGGGGCAACAATTGTTAATGACACAATGGAGAAGCTTTTGGAAATACTTGCTTCTCATAACCAAAATAATAGCATTTCAAATATATTTAAGGACTACACATCTGATGAAAAATATCAGTTGTTTGAAGAACTTTTGTCGGAAGATACAGAGCAAATGTTTGTAACTCCAAAGGATATAGATGAAATTGTTGATAACTTAAGCAAAATAATTGCCAGTGGAATAAATATGTTTTGCAATGTTTTAAAATAGAAATTAATATTACAGGACCTTGTTTCATATAATTTTAAAAGTGGGACAAAGGGAGACAGGAAAAGTGCAGAAACATACAAAACATGGAATAATAAAACTGTATAAATTTAAATCGCCTGATTATATGTTTAGTGTAATTGTAAAGGCGATTATTGTTGCATTGTGTGCTTATATAACTTTTTCCTGTGTAAATATGATAACTAATAAGAAAATAAAAGTTGCCGCAAGTAAAGAATTAATGGAAACAGGAAATATGCTTGCTCAGGAGATTTTGGAAAACTCAAATATAATGACACAATATATGATATATTTGGAGAATCACAAAGATATTGCAGAGGATGCAAAAAAGAGGATTCTTACAACGGTTGTAACAGATTATATAGCAAAAAGCGAATACACTTATGACACAAGTGATCCGGCATATAGCCAGGTTATAAATATTTTGTATGAAAATATGAAAGCCGAAAATCAGATTGCAAAAAAAGAAGTGGAAACTACTGCTAAACCTGTGGAAACAACTGTTAAAAATAATGAAAAGAACAACAATAAAAAGAAGAAAAATAAGGCTATAGTTCCAATGCCTAAAAAATCGGGAAAACTTTATACGGAAAAAAATATTGGCAGTTTTAAAGAAGTAATTAACAGATTCTATACGGTAACAAATGCAACAACCATAAAAGAAAGTGATATGCCAATTAAACAGGCTTTAAATAAAGAATTTAAAATAACGGGAAACAATAAGAAACCTCAAATACTAATATATCATACTCATTCAATGGAGGATTTTTCCAACACAACAAAGGATGAGGACACAACAATTATTGGTGTTGGAAACAGACTGGCACAGATTTTAAGAGAGCAGTTTGGTTATAATGTAATACACGACAAAACAAAATATGATATAGTAAATGGTAAGTTGGACAGACACGAGGCATACACCCAGTCTAAGGCTGGGGTAAAGAAGCAGTTAAAGAAATATCCGTCAATTAGTTTGATTTTGGATATTCACAGAGACGGAGTAAATGACGGAACAAGGTTGGTTACGGAAATAAATGGAAAGAAAACTGCCCAGATTATGTTTTTTAATGGCATGTCCAGATTTAAGCTAAGTGGCGATATTGATTATTTGAAAAATCCATACAGGTTCGAAAATCTTGCCCTTGGACTCCAAATGAAAGTAAACGCAGAATGCTATTATCCGGGTTTTACAAGAAGAAATTATGTAAATGCTTATGAATATAATTTGTCCCTTGGTAAGCAGTGTATGTTAATTGAGGTTGGGGCACAGACCAATACATATCAGGAGGCAAAAAATGCAGCAGAGCCTTTGGCTGTTTTAATAAAAAAAGTACTTGGAGAATAGTTTACAAATAAGATACAATTTAATGTAAAATACAATGTGGATTAATATGTATACTGGGAGAAAATTAATGATAGAAATTTTAGTTGCAGAAGATGATGAAATGATTGCAAATTTAATAAAAATAAATCTTGTAAAGGCAGGTTATTTATGCACATGCGCATATAACGGAAAGGATGCGGCAAATCTTTTAGACAGTAAGCATTTTGATTTATGTCTTTTCGACATAATGCTACCGGAAATAGACGGCTATGAACTTTTGGAGTATGCAAAGTCAATGGACATTCCGTCTATTTTTATTACTGCAATGGGAACTACAGATAATAAGGTTAAGGGCCTTAGAGCAGGAGCAGACGACTATATTGCAAAGCCTTTTGAAGTAGTTGAAATGCTTGCAAGGGTTGAAAGTGTTCTCAGACGATACAAGAAGACAAACGACGAGTTGGTTGAAGATGATGTGGTAATTAATTTTCAGTCAAGAAGTGTAACGAAGGCAGGCAAGACTTTGGACCTTACACATAAAGAGTTTGAACTTTTGGTTCTGCTTATACGAAACAAAAATATTGCCCTTTACAGAGATGTAATATATGAAAATGTGTGGGGCAACGACTATGTTGGAGACAGCAGAACTATAGATTTACATATTCAAAGACTTAGAAGAAAACTGGACTGGGGAGACAAGATACAGTCCGTGTACAAAGTTGGATACAAGTTAGTGTGATTATAGGAGCACAAAGCAATCCATATAATCAACAATAATCAAACAGGAAAAGGTGTTAAATGAAACTTTTTTGGAAAATGTTTTTCTCACTGATTATAATTGTTACGGTTATTTTTTCTATATTTGGAGGAATATTCATAAAGTTATCATTTGATAATTCTTTAAGTAGAGAATTGTCAAGAAAGCAAAACGAGAATCAAATGTTTGTATATTCATTTGAAGCTTCAGCCTCAATGTTGTCATCGGATACTGAATATATTCAAAAAAATGACATAGAAAAAATAATTGATTCAGTCAAAAGAAGTATGGGCGAAAGCCAGATAGGAATTACAATTGTAAATCAGAAAGAAAAAGCAATATATACTGACAGCAAAATAGGAAAAAATATAAAAATCAAAGATTTAAAAGACAATAATTTTGGATACTTGATTTTTAAAAATAATGGTAGTTATTATTTGGAAACAATGTCAAAAATGACAATTGAAAGCGGAACATATTACATAAGCATTGTTAGCAGCATTAATGAAGTTTACAATGACATAAATGAAATGATGAAAAATTATAGGGTAATATTGGGAATTGCCCTTGTTGTTACCTGCATTCTTGCATATGTTTTTTCTAAAAAAATAACAAGACCAATTGAAAAGTTGTCTGATACCGTAAGTCAAATGGCAAAAGGTCAGTACGACACAAGAGCAAAGATAAAAACTGACGGTGAAGTTGGAGACTTGGTTAATAGCTTTAATATTATGGCAGACAGGCTGGAGAAGAATATTGAAGAGTTGGAAGATACAGCAAGACGACAGGAAGATTTTACGGCAGCTTTCGCTCACGAATTGAAAACTCCTTTGACTTCAATTATAGGCTATTCTGATATGATGCGTTCAATGGACCTTGAAAAAGAAGAGATTTCAGAATATTCCAATTATATATTTTTGCAGGGAAAAAGACTGGAGAAGTTGTCATTTACTTTAATGGATTTGATTTCTCTTGATAAGCAGAAAATCGAATTTAACAGAATTAGTACAGAGAAAATGTTTAATGACATTGAAAAAACTGTAGAACAAATGCTTAGGGAACACAATATCAGGTTTAAAATGTCTGTTGAACCGGCTGTGATTGTTGGAAATGAGGATTTGCTTAAGTCCCTGTTTATGAATATTATCGATAATGGCAGAAAAGCCATTTCAGGTCAGGGAATAATTGCCCTTAAGGCTATAAAAACCGAAAAAGGATACACAGTTTTCATTCAGGACAATGGCTGTGGAATGGAGAAAAGTGAAATTAAAAAAATCACTGAAGCATTTTATATGATTGATAAGTCAAGAGCAAGAAAAGAGGGCGGTGCAGGCATAGGAATGTCCCTTTGCAAAAAGATTGTAAGCATACATAATGCTAAGTGGAGTGTTAGAAGTAAACCAGGAAAAGGTACGATAATAAGTATTGTTTTTCAGGAAGGACAGAACTAAATGAAGAAAAGAATATTACCTGTGGCAGTATTGCTAATTGTGGCTTTGGCGGTTTTTCTGCCTCAATTATTATATTATTACAGTGATACAAGCTACTTAAATCAGGTTAAATATAGTGATAAGGATACAGGCAGTGTAAACCTTGAAATGGCATCAACGGCAAAGACTAAAACAATAGACCAGAAGTTAGAGGACCTTAACTCTATTATTACTGATAAAGAATATGCAAAAAAGAAAGTTGAAGTATTGTTTGATCCGTCAGAGAACGAATTGAAAACAATTAGAAAAAATGTAAAAAAGCAAATAAATTATTGGCTTGAGCTTTTTGGCTGTAAAGAGTTAATAAACAATAAAAAAACAATAAAACTGGTACCTAAAAATATTGTTATTCAAAAGTGTTACAGTATTGTTGGTGAAAGTGCTTCTTTCCCATATTTAGAGGCAACAGCAACATTAAGCAAGAATCCAAAGATTATGGCAACCGTGTATTTGGACAATACGACCAACAAAATATATGAAATAAAAATCACAGGAGACAATGTGGAAAGTATACTTAGCTACGCTAAGCAGAACGCAGAGAAAAATAAGTTAACTCTTATTAATTTGGATACTTTTCAAAAAGAAATAATAGAGCAGCTATCAGACTACTATAATGGAATTTATGTAGAACCATATGAACAGGGTATTTATTATAATGAATTAGCTGACAAAGATAAAAAAACTAAAGGAATTGACATAGTTGACAAAGATAAAAAAACTAAAGGAATTGACATAGTTGACAAAGATAAAAAAACTAAAGGAATTGACATAGTTGACAAAGATGAGAATTACATATGGCAGTGTGAAATAATAAGTGGACTTGTTTGGAGAGTAGAACTTGGCAAAAAAAGCATAGAAGTTGGAATAGACGGATTTGACAATGATTTTTATTAAAAAGTATAATAAAAATCCATAAAGAATTATTGATAATAAATTACTAAGATAAAAATTTTATGACGTAAACACGGCTGTTACAAAAATGATACATTTTAATCTTATACTGCAACAGTAAAACGTTATGGGTATGAAAAATATATCGTAAGGTTGAGATGAAAAATTTAAAGCATAAAGCAAAAAGGCGCATGGAATTGAAATGCGCCTTTTTGAAATAATGTTATTTGCCTGTAGAACCAAATCCTCCAACACCACGAACTGTATCAGAAAGTTCATCAACCTGATTAAAATTAGCTGAAAGAAATGGTGTAATAACAACCTGTGCAATTCTTTCATTAGGTTCAATAGTCTCAGCCTTGTTTGAGTGATTATGAAGAGCAACAGTAAGTTCTCCACGGTAATCGGCATCAACAACACCAACCTTATTAGCAGGAGCAAGACCTCTCTTACATGAAAGACCACTTCTAGCATAAATCAAACCGGCGTAACCTTCAGGAATCTCCATTGCAATACCAGTACCAATAAACTTAGTTTCACCGGCTTCAATAGTAACAGCTTCTTCAATGCAGGCATACAAATCAGCACCTGCGGCATACTCAGTTCCATAAGTAGGAATAGTAGCATTCTCCTTTAATTTTTTTACGTTAACATTAACAGCCATAACAATTCTCCTTTTATTGTAAATGTAATGTAATCCAAATGGTATCTTGCTCCATTGCTTGCAGAAATTTCTGCCTGCAATGGGTAAAAGATACCATTTAGATTACATTTCTTTTTCCCATAAAACAATATTCCCGGTTTTTAATGTTTCAGGTATTCTAATTAAGCGCTGGTTCTCGGAACCACGAAATACCAGGTTTAGGTTCTTCTGTGCTTCGATGAATGGACCATCTACAAGAACATCTATATAGGAAAGAAGTTCTTTAGTTTCAGGACACTCGTTGTACATGTGTCCAATTATATCTTTTTCAAAGTCGTATCCTGTGAAACACCAGATATCTTTTTCGGGATATGTTTCTTTTATCTTTCGGGCAAGTGGAAGCAGCCCCTTCTGGTTAACAGGCTCCATTGGCTCACCACCTAGGAATGTAACTCCCTGATAAGCACCAAAAGACAAAGTATCTATAATGTAGTCAATGGTTTCCTGTGTAAAGGGCTGACCAAAGTTGAAATCCCAAGCCTGTTCATTGAAACATCCGGGACATCTGTGATTACAGCCACTTACAAAAAGAGAAACTCTGATACCGGGACCATTTGCCACATCAAATGTTTTTATTTCTGCATAGTTCATATTTTCTCCATTCCGTCACTTAAGTGACATAAAATTATGGCACATAGTATTAAGTTTATCAAATAAAATGAAAATAATAAAGTGATAAAGTTAAAATGTTTGAACCTATGATTTATTTATGTTAAAATGTGAATGAATTTTAGAAAACTAATTGTTAGAAATGTTAAAAAATATAAGCAAATAGAATAATACAGACAAAATATAAACAGATTGGAGCGAATAAATTGTCACATATTGATCAGAGTAAAATTAGAAATTTTTGTATTATAGCCCATATAGATCACGGTAAATCTACATTGGCTGACCGAATTATAGAAATGACAGGTCTTTTGACTAACAGAGAGATGCAGGCTCAGGTTCTTGATAATATGGAACTTGAAAGAGAAAGAGGTATTACTATTAAGTCTCAGGCCGTTAGAACTATTTACAAGGCTAAAGATGGAGAAGAGTATATTTTTAACCTTATTGATACACCGGGACACGTTGACTTTAACTATGAAGTTTCAAGAAGCCTTGCAGCCTGTGATGGGGCAGTGCTTGTAGTTGATGCGGCACAGGGAGTTGAGGCACAGACTTTGGCCAATGTATATTTGGCACTTGACCATGACCTGGAAGTATTCCCTGTTATTAATAAGATTGATTTGCCTTCAGCAGATCCTGACAGAGTTAAGGCAGAAATAGAGGACGTTATTGGTCTTGAAGCCCATGACGCACCACTTATTTCAGCCAAGACTGGCCTTAATTGTGAAGATGTTTTAGAGGCAATCGTTGAAAAAATTCCGGCACCGGAAGGAGATTCTAATGCACCACTTCAGGCTTTAATTTTTGATAGTTTATATGATGCATACAAGGGCGTTATTATTTTCTGTAGAATTAAAGAAGGAACAGTTAAGCCGGGTATGAATATTAAAATGATGGCAACAGGGGCAACAGCCAATGTTGTTGAAGTTGGTTATTTTGGTGCAGGTCAGTTTATTCCATGTGATGAACTTCCTGCAGGTATGGTTGGATATATTACTGCAAGTATAAAAAATGTGTCTGACACAAAAGTAGGCGACACAGTAACTGATGCAGATAATCCGGCAGACGCACCACTTCCCGGATATAAGGAAGTTAATCCTATGGTTTACTGTGGACTTTATCCTGCAGATGGAGCAAAATATCCTGACTTAAGAGATGCGTTGGAGAAGTTACAGCTTAACGATGCAGCATTAAAGTTTGAGCCTGAAACATCTATTGCTTTAGGTTTTGGTTTCAGATGTGGATTCTTAGGACTTCTACATTTGGAAATTATTCAGGAAAGACTTGAGAGAGAGTACAACCTTGACCTTGTAACAACAGCGCCAAGTGTTATTTACAAAATATATAAAGAAAATGGCGAAGTAATTGACCTTACAAACCCAACAAACCTTCCGGATCCAAGTGAGATTGAACATATGGAAGAACCTATTGTAAGTGCGGAAATTATGGTAACAACAGAGTTTATCGGTGCAATTATGGAGCTTTGTCAGCAGAGACGAGGACGATATATCAGTATGGAATATGTTGAAGGTTCAAGAGCATTACTTAAATATGATATTCCATTAAATGAAATAATTTACGATTTCTTTGATGCCTTAAAATCACGTTCAAGAGGTTATGCATCTTTTGATTATGAATTAAAGGGCTACGAACAGGCTAAGCTTGTTAAGCTTGATATTTTGATTAACAAAGAGGAAGTGGATGCATTGTCATTTATCGTTCCTGAAGCGTCAGCTTACGAACGCGGTCGTAAGATGTGTGAAAAATTAAAAACTGAAATTCCAAGACAGTTATTTGAAGTTCCAATTCAGGCGGCAGTTGGCAGTAAGGTTATTGCAAGAGAGACAGTTAAGGCTATGCGTAAGGACGTTCTGGCAAAATGTTACGGCGGTGACATTTCACGGAAGAGAAAACTTCTTGAAAAACAGAAGGAAGGAAAGAAACGTATGCGCCAGGTTGGTAATGTGGAAATTCCACAGTCAGCATTTATGGCAGTATTAAAACTTGATGATGAATAAGTTTTGGAGTAGAAATAATGAATGGACTTGAAATTTATATTCACATACCTTTTTGCGTAAAAAAATGTGATTACTGCGATTTTCTGTCAGCACCGGCAGATTTGGAAACTAAAGAGAAATATGTTGAGGCATTAATTAATGAAATAAAGCTAAATAAGAATAAAATGTCAGAATATGTTGTGGACACTGTTTTTATTGGTGGAGGCACACCTTCACTTTTAGAAGAAAATCAGATTTCAAAAATCATGTCAGTTTTAAGAGATAATTGTAATATGTCTGAAAATCCTGAGATTACAATAGAGTGCAATCCGGGAACTATTACGGAAAGCAAGCTTTGGGAATATAAGAAAAGTGGAATTAACCGTATAAGTTTTGGCCTCCAAAGTGCCAATGACGAAGAACTAAAGTCCATTGGAAGAATCCATAATTACGCAGGATTTCTTGAAAGCTATAATTTGGCAAGAAAATGTGGCTTTGACAATATTAATGTGGACTTAATGAGCGCTTTGCCGGGACAGACTTTAAAAAGTTACGAGGAGACCCTTAACAAAGTTGTCCGCTTAGAGCCGGAGCATATTTCAGCTTATAGTCTTATAGTTGAAGAAAATACATTAATGTATGACAGAGTAAAAAAAGCTCAGATAAAAGGTATAAATATTCTTCCCGATGAAGAAAGTGAAAGAAAGATGTATTATCTTACAAATAATATTTTGCGTTCTAATGGATATAGAAAATACGAAATATCTAATTATAGCAAACCGGGGAAAGAATGTAAGCACAACATAGGTTATTGGCAGCGAAAAGAATATTTAGGTTTTGGTATTGGTGCGGCATCTTTGTATAAAGAGAATCGTTATAATAATATTTCAGATATAAATAAATATATTGAAGTATTAACTAACAATATCAAAGAGAATTCAATAAATAATGTGGGAAATTCCAGTGAAGTTGAAAATCAGGTTAATATTCTAAACAGTATAGTAAAAAATCTACAGCAGCTTACTGAACGGGACAGAATGGAAGAATTTATGTTTTTAGGGCTTCGAATGATGGAAGGTGTAAGCATGGAAAAGTTTGAACAGTATTTTGGGAAGACTTATATGGAAGTCTACGGAAAAGTTCAGAAAAGAATGGAAGATAAAAGATTTCTTATAAATGACAATGGTTACGTTAAGCTTACAGAGTTTGGTATAGATTTAAGCAATTATGTAATGTCAGAATTTTTGTTTTAAAAAAGATACTAAATTGTGGTAGCACCAGGCAGGTGACAATTCAAGTAATTAACAGTTTGATGTTTTACATTTCAATAATATAAAAAAGAACAACTGATTTCAAAAAATGAATCGGTTGTTCTTTTTTCTTAATTATTTTTAGTCAACAATTGTGTTAAGCCAAATATCTTTTTTCACCATTATAAATCCTATTAATGCCTTAACACCTTCAAGCATATTTACAAGGAAGAATATTCCAACAATGTGTATGGCAGTAAATTTTGTAAGACATATTGCAACAGGTACATTTACAAGGCAGACAAAACAACTGTCGAATAGAAATGTAATTATAGTTTTTCCACCACTTCTCAAAATGAAATATTCAGAATTTGACAGCGATATAAATGGTGTTGCAGCAGCTACAGCCCATATAAATTTTGTGGCAAGTTCGCGTATTTCGTCAGTTGTATTATAGAAATGTGGAAATACAAGCCCAAGTAGGCCAAGAATTATAATCATGCCAAATGATATTAAAAGTGAAAAAGCAGCCATTCGTGTAGCAGTCACTTTGGCCTCTTTCAGTTTTCCGGCACCTAGTAGTTGTCCTACAACAATAGCAATAGTTGTTCCCATTGTAACAAAAATACAATTAGAAATATTTCCAATTGTATTGCAAATATTTAGGCCTCCTACAGTGGCAAGACCTTTAGTGGACAAAGCCTGTGTTTGCAATGTAAGACCACCTGCCCATAAAAATTCGTTAAGCATGAGAGGGGCACCGGTTACAATTATTTTCTTAACAAGAGACCCCGGAACCTTAAGAGTTCTGTAGCAATGTTTAATAAAAGGATAATCATTTGAATGTCTATGAGTATAAATTACAAGATAGCCACATTCAACAAAACGTGAAATAACAGTGGCGATGGCTGCACCAACAACGCCCATGGCAGGAAATCCTAATTTTCCAAAAATAAATATGTAATTGAGAACTATATCAAATACTACAGCCAAAACTCCGGCTTTCATAGGGACAACAGTCTGTCCGGATTCTTTAAGAGTAGTGCTGTAGCAGTTAGAAATAACAAAAGGTGCAATTCCAATAACCATTATGTAAAGATAGTTTTTTGCATAATTGAATGTTTCCTGAATATTTCCTGAACTGCTTCCTTCATGAAGAAACATATTAATTAGCGGTTCATGAAGAAAAATCATAACAGAAAGAGAAATAGCAATAATTGTAATGCCAATAAGAATCTTCATTCTAAAAACATCACGAACACCATTGTGATTCTTTTGTCCAAAATACTGGGCTGAAAAAAGTCCTGCTCCGGACATTCCTCCAAATACTAAAAGATTAAAAACAAAAAACAACTGATTTATAATTGCAACACCTGACATCTGATTGGTTCCAAGCTGTCCTACCATAATATTGTCAGCCATACTAACCAGATTAGTAAGAAGATTCTGGATAATAATGGGGACGGCAATTGTAAGGGTCATTTTGTAAAAATTTTTATCGCCAAAATATTTATCTTTAAATGATAAAACAGATTCATTCATATTGTTAACTCTCCTTTATAATTAGTACAAAATATATTGATTTTTATTTTGTGCTGAAATACTATTATGCTACGGATTTGAAAAGAATTCAATAGCCTATTGACGTATACGATACAAGCAAGTACAATAAAAACACTTAAAGGTGAAGAGGTAAAATATAATGATTAAATTTATGGTAGATTCAGGTTCAGACTATGATGTAAATGAAGCAAAAGAAAAAGGAATTGCATTTGTTCCTTTGTCGATTACTTTTGATAATGATACATATAAAGATGGAATTGAAATAAGCAGAAGTGAATTCTATAAGAGAATGAGGGAGGAAGATATTTTTCCCAAGACAGCTCAGCCATCACCACAGGCATTTCTTGATGTTTTCGAAGAGGCTAAGGCTAATGGAGACTAGATAATAGGTGTTATGCTTTCAGGTGGAATAAGTGGAACGTATCAGAGTGCCAATATTGCAAAAGATATGGCTGAATATGACGGAATCCATCTTATAGATTCAAAAACAGCAGTATATGCTATAAAGATAATGGTAGATTACGGAATGCAGTTAAGAGATGAAGGAAAAACTGTAGATGAAATTGTAGAGGCATTGGAAGAATTAAAATCAAGAATATCAATTAACCTTGCAATTGACAATCTTGAAAATTTATACAAAGGTGGACGACTTACAAAGATGCAGGCAGGTTTTGGTAATTTTGCAAAGCTTAAGCCGGTTATTTCAATTCCGGAAGGAACGTTAATTGTAAAAGGTAAGTTTATCGGCAGAAAGAAAGCCATTGCAGGACTTGTTAGTTATATAGAAGGAATGGACTTAGATGAAAGATTTCCAATTTATGGAATTTATTCAGACGGAACAGAGAATCTTGATAACTTTGTAAAGAAAGTTGAAGAAAAAGGAATTAAGTTTAAGGAATGTTATCAGATAGGACCTACAATAGGAACTCATGTTGGACCTGAAACATTTGGATTTATAGCAGTAGAAAAAGCAAAGAATTAGTTAATAAATGTTGGAATAGCAATGACGATGAAAGCTATAATAAAATATAATAACCACAATGAAAAGAACTGTTAAGTTGGCAGAGTTCAAGTGCCGGAGTAACAGTTCTTTTTCTTATACAGATTAGAAATCCGCACCAATTGATTGCACGGATTGTTACGTGTTACGCACTCCCGCAATCCTCCCTGATATTTGCATATCGCGAAGCTTACGCTTCACCTTTATGTTCATATCCGGGCGTGTCCCAAGGTCATTTTCCCATCATTGTGCAAGCAAAGGTGAGAAAAGACCTTTGGACAATGCAATCGCGTACAAAGAAAGTTCACAAATTATTTACAAAACTTTTTTTAGAAAAATGTTGACAAAGCGGTTGAGGAGTGGTAACTTTAACACAGATAAAATATTAGCACTCAAATTAAACGAGTGCTAACAGAAAAAGAAAGGAGATGCCATGGAACTTAATGAGAGAAAAGAAAAAATATTAGACGCTGTTATTAGGAACTATCTTGAGACAGGCGAACCGGTGGGTTCCAGAACCATTTCCAAATATACAGATTTAAATTTAAGCTCAGCAACAATTAGAAATGAAATGTCAGACCTTGAAGAGTTAGGTTACATAGTTCAGCCACATACATCGGCAGGAAGAATTCCAACTGATAAAGGTTACAGATTTTATGTAGACAATATTCTTAAAGACAGGATGGCAGAGCTTGATGAGAGAGAGAAGAAAGTTACTGAAAAGGAAGATTTACTTATTCAGAAAGTTGATAAGGTTGAAACCTTATTACAGAATATGGCGAAGATGTTAGCAACTAATACTAATTACGCCACAATGGTTTCCACACCGAAAGCACAGACTAACAGAATTAAGTTCGTACAGCTTTCAGTTTTGGAAGAAAAGAGTCTTCTTTGTACGGTAGTTTCAGATAAGAACCATGTGGTTAACAAAATTGTCAAAGTCAGCAAGGATGTTAACCAGGAAATAGTAGTCAGATTAAATGTAGCTCTTAATACAGTCCTTGCAGGATTATCAATTGAAGAAATTAATTTAGGAGTTATGACTACACTGGCATCACAGGCAGGAGAGTTTGAATCAGTTGTAAGCGAGGTTTTGAAAGCAATAACGGAAGCAATTGCAACAGAGGAGCAGATGAAGATTTATACTTCAGGTGCAACCAACATTTTCAAATATCCTGAATTAAGTGATAAAGAAAGAGCAAGCCAGTTACTTACTACATTAGAAGAAAAGTCTCAGCTTACCGAATTAATTAATGAAGGAGATGAGGAAACAGGTATTCAGGTCTACATTGGAAGTGAAAGTCCTGTACAGTCCATGAAAGATTGCAGTGTTGTAACTGCAACATACGAATTGGAAGATGGTTTCAAGGGAACAATAGGAATCATCGGACCGAAGAGAATGGACTACGAGAAAGTAGTAGATGCTTTAAGAAATGTGAAAGAACAACTAAGTGATACATTTAAGGATGAACATTCATAGCAAAGCTTAGTTAGACAATAGAATAAGAAAGAAAGGAAAGTCCAATGGAAAAAGAAAAAGAAACTTTGGATGAAAACATTACCGAAGAAACTAATAATGAAGTTAAAGATAATGAAGCTGAAAACACAAAGGCTGAAAATATTAAGACAGAAGAAACTGTAGAAGAAGCTAATGAACAGGAAGCTGAAGATACAGAAACTTCTGAAGAATCTGAAGATACTAAAAAGAAGTTTTTCAAAAAGAAAGATAAGAAAGACAAAAAGGATCAGCAGATTGAAGAATTAAATGATAAATATCAAAGACTTTTTGCAGAGTTTCAGAATTACAGAAACAGAAGCGAAAAGGAAAAAACAGCAATGTATGAAGTAGGAGCTAAGGCAATCATAGAAAAAATTTTACCGGTTGTTGATAACTTTGAAAGAGGCGTTGCAGCTCTTAGTGAAGAGGATTTGGATTCACCTGTAGGTCAGGGAATGAATCTTATCTATAAACAGATGACAGCAGCTCTTGAAGATATGGGAGTTACAGTTATCGAAGCTGAAGGAAAGGAATTTGATCCTGAACTTCACAATGCAGTAATGCATGAGGACAACGAGGAACTTGGAGAAAATATGGTATCCCAGGAATTACAGAAAGGATACAAATACAGAGATTCAGTTGTCCGTCACAGTATGGTAAAGGTTGCTAACTAATTAACAACATACCATTTCAAATAAAGATATTAACAAGTTTTTAGATTATATAGGAGGAAACAATCATGGGAAAGATTATTGGTATTGATTTAGGAACAACAAATTCATGTGTAGCAGTAATGGAAGGTGGAGAACCTACAGTAATAGCAAACGCTGAAGGATTCAGAACAACTCCATCAGTAGTAGCATTTAAGAAAGATGGTCAGAGATTAGTTGGTGATAACGCTAAACGTCAGGCTGTAACAAATGCTGAAGGTACAGTTTCATCAATTAAAAGACATATGGGTACAGATTATAAAGTAACAATTGATGGTAAGAGTTATACACCACAGGCTATTTCAGCTATGATTCTTCAGAAATTAAAAGCTGATGCAGAAGCTTATCTTGGTGAAAAAGTAACAGAAGCAGTTATTACTGTACCAGCTTACTTTAACGATGCACAGAGACAGGCAACAAAAGATGCAGGTAAGATTGCAGGTCTTGATGTAAAGAGAATTATCAACGAGCCAACAGCAGCAGCTTTAGCTTATGGTCTTGATAATGAAAACGAACAGAAGATTATGGTATACGATTTAGGTGGTGGTACATTTGATGTATCTGTTATCGAAATCGGTGATGGCGTTATCGAAGTACTTGCAACATCAGGTGATAACAGACTTGGTGGTGATGACTTTGATAAGAAGATTATGGACTATATGGTAGCAGACTTTAAGGGCAAGACAGGTATCGACCTTTCAAACGATAAGATGGCTATGGAAAGAGTTAAAGCTGAAGCAGAAGATGCTAAGAAGAAACTTTCATCAGCAACTCAGGTCGAAATCAGCATTCCTTTCATTACAGCAAATGAACAGGGACCACAGCATCTTAATATGACACTTACAAAGGCTAAATTCGATGAATTAACAAGAGACCTTGTTGAAAGAACAGCAGTTCCTGTACAGAATGCATTAAAGGATGCAGGAATTACAGCAGCAGAATTAAGCAAGGTATTATTAGTAGGTGGTTCAACACGTATCCCTGCTGTACAGGATAAAGTAAAACAGTTAACAGGTCATGAACCATCAAAGAAGATGAATCCTGATGAATGTGTAGCACTTGGTGCTTCTATCCAGGGTGGTAAATTAGCAGGTGATGCAGGTGCCGGCGAAATCCTTCTTCTTGATGTAACTCCACTTTCATTATCAATTGAAACAATGGGTGGTATTGCTACAAGACTTATTGAAAGAAATACAACTATTCCTACAAAGAAGAGTCAGATTTTCTCAACAGCTGCAGATAACCAGACAGCAGTAGATATTAACGTAGTACAGGGTGAAAGACAGTTTGCTAGAGACAACAAGAGCCTTGGACAGTTTAGATTAGATGGTATCCCTCCAGCAAGAAGAGGTGTTCCACAGATTGAAGTAACATTTGATATTGATGCAAACGGTATCGTTAATGTTTCAGCTAAGGATTTAGGAACAGGAAAAGAACAGCACATTACAATTACAGCAGGTTCAAATATGTCAGATGAAGATATCGATAAGGCAGTAAAAGAAGCAGCTGAATACGAAGCACAGGATAAGAAACGTAAAGAAGGAATCGATGCTAAGAACGAAGCTGATGCTATGGTATCACAGACAGAACAGGCTATGAATGAAGCAGGCGACAAGCTTGATCCTAACGACAAGCAGGAAGTTCAGGCAGACCTTGATGCATTAAAGGCTACAATCGCAGGAATTGGCGAAGAAGTTACAGATGCTCAGATTGAAGAACTTAAGGCTGGAAAAGAAAAATTAATGAACAGTGCACAGAAATTATTTGCTAAGATGTATGAACAGACACAGGGAGCAGGAGCTCAGGGTGCAGGTCCAGACATGGGTGCTCAGGGTGCCGGAAATGCAAATGATGATGTTGTAGATGGTGAATTTACAGAAGTATAATAAATGATGCAACATGCATGTGAAAATCCCGCCCGAGTTATCCCGGACGGGTTTTCACACGCAAGTAAGTCTTAGTTGTTTAGGAGGCAGGCTATGGCAGATAAAAGAGATTACTATGAGGTACTGGGTGTAGACAAAAACGCAGACAGTGCCACAATTAAAAAAGCATATAGAAAATTAGCCAAAAAATATCATCCGGATGCAAACCCGGGAGATGAAGAAGCAGCTTCAAAGTTTAAGGAAGCATCAGAGGCATACGCAGTTTTAAGTGATGACAGTAAGAGAAAGCAGTATGACCAGTTCGGTCACGCAGCTTTTGACGGCTCAGGCGGCGCAGGTGGATTTGACTTTAACGGAGCAGATTTTAGTGATATATTTGGTGGATTTGGAGATATATTTGGTGACATATTTGGTGGCGGAAGCAGAAGAAGCTCAAGAGCCAACAATGGTCCAATGCGTGGTGCAGATGTTAGAGTTGGTATAACAATCAACTTTAATGAAGCAGTTTTCGGCTGCAAGAAAGAAGTTACAATCAACTTTAAGGAAACATGTAGTAAATGTAATGGTACAGGTGCAAAACCTGGAACATTTCCTGAAAAATGTTCAAAATGTGGTGGACGTGGACAGTACGTTAGCCAGCAGCAGACACTTTTCGGAACAATGCAGTCAGTAACAACTTGTCCTGATTGTAATGGTACAGGTAAAGTAATTAAAGAGAAATGTCCTGACTGCTATGGCGCAGGATATATTTCAAAGAAGAAGAAAGTTTCTGTTGATATTCCTGCAGGTATTGATGACAGACAGAGTATTAGAATTACAGGACAGGGTGAGCCGGGACGTAATGGAGGTCCAAGAGGTGACTTATTAGTTGATATTAGAGTAAGACCAAGTAATGAATTTGAACGTCACGGAATGGATATATATACAACTACATCAATTTCATTTGCTCAGGCTGCTTTAGGTGGCGACATCAGAGTAAAAACAATTGATGGAGATGTTAAATTTAACATAAAACCGGGAACACAGACAGGAACAAGAATCAGATTAAAAGGCAAAGGTGTATGCCACGTACGTAACAACTCAATGAGAGGAGACCAGTACTCAACACTTGTTGTAAAAGTACCTACAAAACTTACATCAGAACAGAAGGAATTAATCAAAAAATTTGATGCAGTTTCAGGTAACACTTTAAATGAATTTGGTGAAGACAAACATGAAACAGCAGAAGATAAAATAAAGAAATTCTTTAAAAAATAATAGAAAAAATACCCCATATAACGGAAAGGCAGAGATTATACAAATCAAAACCTTAGCCGGTATAAGGGGTATTTTTATTTATTTTCCATTCTTTTTAATTCCGGTAATATTGTGCATAGCATTGTAATAAAGCACATACTTCCACCGATTACATTAGAAATAGGTTCTGCAAGAAAAACTCCATTAGAGCCCATATTAAACAAATATGGGAATATGTAAGTTAAAGGAACAACAATAACAACTTTTCTAAGCAAAGAGAAGAAAATAGCATGTTTCTTCTTGTTAAGTGATTTGAAAAATGTCTGACCAATATACTGCAAATCCATAAAAATAAAAGCTGCAAAATAAAGTTTCAGCGCAGGAACAGCATCAGCTATAAGAGCGCTGTCAGAACTGAAAATCTGAATGAGAAAATGTGGTGCAACAATAATCAAAGTCCACATAATCGCAGTATATCCAAGAATCAGACAGCCCATTACAACTCCAGCCTTTCTTACACGACCGGGGCGATTAGCTCCATAATTATAACTTAAGATAGGAGATGACCCTTCGTTAATTGCATAAATAGGAGTTTCAACCATCTGTCTAACGCTTGAAACAATAGTCATAACCGAAATATAAACATCCCCACCTGTAACAGAAAGAACATTATTGCAGCAGATAGAAACAAGACTATTAGTAACCTGCATAATAAAACCGGCAGTTCCAAGACTAACAATATTCTTAGCGTACTCAACACAACCTGCTATTTCATTTAAGTGCAAAAGTCTTATTTTTAACTCAGATTTACATCTTAGAAAGAAAATAACAAAAGAAGCAGACATAATTTGCGAAATAACGGTAGCAATAGCAGCTCCACTAATACCAAGTCCCAAAACAAAAATAAAAATAGGGTCTAAAATAAAATTGGCAATGGCACCAATTGCAACAGAAAGCATGCCTGTTGTGGCATAGCCCTGTGCATTAATAAAAGGATTCATTCCTGTAGAAATCATGGAAGGAAGAGTGCCCAGCATAAAAATAGTCATATATGGATAAGCATAACTCAATGCATTGTCAGATGCCCCAAACAAAACAAGAATAGGCTTTGCAAAAACAATCCCCAAAATAGTCAAAACAACAGCTCCCGCGCAAACCATAGAAAAAGAAGTATTCATAATACGGTTAGCCTTCTTAGAGTCACCCATACCACGACTAATGGAAAAAAGAGGAGCACCGCCACTTCCAAACAAATTACTGCAGGCAGTTACAATAGTTATAATAGGAAAACAAAGTCCCACCGCACCAAGAGCTGCGGTACCAACATCAGGAATACGGGCAATATAAATTCTATCAACAATATTATATAAAAGACTTAAAATCTGAGCCACCAACATAGGAATGGCAGCATTAAGAATATTGCCGGCAACATTGCCATTATCAAAATCAATTCTTTTCAATCATTTAATCTCCTTTGTATAAAGTAACAACTAGATATAATTTTTGGGTGTATTTTGGAATATTTTATAGCACAAAATTGGAAAATTCTGCCTATTATTGAATTATATAAAATATTCCGAAATATATCAAAATTGTATATGAGTTGTTTTTATTATATATCGAAAATTTGAAATTACAAAATGTGGGAAAAAGAAAATTTGCGTATTAGATGTTTATGTGTTATGATAAATCAGTTAAAAAGGGTTCAGGAAATGGAGCGTTTATATGAAGTGGAATAAGTATAAATTAAAGACAACTACTCAGGCAGAGGATTTTGTCAGTGGTGTTTTGATGGAACTTGGAATTAGTGGTATTCAGGTTGAAGATAATGTGCAGATTAGTCAGGAAGATAAGGAGAAGCAGTTTATTGATTATTTGGCCGATCTTCCTGAAGATGACGGAACTGCATATATTAGTTTTTATACAGAGGAAGATGATAATGCAGAGCAGCTTCTTGATCAGTTAAGAGAGAAGTTAAAGGAAGCTAAGAGCTTTATTAATGTGGGCGAAGGCAGTATTGAAAAAAGTACAACTGAAGATGTTGACTGGGTTAACAATTGGAAGAAGTATTTTAAGTCTTTTACTGTTGGAGAGTTTTTTATTAAGCCTACTTGGGAAGAAGTAGATGAAGAGCATAAGGGTATGAAGATGATTGAAATTGATCCGGGCACTGCTTTTGGAACAGGTAAGCATGACACAACACAGCTTTGTATTAAGCAGCTTGTGGAATATGTCAAGGATGGTGACAAGGTTCTTGATTTAGGTTGCGGAAGTGGTATTTTGTCAATTGTGGCAAAGAAGTTAAATGCTTCAAAGGTTGATATGACCGACATTGATCCTGCGGCAATTGAGGCTGTTTATGATAATTTTAAGGTAAATAAGCTTTCTATGGATAATGTGAAAGTTGAAGCAGGCAATGTCTTGGAAGATGAAAAAATGCAGGCTGAGTTTGAGGCAGAGCAGTACGATATTGTTGTTGCAAATATTCTTGCAGATGTAATTATTCCAATTGCAGGTATTGTGGATAGATTTTTAAAGCCGGGCGGAGTATTTATTTCATCAGGTATTATTTATATGAAAGAGGAAGAGGTTAAAGATGCAATTAATAATAATAGTAATCTTCAGCTTTCAAAAGTAGTAAATCAGGGTGACTGGCGTGCCATTATGGCAATTAAGAAATAGGTAAGAGTGAAATAAGATGTATAGATTTTTTGTTAAAAAAGACCAGATACAGGAAGACGCAGTTATAATTATAGGTTCAGATGTTAATCATATAAAAAACGTTCTCAGAATGAAGAAGGGCGAAACCATTCTTATAAGCGACGGAGAAGACAGGGAATATGTTTGTACAATAGATGAACTTGAAAATGAACAGGTGAGAGCAAAAATAGAAGACGTAAATGGAGTGGCAAAGGAACTTCCAATTAAGGTTACTCTTTTTCAGGCATTGCCTAAAGGGGACAAAATGGAAACGGTTATCCAGAAGATGATTGAACTTGGAGCATACGAAATAGTTCCTGTATCCACTAAGAGATGCATAGTTAAGCTTGATAATAAGAAAGCTGTTTCTAAAACAAAGCGTTGGAATTCAATTGCTGAAAGTGCGGCTAAGCAGTCTAAGCGGGGAATTATTCCAAAAGTTTCAATGCCTGTAACATACAAAGAGGCACTTAAAATGGCAGAAGCTATGGACAAGGTACTTATTCCATATGAAAATGCAGAAAATATGGCTCATACAAGACAGGTTGTAAGTCAGATTAAGATGGGCATGACCGTTGGAATATTTATTGGCCCTGAAGGCGGTTTTGCAGAGGAAGAAGTAGAGCAGGCAATAAATATTGGAGCTTATGACATTACCCTTGGCAAAAGAATTTTAAGAACAGAGACAGCAGGAATGGCATTAATGTCAGTTTTAATGTTTGAAACAGAAGAGTGAAACAAAAATAATTAAAGGTATGTAAATAATTGATAGTTAAATATAGAGGTTAAAATGGAAGCATATTTTGATAATTCAGCTACAACCATAGTTACAGATTCAGTAAAAGACATTGTTGTAAAAACAATGACAGAGGATTTTGGAAATCCATCAGCTATGCATATGGTTGGAGTTAAGGCTGAAAAATATATTAAAGAAGCACAGGAAAATATAGCAAAAATATTAAAAGTTGATCCAAAGGAGATTTTCTTTACATCAGGCGGAACAGAGTCAAATAATATGGCTATTATTGGAACAGCAATGGCCAATAAGCGTAAAGGCAACAGAATAATAACAACATCAGTTGAACATTCATCTGTTCTTGCAACAATGAAATATTTGGAAGAACAGGGCTTTGAAGTTATTTATTTGCCTGTTGACAGATATGGCGTTGTACAGATGGAAGCCTTGGAAAAAGAAATGACAGAAGATACTATCTTAGTTTCAACAATGTATGTAAATAATGAAGTTGGAGCAATTGAGCCGGTAGGAAAAATCGGTCAGTATATTAAGAAAGTAAATCCTTCTGTGGTTTATCACGTAGATGCAATTCAGGCATTTGGTAAGTTGGAAATTAAACCAAGAAGAGACAATATAGACCTTCTTACAGTTAGTGGACATAAGATTCACGGACCAAAGGGAAGCGGATTTATTTATATTAAAAAGAATACAAAGATTAACCCCATTATTTTTGGTGGCGGTCAGCAGATGGGCTTTAGATCCGGAACAGAAAACGTGCCGGGTATAGCAGGAATCGGTCAGGCATCAAAGGATTGTTATGACAACTTAGAGCATAACGTTGAAATTATGACTAATTTAAAGGACAAGTTAATTGACAGCCTTGAAGCAATAGAAGGTGTAACTGTAAACAGCAGAAAAGGTAATCTTGGAGCCCCTCATATTGTAAGTGCAAGTTTTAAGGGCGTTAGAAGTGAAGTACTTCTTCATGCATTAGAGGACAAGGGCATATATATTTCAGCAGGAAGTGCATGTTCATCTAACAGACCTGCCGTAAGCTCAACACTTAAGGCTATGGGAATTGACAAGGACCTTTTGGAATCAACAGTAAGATTTAGTTTTTGTGAATTTAACACAGAGGAAGAAGTTGACTATGCAGTTGGAGAAATAAAGCAATTATTGCCTATTTTGAGAAAATATGTGCGTAGATAAATAACATAAAAATTAGTACAATTTATTTTGGAGGAGGAAGATGTTTAAATCATTTTTGATTAAATACGCTGAAATTGGCGTAAAAGGAAAAAACAGATATCTTTTCGAAAATGCTTTGGTGGATAATGCCAAAAGAGCATTAGATAAGATTGACGGAAACTTTAAGGTAACAAAAGAAAACGGAAGAATTTATGCAATAGCAGAAGGTGATTATGATTTTGATGAAGCTGTAGATGCATTACAGCACGTTTTCGGTATTGTTGGAATCTGTCCAATGGTTCAGATTGAAGACAATGGTTTTGATGATTTGGCAGAACAGGTTATTAAATACATTGATGAAACATACCCTGACAAAAACTTTACATTTAAGGTTATGGCAAGAAGAGCAAGAAAGAATTATCCAATGGATTCAATGAAGATTAACGCAGAATTAGGTGGAAGAATCTTAGATGCTTTTGAAGGTGTAAAGGTTGATGTTCATAATCCTGATGTTGAAATTAATGTTGAAATCAGAAATCACATTAATATTTATTCAAAGATTATTCCGGGACCAGGTGGCATGCCGGTAGGAACAGCAGGAAAGGCGATGTTGCTTTTATCAGGTGGTATTGACAGCCCTGTAGCAGGCTGGATGACAGCTAAGAGAGGCGTTGTGGTTGATGCAGTTTACTTCCACGCACCACCATACACATCAGAAAGAGCAAAACAGAAAGTTGTGGATTTAGCTAAGTTAGTATCAAAATATTCAGGTCCAATGAGACTTTATGTTGTAAACTTTACAGAAATTCAGATGTATATATATGACAAGTGCCCTCATGATGAATTAACAATTATTATGAGAAGATATATGATGAAGATTGCAGAATATTTTGCAAACAAGGAAAAGGCACAGGGACTTATTACAGGCGAATCCATTGGTCAGGTTGCAAGCCAGACAATGCAGAGTCTTGCAGCAACTAACGAAGTATGTACAATGCCTGTATTCAGACCGGTTATTGCTTTTGATAAGCAGGAGATTGTTGATATTTCATTAAAAATCGGAACATATGAAACATCAATTCTTCCATACGAAGACTGTTGTACAACATTTGTTGCAAAGCACCCTGTAACAAAACCTAATATTAATGTGATTAAAAACTCAGAAAAACATTTGGCAGAAGAAATCGACAGAATGTTTGAGGATGCTGTAAATACAGCAGAAGTTATAGAGATTGGTTAGAAATCCATTACTGTGTAAGCATAGATGATATTAAAAAATTTGATATTGTAATAAAAAAGCAGGTTTACTTAAATGTAAACCTGCTAATAAAATCAAAATAAATAAAAATACTTATTTAGGAATAGAAGAAATTATACTTCGTATTTCTTAATAACTTCCATAATTTCAGCATTATCTTCATCACCATGAATATTTAAATTAATAGGCTTTGAAAGATCAAGACTGAAGATTCCCATAATTGATTTTGCATCAATAACATAACGACCTGATACTAAGTCGAAATCGCTATCAAATTTTGTAATATCATTGACAAAAGATTTAACCTTATCAATTGATCCTAAGTTGATTGTAACTGTTTTCATATATCAATACCTCTCTTAATCTTTATATGTAAAATGATAACACGGATTGAATCTTTGTCAATGTGTATAAATGCCCAAAAATATTTGCAAAAATCAGTTAATTTTTATAAAGGAGAAAAAATATGAGAAAAGCTGCACTTCACAATCTTGGATGTAAAGTAAATTCATACGAGACAGAAGCAATGACTCAATTGCTTAAAAAAGCAGGTTATGAAATTGTATCATTCCAGGATCAGGCAGACGTTTATATTATAAATACATGCTCTGTTACAAATATGGCAGACAGAAAATCAAGACAGATGCTTCATAAGGCTAAGAAGCAAAATCCTAATGCAGTAGTAGTGGCCACAGGCTGTTATGTGCAGACTGCAACTGAAAAAGTGGCACAGGATCTTTCAATAGATTTAGTTGTAGGAAATAACAGAAAAAAAGACATTGTGGAAATTCTTAATGAATATTATGCAGAAAAAGAAGCCGGAGAACAGGTTAAAGAAGAATATGTAATTGACATTAACCACACAGATGAATACGAAGATTTGGAAATTTCAACAGTAACAGAACATACAAGAGCCCACTTGAAAATTCAGGATGGATGTAACAATTTCTGTTCATATTGCATAATTCCATATGCAAGGGGAAGAATAAGAAGCAGAACAATGGAAAGCATAAAAGCAGAACTTGAAAGACTTTCAGCTTCAGGCTTTAAGGAAATAGTTTTAACAGGAATTAACTTAAGTTGCTATGAGGACAATGGCAAAAAGTTAATAGATGTTATAGAAATGGCAGATAATGTTAATGGAATTGAAAGAATCCGTTTAGGGTCACTTGATCCGGAAGTTGTAACAGAAGATTTTGTGGAAAGACTGGGCAAGGTTAAAAAGATTTGTCCGCATTTTCATTTTTCACTTCAAAGCGGATGCGACAAAACATTAAAAGCCATGAATCGACATTATACTTCAGATGAATACTATGAAAAGTGTCAGTTAATTAGAAAGTATATTGATAATCCTGCTTTTACAACAGATGTTATTGTGGGATTTCCGGGAGAAACAGAGGAAGACTACATTAGTTCAAGAGAGTTTGTAAAGAAGGTTAAGTTTGCAGAATTACATGTTTTTAAATATTCAAAGAGAGATGGCACTGTGGCAGCAAAAATGCCAAATCAGATAGATGAAAAAATAAAAACATTAAGAAGTGAAGACTTAATCAAAACAGGAGAAGAACTTACAAAAGAGTTTAGACAGGCTAAAATAGGTCAAGATACCACAGTATTGTTTGAAGAAAAAATCCTACTGGATAACAAGGAATATTGGGTTGGACATACAGTTGATTATATTAAAATTGCAGTGCCTGAAAAGGAAAATCTTGAAGGACAAATACGAAAAGTAAATGTTAAAGATTTTTTAACTAATGAAATAATGCTTGCCACTATGTAAGTTTTATATTAAAATTAGTGATAAAGAAAGCCTACTTGATAGGTAGAAAAAGGACGTGATAAGATGAGCGATTTAGGAAATACACAATTTTTCAGAGTTCCACAGGAACAGAAATTAGGAGTAGAGGAGATTCTCGAAAAGGTTTATGAAGCCTTAGCTGAAAAAGGATATAATCCTGTAAATCAGATTGTTGGTTATATTATGTCAGGGGATCCAACTTACATAACAAGCTATAAGAATGCAAGAAGCCTGATTATGAAAGTGGAACGTGATGAACTTATTGAAGAAACAGTAAAGTATTACATTAACCATAAGTTGAAATAAAGGTGGTATAAAACAGCATAAGAATAACATAAAATTAAACTTATCAGGCGGAAATATGGGAAAGCGATTAATTAAGATGTGGTTTTGGAATGGTATTATAGCTAACATTGTAAGCAATAATCCTATTGAAATCACGAATATCCCGGCTGATAAGTTTTTGATGCTTTTATATACCACAGTATAAAAATCAAAATGGAAAATAAAATGGAAAATGGAATGAGAATTTTAGGACTTGATTTTGGCTCTAAGACGGTTGGAGTTGCAGTTACGGATCCTTTAGGATATACAGCTCAGGGAGTTGAGATTATAAGAAGGGATTCTCCAAACAAGTTACGAAAGACATTAGCAAGAATAGAGCAGTTAGTAGAACAATACAATATAGAGAAGATTGTACTTGGTTATCCTGTCATGCTTAGTGGTACGGAAGGTGAAAGAGTTAAAAAGACCAAAGAGTTTGGCACAATGCTTGAGAGAAGAACAGGTCTTGAAATAGTCTTTCAGGATGAAAGACTTACAACTGTGGAAGCCTACGAGATTATGGATGAAGCAGGCATAAAGAAACAGGACAGGTATAAGTATGTGGACCAGATTGCGGCCACAATTATTTTGGAAGATTATATTAATAGGATTGAAAAGAACACATAATATTAAAAAGATATAGCTATTATTATAACGATAGGAACTGTGTAGTAAATAGGATTAAAGAATATGGAGAGATTTATTTAATGGAAGAAAAGATTGTTTTAACAGATGATGAAGGTAATGAAGTTGAAATGTATGTTGTTGAAGAAACAAGAATTAACAACGTTAACTATATCCTTGTAACAGAGGAAGGGGATGAAGAGGAAGAAATTGCACATATTTTAAAAGATGTATCAGATGAAAATGATGAAGAAGCAATATATGAGATGGTAGAAGACGATTCTGAATTAGATTATATCGGAAGAATTTTTTCAGAACTGCTTGAAGATATTGATATAGAGCGATAAAATAGAAAAATATTAAGTAAAATCGTTTCAATCATAGAAAATGTGATAGTTTGTAAATATGGGGATGACTATGTGTTTAGAGAATTGTGATGATTTTATAGTTAGCAAGGTATTATGAGTATAAGAAAAGAAGAACGTGAATAGAGATTTAGGAGGAAAAATAAAAAATATGAGTGATAGTTCAAGAATAAAGGTTATTCCATTGGGAGGACTGGAACAGATCGGAATGAACATGACTGCATTTGAGTATAATGACGGAATTATTGTAGTCGACTGCGGTTTGTCATTTCCTGATGATGAAATGTTAGGAATTGACTGTGTAATACCTGATATTACATTTTTACTTGAAAATAAAGATAAGGTTAAAGGGTTCGTTATAACACATGGTCACGAGGACCACATTGGTGCTCTGCCATATGTTTTAAAAGAGATTAACGTACCTATTTATGCAACAAAGTTAACAATGGGCATTATTGAAGGAAAGCTTTCAGAGCATGACCTTTTAAGTGTTGTAAAGCGTAAGGTTGTTAAGTTTGGACAAAGCATACATTTAGGTGACTTCAGAATTGAATTTATTAGAACTAACCATAGTATTGCAGATGCAGCAGCACTTGCAATCCACACACCTGTAGGTGTAATTGTTCATACAGGTGACTTTAAGGTAGATTACACACCGGTTTTTGGTGATGCAATTAACTTATGCAGATTTAGCGAATTAGGAAAGAAAGGTGTTTTGGCCTTAATGTGTGACAGTACTAACGTATTAAGACCGGGATTTACACCATCTGAAAGAAAGGTAGGAAAGACTTTCGACCATATTTTTTCAGAAAATACTAAAAGCAGAATTATTATTGCCACATTTGCATCTAATGTGGACAGAGTACAGCAGATTATTAACACAGCCTGCAAATATAACAGAAAGGTTATAGTTGAAGGCCGTAGTATGGTAAATATTATTTCTGTTGCAAGAGAGATGGATTATCTTAAGATTCCTGACAATACATTAATTAGTATTGAAGAAATGAAGAATTATACAGATGATCAGCTTGTACTTATTACAACAGGAAGTCAGGGTGAATCAATGGCCGCACTTTCAAGAATGGCTGCATCAATTCACAGAAAGGTACAGATTAAACCGGGAGATACAATTGTATTTAGTTCAACACCAATTCCGGGAAATGAGAAAGCTGTATCAAAGGTTATTAATGAACTTTATATGAAGGGCGCAAATGTTATTTTTAATGAAACTCACGTTTCAGGACATGCGTGTCAGGAAGAAATTAAGTTAATGTATTCATTAATTAAACCTAAGTATTCTATACCTGTTCATGGTGAATACAGACATTTAATGGAACATGGAAAGTTAGCACAGTCAATGGGTATTCCTAAGAAGAATGTTTTTCTTATGGAATCAGGTGATGTGTTAAGTATTGGAAAAGAAGATGCCAAGGTAGTAGGAAAGGTTCCTGCAGGTTCAGTTCTTGTGGACGGGCTTGGAGTAGGTGACGTAGGAAATATTGTTTTACGTGACAGACAGAACCTTGCTGAAAACGGAATTATAATAGTAGTATTAACACTTGAAAAATACACAAATCAGATATTGGCAGGACCTGACATTGTAACAAGAGGATTTGTTTATGTTAGGGAATCAGAGAACTTAATCGAAAATGCAAAAGTTGTGGTAACTGAGGCATTGGAAGAATGTTTAAGCAGAAGAAATGCTGACTGGGGCAAGATTAAGATGGTAGTAAAAGACAGCCTTGGTGAATATATTTGGAAAACAATGAAGAGAAATCCTATGATTTTACCAATTATCATGGAAGTTGAATAATAAAGAACATCGCTTTGTAAGTGAGTGAAATGGAGATTTACATGGATAATAGAAAGACCTCACAGGGATTTGCAAAATTTTCAATAAAAACATTGGTTTATGTTGTAATGATAGTTGTTGCCATTGTCTGTGCCACAACGGCATATAGTTTTGGCTCACAGATTTTTAGCAATGAAGGTGTGGATCCAAAGCCGGGAACAGATATGACATTTACTGTTGATGAGGGAACTTCAATAGAAAGTTTTGGAAAAACATTAGAGGAGTTTAATGTTATAAAAAGTTCAAGAGTTTTTACGGTTCAGTCATATCTTTATGAAGTAAGAAAAATAAAGGCAGGAACATATTCTTTTAATACATCTCAGAGCAATGAGGAGATTTTTAAGATTATAAATGCCGGTCCGGAAGAGGACAAGAAAGAAACGGAAACAACTACGAAATCAAAGGGAGAATAGTGTGATAGTAGATGAGAGAATAGTCACTTACATGCATTCACTTGAAAAACCAAATAATAATGTGTTGGAAGAAATTGAACAGCAGGCTCATATTGACGGAGTTCCGATTATCAGAAAGGAAATGGAAAGCTTCTTGAGAGTAATGCTTACAATAACAAAACCAAAAAGAATTTTAGAGCTGGGTACTGCAGTTGGGTACTCAGCCATTTTAATGAGTGAAGCAATTGAAAAGGACGCAAGTATTATAACAATTGAAAACTACGAAAAGAGAATTGTTCAGGCAAGGGATAATTTCAAAAAAGCAGATAAGGAAGATGTTATTACAATGCTTGAAGGAGATGCCATGGAAATTATGCCCGGCCTTGAAGGAGACAGCTTTGACTTCGTTTTTATGGATGCGGCAAAGGCACAGTATATTCATTTTCTACCTGAAGTTATGCGCTTAATGAAAAAGGGGGCTGTTCTTATAACAGACAATGTTTTGCAGGAAGGGGATATTATCCAGTCTAAGTACGTTGTGAGAAGACGTGACAGAACAATTCACAAGCGTATGCGTGAATATTTGGAAGTAGTAAAGAATCATCCTGAACTTGAAACAACTATTGTTCCAATAGGTGATGGAATAACAATATCAGTGAAGAAATAATATTTGAAAAAAGATATTATATACAAGATACTATTTTGATAGATGAATAATGAGGAAAGGATTTAAAGATGAAAAAACCTGAATTATTAGTTCCTGCAAGCAGTTTGGAAGTTTTAAAAACTGCTGTGAGATATGGAGCAGATGCTGTATATATAGGTGGTGAAGTTTTTGGCTTAAGAGCAAAAGCTAAGAATTTTTCATTGGAAGAGATGAAAGAAGGGGTGGAATTTGCCCACAGATATAACGTAAAAGTGTATGTTACAGCCAATATTTTGGCTCATAACAGTGATATTGAACCGGTTAAGGCATATTTCAATGACTTGAAAAAAGTAAAGCCGGATGCGCTTATTATTGCTGATCCTGCTATTTTTACAATTGCAAAGGAAATGTTGCCTGACATGGAACTTCATATAAGCACACAGGCTAACAATACTAACTATGGAACATACAATTTCTGGCATTCACTAGGTGCAAAGAGAGTTGTGTCAGCAAGAGAACTTTCAATTAGCGAAATAAAAGATATTAGAAATCATATTCCGGATGATTTGGAAATTGAAACTTTTGTACATGGTGCAATGTGTATTTCATATTCAGGAAGATGCCTTTTAAGTAGTTTTATGGCGGGAAGAGATGCCAATAAAGGTGCCTGCACTCATCCTTGCAGATGGAAATATGCAGTAGTGGAAGAATCAAGACCGGGCCAATATATGCCTGTAGAAGAAAATGAGCGTGGAACATACATTTTCAACTCAAAGGATTTATGCATGATTGACCATATTCCTGAACTTGTGGACGCAGGAATTGACAGCTTCAAAATAGAAGGGAGAATGAAGACAGCTCTTTATGTGGCAACAGTTGCCAGAACATACAGAATGGCAATTGATGATTATTTTGAAAATCCAAAGAAGTACGAAGAAAACATTCCAAAATACAAAACACTAATTTCACAGTGTACTTACAGACAGTACACAACAGGGTTTTTCTTTGGAAAACCTGATGAAACAACACAGATATATGATTGTAACGTTTATGAACGAGATTATGTATATCTTGGAATATCAGGGGAACCTTTGGAAGATGGAAGTTTTGTAATTGAGCAGAAAAACAAATTCTGCGTAGGTGATAAAATCGAAATAATGAAAGCTGACGGAAGAGATATTGAAGCTAATGTAATATCGATTACAGATCAGGATGGAGTGGCAATGGAAAGTTGTCCGCATCCAAAGCAGATTATTACAATAAAGCTTGACCAGGTACCGGAGACCGGAGACATACTTAGAATGAAAGCAGAATAAATGTTAATATAAAAAGACTTGGAGAGAGCTTAGATAAGTAACTTTTCAAGTTTTTTTCTTTTTAGAGTACAGGCACAAAGAAGTCAGGTAAAGCATAAACTAGATTAAGTATGTCGAAAGGTATCCGGCTTGAAAACTTTTTTGGAACCTCTTACCCCTGATGAAGAAAAGATTTATATCGAAAAAATGAGGCTTGGGGATAAAAAAGCTAAGGACATACTGATTGAGAGAAATTTAAGACTTGTTGCCCATGTTGTAAAAAAATATTATGATGAGAACAGGGAAAACCAGGATCTTATTTCCATTGGAATAGTTGGACTTATAAAAGCTGTTAACACATATAATCCTGACAAGGGGAATCGCCTTGTAACTTACGCTGCAAAGTGTATAGAAAACGAACTTCTAATGATGCTTAGAGCGGAAAAAAAGAGAAGCAAGGATGTGTCATTAAACGAGCCTATTGGAACGGACAAAGAGGGAAATACCATAAGCCTTATAGATGTGGTTGAAAATGATGAAATGGATACGCTTGAACAAATAGAAAAAGCCGAGAATATCAGCCTTGTTCAGAAATATGTGGCACAGATTTTAAATGAAAGAGAAAAAGAAATAATTGTCTGGAGGTACGGATTGGATGGCAAGAAGCCAATGACTCAGAAAAAGGTTGGGGAAAAACTTGGCATATCAAGAAGCTATGTAAGCAGAATAGAAAAAAGAGCTTTAGAAAAATTAAAAAAAGCTCTTGATAATTCATATAGAATGTGATAAAACTACATTACAAATGAAACGCTTAAAACAAAATGCAACATAAACTGGCTTCAGAAAAAGAAATAAAGAAAAATAGTCAGAAAATATGTTAGATTTTGTTAAAAAACAAAACTAAATATATAATCAAAATACTAAAGGAAAGCGGGGGACTTATATGGTATGTAAGATAAAATGTGCCGCAATAACCGGAATTGACACCCAACCTGTTATTGTGGAAACAGACGTATGTAATGGCCTGCCATCTTTTGATATGGTAGGCCTTTTAGCATCCAATATTAAAGAATCCAGAGAACGTGTTAGAACAGCAATTAAGAATTCAGGTTTTATGATACCGCCTAAGCGAATTACAATAAATTTTTCGCCGGCTAATATTAGAAAGACGGGAACCTATTTTGACCTGCCTGTGGCAGTATCCATACTTATGTCAATGGGACTGATTAACTGCACAGTAGATGACAAAATGTTCATAGGAGAATTAAGCCTTAACGGGGACATTGTAAAGATTAACGGAGTGTTGCCACTGGCGCTGTCAGCGATGGAACAGGGGATTAAGAAGTGCTATGTTCCAATTGAAAACGTAGGCGAATGTGATTTTATAAAAGACTTGGAAATAATCGGGGTAGAGAATCTTAATCAACTGGTAATGATTTTGACAACTAATATGAAACCACCTGAAATAAAAATCATTCCACAGGAAACAGAAGATTACAAATACGATTTTAAAAATATAAAAGGACAGATTCAGGCAAGGAAAGCATCGGAAATAGCGGCGGCAGGAATGCACAATATGTTAATGATGGGAAGTCCGGGAGTAGGAAAATCCATTATAGCAAAAGCAATGCCATCCATACTTCCTGATATGACATTAGAAGAACAAATAGAAATATCAAAAATACAAAGTGTGGCAGGAAATCTTTCAGGAAGCCTTGTGAAGACCAGACCTGTGAGAAGTCCACATCACACGACAACAGTTTCAGCAATGATTGGAGGTGGATTTAATCCTAAACCCGGGGAGATTACACAGGCGCACGGGGGAATACTGTTTCTTGACGAATTGCCTGAATTTTCAAGGCAGGTAATTGAAACATTAAGACAACCATTGGAGGATGAGAAGATTATTGTGTCCCGAAGCGGAGGAACATATGAATTTCCAGCTAAATTTATTTTGATAGGGGCAATGAATCCCTGCAAATGTGGTTACTACCCTGACATGAACAAATGTACTTGCACAGAGCAGGAAGTAAAGAAATACATGGAAAAAATAAGCGGTCCGCTAATAGACCGAATAGACTTGTGCGTGCATATGAATCAGGTTACATATTTTCAATTGGAAAAAGAAGAACAGCCGGAAGATTCTTTAACCATCAAAGAAAGAGTAAATAGGGCTGTTCAGATTCAGCGTGAAAGGTATGCCAATGAGAAGTTTAAGTTTAACAGTCAGCTTTCAGGCGAAAACATAAAGAAATACTGCAAGCTTAACAAAGAAGAACAGCATTTAATGGAAAAAATATATACTACAATGGATTTAAGTATAAGAGCTTATGAAAAAATCATAAAAGTGGCTAGAACAATAGCAGATTTAAAACAACACGAAAAAATACAACAGGGGGATATAGCTGAGGCTGTAAGTTACAGACCGGTGCTTTTCAAATAAATATGGATAATACAAATAAAAACATAAATAAAAATTCAAATACAAATGAAAATAAAAAAATAAACAATAAAAGAGGCAGTGAATACAAAGAACAGCTGGAAAAATTAAAGGACAAAAACTACATAAAGGAATTAGAAAAACAGGGCATAAAAGTTGTATCAGTAAATGACAGGGATTACCCGGCTAAGTTGTTGCCTTATAATCATAGACCGGAATATTTATTTTATAAAGGAAGACTGCCTGACAGGGACAAGCCTGTAGTGGCAATGGTAGGGGCAAGAGCGTGCTCTAATTATGGAAGAAAAATGGCAAGAGCATTGGCAAGAGAGCTGTCGGAAAACGGAGTTCAGATTATAAGCGGAATGGCAAGAGGCATAGATACTTATAGTCAGATAGGAGCTTTGGAAGGTGGAACGCCAACATTTGCAGTACTTGGAAGTGGTGTGGATGTTTGCTATCCAACAGAAAATATAGAACTTTATAATGATATTTTAAAAAATGGTGGAATAATTTCTGAGTATCCTCCGGGGGCAGGACCAATAGCCTGGCATTTTCCTCTTAGAAATAGAATTATAAGCGGACTTTCGGACAAGGTTATAGTAGTTGAGGCAAGAGAGAAAAGTGGTTCCCTGATTACCGTAGAATGGGCATTGGAACAGGGGAAAGACGTAATGGCAGTACCGGGTAGAGTAGGCGAAAAATTAAGCGATGGATGCAACCGTCTCATAAGGGCAGGAGCAGGCATAATTACAGGTGCTAATGACGTGCTAAATGACATACAATATAGTGGTTCAAAAAACGAAAATGAGAAAAAACAAAAAGAAAAAAGTCTTGAAAAAGATTTAGCCTTGTTGTATAGTGGGTTACGTTTACAGCCGAAAAATATTTATGAACTGATGAATGAAACAGGTTTTAAGTATGAAGAACTTACAGGTATGCTGCTAAAACTTCAGTTAATGGGACTGGTAGAGCAGCCATCAGAAAATTATTATTCAAAGGCTTAACGACAACAGCGAAAATATTTTAAGGAGATGTTTATGGCAAAATATCTTGTGATTGTGGAATCACCGGCTAAAGTTAAGACTATTAAAAAGTTTTTGGGCTCTAACTATGAAGTAGTTGCTTCAAATGGACACGTTAGAGATCTTCCTAAAAGTACAATGGGAATAGACATGGAAAATGACTACGAACCAAAGTACATTACAATTAGGGGAAAGGGAGACAAGTTGGCAGAACTTCGTCGCTATGCAAAAAAAGCAGACAAAGTATATTTGGCAACTGACCCGGACCGTGAGGGGGAAGCAATTTCATGGCACTTATCAATAGCCTTGAAATTAGATCCAAAGAAGACTTACAGAATTACTTTTAATGAAATTACAAAGCAGGCAGTAAAGGAGTCATTAAAACATCCAAGAGATATAGAAATGGGATTAGTTGATGCCCAGCAGGCAAGAAGAGTATTAGACAGAATGGTGGGATATAGCATTAGTCCGCTATTATGGATGAAGATTAAAAGAGGTTTAAGTGCAGGACGAGTTCAGTCTGTAGCATTAAAAATGCTCTGTGACAGAGAAGATGAAATAAACGCATTTATTCCAAAAGAATATTGGGATATGGATGCAGTATTAAAGCACAAAAATAAAGAATTTACAGTAAGCTTTTATGGCGACAACAAGGGTAAATTAGAAATTACCGGAAAAGAACAGTTAGACGGAATTGTTAAGGAATTAAAAGACAGTGAGTTTACTGTTAAGGACATTAAAAAGGGAAGCAGAACAAGAAAAGCACCTATACCTTTTACAACAAGTACATTGCAGCAGGAAGCTTCAAAGGCGCTTAACTTCTCAACACAGAAGACAATGAGAATAGCTCAGCAGTTGTATGAGGGTGTTGACATTAAGGGCAGAGGAACAATAGGTCTTATAACATATTTGAGAACTGATTCCACAAGAGTATCAGAAACAGCAGAAGTTCAGGTAAAGGAATTTATCGAAAGCAAATATGGCGATTCATATATGGCTAAAGAGATTAACTCAAAGAAGTCAAACAAGAAGATTCAGGATGCTCACGAAGCAATCAGACCTACAGATGTAAACTTAATGCCTGAAGAAGTAAAAGACCAGCTTCCAAGAGATTTATTTAGATTATATCAGCTTATCTGGAGAAGATTTGTTGCAAGCCGTATGGAAAATTCAGTTTACGAAACAACTAACGTAAAAGTTAATGCAGGAAAGTATATTTTTAATGCATCAACATCAAAACTTGATTTTGACGGTTTTATGAAAGTCTATACAGACAGTGATAATGAGAAAGTTGTTACAAACAACACCATTGCAAAGCTTGAAAAAGATTCAAAACTTGAATTTGGAAAGTTTGAAGAAAATCAGCACTTTACACAGCCACCTGCACATTTTACGGAAGCAGCACTTGTAAAGGCAATGGAAGAACAGGGTATTGGACGACCAAGCACTTATGCTCCGACTATTACAACAATTATTGCAAGACGTTATGTAACAAGAGAAAAGAAAAATCTTTATGTTACAGAGTTAGGTGAAGCAGTAAACAATGTAATGAAAACAGAGTTTAGTGTTATTGTAGACACACAGTTTACAGCTAACATGGAATCACTTCTTGATGCAGTTGAAGAAGGTACAATAGAATGGAAGACAGTTATCAGAAACTTCTATCCTGACTTAAAAGAACAGGTAGAAAATGCTGAAAAGAACTTAGAAAAGATTGACATTGCAGATGAAGAATCTGATGAAATCTGTGAAGAATGTGGAAGACGTATGGTAATTAAATACGGCCCACATGGTAAGTTTCTTGCCTGTCCGGGATTTCCTGAATGTAGAAATACAAAACCATACTTAGAAAAGATTGGCGTTCCTTGTCCAAAGTGTGGAAAGGATGTATTACTTAAGAAAACCAAGAAGGGCAGAAGATATTATGGTTGTATAGATAACCCTGAATGTGATTTTATGTCATGGCAGAAACCTTCTGCAGAAAAGTGTCCACAGTGTGGAGGCTATATGGTTGAAAAAGGTAACAAGCTTGCATGTGCAGATCCACAGTGTGGTTATGTTACAGAACTTAAGAAAGAAAAGCAGGCTAACTAAAAAACAATATGACAACATAGCAAAAGAATGTTGTGGAAAAATTGTGTGAAAGTCTGAATGAGAATTTTATAAAAAACATAATTTATACGAAAGAAAGCAGTTGCATACTGCTTTTTTTTGTGTTATGATATTTGAGTTGCATTAAGCACATCTGTGGAGAGTCAGACCGGTGCCCACGCTCGGGGTTGTCTGATTTGGTGAAGCAGATGGAAGGCATGATATATGCCGGGTTAACAACCGGAACAGTATCAATAATTAATTTTTAAAAAACCAGGAGGTATAAGAATGAGCGTTATTTCAATGAAACAGTTATTAGAAGCAGGTGTTCATTTCGGACATCAGACAAGAAGATGGAACCCTAAAATGGCAGAATACATCTACACAGAAAGAAATGGTATCTACATCATCGACTTACAGAAGTCAGTAGGTAAAGTAGATGAAGCTTACAAGGCAGTTTCAGATATCGCAGCAGAAGGCGGTACAATTCTTTTCGTTGGTACAAAGAAACAGGCTCAGGAAGCTGTTCAGACAGAAGCTGAAAGATGTGGAATGTACTACGTTAACGAAAGATGGCTTGGAGGTATGCTTACAAACTTCAAGACTATCCAGTCAAGAATTAAGAGATTAAAAGACATCGAAAAGATGGCAGAAGATGGAACATTTGATGTTCTTCCTAAGAAAGAAGTTGTTAACATCAAGAAGGAATGGGACAAGCTTGAAAAGAACCTTGGCGGTATCAAGGACATGAAGAGAATCCCAGATGCTATCTTTGTAGTAGATCCTAAGAAGGAAAAAATCTGTGTTCAGGAAGCACATTCACTTGGAATTACATTAATCGGTATTGCAGATACAAACTGTGACCCAGAAGAATTAGACTATGTTATCCCAGGTAACGATGATGCTATCAGAGCAGTAAAACTTATCGTTTCTAAGATGGCTGATGCTGTTATCGAAGCAAACCAGGGTGAAGAAATGGTAGCTGAAGATGCAGCTGAAGAAGCAACAGAAGAATAAGATATAGTTTTTAGGAGGATATAATTATGACAATTACAGCAGCAATGGTAAAAGAATTAAGAGAATTAACAGGCGCTGGTGTTATGGCTTGTAAGAAAGCTTTAGTAGAAACAGATGGAGATCAGGAAGCAGCTATCGAAATCTTAAGAAAAAAAGGCGAAGCTACAGCAGTTAAGAAATCAGGAAGAATTGCAGCAGAAGGTGTTGTATTTACAGCAGTAAAAGACGGCAAGGCAGCAATCGTTGAAGTTAACTCAGAAACAGACTTCGTTGCTAAGAACGAAAAGTTCCAGACATTCGTATTAAACGTTGCAAATCAGATTCTTGATTCTGATGCAGCAGACATGGACGCATTCATGGCTGAACCATGGGCACTTGATACAACAAAGACAGTTAAAGACGAATTAGTTTCACAGATCGCAGTAATCGGTGAAAACATGAATATCAGAAGATTCAAGAAGATTGAATCAGACGGAGTTCTTGCTTCATACATCCACGCTGGTGGAAAGATTGGTGTATTAGTTGACGCTGATGCTCCAGCAAACGATACAGTTGTAGCAGCAATTAAGACAGTAGCTATGCAGATTGCAGCTATGAGCCCTCAGTACGTTAGCAGAGAAGACATCTCAGATGAAGAACTTGCTAAGATGAGAGAAATCACAATTGACAGTGCTTTAAATGATGTATCATCACTTCCAAAGCCAATCCAGAAGGATATCTTCGCTGAAGCATTTGCTTCAGATGCATTAAATGCTGAAGACAAGGCTGTATTAGAAGAAAAGCAGAATGACAAGTATTTATTCAACTTCCTTTCAAAAGAAGCAATCGCTGCATTAGCTGCAATTGCAATGAGCAAGAAGGAAGCAATTATGGCTAACAAGATTTTCAACGGCTTAGTTGAAGGTCGTATTTCAAAGCAGTTAAAAGAAGTATGTCTTCTTGATCAGACATACGTTATGGCTGCAGACGGAAAGCAGACAGTAAAAGCATACTTAGCTGAAGTTTCAAAAGAAGTTGGTGCTACAGTTGCACTTAAGAGCTTTGTAAGATTTGAAACAGGCGAAGGTATTGAAAAGAAAGAAGAAGACTTCGCTGCAGAAGTTGCAAAACAGATGAAATAATTATCGCGAAGCTTTGAGCAAAGCGACGTAACATAAAAAGAGATAGGATTCTCGTATGCTTGCATAATTGAGGACCTATCTCTTTTTATGTTATGCGTCATTCTGCGAATGACGCGTGCTAATTGATTTGCGAAGCAAATCAATTAGAGAAGCTTGGTGTGGAGTTGAAGAATATTACGAACCATGTTTACATGGGCGAGAGGATGCTCTCTTTTTTATTTATAGGGCGCAGCCCTCTACTGAGAAGAAGCGACCGAAGGGAGCGGATTCGAAGTAGGGCACGGCTTAAATGGAAGTACATGAGGAGAGATTTTAGATATTAGGAGGAGAGGAGTAAAAATAATGTTTTCTAAGATAAAAAATTATATCAGAAAAAATACAATATGTCAGAAAAAATACAATAAAAAATTAAATCAAGAAAATGAGGTTGATGTAGCAAATAAAAAATATAGAAATATACCATTATATACTGAATATGCAATGAAAAGTGCACAAATAGATAATTCAGAAGAAGTATTGAATGAATATATTGGAAGGCAGGCATTAAATGGATACGTCAGTATGTATAATGAATGGGTTGTGGGAAGAAACAAAGAGGGAAAAATAGTAAAAACAAATAAAAGACTTTTATTTGAGAAATCAGAAGAAGATGTAGAGAAGAGAGAAAGAAGGATTTGTTACACGCAAAGTCATGCATTATATGGAAAGGATTTAAAAGGAAAAAAATTCTGCAAATTTACATATGAAATAAAAAATCAAAAATTATATTCTATACATACAAACTTAGTTCGAGAGTATAAGGAAGCAGAAATAATGGTGGATTGTGGTTTTTATGGAGGATTACATTTTGTTGAGTTAGATAATTTGTCAATATGCTTAAATTATCTTGCAACTTTTTATGGTGATAGAATTGCTTTAATCAGGTTAATTGATGACGAAGTATATTATGAATACAATGAAAATATGTATGTGGGAAATAGGTTATATGTTGAAAGAGTAATGGATTTTGAATGTGTAGATACATGGGTAACATTAAATGAAATGACAAAAGCTATAAAAGAAAATCAAGACAAGATTTGCACATATCTAAACAAATTATCTGAAAAAAATGGAAAGAACTATGATAAGAGTATAAATTACATTAAAGGATTAACATGATGGGGAAATTATTGCAATGCTAACGTAAAATCTTGTTGTACATATAATTTATAATGTTTCGAGAACTCAAAAGCAACAATTGCTTTAACGAAAAAAAGGTGATATAATTTAATTTATTACAAAAGAAATATTTGACGTGATAATCGGAGGAAAAAACATGTCAGAAAAACAAGTAAAAATAACTTATAAACCGTTATGGAAATTATTGATTGACAGAGAAATAACAAAAACTGAATTAAGAAAAAAAACAAAAATAGCACCAAGCACATTTACAAAACTAAATAATGGACAGCAAGTATCGTTAGATATATTAGCAAGAATATGTTTAGAGTTGAATTGTGGTTTCGATGATATTGTAGAGATTGAAAAATAGACGAAAGCGAGGATTAAAAGTGGCAGATAAGAATAATGCAAATATAGGATTTGAAAAACAAATATGGGATGCAGCATGTGTATTATGGGGACATATTCCAGCAGCAGAATACAGAAAGGTAATTATTGGTTTAATTTTCCTAAGATATATATCAGCAGCTTTTGATAAAAGATATAGAGAACTTGTAGATGAAGGTGATGGATTTGAAGATGATATAGATGCATATACAATGGAAAATGTATTTTTTGTTCCAGAGGAAGCTAGGTGGTCAACGATAGCAGAGGCAGCGCACAAAGAAGAGATTGGAATAGTTATTGATAATGCGATGAAGGCAATAGAGGCGGATAATAAGACTCTAAAAGATGTTCTTCCTAAGAATTATGCAAGCCCAGATTTAGATAAAAGAGTATTGGGAGATGTAGTTGATATATTTACTAATAGCATTGATATGTCAGATACAGAGATTAATGAAGATTTATTAGGAAGGACTTATGAATATTGTATTGCACAGTTTGCAGAAAAAGAAGGCACGAGCGGTGGAGAATTTTATACACCTTCTAGTATTGTAAAAACATTAGTTGAAATATTAAAGCCATATGAAAATTGCCGAGTATATGATCCATGTTGTGGTTCAGGAGGCATGTTTGTTCAGAGTGCAAAGTTTATTAAGGCTCATAATGGAAAAAGAGGAGCGATATCTGTATATGGTCAGGAGGCCAATGCAGATACATGGAAAATGGCAAAAATGAATATGGCAATCAGGGGAATAGATGCAAATCTAGGTTCATATCAGGCAGATACATTTACAAATGATTGGCATAAGACATTAAAAGCAGATTTTATACTTGCTAATCCACCTTTTAACTATCATCCATGGAATCAGGAAAGACTTATAGAGGATCCACGTTGGAAATATGGATTACCACCAGCTGGAAATGCCAACTATGCTTGGATTCAGCACATGATACACCATCTTGCACCAAACGGAAAGATAGGACTTGTTCTTGCTAATGGTGCATTATCAACACAGACAAGTGGAGAAGGAGAAATACGTAAAAATATAATTGAAGATGACAAAATTGAAGGAATTATTGCAATGCCTACACAACTTTTTTATAGTGTGACAATTCCAGTTACATTGTGGTTTATTTCTAATAATAAAAAACAAAAAGGTAAAACTTTATTTATAGATGCTCGAAATATGGGACATATGGTTGACAGAAAACATAGAGATTTATCAGATGGAACAGTTGATCCTGAAGATAATGACATAAAAATACTTGCGGATACATTTGAAGCATTTCAGAACGGCACATTGGAAGAGAAAAAAGGATTTTGTGCTATAGCAACAACTGAGGATATTGCAAAGCAGGATTATATTCTTACGCCAGGTAGATATGTTGGTATTGAAGAGCATGAAGACGATGGTGAACCATTTGAAGAAAAAATGGAAAGACTTACGTCAGAGTTGTCTGATATGTTTGCTAAGTCCTATGAATTGGAAGAAGAAATAAGAAAAAAATTGGGAGCTATTGGATATGAAATATAAGTTAAAAGATATAGCTAAAATTAAATATGGGAAAAACCAAAAGAAAGTTGTATCGCCAAATGGGAAAATACCAATTTATGGAACAGGAGGTTTAATGGGATACGCTAAAGAATCACTTTATGAAAAAACATCTGTGTTAATTGGTAGAAAAGGAACAATTAATAAAGTACGTTATGTAACACACCCATTTTGGACAGTAGATACTTTATTCTATACTATAATTGATGAAAAAATAATTAGACCACATTATTTTTATTATTTAATGACACAGATTGATTTGCTACAGCTTAATGAGGGAACAACTATTCCGAGCTTAAGGACAGAAACACTAAATAGAATTGAGTTAGAAGTTCCAACTTTGGAAAAACAGGATAAAATACTCTCATGTGTAGAACCAATAGAACAAAAGATTGAACTTAATAAAAAAATAAACAATAATTTAGCGGCTTAGAGAGCAATGTCTGAGACATCAATCTCACCGGACATCAGCTTTGGTAAAAGAGTATCACGCAAAGAAGAAAGCTTTGCGGATTGAATAACATTACTTGAAATTTCGGCAAAAATAGAATCAAGAATGCAGAACAAAGTATTTTTATCCTTTTCACTTAATAGCGGAATAGGAATAGTTTGTATATTTTTAATTGGCAACTTCTGTTGTACAGCACCTACTGTACCTTTAGTAATAGCTTCTCTTCCTAATTGGGATCGAAGATACAGCAATAGATATTCTGGTGTCATATGCTTTAAGTTTGTTACTTTGACGCAATTCTCGGTCAGATTGGCTTTATCTAAAGTTGAATCTACGATAGCTGTTAAACCGATTGTTCCAACAATCGAGATCAGAACATCTCCCGTAGAAACTATGTAACGGGAAATACTTTTTTGTGTTTCTTCGTCAACATAGGCGTAATTAGGAGTAAGAGAGGCAAATAGGACATTATTTAAGTCTCGTACTCTAATATATGGATGTGTGTTTGGTATATCTATAAGGTTGACACCTTTAGGTAATCGCTTTCCACCTTTCACATCTGCAATTTCGCCGAGATTAACGGTCGTGACAGCGTTGCTAAGGATTGATTGAAAAAGAACTTCTGCTTGCTGCTCTAAATTATTGTTTACGATTGTTGTAGTGCTTTAGCTTGCAGTGCAGGAGCATAGTGTATTAATTGTTATTTTGTTACTTGTAGCCATTTTAGCAGTTATTTTTATTAAAAATAAATACAAAGAAAATGGAGATGATATTATGAGTTGTAAGTTAAGAAAAATTATTAATACAAGTTTAGATTTTTTATTTACTATAAGTGAAAATATAACAGAAAGTGCACTGCTGGCTAAAGTACTTCAAATATAAAGTGCTCTATTAAGAAGTATAAATACTGCATTTGGAAAGGAAAAAACATGACATTAGAAAATAAACTGAATATCAAAGATTCCGCAGAACTTGCGAGAATAGAAGAAAAGATAAGCAAGAAAAGAGCAGTTGAATTATTTGAAAATGGATATTTAGATAATTATAAAGCAGGAACATATGAGATGCTTTCAGCAATTCATAGATATTTGTTTGGTGACATATATGATTTTGCAGGAAAAGTGAGAACTGTAAATATGTCAAAAGGAAATTTTCGGTTTGCACCTATTATGTATTTGCAGACGGCAATTGAAAATGTAGAAAAAATGCCACAGTCTACATTTGATGAGATAATTGAAAAGTATGTGGAAATGAATATTGCGCATCCATTTCGAGAGGGTAACGGTAGAAGTACAAGAATATGGCTTGATTTAATTCTGAAAACAGAATTGAATAAAGTTATTGATTGGAGTGCTGTAGACAAGGAAGATTATCTTTTGGCAATGGAAAGAAGTCCGATTAAAGATATTGAAATTAAGTATATATTGAAGCAGGCGTTAACGGACAAGATCAATGATAGAGAAGTGTACATGAAGGGCATAGATCATAGTTATTATTATGAAGGCTATGTTGTATATAAAGCGGAAGATTTATAGGCATATACTCCTATCAACGGCAGGAGAAATAAAAAGAACTGCCGTTGCAAGTCGTTCTCTTAAAATAATTACAAAGGAGAATGGACTATGAAACAAAATTTGATGACAGACATTATTCAGGGAATGCTTCCATATTTGAATAATGCACAGAGTAAGCGATTACAGGAGATATTACAATCAACTTTTACAAATTATGAAATAACGTCGAGTACAGGGAAAGTGAAAGAAGACGAACAAGATTTTGTAGAACTTTTTTTGGCTGCTAAGCGCATCGAAGGATGTTCGGAAAAGTCACTTAAATACTATGAAGCAACAATAACAACGATGTTAAAAACAATAGATAAAAATGTTAAATATATCGTGACAGATGATATTAGGGGATATCTTACCGAACATCAACAAAAGAAAGGTTTAAGCAAAGTTACAATAGATAATATTAGACGTATACTTTCCAGCTTCTTTTCTTGGTTGGAAGATGAAGATTATATATTAAAGAATCCAGTTAGGCGTATACATAAAGTCAAGACTGGAACAAATATTAAAGAAACATATTCCGATGAAACTTTAGAAATAATGAGAGATAATTGCACTGAATTAAGAGACTTGGCAATAATTGACATGCTTGCTTCAACAGGGATGCGTGTTGGTGAAATGGTATTACTTAATCGAAATGATATAGACTTCAATGAAAGAGAATGTGTAGTATTTGGTAAAGGTAGCAAAGAAAGAGTTGTATATTTTGATGCAAGAACAAAGATACATTTGCAGAACTACCTAGATAGCAGAAATGATAATAATCCAGCATTGTTTGTATCACTTAAATCGCCACATGAAAGATTTAAGATTGGTGGCATAGAAGCCAGACTTCGGAAATTTGGAAAACAGTTAGGATTAAATAAAGTTCATCCACATAAATTTAGGCGTACTCTTGCTACTGTGGCTATAGATAAAGGAATGCCGATAGAACAACTTCAACAACTTTTAGGACATAGAAAGATAGATACAACATTGCAGTATGCAATGGTTAAGCAGAGCAATGTAAAAATTGCTCATAGGAAATATATAGGATAAAGAGGATAGCGTTATGGCAAAATGGATTAAATGTAAAATCGAAGATATTGGTAGTGTGGTAGGTGGAGCGACTCCGTCAACGAAGAAAGAAGAGAATTATTTAAATGGAAAAATTGCATGGATTACTCCGAAAGATTTATCTAATTTTAGAGGAAGGTATATTGGTCAAGGAGAAAGAAATATTACTGAAACAGGAATGAATAGTTGTTCCACTCAACTTTTACCGGTAAATACAGTATTGTTTTCTTCAAGAGCACCAATTGGTTATGTTGCTATTGCTGCAAATGAAATATGTACTAATCAAGGGTTTAAGAGTGTTATTCCAAATGAAAATATTAATCCAATGTTCTTGTATTATTTACTCAAATATAATAAAGATAAAATTGAAAATATGGGTAGTGGAACAACATTTAAAGAAGTATCAGGAACAACTATGAAGAACATTGTTGTTTCTGTTCCTGCAAATATAAAAGAACAGGAAAAAATAGCTTGTATATTAGACACTATTGACAATAAAATAGAAGAAAATGAGAGAATAAACAATAATTTAGAGCAACAAGCTGTGCTTCTTTTCAAACAATGGTTCACTAATTTTGAAAATCAATCTGAGAAAATGATTGAAACACGTTTTGGCAAAATACCGACTTCATTCAAGTTAATGAAAAACGGCGAATTGCCGATGGTAGTAACGGATTATGTAGCCAATGGTAGTTTTGCATCTCTTAAAGCAAATGTCAAACTGTACCAAGAAGATAACTATGCTTACTTTATTCGAAATACAGACTTAAAGTCTGGAACATTTGAAGTTTTTGTTGATAAGCACTCGTATGACTTTCTATCAAAATCAACCCTTTATGGTGGTGAAATCATAATTTCAAATGTTGGCGATGTCGGAAGTGTATTCTTGTGTCCAAAATTAAATAAACCGATGACGCTTGGAAACAACATAATTATGCTTCGACCTGAACAAAATAGCCTGAAATATTATCTTTATATTTGGTTCAAATGGCTCTATGGACAATCTTTAATTCAAGGAATTAAAGGCGGTTCAGCTCAGCCAAAGTTTAATAAAACCGATTTTAAGAATTTGCCGATATATCTTCCAGATGATAATTTTCTCAAAAAGTTTCATAAAATTGTTGAACCTATGTTTGAACTTATCGACAAAAATAATTCTGAAAATAAACATCTCGCTGCTATGAGAGATACACTTTTGCCTAAGCTTATGTCTGGTGAGCTCGATGTTTCGGACATCAACATCTAAGCCGCTAAATTATTGTTTATTTTCATAAAAAGTTTTTGGCTACATTTGGGAGGTGATAAAAATGCATATTCAGTTGGATACAACAGATGGAATAGAAATTACGTCTGTTGATGAATTTATGAAAGAAATAAGTATTTTAAATCAAAATAAAAAAGATCCTAATGCTCAATTATTTTTCAGGGGACAAGCTGTAGATTATTGGGATATAAGGCCAAGCATATTTAGAGACCAAATGTTAAGCATAGAACATAATTTGATGACAGAACCACTGCGACAGGTCCCAAGCGAATTTTACAATCTTAGTGAAAGTTTTGAAATTATGGAGAAGTATCAGCATTATGGAATGTGTACTAGATTACTAGACATAACAACAAATCCATTAGTAGCATTATATTTTGCATGTGAGCATTATGAGAAAGAGGAATATAGAGATAGCGAAAACAAAAGTTCCGAGAAGGTTTCACCACAAGGTATGGTCTATTTTAAAGAGGATAATATGCCGTTAAAGTATAATGATCTGGATGTACGAATTCTTTCAAAAATGGCTAGCTATAATATGAATAACGATTGCACATTGGAAGAAATTATTATTAAACTATATGAAGATGGGATAATAAGTATTGATAAAAAGAAGAACTGGTTAGAAGAGAATGGGATGAGTGAATTTATACATATTTGCCAGAGTGTGTGTACAGTGTTACCAATTATGAACAATGATAGATTAATTAGACAGAGCGGTGCATTTTTATTACCAGGTAAGTTAACTATTTCAAATAGAGGTAATAGTTTGAAAGATGCTATAATAACTAAGTCAGAGGCAAACTTAAGGGATGAATTTGAAAAAAAATTCTTTTATATAAGTGATGATAATAAAGAGCAAATAAGGCAAGAACTAGAAAATTGCAATGTAAATGAGGCACATTTATTTCCAGAGTTGGAATATCAACTTAAGTATATTCGAAGGCATAATGAACATTTAAGAAGATCGGTTTCTTATTTTGAAAAGTTTCAAAATATTACTAAAGAATCAGCAAATATAGAAGAGAACATCAGAAAATACAATTCAGACATATTGAAAAAAGTGATGAATGAAGAAAATATAGAAAAGGAAATATCAAAAGAAATTGAACAGATTTTCTTAGATAATCAAGAAGTAGATTGGATGAAAAGAGACTCTGTAATAAGTAGAATAAAAATACAAATATGCAAAAAATTAAAAAATAATGGTTATAAAAAATCAGAAGCAGATAAAATAGCAAAAAGAATAATCGATAAAATTATACATAACAAAGAGTAGAGGTGATATATATGTCCACAACATTTACAGAAGCAGATTACGAAAATTCAATAATAGAATTGTTTGAAAACATGGGATATCAGCACGTATATGGTCCGAATATAGAGCGAGACTTTTATAGTCCGTTATATAGTGATGTGCTAAATGAATATATTCATAGGTTAAATTCCTCTCTTCCAGAGGAGGCTATTTCTGATGCTATGTACAAGATACAAAATTATGAAAATGGCGATGTAGTTCAGAAGAATGAGGTGTTTATGGATTATCTTCAGCACGGAGTACCGGTAAGATACACTGTAGACGGCGAACAGTGTTCATCACTTGCATATTTAGTAGATTATAAAAATGTGGACAATAACTCTTTTATCGTAGCAAATCAATGGACATTTATTGAAAACAGTAATAAAAGACCGGATATTATTTTATTTATTAATGGAATACCGGTTGTACTTATTGAATTAAAATCACCTTCAAGAGAAGAAACGGATGCATCAGAAGGATACGCACAGATACGAAATTATATTCATGAGATCCCTTCGATGTTTATCTATAATTGCATTAGTGTAATAAGTGATCAGCTAATTTCTAAAGCTGGAACAATTACATCTGGTGAAGATCGTTTTATGGAGTGGAAAACCAAAGACGGAAATTATGAAAATACTCAGTATGCCCAATTTGACACTTTCTTTGAGGGAATGTTTGATAGAGAAAGGCTTATTGATATTATTAAGAACTTTATTTGTTTTTCTGATGAGGGGCTAAAGAAGTACAAGATTCTTGCAGGATATCATCAGTATTTTGCCGTTAAAAAAGCTGTTGAAATGGCAAAAAAAGCAACAATTACAGATGGTAAAGGCGGTGTTTTCTGGCATACACAAGGGTCTGGTAAGTCATTGTCTATGGTGTTTTATGCACATTTATTACAGGAAGCATTAGACAGCCCTACAATAGTTGTGATTACAGACAGAAATGATTTGGATGACCAGCTTTTTGGACAGTTTGCAAAGTGCAGTTCATTTTTACGACAAGTGCCGGTTCATGCTACATGTAGAAAACTCGGAACTAATTCTACTAAAGACGATATTGGATTAAAAGACTGGCTTGACGGAAGAAAAGCTAATGGAATTATTTTTACTACCATGCAAAAATTTGAGGAGTCTGAGGAACCATTATCAGAAAGAAGAAATATTATTGTCATGGCTGATGAGGCACATAGAGGACAGTATGGACTTAAAGAAAAAGTTAAGATTATTGAGAATGAGGATGGAGACAAAGAGGCTAAGATAGTTACAGGAACAGCACGAATTATTAGAAATTGTCTTCCCAATGCTACATATGTAGGCTTTACTGGTACACCTATATCTATGAAGGACCGTAGTACAAGAGAAGTATTTGGTGATTATATAGATATCTATGATATGACACAAGCTGTAGAAGATGGTGCAACAAGACCGGTATATTATGAGAGTAGAGTTATTAAGTTAAAACTTGATGAAAATACGCTTAAATTAATAGATGCAGAATATGATTTGATGGCAGAAAATGCAGATGCAGAAGTAGTTCAAAAAAGTAAAAAGCAGTTAGGGCAAATGGAAGCCATTCTTGGAAATGATAAGACAATTAATTCACTTGTAAAAGATATTTTGGATCATTACGAGAATAATAGAGAAAATCTTCTTACAGGTAAAGCAATGATTGTTGCATATTCAAGATCAATTGCTATGAAAATATATAAAAAGATTCTTGAATTACGCCCTGATTGGACTGAAAAAGTTGGTGTTGTCATGACGGACAGCAATAAAGATCCAGAAGAATGGAAAGAAATAATTGGGAATAAACGTCATAAGGACGAAATGGCAAAGAAGTTTAAGGATAATAATAGCCAACTTAAGATAGCTATAGTGGTTGACATGTGGCTTACAGGATTTGATGTACCTTCTCTGGCAACAATGTACGTATATAAACCGATGAAGGGATATAATCTTATGCAGGCAATAGCACGTGTTAATCGTGTTTTTAAAGATAAAGAAGGTGGACTTGTAGTTGATTATGTTGGCATTGCGTCTGCTTTAAAAGAGGCTATGAATGATTATACATCAAGAGATAAGAAAAATTATGGTGATACTGACGTTGCGAAAGTTGCATATCCTAAGTTTCTTGAAAAACTTTCTATATGTCAAGATTTCTTTTATGGTTATGACTATTCTAAATTTATGTCAGGTACTGATTTGGAAAGATCAAGAACAATCAGTGGAGGAGTAAACTTTATTGTTGATATACATAAAGAAGAAGATAGAACAGAATTTTTGAAAGAAGCATTGCTTTTAAGACAGGCATTATCTCTTTGTTCTTCAATGGTTGAAGAATCATTACGTGTTGAGGCTGCCTTTTTCGAATCAGTTAGAGTTTTAGTAATGCGACTTATGAATCAAGGACATGGAAAGAAAATTTCGTTGCCGGAAATGAATGCGAGAATTAACGAATTATTAAAGGCGAGCATTAAAAGTGATGGTGTAATAAATCTGTTTTCTGATGTTTCACAGAATTTTTCTCTATTTGATCCTAAATTTCTTGAGGAAGTTTCAAAGATGAAGGAGAAAAATCTTGCAGTAGAATTATTGAAAAAATTGATTGCAGAGCAGGTTCGTATATATAGGAGAACTAATGTGGTAAAATCAGAAAAATTCAGCAAATTAATACAGGAAGCTATGAACAGGTATCTAAATGGAATGCTTACAAATGAGCAGGTTATAGAAGAACTTCTAAATCTTGCAAAGCAGATTGCAGCTGCACAAAAAGAAGGAGAAAAGCTAGGACTAACTGCGGATGAATTGGCATTCTATGATGCACTTACAAAACCACAGGCAATAAAAGATTTTTATGAAAATGAGGAATTGATTGCTATAACAAAAGAACTTGCAGATACGTTGAGAAAAAATCGCACAATCGACTGGCAGAAAAGGGATTCAGCCAGGGCTCGAATGAGAATGATGATTAAAAAACTGCTTAAGAAGCATAAATATCCACCAGAAGGAATGGATGATGCAGTGCAGACTGTTATGAATCAATGCGAGTTGTGGACGGATAATAATGATATGATACAAGAAAAGGATGAAATAAATCTTAATAGCAAAGTTCATTCCTTTAACGAAGAAAAAAACTTCATGTTAGTGGCTGAGTCACAAACCAAATATGGACAGGAATAGGAGAAATATATTTTGGATGCAACGAAAGGAAACATATATTCAATACTAAATGGTAATAAACAGTTTTTGATTCCAGTATATCAACGATATTATAGCTGGGATATTGAACAATGCAAAAGACTTTGGAATGATATTGTTGGTATGCAGAAAAAGAATAAACAAGGACATTTTGTAGGTTCTATTGTTAATATTGCAGAACAAGCAATGCCAACAGGGGTTCAGAAATATATGATTATTGATGGACAACAGAGAATGACAACGTTAACTTTATTATTGATAGCGCTTAGGGATTATTCAATAGATCATCCGGAAGACATCAGCATTAATTTTCGACGAATAGATAATATGCTACTTAAAAATGAATATGAAAATGGTGATGAAAGATACAAATTATTATTAACGGAGAACGATAGAGATATTCTTATAAATTTAATAGAGAGAAAGCCAATATCTGAGAATATAGTGTCACGCTTATTGACGAATCATAGTTTTTTTGTGGAGCAAATAGAAAAAAAAGAGTTAATGCCGGCAGAAATTTATGAATCTATAGGAAAACTTCAGATAGTAAATATAACGTTGGATAGAGCAGTGGATGATGCACAGGCAATTTTCGAGAGTTTAAATTCTACAGGCAAAGAATTGTCAGAATCAGATTTAATCCGAAATTATATACTTATGGGGTTAGAAAATGATGAGCAAAGCTTTATTTATGAACATTTTTGGAGACCTATGGAGTTAATGTTTGATTATGAAAAACAAGGCACAATCATGGATAAATTTTTCCGTGATTATCTCACAATGAAATTGACAAGGATTCCTAAAATAAACAAAGTTTATGAAGAATTTAAATTATATCATATAAATTGTGAGTTTTCGTCGGTCGCTGATTTATGTGAAGATTTATTAAAATATACAAAATATTACACAGATATGGTATTTGTTAGAAATTCAAATCCTGAAATAAAGAATTTGTATGCGGATGTAAATGATTTACGTATGGAAGTAGCATTTCCATTTCTACTTAAGGTACACAATGATTGTTCAGAGAAAATTATAACAGAAGAAAATTTGATTGAAATACTTAAAATATGTATAAGTTATGTTTTTAGAAGAAGTATTTGTGATATTCCGACAAATTCTTTAAATAAAACATTTGCAACTTTGCGAAATGAGATAAAACAGGATGATTATATGAATTCTATTAAAGCATTTTTCGTTTTACGAGATGATTATAAACAGTTTCCAAATGATGATAAATTTGAGAATGCATTTTGCTCAAGAGATATTTATAATATGCGTTCAAGAAATTACATTTTAAGTCATTTGGAAAATTATAAGAATAAGGCTCCTATTGTAATTGAAAATTATACTATTGAGCATATTATGCCACAAAATACTAACCTTAATGATGAATGGAAGAAAGAATTGGGGCCTAATTGGAAAGATGTGCAGAAAAAGTATCTTCATACAATAGGAAATCTTACACTTACAGCTTATAATTCTGAAATGAGTGATAAGCCGTTTATTGTAAAAATGGAGATGGAAGGTGGATTTAAGGAAAGTGCATTAAGATTAAACTCCTATCTTGTTAAATTGACAGAATGGAATGAAAATCATATTAAAGAGAGGGCAAAATTATTAACGGACAAAGCAAAGCAAGTATGGAAGTATCCTATGATATCAGAAAAAGAGCTTGCACCGTATTGTGTAGAGGAAAAGCTAGTTCATAAGTATTCATTAGATACATATGATTTTAATGTGTTTACTAAGACGCTATTTGAAGTATTAGATAAGCGAATTATGAATCTTTCATCAGATGTAAAGAGAGAATATAAAAAATTGTATATTGCATACAAAGTGGATACAAACTTTGTGGATGTGGTAGTACAAAAACAGAGATTAAGAATATCTGTAAATATGAAGTTTACAGACATTTATGATCCTAAAGGAATATGTAAGGATATTACAGGCATTGGACGTTGGGGAAACGGAGATGTTGAAGTATTTATGGATCATACATCAGATGTAGACAATGTTATGGAAATAATTGAACAATCTTATAAGCAGCAGGAGGAATAGAATCTTTTGCATTATGAGAAAATCAGCTGATACATTGAGAATAAGAAGATAACTATTTGTAATAGCACTAATAACTATGGGCATATGGAGATGAGGTGAAGTCATAGGAATGAATACGGACAAACTTATTGGGATGCGTGTAATAGAAGTAAATAAAAAAACAATAGGTATAATAACAAATATAAGCAATGGTCTTATGTCAGTGGATTATTATGGACAAATAGTAAAATATTTATACCCATCAGCTTTTGCAAATTATTTAGAATTAGAAGATGAAGAGTTGCAAGAAAAATTAAAAGAAGATAGTATAGATTCTTCATTTGAAGAATTTTGTAAAGAATATAAAATGCTACTTAATCAGGAAATTAAGTATTTACGTTTAACTGGGGGAAAAAAGAAAAAAATTATTGATGGTGAGAGGCTTACATCGAAAAAAGGAGAATATTTGTATGCTTTTGACACTGATATAGAATTACATTATCCGGAAGGAACAGCAATAAAGTTATGGTTTCCTGAAAGAATTGTAAAAGCTTACATTATTTCTTGTGAGGATTTTACCATTATTATACAAACTATGGAATATATAGGGGAAAGTATCGAGAGTATTGATTTTACATCTGAACAATGGCATTTGTTAGAATCGTTAAGCGATAGATTAGATGAAATGAATCAAGAAAAAAATTCACTAGCATATGATATTGCGTGTAGAGGAAGAAATCAGATTAGTCAATGGTCTGGCATTGTTAGTGGCCAAAATATGGCTTTGAATAGGGCTACATCTGAAAAAATTACATTTATATGGGGACCACCAGGAACAGGAAAAACGGAAACATTAGCCAATATAGCAATAGAACACATTAATAAGGGAAGAAGAGTGCTAATGTTGTCATATAGTAATGTTTCAGTAGATGGTGCTTTATTGCGAGTGGCAAACAAAGTAGACTTGCCAAAAGGAAAAGTAATTCGCTATGGTTATCCACAAACAAAAAAGTTGATTGAGAGCAAATACCTTACATCATATAAATATATTCTTCATAAAAATCCTAATTTGGAACAAGAGTATAAAAATTTATTAGAAAAAAAGAAAAAATTAAAGAAAAAATCGGAAGAGAGAATTGAAATAAACAAAAAACTAAATAAAATTAGGGAAAATCTCTTAGAACAGGAAAAAGCGTTGATTCATTCATCACTATTTGTCGCAACTACAATATCAAAGGCAACGGCAGATAAGGAGATATATAAGCAACAGTTTGATGTTGTGATTTTTGATGAGGCAAGTATGGCATATGTTCCTCAAGTTGTATTTGCAGCAGGGCTTGCAAAGTCTTTTTTTATATGTATTGGAGATTTTTGTCAACTTCCGGCAATTGTGCAAAATAAAGAAAAAAATAAGTTATCAAAAGATATTTTTGAACATACAGGAATTACAGATGCAGTAGAAAATAATCAAGGACATAATTGGTTAGTTATGTTAAATGTTCAATATAGGATGCATCAGGATATTGCGAATTTTGTAAGTAAGGAAATGTATGGAGATCGTTTAAAAACGCACAATAAAATTATTGAAAGTCGAAATGAAATTGCGGCATGTAGGCCTTGTGCTAATTCGGCAATGGCAATGGTGGATTTAAGTAAGATGTATTCAGTTTGTACAAAAATAAAGGATAATTCTAGGATTAATATTCTATCAGCGTTATTTAGTATTAGAATTGCAGAAATAAATATTACTATGTATGAAGTTGGAATTATCACGCCATACAATGCTCAGTCTAGACTAATTTTGGCAATGTTAAGAGATATACAAGAGTATGACAGTAGATGGGAAAAGGTGATTTGTTCAACAGTCCATCAGTTTCAGGGCTCAGAAAAGTCTATTATCTTATACGATGCAGTAGATTGTTTTAGAATGCCATATCTGGGAACTTTACTTACATCATTGCAAAATGATACTGCCAACAGACTGTTTAATGTTGCGTTTACTAGAGCAAAAGGAAAGTTTATCCTGATTGCTAATCGAGATTATTTAAAAAGAAAGCACATATCAAAGAAATTAATTTTTACAAAGGCAATAAACAAAATTGCTAATGAAGGAAATTTCATTAAAGGATTGCTAGTTCTAGATGAACTAATGCCAAGTGAAAATGAAAAGACGATTGTGTATGTTGAAGATAGAGAGAGAAGTTGGAAAACGTATATTGAAGATATAAAGGTTGCAAAAAAAAGCATACATATGGATATACCAGATGTTATAGAAGAAAATGATGAAGCATTAGAAGAATTATGTAATGTTTTGAATGAAAAAAAGGAGCAAGGATTGAATATATGTATTAGATTATCTGAAGATATAAATTTACCAGATAAATTGGAAAAATATAGAAGAAATTATGAATATGTTACAAATCCAATTACACTTATTGACAAAAAGAAAATATGGTTTGGACAACCTTTATATGCAGCTGACTTTATATCAGAAGGAGAAATATTAGGTACAGAGTGTTTTCCATGTATAAGGTTTATAGGTAAACATACAACAAGATTAATTCAAGCATTTTTAGAGATATAAAGTACATGAAAAGGAGGGGGAAACGTGAATTTAAATGACGAACCTGAAAGATTAAAAGAAGAGGAACAAATAATTCTTAACAAGTTAATTGCAGAGATGGATGAAGTTATTAATTTGTTAGATAAAAGAATAAAGGATAATATAGATAAAGCAAAAGACATTGATATTTCATTAAATCCTGATTTATATTTGTCTAAATTATTAAATAATAAGGAAAATAAAGAAGCAAAAGAAAAACGCAAAAAGATATTAAAGGCAAGAGATGCATTATATGAAAAAAGACTTTTATTAGAATGTAGTGATGATTATGGAACGGATGTTGTTGAAATTAAGGTGGGACTTCATTCTTGTCAACCATTTGTTACACTATGGACAATGCCTATATGTCGTAATTTTATATTGAATAATTCATGCACAAAGTTTAAGAGAACAGAAAAAAATAAATATGGTGAAGAATTTTGTACAAATTATAAATTATTGGTAAAAAATGAAATTAAGGTGAGGTTTACACAAGTTGTAAAGGCATTAAATCTATATCCGGGAATATTTGATGAACGTCTATTAAAAAAATGTAAAGATAGTAATTTTTTTAGTAGTGAATACATAGAAAAATTGACAAAAGAGTTTGATTCAGATAAATATAATCCAGATAATGTAGCCGAAATTATAGCAGATGAGTTTTTACAGGAATTATTAGAACGAAGATCAACTCGAGAGTTTAAAAATATTGTTTTTTCTATACAGAAAAAACAAGGAGAAATTATTCAAGCAAATTATCATAAAAACATGATCGTTCAAGGATGTGCAGGTTCCGGTAAATCGATGATTATGCTTCATAGATTACCAATTATTTTATATGATAATCCAAATAGCTTGAAACGAACAAATCTTTTCATTATTACACCTTCAGATATGTATATACAAATGGCAGAAAATATGAGACAGCAGCTAGAGATTTCTGATATAAAGATGGGAACTATAGAACAATACTATGATTATTGTATTGGAAAGTATAGTGGACATAAACCTGGTGAATATGGAAGCATACGACATACTGCTAAAATAGATAATAAAATTGAAAAATATATCTATTCATCAGAATGTATCATAGACTTAAAAAAATATTATGATCAATTAAGTGGAACAAAAAATCCTGTTATTGAAAAAGGAATAAATATATTTAAAATAGATGGAAAAGTTTTGTACAAAGATATTACCTATTTGCAGAAAGTAACAAGTAAATTATTAATAACACAGAATGTTATTAATGAAAATGGACGAGTTATATCATTATATTTTAATTTGATTAAAAAGGTAATTGCTTCAATGCAAAGAATTAGTGTGAGCTTGAAGTATCGTAAGCAGAATATACTCAGAGAAATAAATAAAAGAATTTCTCAAAATGAGGAAGAAACAGTTAATGCTGAAAAAGAATTAACAAAATTAGATGAAAATATTAACGAAAAAGCAATAGTCAATAGAGAAAAAATAATTGAACAAGCAAAAGACAATATAGATAGACTTAAAGCTGAAATATATATAATAAATGAAGATGATAAGTACTTTAATTCTATGATAGAATATAGTAAAAAGATAGAAAATAATATTAAATCATTTCGGACACTAAAATCTGAATATAGCCAAAACAAAATGGAAGATGTATATGATGCAATTGAAAATATAGGACAATTAATCGGCACATTTTTTATGATTGCATGGGAATGCAGCATGATAGAGGATAAGTATGGGGAGTATGTAGAAAAAATAAAATATGAAATAGACAAGGCGCGTGTTCAGGTAGAAGTTTTGCAGAAAACAAATGAAAAATATTTAAGCTTTAAGGAATATAATGAGATTATTGAACTGAGAAATCAATTAAATTATATAAGAGAGAGCGCGGCAAAGAATGCATACGATATGATTTTGAAAAAGGTTGGAATAAAAGAAAACAAAAATGGAAAAATGCCAACACAAAATTATTCCGCATATTTATATTTACAAGCATTATATCAATTTCAAGGAAGTCCTAATAGTGAAAAAGAAGCACTTTTATCTATAGATGAGGCACAGGGAATTGCTCCGGAAGAAGTTAGATTGCTAAAAAATATAAATGGAAATGATATTGTTTTCAATATGTTTGGTGATGTGCATCAGCATATTGAAAATACTAAGGGAATAGATAAATGGAGTGAACTTTCTGATATTATAGATTTTGATTTTTACGAAATGCAAGAAAACTATAGAAATTCTTCACAAGTTACAGAATATTGTAATAAGGTGTTTAATATGAAAATGAAAGCAATAAATACTGCTGGTAAGGGAGTTCATAAATTAAACACTGAGGAAGAATTTAAAGATTCTATTGTTACACAACTTTTAGATGAACAAAGGACAGGTCTAGCTGCTATTCTTATAGGTGATGATGAAGAAGCAAAATACATATTGGATATTTTTGCAGAATATAAGGAAAAATTTAATGATATGACGGACGGAAATTCTACTTTGCATCATACAAGATGGAATATTATGAATATTGATGATGCAAAAGGCCTAGAGTTTAGTTCGGTTATTTCTTTTACTGGAAGGATGTCTAAAAACGAAAAATATATAGCATACACAAGAGCATTAGATGAATTATTTGTATATCCGGTGATAGTTGAAATTAACAAGTATAATAAACAACAGTATTTAAGTAAGAAAATAAAATCTGAAATTAAAAATAATATAGCTGAAAAAACAAAGCACACAGCGAGCAAGATAGAAAGTGATTTTTCTATAAGTGATGTAAGAAATTTTTTTGAAAAAAATGGATTGAAGGTTGTAGATAATCGAAATGTAAACGGAAGACTATGGGTTGTAGGCGAAAAGTTAGAAATTAGAAATATTGTTAATGAAGCTATTACTAAATTTGGTATTTCGGGAAAATATGCATCAAGTAAAGAAATTAAAAATCGTACTGGTTGGTTTACAAAGACGAAAAAGTAAAAGAATTTGATTACTTATAAAAACATAGGAGATGAGTACGGAGAATTTGTTGAAATCAATAGAATTAAATAGTTTTATTCTAATGCAACCAATAGTTGCCTAAAATGATAGTCATAGTTGTGGATTGCAATCTACAGATTTGTTAATATTGTCCCATTAGAAAAAGCAATGGAGGATTTATATTATGGGTTTAAAAGAAAATATTGCAGATTACAGAAAGAAAATGGGACTTACACAAGAACAATTAGCAGAAAAATGTAATGTGTCACGACAGGCAGTTACAAAATGGGAAAGTGGAGAAAGTGAGCCATCAATTGCTAAAGTAAGGATTCTTTCAACAGTTTTTAACATAAGTATAGATGAATTGATAGCAGGAACAAAAAATAATGTTTCTCATAATAATTCAGAAAAATTGCAGATAGATTACAGTATGCTTTCAGCAATTGCTAATGATCTAACAAAAGAGTATATTAATATAGACAATGAATTTTGGAAATTAGTTTTACTTGAAAATATCTATAAAGTATTAAAAACAAAGTATATTGATTCAAATGAAAAAGTACGAGATGAATATCTTTTAGACAATACTAAATTGGAAGATAGAATTAAAAGTACAAAATTGTTTATTGGAAACAGTTGTTTTACTAAAGAATTATTTCAAGAATATGTTGATGGAAAATGTGAAATTGATATTGTTTTTGAAAAGTTATTTAAGGTTATTAGTGAAAAATCATCTAAAGTTATAGAGCAGGACGATGAAAAAGGGAAGAGTAAACTGGCGAGAGCTTATTGTAAAATACAAAATATTTTAGTAAAGATGAAAAAGTATGAGCAGTACAGTGATACAAAAATAAAAGAGCTTGATACAGAATATAGGTCTTTAGTAATTGAATTAAAAGATGACAATCAGATGTCTAATATAGTTCTTTTTTACTTACAAGAAATACAAGAAGCTTGGGACAATAAAAATATTTCATTATTAAATGAATTATCAGAAGACTGGTGGAAATTAAAATCTTTTATATGGGGAAAGATTACCTTATAAAATTTTAATTAAAGCTTAATTGCAAATGTAAGGTTTCAAATGTGGTCCAATTCTCTAAATTTCAACAATTTTTGAATTCGACATCCCATCACACCTTTGATAAAATAATCGTGTCAAGAAAATTGATCAATAACCAACGACAATAAAACAAATGCCTTATTAAATTTTCGGTTTTGCCGGAAGTTTTAATAGGGCTTTTTTGTTTACAAAAAATCAAAGGAAAGTGAGGAACAGGACAGTGAAACAGATAGTGGAAAAGAATGAGAGCAGGGAAATTACATATCTTTTTCAGGCTCTTGAAAAGGAATGGGAGCGTTCCGGTAAAACAGTTACCAATCGAAAGCTAAATCAGGATGCCATAGACATGTTTTCTGAGTATTATGTGCGAAAGGTAAAGGAATATGAAAGAGAGCAGGAAAAGGATGAAACCAAGTCCATTAAGAAGATGGTAAAGACAATTAAGGACATGAGCATTCTTTTAAGAATTACCAAAAAAATTTGTGCAAAATCAAATATGAAGGACCAGATTGAGAAGGACTACATTACCATCGAACTGGACAAGGATGAGCGTAATTGCCTGGAGAATATTATAGGAAGTGAGGACTAGAAAATGAATTATAAGATAAAAGTTTACAAAACAAAAAATAATGAGTGGAACACCAAGGCATATGTTTCAGTAACCTTTAATGACTGTTTTATTGTAACAGGAATTACGGTAAGAGAAGGAAACAATAACAGTCTATTCGTTGCTATGCCAAGCTACAAAAGCAGCAAGACAAACGAAAAAGGGAAGCCAATATACAGGGATTATTGCAATCCAACCACAAAGTAGTTCAGAGACGAACTTTATGGAAACATTATTGATGCCTATAACAATGACAGGAAGGAACTTGAAGTAAAAGGGAAAAACAACAAGCTTGAATTTGGAGTAGCATTGAAGAGTTTTATGGGAGAAAACATAGAAGCATTAGGACGAATTTATTTTGACAAATGCTTTGTCATTAATAATGTTAAGGTAATTCCAAGTGAAAAGGGCTCATTTGTTGCCATGCCATCACAGCTGGTAAGCAGAGAGAACGGAACAAAGGAATACGAGGACGTTTGTTTTCCAATAACCAAGGAATTTAGAAGTGAATTGTATGATGCAATTTTAAAGGAAAAGGATAATGTGAAACAGAAACGGCAGGAAGAATTTAATAAGATTGATGAAATGGATAAAGAAAATTTACCATTTAGATAGGAGTTGCTTATGAATAAAAACATATATGTGATTTTTAGAAATGACGGATTTTTTGGTGATGACGTTAAGTTTGAAGTAATAAGAATTATTTCATACATTCCGAAACAGGAATTTAACAATATACGCATCTGTATTGATGAGTCAGGACAAAATAGTAAGGGGATTAGACGTGAATGGTTAAAGAAGTTTGTAAGAGAAAACTTATTTGACATAAACAAAATTTATGCGGACTCAGAGGTTGACATTGCATGTGATATTACGGAAATAAATATTTTTATAGCAGTGATGTATTTGTTTGGAATAAAAGTTTATTATGGAAATACATATGTAATACCTGATCAGGTGTATGTAGGTGAAATACAAAAAATAATAAAAAGAAAGCTTAAGGAGCATCCAATGTGTATTGCAAAGGCTAGTCCGGAAGAAAGAGCAGTTGTGATAGATATAATTTTGGACATTTTTGATAATTTATGGTTAGACTATAGGAAAAAATGTAATTCATAATACAAGTGTACATAAAATAATGAAAATGTTTTTATGCTTTACAAACAAAATAGAAAGTTATATAATGACACTACAGCAGAAATCGAACACACATTCGATTAGAGCTGGTTTCTATCCGGAATGAAGTAAGAGACATGAAAACTTAATAAGAAGGGAGATGAACCAGATGTCTACAGAAGCTTTGAGCAAGAGACAGTCACAGATATATGACAGCATTGTAGCTCATGTTAATGAATACGGTTTTGCACCCACCGTCAGAGAGTTGTGCAAATTAACAGGTTTAGCTTCCACATCATCTATAGTTATGCATTTAAAGGCTTTAGAGACAAAGGGATACATAAAAAGATATCCCACACAGCCTAGAGCAATCACAATATTACAGTAGATGTGTGTGATGGAAATTATCGAAGTATAAGATCAGCTGAATAACCAGTCAGGTGCGTGAAGCTAAACAGGCGCAGTTGACAGTTACATAAGGCTTACAAGGAATAGTTTCCCATCCTTTGTGAGTACAAAATTTATTAATTAAATATTTGTATAACAAGGAGAAACACAATTGAATAGAATAGATAGAAAAAAGAATGAATTTAATGTTGGCGATGAGGTCTACATCATAGAAAACAATCGCAACGTTAGAAAGGTTACAATCATAAAGACAAGCAGAGATTTCTGCACAGTAAGATTTAATGATACGGCTGGAGCAATAACATTAAGAGTCAGCAGACTGTACGGTACCCGCAATCAGGCAGAACAGTCACTGCCAAATAAACCAACAGTCTCAAACAGACAGGAAGGACCTCGTCCTCCACATAATGTATGGATGTAGTGGAGGTGAGTTGATGATAGAATTTGAATATGACAAAACCGGGGTTGGCAAGCGAATGGAATTGTTGAGAAGCAAGGCTAAAAGTACCAGAGAAAAGGTGTCAGAGGACATTGACATATCAAAGGATTCCTTATATGCCTACGAAAAAGGAAAGAGTATCATGAGTGCAGAAGTAATGGCAAAGGTATGCATTCTGTATAATACTTCAATGGAATACTTACTTACCGGTTGTGAACCTAAGTACAATGTTATAATTCCTGAAATAATGATATCGCTGGGGAAATATAACGTTGAGCAACAGAAACATATGTATGCAGCACTTAATCACATGATGAAAGTGTTTGTGTAGGAAGATATTATAGTCAGAAAACACGTCTATGATGAAAATCATAGGCGTGGACTACTATATGGAAAATTAACTTATTACAAAGAGTTAAGCTGGAGGTAAAAATGGAAACAATATATGATGAATTAAAAGATATTAACTCCTGGATTAAATATACTCCAATGGAAGGACAATATTATAAATATAAAAGTAATATTATTTATGCAGCTTGTAAAATAGCAGATTTATATTATCAAGTATGTAATGCTAGAATGAGTTTACATTTTTATATGGATTATGACAAATATTCAATGATGTCAGATAGTAAGATGGCAATTCTAAGCACAAAGAAATATTTTGTTGAAAACGCATTGTTATATTACAATTTTGCTGTAGATTATTTATGGCAAGTTTTATGGTTATATTATGATAATTCTGAGAACAATTTCAAGATACCGATAAATGAATTATATCAGAAGATTATGAAAGAGTGTAATTTTAATGATTTAATAAGAGGATTAACAGAAATACAAGAAAATAAAATTGTTGAGGTGTTAAAAGATAATTTTACAAATCGAAATAAATTATTTAAAATAATACGGGAATATTATAATTATTTAAAACATAGAGCGATATTTCATACGCCATCGTTAGGTGATAATTCTAATATAGGTATAATTGAATGGCCCACATTAATACGTGAAAAAGACAGCGGAACTGAAATGATAAGCTATAGGATTCCGTTAATTGCAAGAACAGAATTAGATATGAACGAATTAAGTGATTTATTGATTAAATTTGATAAAAATTTTGTTGGAATTTGCGAGTATTTTTTTGATATTATTATACCAAGAGACTATGTTACAGCAAGAAAATTTAAAATAGAATCTGGTAGGCAATATATAATTGAACATTTAAAAGAATTAGATGAATATAGTAAAAAGCATTCAGAAATAATTTCAGCAATGAAATGCGAAATGATTTGTGCTTCAAAGTTTTATGTGACAAATAAAACAACCTATGATGATATATCCTGTCTTTGACAGTTACTAAACAAAAAAACCATGTACATCTTGATTTTACTGGGGTTGGGAGATTTATTGTGTCGTTTTGGAATATAGTATTTTATTTCCGACCTTTGCTTTTTTTCAGAATGTTTTTCATTTGCCTTTTGGTGATAAATCTATAATCCGTTTCAAAGTCGCAAATAGTGTGCAATGCATCAGTCTCAGCGTTATTTAAAGAAGATTATTGCTGTACTTCTTATTGC
>UMFI01008780.1_pt1 | contig 72769 bp, 63 predicted proteins | sample 1964951 | NCBI WGS metagenome assembly UMFI01 (sample SAMEA4836040, study PRJEB28245) | human gut metagenome | biome: gut microbiome; material: fecal sample | place: Denmark | collected 2008 | reverse complement strand
ACTCTTTTTTGGAGTTTACACAGAATTATTTACAGTCTCCCTTTATCAGAATGAGTAAATCTGCTATGCAAAGTACCATCTGGGTTGTATATTACCTATGAGGGATTGAAACAAAATTCAAGAAGTTTACATTCGATTGCTAACAATACCGTTGTACATTACCTAACAATAACGCCAATCTTCCATTCTTAAACCGCCAATTTTTTATAACCACGGGCTTAGTTTGCATGATTTGTTTTGACAAGAAATGGCAATCATGCTATTCTATATATAGGTTGCAGGGATTATTTTCATCCAAAAGCGAATATTTGTATGGTATTTTTTTGGTAACCGTCAATTAGCCTAGGAGGAAAATAATATGAAAAAATCTACCATCACTATCAACCCGAAAACAGCATGGCTTATGGGAGTTGATCCTGTTGCAACCGGAGTGAGATTGCAGAATAAGCGCACGGAGTTTAGCTTAACTCGAGAGGGACTTTTGGGTCTGCTTGAGGAGGCTGGCGAACCAGTGAGCACACAGGCAATCTACAAGTGGGAGAAGGGGAAATCTCTTCCAACACTTTCCCGCTTAGTAGTACTGGCCTGCCTGTACAACTGTAGTCTTGATGAGCTGGTCGTAACTTATCAGCGTTCTCGTGAGAGCGCTGAAAGGGACCAGCCCGTCCCTCCATTACAATTACAATATTTATATGATAATCGAACGAACATTCAAAAGAAGGAATGTTCGTTTTTTTATTTGCAAGAATGTGCCAAAGCACATTCTTTGTGTCTACAAACCGGTGGTTGGTGGCTCACCGGCTTTTTTTATTTTAGAATAAGTTCATACTTACAAAGCAGTAGTTAAAAGAGAAACAAAATTTACAATTTTATGAGTTAGAAGTACAGGTATAACTTCAGGTTTATTTTAAAGTCTCCTAAAATTTGGTACATTTCTATCATAAAATAGATCCACAACATATCTGTCAGTAATTAAATAACAGATATCGGTTTAGAAGTTGAGGGGAGGGATTTTGTACCATCTGAAAATCAAGGATTCAACTGTAAATTTATTTAGGGAAGGAGCTCATTATGAGAGAGAAAACATTAAAAATCAAAGGAATGCGTGTACCTGGATTATTCATCTGGCTTCATGGTTTTTTCCAAGGAAGAATCACAAAAACAGCAACGGTAGATGAAGAAGACAGGCTGGATTTCTTCGAGCTACATTACCAGCAAACATAAGCTCTTTAATGAGCTGTCTGCAAAGCGTGTGAAAAAGTTGGAACAAGAGCTGAAGGCAGTCCGCATGGAGAGTTTTAATTTGATGTTGAAGGAATCAGAACTTAGAAAGAAACTCGAGAAAAATTTTGTAGAGATAGAGAGTGAATGTTCTGATATTGATAAAAAAAGGGTCATTCGTTCTTTTCAAGAACAAAGAGTAGAAGATAAAAAGGCATATCAAGAAGTGATAAAGCGATTAGGTCAGATTTACAGTAAAATCAAGTCCAGTGAATTGAATGCACGAGAGGAATTGAATGCAACTGCTTCAGCAATTCAGAGTATGTTTTCAATTTATGGGCAGGGAATGTTGTATCGACTGGGACCGGTACAGGATAAGATGATTCCACCAATCAATTATGACCGCTTATTTGATTTGTACATAGACACACATAAAAATGAAACAGAGCAGTTCCGCTATTTACTGAAGGGAGTGTACGATTATGAAAAATGCGAAGACAAATCTGAAAACGATTGTTGACAGACTTCGACCAGACCGAACCAGAAACAAATATTTTAAGGGCGCAGAAAGAAAGGAGACGATTCTTCATTCAACGGATGCAATAGGCTGGAGACCGGTTGAGTATTACATTCCTGAGAGATTTCAGCAGTTTTTATCTAACTTGGATTCTGATATTGAAAGCTTAATTTCAAAAGCCGGACCAGACAAATACAACCCTGGGTATTATAAAAAAATTATAGTAGCAGAAATGGCGTTAGCTATGAGTGAAATTGACCGACAGCGAGTCGAGCATACAAAGGACATTCATCTAATAAGAATACATCAAAACGCAAACCTGGAGGCAGTGGAGAGTGACATCGAAAGAGTAGAACAAGCACTTAAGGCTATGGAGGGATAAGAGATGGAGAGAAGAATTTTAACAAAACACCAACAAGTTTTGCAGAAGGCTGAACGTGTCAATATTTTGCAGTATCCAGGTGTGTGTCAGTTGTTTGTTCTTGCCTGTATTGTTACGGATGCATTTACGTTGTATACAATTTTCGATATTATGCTGAAACAAAGACCTTCGCTGACTTTGGTAATTACTGTCATGGTGGCAACAGTTTTAAATATGACTCCTATGATTGCTGCCGTCTGTATCAATAATCAAGAATACACGAAACAAAAAAAGATTGCTGTCTGTACGATATTAGGGATTTTGTTTATTACCTTTTTTTGTGCAACTTTTGCATTACGAATGGCATCACAGGAGTCGTTTTATGATGCTTCTTCCGAAGAAATTTCCGTCGGCAATGAAGACTTTGAAGAAAGTGATGAAGAAAAGTTTGAACCGACACTGGCACAGACAATACTGGCAGTTTTGATGGGCTTAGAACCATTAGGTACATCCGTGTGTACGTTTGTACTTTCACTTGAAGTTTCGCAAGAAGCGAAGAAAAAACGAAAAAGAGAACTCGAAAGAATCAAGCTGGAAAAAGAATTGGATGAGTGCAAAATCATTCGTGACGAATTACTGGCAGATATGGATTTTGACTTAAAGGAATACGACAGAGAGCAGTTTGAAAAAATAGCAGCACTGATTCTTAAGCAGGGGGAATTTGCGAAGGTTCGTTCCATTCGTAAACTAGCTGAAAATGATGGAACACCAGAGGGAATTTCCGAATTACTGGAAAGTAAGAGTGAAATTCAAAATCAGAATGAGCAGGAGGCAGATGTAATTGATTTAGAGTTAAAACCGAAAACAGATGAAGAATTGCAGGCAAGAAAAACGGTTGCTTAGGGGAGGAGAATGTCTATGAAGAAAAAAGTAAAAAGACTGAGTGTTGTAGCATTAGCTGTAGTTACTCTGGCTGTTCTTACAGGCTGTGGTACAGAAAAAGTATCTGCTTCGGCATCTAAAAATCAGGAAGTTCATGTGGCTGTTGTACTGGGTGCGCATGTTAATTCGCCGTGTGTGAATCTTAAATTAATTCAAGATGTGATATATCAAGCTTGTTACAGCCAAGGCTCTGTAACGCTGGTAGTTGATGATGGAGAGCCGTATTGCACAGCAATCAATATTCCTAGTCAAGAGAAGCATCTATCAAAATCAAAGTACGATCAGATTGCAAAAAAGCAGACAAAGAAAATTCTTAAATCAGCCTCCAGCATGAAGAGCCAGAATGCTGAAGTGGACAGCCTTAAATCCATTCAGCTTGCAGCTCGTGGGTTAAATTCTGTGGAGCAGAAAGGAGACACCGAACTTGTACGCAAACTCATCATTTGTGATAGTCTTTTAAGCACGACGGGCGTGTTGTCTTTTGTGGACTATAATTTAAATACAGCGGATGCAGAGGATGTTACGACACAACTTAAAGAACTGGATGAAATACCACAGTTAGATGGTATTTCGGTAACTGCCTATAATGTGGGAGATACCGCTGGTCAGCAGAAAGCATTGCCAGAGACAAGCCGTAAAAATTTAAAGGCTGTCTGGAATTCTATTTTTGAGGCAGGCAATGCAAAAAAAGTACAATTCAAAGATAATCTTCCGCTTTCCTCAACTTATGATAAAGATTCGATGCCTACAGTCAGTCCAATTACAGTTGTGCAGAGTTCAATGGAAATTCATGACACAGAAGATGTGAATGAAGCATTTGCTGACGGAGGAGTCCTTAATTTTGATGAGACAAGTATTGCCTTTCATGAAGGAACGGCAGAACTTGCGGATGAAGAGTCAGCCAGTAAGGCGCTTCAGTATGTGACAGAGTACATGAATCAATATCCGGACTTTAAATTGGTGGTATGTGGAACGACAGCCTGTTGGGGAGGAGAGGATTACTGCAAAAAACTATCTCTTGCGAGGGCAGATGTTGTTTGCAAATTGCTTGAAACGGAAGGGATTGACCGTTCTAGAATCAAAAGTGCAGGCGTAGGATATAGTTTCGCAGATTTCTACACTTATGACCAAAAGCCAGACGGAGAGCTGGATGAAGCTATTGCGAAGACAAACAGGAGTGTGAAGCTGGTTGACTGGGATTCGGACACAGCGGATAGAATCCTTAAGCTAGAGTAGAGGAGAAAAAATTATGGAGATGCATATTATAGATATTGTTCGTTTTGCTACCTGCATTTTGTCTTTTATAATTGCAATTGTTGCGATGATTAAGGCCGATGATAATAATGCAATGCGTCGCCTATCAGCACTGCTTGCGGGAGTCTTGATTTTTTTTAATGAACAAATTGGTTCGATGGTGTATCTCCTAATTGGGAGCAGTATTGAACTGTTGATTGCGACTGCCGGTGTTGGATTTGTTATTGTGCTGACAGCAGTTATAATGGTTCTTCCGATTCTTGCAGTTATTCGATGGCTGACTTATTAAGAAAAGACGAGGGGGTGAATTACGTTATGTTTTACAATATCGAGCGTACACTTCAGATTCTTCCAGGTGTGTGCTGGGCTGTTCTTGGGATTGTTTTATTGTTTCTGGAAATCAAAAATTTTAAAGAAATGGTTAAAGACAGCCCAGAAGCTGGAAGAGGCGGATTTATTCCACCATCCGGAGATGGCTATGAATATTTTGTTGATTCCACCAGAATCGTATATGTATTTCAAAGAGCAAAAAATAAATTCCGTATCTATTTGATTCAAGGGGATGCACCGAATGTCAGTATGAAACATGATAAGCACGGACAGTATTTTACAGTTCGATCTGAAAGCACAGCAACAGCCGAAAAGATTATTGATAATACGTTTCATAATCGTGTTGCAATTCCTTAAGAAAATGCCTGCCTAAATGACAAAGCAAGGAGAAGTTATGAAAAATAAAATAAGACCGTATTTTAATAAAACTGTTGCACTTATGAGTCTGGCAGGTGGAATCTTAAGCTGGTTTGGCTGTCAGTATCTTTATAATCTCTATCATAACAGTATATCCGGTCCTTTGATGATTGGAGTCTTTTGTTCGATTTTATTTTCATCCGTCTTTTTAATGGTACTTATCGGTTCGATGCTGACAGGTTCGTTTGATAAAGAAAGCCGTTTTTATGAGGGCGCTGGAAGCGTTATTTTATATTTTTTCTGCAGTCTGTTAGCTGTTTTTATCGTAACCGTATTTCTTGAATATCTATACGAAATTAATCCCAAAACAAAAGAAATTGAGGCAACCAGTTACATTTTTGTGATTGATGAATCGGGTTCAATGGGAGGAAATGATGCAAAAGGGCTTCGCTATAAAGCAATTCCAGAGATTATGAAAGCAGAAAAAGCAGAATTTCCATACATGGTTTATACATTTTCGGATTCAACGAAGATTGTGAAACAGATGGGGTATTTAGATTCTGATTATAAAGAAATTCCAATTAGCCATTCTGGTGGCACGGCAATCAGAGGGACACTGCTTCAAATTTTGAAAGATTATAAAGAACACGTATGGGAAGGCGGAGAACATCCGAAAGTTGTTTTACTGACAGATGGAGCAGCCACAGATTTGGATAATGGTTTTCTGTGGTTTAAAGGAAATGTACCGGAATTTAATCATGCACTTGAAGAATACAGTGATCTTGGAATCAATATCAGTACAGTTGGTCTTGGTTCTGTGGATAAAAAGGTAATGAATAAAATAGCAGAAACAACAGGCGGTGTGTTTGTAAATGTTAAAAATGCAAGTGATTTGGCATCTGCGATGAAAACTGCAGCAACATCCTATTCTGACCGGACACTCCTTTCGATTCGTTATATGAAAAACATGGATGGACTTTATGGAATCCTGCGGATTTTATTTTTGACTATCATAGGCACATTGATTGGAAGTGCAGTGCTGTTTGCGTATATGGACGATTTCAGTGTTCCGACCATTCTTCTTGGCAGTGTGACAGGTGCTTTACTTGGAAGTATTCTTTTGGAAATAGGATTGAAAATCGGAGTATTCCAAGGCGTACTCTGGCTGATTTTGTGGAGTCTGTTTTCTATTACTTTTGGATATCGATATCCGAAAAAATCAGAAGAATTAAGTAGTGATTCCGTTATGCCACAGGGACGTGTGACGGATTATTTTATACACGATTAAGGAGAGATTGAGATGTCAAACTATTTTGATAATCAGACTAAATGGTCCTGGCAGAATGACGGAGAAAAAGTCATTGTGACCACAGAACACAGCCATCCCAAAGTTCATACCCATACGATGGATATTACGAATGTGCCGATAGGAGAAATGATTGACAATTCAGGGAAAGTAATGGGCGAAGCCCACAGGGCGGTACCGCATGAATATAAAGACTCAAAACAGAATCAGAATAAAAATAAAAACAATGGATTGGAAAATACATTAGAAGGGAAGGAGAATATGAGCAGTAAAGCACATCAGGATTTTTGTGAAAGTCTTAATCCTGCAAATTATGGAAAAGAAAAAGGACCGGATGGTAGTAAGAATAATGGAAATCGTCAAACGTCCGGAAATAAAGCAGAAGATGGAGGACGTGAACGAGGCGATGAAGGGCATGGAAATCATGGACGTGAATCGGACTTTAAATCAGGCAGTAAATCAAATTCCAATGTTTCAAGAATGAGAGCAGATATGATGAAAACAGGTTTTAACACAAATTCTGCAAGAGGAGAATTGAGTAAAAATGGACATGCGGTAAACAATTCTGGAAAAGCGGTAACGCCTGCGGTATCTGGGAAAAGTTCTGGAATCGGAACGATAGGACATGGAAATTCAAGTTCCAATGGCTTTGCTGGAAGTGGACACGGAAATTCAGGAAATACGGCAGGAGGCCACGGTGGGACAACAGGAGGCCATGGAGGTTCATCAAGTGGAGGTCACGGAGGTTCGTCAGGTGGAGGTCATGGAGGTTCATCGAGCGGAGGACATGGTGGCTCATCAGGCGGAGGTCATGGCGGTTTTTCGGGCGGAGGTCATGGAGGGCATTAAGCAGAGGAAGAGTTTTATTTGAGTTTGGTGAAAGTACTTTTTCATAAGGGGGAAAGTAGAGATGTTGAAAAAATTAATTGAAGGAAATGAACTTCTAAACACAGTACCAGCATGTAAAACAACAGGCAGAGGACCAATTGTAAAACTGCAGCATAATCTTATTTTGGATGATGGGAACTGCTTTGAATCTCCAACCCTGTTAATGGGAAATGTGGGTACAGGAAAAACCTGTTTGATGAAAGAAATTCAAGAACCAATCCTGGAGTATTCAGAAGAAAGTGGAGATAATGTTGTCATTTTCTGTGCAAAACCAGACATGCTTTGTTATAAAAGAGAAGAAGACTGGGTGATTAGCATCAACAGTAAAGAGCCGAATTCCTGTTGGAATATATTTGAAGAAATGGAAGCATCTCAAAACCCTGAACTTACACTAAGAGAAATTGCGACAGAACTGTTTGCAGAAGTCGAAGAAAAGGCAACACAGCCATTTTTTCCTCAGGCAGCCAGAGATATCTTTTACCAGACATGCCGGTACATGTATGATGAATCAAAAGAAAAAGGTTTTGCACTGTCAAATGCTGATCTGGTTGAATTTTTAGCGACGACTCCGATTTACACTACAGATGAAGCACCAGGATGGATAGAGCTTGCCTTAAGATATCCCGATTATTTTGGGATGATTCGAGATTATCTGGGCGAGGGCTCAGAGCAGGGTCTGGGCTGTTTGTCGGAACTTCGTACCTTGATTTCCCGAACACTATTTGGCTGTTTCGCAGCAGAAAACGGAAAATTTTCCGCTGTCAATGCATTGCAAAAAGGAGGAAAACGAATTTTTCTTTATTATGATTATGCCAATTCGGGACATAGTACGTTATCCGTTCTTCACATTATTTTAGATTTACTGTTAAAACAGGCAATGCGTGCAGATAGTAATCATAAAACATGGTTCTTTTTAGATGAAGCCTCTTTAATTCCAAAATCAAATGTATTGATTGATGCATTATCGCTTGCGAGAGACCCTGGAAGCAACGGAAAAGGCGGAGTTCGTGTGATTATGGCATTACAGTCAGCAAGACTTATGACACATCAGTATTCAAAAGAAGAAGCAGAAATCCTGCTTTCCTTATTTCCAAATGTGATTTCGTTGAGAGTATCAGACCCTATGAGCCGTGCCGTTGTATCAGAACGATATGGAAAAGCACATTATCTGTACAGCTATGCAGGAGTAGGAGAAAAAATTCATCATCAGGATTCCGTTGAAGATGTAGTGTCTGATTATCATTTTTCACAAATTACGAAAAAAGGACAGGCAATTATCAGTATGCCTGGTATCAGTTCTCATCCGTTTCTTTATGACGGCTACCGAAAGGAGAAATTTAGTGATGCGTAAACATAAAAAATTATATGATAGAATGGGAATGGCTCTTTTGAGCCTCCCATCGACAAAAGCAGACCGCACCAATAATAAACGACGCAACGTGGGAAATATTGATGCGACTTCATCAGCCCATGTAATCAGTGTGACCGGAATCAGACCCGAGGAACCAATACTGTTTTGTGGCAGATATAATAAAGCAATTCCTGTGATTCGTCAGTTAATAAAACAATCAGAAAGACCATTTGTATTTGTCGGTACAAAACGAGACTTAAATGAAAATTCCTGTCTTTGTCTGTTTGAGACACAATGGGAATACGAAACTCCTTTAGAAAGCCTTCCGGAAGGAAACGGAAAAATTGTGTTAGAATCCGGAGCAGAAACAAATCTTGCGTTAAAAAATTTTATTTTAAATTGGGATTCTCATTTTATTCTGATGTGCCTTGGAAATGGACTTCAGATTGACCAGGAATTATTGAATCTTTTAAATGGCGTAGGACACTATATGCTGATTTCTGAAAATCTGCAGAGAGGAATCAAATGCTTCGATGGAGTAAAAATGAGTGCGTCTGAATTGTTAGAATCAATGGATTATATCATGATTTCCTCTATTGGAACAGCAGGAAAAGAATTATTGAAAGTGTTGCCGGAGTTTGAATATGAAAAAATTACAAATTCGATGGATTTTTCCTATCACCACGATGCACCGCATGAACACAAAGGAAAACATCATCGCAATGGAGGAGGATTAAGTTTGAACCAGTCAAAAACAAGAGAATCCCGCTGCATTTTTACCGAAGAAGACTTGAGAGAAATGCAGGATTTCAATAAAATGCTTATCTATAATACGCAGTATTCTCACGCATGGATTGCAAAGGTAACAGCTTAAAAAAATCGGAGGAAGCAGGTAAAAAAATTGATGATGAATAAAATGACAAATGATAATATCGTGGAAGAAGCGCTAAGCCAGCTAAACATGAAATACCGAAGTGTAACATATAAAAAAAGTTTGATTTACTTTGTAACAACAGAGAATGGAACAATATTTGATATCTCTATTGGAGAAAATGGAAAAATTCGCTTTTGGAAATTTATAAACCCCGAATTACTGACAGAGAAAGCAAGAAAAGGTGTTGAATATCGAAAAACAAAAAATGGAAAAATCTGTGGAGGACTTCATGTGACAAAAGATGGAGATTTTGAAGTTTATGTGGAACAAAAAATGGATTTAAATGATGAAATGTCAGGGAAGATTTTAGAAAAACAGATAAAAATTTTTGCACAGTTTATTAATGGACTGGATATGGGGAAAGTTAAATGAAAGATAAAAAAGTCGGTCAGTCTCAAGGGGAGATTTATGGAATCTGGAAAATGCCGTAAAATCAAGGAAAATGGACGATTTGGAAAAAGAGACTGACCGACTTTTTTGGAAAAAACTTGCAAAAAATGGGGGATTGGGAGATAATGGGAAGTAGAAATGGCGGAAATGCTGTGGTTGTACATTACCTATGAGGGATTGAAACAATAATATCTTTAATGTATTCACCAGCTTCTTTTGAAGTTGTACATTACCTATGAGGGATTGAAACATTTCTAAGGCTGTTCCATTGATACTGATATTTCATGTTGTACATTACCTATGAGGGATTGAAACATAGACTCTTTGAACTGAATGTTCTCGATTGTCAGGACTGGTTGTACATTACCTATGAGGGATTGAAACTTTAAGATGTCCTGGCAATGGCAGAACTGGCTCAATTTTTGCATATTATTTCGTTGTACATTACCTATGAAGGATTGAAACAATCCATTGTTCTCTCATTTTTTCTACTTCATCATGTTGTACATTACCTATAAGAGTTAAAATTTAATAACCTCTAGTTCCATAAACCAGTAGTTTATCGACTGCTGGTTTTTTGCGTTTTATAATACTCTCATAAACAAAAACAAAGTATCTAAGCACGTAAAAAGCTAAATGACATTCAACAAGATAAACCTGGAGTTTGTTTTAAAAATCTCAGGGTGTGATAAAGTAGAATCATACTTAAAGCAAACCAATGAACTCATAAAAATAACAAAGAAAGAGGTAAATGCCATGAAGAAAATTAATGCAAAACATGATAACAAAGACCGTGTGATTTGTGTAACTGTAACTGGTAAGCATAGATTTTACTATCAGCCGGCTGGTACAAGAGAGAGAATCTGGCTGTTTGATACCAAGGCTTTTTATGGTTCTGTATTTGGATTTTTCCGTAAAAATGGCAGAAACCTTGAGGGAACTGGATTCAGCATGACCATAAAGGAACTCTACGAAAAAGGAAGAAAGTATGGGGGTAAAATTGGGAAACAGATGGAGCGTATTCCAGTTCAGATTGATTATGTACTTCGTGAAAATGCCTTAGATGAGAAGGTGTATGAGCGTGTGGTGCATCCAGAGAAGGAACTGGATTATGACTATGCAGCAGGAGAGGAGCGTGTTGCTTAGAAACGAATATCCCATGTTTTCGGATATGGGGTATCAATAAAAAATGCTCAATTGGATTGGACAAGATAATTCAAGTTTGGTCAATTAAACTACTGGTAGAATGAAAACCTGTTGAGTGTGATTTATAATACAAAACATAACAAAGATTCCAAGAGTATATAAAGAAAGGCGGATTGGAAATGGGAAAGTATTTTAAAAATAATTTTTATCCACAAAATTTTATTTTGCTTACGACGGCAGAAAATAAATATCAGGCGGTGGATGAAATTGTAAATGAAGCGGTGTTGACTGTTCCTGAAAAATTTAATGGAAGAAGAAAATCTTTTCCATTTGAATTAAGATATGTTCCGCCTTTTGATAAGAATTTCAGAGAATTGAAACGGCTTCAGGGTACGGCAGCAGAGATGGCGGGATATCATGATGAATATCGAGGTTATATTGTGATAGACCTTTCTGAATATATCAAGCATGAGTTGGAAGTGTACTTTGAAATTGCAGTGAAATTTTTCCATGATATGAATGAGTATTGGAAATTCATTTTTGTGGTAGATAACAGCAATCAAAAAAGTGCATTGGATTTGGTAAGCAGAGTTCTTTTTATTTTGGATGATGTTCCATGCAGAGTAATTGAATTAAAGCAAGAAGAGCGTTTAACAAATATGCAGTATGTAGAAGAGATTTGTGAGAAATATAAAGTAACATGTTCTAAGGAAGTACAGTTATTTTTGCAGAATTTATTAGAACAGAAAGAGTATTCACAACAGATTGTGTCAATACTTGTTCGTGAGATTGCTGGAAATTTTGACACATCTTGTGTGGTTAACATGGAACTGGTAAAAGAATACATGAAAAATCAAGATTGTGTGATTAAATACATGATGAATCCGAAACAGTTTGATAAATTTATGGACATTTTAGAAAAAAGAGAGGAGAAACAAAACTATGCAAAAGCGGTATGAGGCATCTTATTCAGGGTATGTATATGAGAAACCGAAAACACACTGGTCATCCGAAGCAGATGTAAAATCCAGTCTCCGCAAAGTAGATTTCACCCAAAAGGGAGAAATCGAAGCAGGCGGTGTGCCGGTTATTTCTGATGGAAAAACAGCTTATGTAGACACAAGTGATACTCATACTGCCGTTTATGCAATCAGTGGAATGAAAAAGAGTATCTGTGTCTTTATGACAACGATTTATTGTCTGGCACGAGCCGGAGAAAATATGCTGCTTACAGATCCCAAAGGGGAATTATATGACCGAACTTCAGGCTATTTGAAGAGTCAGGGGTATAAGGTCATTTGTTTAGATTTTCGCAGTCTTGATAAAGACGCCCTTAATATTCTTGAGTATCCTGCAAGGGTATACAGACAGTTCGACACAGATAAAGGTCTGATGATGCTCAGCGATATTGTAAATACACTTGCAGAAGAACAAAGAAGACGAGCAAAAGACCCATTCTGGCCAGATACCGGTGCTCAGTGGTGCAATGCAACCGGCTCTTTAATGTTTGATTCTTATCCGAAAATCGAACAGATTAATATTTTAAACTGGTCTGATTACAATAACTGGGAAAGTGCAAAGAGAATTGAAAAACTGCTTCCGTTTATTCCGGATGGAAATACAGTGAAAAAAGCCTTAAAAGAAACCGTGTTGTCAGCAGATAACACCCTGCGCTCCATTTTGATAACTGCAAGTTCATTTTTATCAATGTTTAATCAGAATAATAAACTTGCCCGCATGCTTTCACATAGTACATTCCACCTGGAAGATTTATGTAAGAAAAAGACTGCGTTATACATAGTGACCGATGATACAACAACAACAGCAGATTCCATTGTGGGAATTATTATTTCACAGATTCAGACATTTCTGGTTGAAAATGCTTATAACAATGGCGGAAAATTAGATACAAGATTCAATTTCATTATGGATGAATTTGCATCTTTTGCAATTCCAGATATGGATAAGGCACTGGCAACTCATAGAAGCCGTGGAATCCGATATTATCTTTGTGTGCAGACCTTAGATGGTTTAAAACAAAGATATGAACATGTAGAAGCGATGTTAGCCAATTGTGGAAACACGTTATTTTTAGGGTCAACAGAAAGAGAACTTTTTGAAAGAATTTCTACCCAGTGTGGTACGACCTGCATTACTCCGACAGGAGCAGAAAAATTATTGTGTTCTCCGGCAGAACTGATGACATTAAAAAAAGCATGGGATTACAAAGAAGCCCTGTATCTTAATCTTCCAGATTCTATCAGATATTGTACGACACTTCCAAGTATTGAGGCGTACGATATGGGAAATTATTCAGCACCTGTGAAAAGATATAGACATCCGAGAATTGCATCTTATACAGTAGAGAGATTTATTAAGGATATTGCAAAAGAAAGGATTGAAATTCCATTTTCCGTAGACCAAAAAAGAATGAGAAGAAGAAAAGCAAAAGAAAATGAAGCGAAATCCGAAGAAAGTAACCTAAGTAAAAAACAGCGGGAAGAAATAGAACAAGAATTTGAAGAACTTTTCGACAAGCTTGATTCAGAAGAATAGGGAGGAAACGTATGGTACCAACAATTAAAGTGGCAACTTCATCAGGAATGATGGCAAGTGATATTTACTCAGAAGAATATGCAAAAAGAAAAATTTATATTACAGGTGAAATTACAGATGCACTCTCAACAGATGTCTGTGCACAGATTTCCGCACTTGCATCACAGAGCAAAGAAGATATTACACTGATTATTCAAAGTCCAGGTGGCAGCGTGTCGGCCGGCATGGCAATTTTAGATACGATGGATGCCTGTGGCTGTGATATCTCTACAGTAGTGATGGGAGTAGCAGCCAGCATGGGAGCAGTCCTGGCATCTTCCGGGACAAAAGGAAAACGATTCATTGGAAGTAACGCAGAAATGATGATTCATCAGGCACTTGGAGGTGCAAGCGGACAGACAGCAGATATCTTGCGAACCGCAGAACATATCCAGAGAATCAATAAACGCCTGTATAATATACTGGCAAAAAATACAGGAAAAAGCTATAAAAAAATCTGCGCCGACTGCGATAGAGATTATTATTTAGATAGTCAGGCAGCAATTAACTATGGATTGGCAGATGAAATATTTGAAGGGTTTGAAGAATAAGAAGAGAGGAAGGAAAAGAGAAAAAACAGAAAAAATAGAAACAGAAAAAGTCGGTCAGTCTCGAAGTATTATTTGAGGTTTGAGAAAAATGCCGTAAAATCAAGGAAAATGAGAAATTTGACAAAAGAGACTGACCGACTTTTTAAGGAAAAACTTGAAAAAAATGGGAGATTGGGAGATAATGAGAATTAGAAATGGCGGAAATGCTGTGGTTGTACATTACCTATGAGAGATTGAAACATTCTTCGTTCATTTTAATTCCTCCTATTTGTTTTGTTGTACATTACCTATGAGAGATTGAAACATGGATTCTAGAGCATCAGCAATCCTTTTTAATTGGTTGTACATTACCTATAAGAGATTGATACTTACCCATAGAATCCCATCTCTGTCTCAGTGCTGGATGGTTGTACATTACCTAAAAGAGATTGATACTTCTTTGTAATATGTGGATGTAAATACTTTTTTTGTTGTACATTACCTATGAGGAATTGATACGCAAGCTTGACTAATGTATTTTTAGGAGTATTTGGATGTTGTACCTTATCTATAAGAGATTGATACACTCGTTTGCTTTGCCATCCCTCCATCATGTTGTAGTTATACTTTACCTAAAAGGAATTCAATTTTTTCCCAAACAAAAAAATTCCCAGCGCAGCCACGCTGGGAATTTTCTTAAATCAAAGCTATATAATTATTTCTCTTTAGGATTAATAGATTTTCCAATTTCTTCTATCCATTTAATATAATGTCTTAACACAACCGAAATGGAATCTAAATTATGAGTAAATCCTGCAGAGGCATGGTTCATATCATTTCTTACTTCTTTTAGTGCTTTATGTAAAATTAAAATAGCGAGAAGTAAATCTTCGTCGATAGTCAATTCAGGAGATAAGACAATACAATCTGAGGCAGAGCGTTTTTTAGGTAATTGAGCATATCTGCTTGCTGTACTTAATACTGATTTAAAGTCTGTATTTTGAGGAATATCATTTAAATCGTACATTTCTTTGTAAAAGTCTTTTGTGGACAAGTAATTATCGTTTTCTCCAGTATAATCAGAAAAGAGGGTATAAAAATCATCCGGTTGTACGAATAAAATATCTTGGTCAGATTTTCGGAATCTTTTTGGTTTTATAATTTTATAAACATAGGCATTAAACAGTTCATTGAGTGTAACAGGTTCTTTACCATCCCGAATATCGTAGTAAACCGTATTATTTTCTTCGCTAATGTTGTATTTGTCATTTACTTTAAATACATGCCATTGTTCTACGAGCAGGAAGGAAATTCTGGCTTCAATCAGAGTAAGTGCCTGTTGATAGAACCCTTTTTGTAGGCACCAGTTAATTTCATCAATTACTGTACTTGTTGTAGAAAGCAAGTTTTTATAGTCTTGTTTGATATCATTTTTATAAATTTCCAAATAGGAAGTTTCGTGTTTTGAGGTATCAATAGAAGCTGGTTTTTCTTTCTCAAAGTAGGTTTGGAGAGTTTTAAGACCAGTTTCAAATGCAGGAACACAGCACCATTGAATACCATTTGTTACATCAAGAATTGCATTTACAAAGGAGTTATCCTGTGTTGAGATTTTTTTCTGTGAATTTACATAATCCATTAAAATGTCGGCTCTGCCACAGGAGATAAACTCATTGATACCGGAAACAAAATTGAAAATTTCCATATTTTCGGTTTCGAGCGTAATCAAATTATTTTTTTGAGGCGCGTCATTGCTATCGGAAAATTGCACGGCAAATGCTTCTTCAATATTGATATCTTCTATTTTTAAAAGAGATACCGTAGCTTCTAAAACACGTTGAACGCCTCGAAGTCCACCATGCGTATCCAGATAAAGAGTAAGTCCTCTCTCGGAATTTTGAATAGTACGCAGAGTTTGAATAACATTTTGAATTCCCTCAAATGGAGAATCAAGGTTAACCGAAATTGGTACAAAGCGTTCTTCATCTTCTAAGTTTGGGTTCATGTAAGCACGAATCTGTTTTTTGAAATATTCTAAAGGCGAAATAGAAATAATTTCTTCTGTTTCTGCTGTCTTTAATTTGACTTCATTTTGTGTATCGTCTGTACAGAGCATCACAATTTTATCTAAAGTCTGATTCTTCGTTGCAAGTACTGTTGCAAGCATTTTAACAACAGGATCTAATTGATAACGTCCGATTACCGTTCCTTCGCATCCTCTCCAATGATAATCAAATTTAGAAGTTCGAATTGATCTGCTAAAAGTACTTAAAGAGAGAAGAAGCACATTGGTTGCTTGAGGACTTGAGTTTGCTGGTGTCGTTGGAATAGAAATTGGAGGGTCAGATAAAGGTGATTTTAATTCCGTTATTTTATATTCTGGTTTATCTGCCTGCTTTTTTTCTTTTTCCTTACGCATGGAGGCACGTTTTGAATATGGAACAAAAGAAATATCAATCGCCTGTCCTTCTTTATATGCAGGGAGTCCATTTGTTTCCTGCATCTGCAGTTCAATTCTTCTAAGTAAATCCTGAAGAAATTTCTGATTTTGGAAATCGGCAGTCTCGTAAATAGACTCAATATAATAGGCAATTTCATCGTCAAATTCTTTGGTTGTCGTATAACCTTTTGATGAAAGAAGACTGAGAAATTGTGCTGTGATTTCTTTAGAGTGTGCTTCGCCCAAATGAATGTGACGAGGAAGCAGTCGATAAAAAAAGTTCTCATTTTTACGGAAACGTTGTTCTACGACAGCAGGAGTGGCGCAGACAATTTTAATTAGTTGTGGTGTTTTTTCAAATTCAGATATGATGTGCATCATGTTATTGGTTTCAGAACAGTCCGTGAGAACAAAAATATCATCTTCCCCTAATTTCTGAGCAGACAAAGAAGCTTTTGAAAAATTTTTTTCAGAAGCATTTAGTAATCGGTAAGTAGAGGAGAGCTCGTGGAGTGATTGTTCCAGAAGTTCCAGAAAAGTTTGGAGAGTGTGTTTATCTTCATACTGTACCAGCAGGCCATAATGAGCAGAAATATTTTGAGGGTTCTCTCGGTTAATCAGAAACTGAAAAAATCCAGCTAAAGCAGTCTGCTCCTGTTCAGATAAATTAAGTTGTGTTTTAAAATCTGGTAAAAAAGAGTTAATTTTGGTGTTCATAGGCATCGTCCATTCTTAAATTATTTTAACAATAATATAGCAGTTTTAGAAAAATCGTACAAGAGTATGACGAAAAAAGTCGAAATAATAGGGCGAAAAACAAAAAATAAATAGAAAAAACAATAAAAATGAAAAAAATATATGTAAATCAACCAGAAGTTTGAAGAATATAGCAATAAATAGTGTATAATATGGGTTAAAGAATCAGTTGTGAAAAAGATACGATAAAGTAGAAAGGAAGGAAATGTATGTTTTTAAATATTTCAAATCATAAATCGGAAAATTGGAGCGCAAATCAGACAAGTGAAGCAGAAAAATATGGAGAAATTGTAGATATTCCATTTCCGGCAGTGAATCCAAGAGAATCAGATAAGTATATGGATGATTTGGTAGAAGCGTATTATCAGAAAGTAATGGAATATGAAAAACCAACCGTTATGGTACAAGGGGAATTTGTATTTACATATCGCTTGGTTAATCAATTAAAACAAGCGGGGATTAAGGTTGTGGCAAGTTGTAGTGAACGAAGAGTGACGGAGGAGATTGATGAGAATGGTTGTACAATACGTCGAAGCCAGTTTGAGTTTGTAAAGTTTAGAGAGTATTAATGCAATAAGGAAAAAACAGGCATTGATAAGATGAAAGAAGGAGGAAGTGCATGAGAGCGGAATTGAAAAATTGTGAAGTTCTTGCCATGTATGATGTCAGAGGGATTCAGGCATATATTTTTAAAAGTAATGTGGCAAAAGAAATCGTAGGGGCATCTGAACTGGTAAGGCAAATTATCACAGAGGGATTGGATGCGTACATAAAAACTTTGCCGTGTGAGAAAAGCAAAAACTATCTGACAGAATGGAAAGATGATGACCCCGAAGCATTTTTGAAAGACTCATCTGTAGAAATGCAGATTATGTTTATCGGTGGTGGAAATGCTTATGTTTTATTCCGAAGAGGTGAAGAGTGTCAGAATGTAAATAAATTTCTGGCGGAGTATATCTTAAATAGAACTTATTCGTTGAGTCTGGCAGTTGCAGTGGTGAAAAAAACAGAGAATTATAGTGAAGATTATAATGCAATAAATGAAGAAATGCGCAGAATCAAAGCAAGTATGCCCCTTAGTATGCCGACGGGAGCAATGCCGTTTATGGCAGTCGATTCGGTTACAGGATATCCGTTAACAGAAAAAACGAGAGAGGAATATCTGTGTACCGAAGCAAAATTAAAAAGAGAGGCATTTCCAGAAACAGAAGATGAAAAGATTTTTGACAACATGGTTACGGAAAAGGGAGATAGCAGTACGCTGGCGGTTTTTCATATTGATGGCAACAGCATGGGAAAGAAAATCAAAGATAAAATGCAGAAAATCCATACTTATGGAGATGCAGTCAGGACGATGAGAGCATTGTCAATTGATATCTCAGATACATTTTTAGAAACAGTGGATGAGACAAAGAAATATATAGATTCGATTGCGTCTCGTGTAAAGAAAGATACCAGCCATAAGTTATATCGTGAAATTATCGCAGCAGGTGATGATATTACGTTTGTATGCAATGCAAAGGTGGCAATTCCGGCAGTGGAATTTTTCCTGCGTCATATTAGTGACAGCGGAGAATTTAGTGCATGTGGAGGCATTGCATTTTTTAACAGCCATTTCCCATTTTCAGATGCTTATCAGGTAGCGGAAGAAAGCTGTAGTATGGCGAAAGCAAGGGCGAAAGAAAAAGAGAACAGAGGAGCAGAAGATAAGATAGGAAATTTTCTGGATTTCCAGATTTGTACGAATATTAATGCTTCAGATTTGAAAAGTTATCGTGCGAGACATTATCAGGCAAAGGGAGAATTGTTTCTTGCCCGTCCATATTATGTTGATACGCCATATGATAAAGTGTTGAATCAGAAAAATGAAAAATATAATATTAGCCGTCTGCATTACTGGGAAAATTATTTTGCTATAATGCCAAGGAATAAAGCAAAACAGCTTCGAGAAGTCATTCCGATGGGGAAAAATGAAATAAAAAGAGAGCTTTCATTTTTAAGATCCAGAGGATATCAGGAGTTTAAAAATTTAGATGAATACAAAGTTTGGTATGATGCACTTGAAATTATGGATTGGCATATAAAGGAGGAACAGAATGAAAATAACGATAGAACTTCTGAGTGATATTTGTATCGGTTCAGGTGAATCTTATAACAGTGTCATAGATACCGATGTTACTTATGATGATTACGGACTTCCTTATATACCGGCAAAAAGGATAAAAGGATGTATTCGTGAAGCAGGATTAGAATTAAAAGACTTTGGTTTGATTAAAGCAACAGAGTTTGAGGAAATCTTTGGAAGGGAAGGAGACCAGTCTTCGGCATTTTCTCTTTCTAATGCATATCTTTCTAATTATGAGGAAACTTGTAAAGCATTGGATTCCTGCGGATGGGAAGATTTAAAAAGTCCTCAAAATGTGCTCAATCAATATACTTACACGAGAACTTCAACAGCGGTAGACCTTGAAACGGGGGTAGCAGATAAGAATACTCTGCGAACGATTCGAGTTATTGAAAAAGGGTTGAAATTTGAAGCTGAATGTAACTGGAAAAGAGAGGTTTCCAATAAAGACGTTCTGAAACAGGCAGTTTCTTTAGTAAAACACATAGGAATCTCGAGAACAAGAGGGCTGGGACTGGTTCGGTTGGCTCTTGAAGAAGAGAAGATAGATCAGTGTGAAACGAAATGTTCCCGTATCATGTTTACAAAGGATAAGCTTGGTGAAAAAAATAAAATTAAATACACGATTCATCTAAATTCAGCCGTTATTTGTAAGTCACCACAGGGAAATCAAGCGGTTACACAGGATTATATCAGCGGAAGCAAGATACTTGGCTTGATTGCCGAAGGATTAAAGGACAAATATCAGGAATTTATGAACTGTGAAAATGAAGTGATTGTTTCAAATGCTTATGTTATGAACGATGGAAAACGATGTGTTCCAGCCAGAATCTCACTTCAGAAAGAGAAAGACCAGTCGTATGATGAAAATGGAAATTTAAAATTAAAAGATATGATTCTTTTGAAATCTGCCGATGAAATCAGAGGAAAACAGATGACACCGGCAAATATTCCTTACATAGATGAAACTGGAACAAAGGTAGAAGTAACCACACAAATCAGTTATCACCATCAAAGACCAGCAGACAAATCAGTAGGAAAGGCAACAGGAACAGATGGTTCAAGCTTTTATCAGCTTGCTTCGATTTCAAGAAATCAGGATTTCTGTGGATATATTTATGCGGATAAAAAACAGGCAGAGATGATTATGGATGTTATGGAAAGTCTGAATGAAGTACGAATTGGATATGGACGTTCCAGTGAATTTGGAGCAGTAGATTTAAAACTGGAATCAGTAGAACCGGTTTCTGTTAAAAGTGAAACATTCAAAGATGCGGTTATTACGCTGGCGTCAGATGTCATTCTCTACAACGAGATGGGAATGTTGACAACAGATATCAGAGTATTAGAGCAGGTATTGCGAAACGTGACAGGTGCAGCAGATTTAGTGCTTCGTAATCCTTTCCTGCGATTTGAAACAATAGGCGGATATAATGTTACATGGAGACGCAGAAAACCTGTTTTTTCTGCACTTGGGAAAGGAAGCACATTTTTAATTCATTCGGATATCGGATTTGATATTGGAAAACTGGATGGCAGCTTTATTGGAGAACGGATATCAGAAGGATATGGAGAAATCTTAGGAGAAAAAATATTTGATTCGCTAGATGTTACGGTGAGAAAAAGAGAATTATCAAAAGAAGAACCAGAGATGGCTGAGAAAAATTCAGAGATGGCAAAACCAGAGCAGGTTCAGATAAATTCAGATATTTTAGCCAGACTGCTTCAAAACGAGTTTGCAGGTCGTATGGAAAATGCGATAAGAGAAATATGGGAAGAGAAAAAGAAAAAATATAAAGATTCATTGGATGGATTAAATGCAGGGATAGCAAAATTAAGGGCAATTTTTAAAGCTGTAAATTCTTATGAAGAAATGCAGGAGCAGGTAGAAGGAATTGAAAAAAATGAGAAGAACAGTCTTTGCAAGGATTTGATTGGATTTGTAAATCCGTGTGAAGTGGCTGAAACGATAACGGAAGAGATGAAAGAATCGTATACTTCTGAATTTGAAAATCAGTGGTCAGAAGAAGAAACATTTCGACAAGCGTATCTGTTCTATCTGGCAGAATTAAAATATTTCGTAAAAGAGTTATTAAATTCTAAGAAGGAGGAAAAAAAGAAATGAGTGCTGTTTTAAAAAGAAAAGTATTTTTTATTCGGATTCAGTTATTATCGCCTCTTAATGTTTCCTCTGGAGAGGATGAATGGACAGATGCAGATGTCTTGCGGGATGGAAAAGGAAATCCATTTGTAGCAGGAACTTCTCTTGCCGGAGCAATGAGAGCATACCTGGAAAAAGAGAAAAACAGTCCGTGTTTTATGGGATATTCTGGAAAAAATGAAATTGGAAAGATGAGTTCTCTTTTTATTTCAGATTTGAATTTTGAAGAGAAAGTGAATCTGGGTGTCAGAGATGGCGTAGCATTAAATGAAAAAAAAGTGTCCATAACAGGAAGTAAATATGATTTGGAAATCCTGGAAGCAGAAGCGACGGGATCTTTCTATATGGAACTTGTGATTCGAGACGGTGATAATGAAGAAGAAATGGACAATGAAATTTCTGCCTTATTTCAGGGAATCCAAAACGGAGAAGTACGCCTTGGAAGTAAAAAAACACGTGGATTTGGAAAATTTAAGCTTATGTCCGTTTTTGTTTGGAACTATGAAAAAGTAAATTATTTAGAGTATGCAGATGCATATAATGAAGATTTAAAAAATAAAGGAAAAAATGAACTTGATGAGTGGCTTGTAAAGGCGTCCTGCGAAAACAAGATGATTCATATAGAAGTTCCATTAAGAATGAAAGGCGGAATCAGCATCCGACAGTATTCAGCTAAGAAGAATGAACCAGATTTTGTGCAGTTAACAGACCATGGAAAACCAGTTATTCCCGGAAGCAGTTTTGCCGGGGCACTTCGGCATAGAATGAAGATGATTCTGCAAGAGCTGGAAATCCCTGAAGCTGGTACGATGATTCAAATAGCGTTTGGATATACAGAAAAAGAAGAAGCGTGCGCCTCAAATATTATTATCAGTGAAGCAGAAGTAACAGAAGCAAAGGAACTTACAATGGTTCGAACCGCAATCAGCCGATTTGAGTCTGCTGTTAAGGAACACACGTTATACAAAGAGAAAACTTATGTAGATGGGAAAGTAAAGCTGGAGGTTTCCGTTCGTAAAGGAAAACCAGATACGAAGTGGATATTAGGATTTTTATTACTTGCATTAAAAGACCTGCAGAATGGATTTTTGGCAGTGGGTGGACAAACTGCAATCGGCAGAGGGGTATTTGAACCAGATGGTCCAATATTGATTGATGGAAAAAAAGAAGATGCGCAGTTTATTCAAGAAGCATTTAAAAGTTTGGAAGATGCGAAAGGAGGAAAACGATGAACCTTTTGGATGTACCGGAACAGGGAATGGTGTATGCGATTTATACAGATGAAGTAAAATATGAAAAATATAACCGTAGTGATTTAAATGAAAAAGAAATCTTGAGAGAAAATCTTTTGGAACTGCATTTGTTTGATGAAGAAGTGGAATACCGTTATGTAAAGATGAGGGAACGGCAGAAAGAAGACAGATTCATTTTAATCAGTGATGAAACAGTTAGCCATGAAAAAAGTTACTCGGAAAAGATTTATACATTAAAGCCAGGACAGGAAAAACCGGATAAGAATTCAGGATTTGTGGAAGTAATCAGCTACATTACATACGATGAAAATGATTTAATGAGGATTGATAACTACAGGCTGAAAGAGGTGAAATAATTATGGGAGAAAGGAAATTTGTAAATCCGTATCATTTTATCAGTTTTCCAAAAACGAAGGCACCGGGATATACTGATGAAGACAAACATACCGGAATGATACAATATACGATTACAACAAAAACACCGTTGTTTATACCAAATTCCAGTTCAGATACGGCATTTAAATTTGAAGAGGCTGAAAAAGTAAGAACGGAGAAACAGTACCATAAATCGTATGATTTTTTCTCTTATACAGAACTGGATGAAAAAGAAAACTATGAAGGAAAGTTTTATGTTCCGGTTGTTCCGGGAAGTGAGATGCGTGGAGTCATAAGAAGTGTCTATGAAACGTTGACAGATTCCTGTATGGGAGTATTAAATGAAGACGAGTATCCAATAAAAAGAACCGCAGAGGCATTTCAGCCTGCATTGCTTTATAGAAAAAAAGGAAAGACAGGCGAAAAAATGGTGTTGTATGATGCATATTCCTTTAGAATTGGAGAAAAAGCAGAAGAAACAACAGCAGAAGAAACAAAATTACCTCCAGGATTTGAAGAATGTAAAAATGGTACTGAAATTTATTACAGAAAATCAGCGGCAGATGGAAAAAAAGGATGGAAGGCAATTAGTGAATATAGCATAGGCAATGATGGAAAAAAAGAAGAATATAGTAATTCGGGGTATCTATTAAAATGGGGAATGGGACTCAAGAAAGGCAGATACCATGTTTTTACACAAAAAATAAAAAATGAAAGAAAAAATACAATATCAAAAGATAAGGTAGAACGAGAATTATTTCGAGTAATTGATTCCTATCTGGAACAGCCGGCTGTAAGTTTGGAAAACAAGAAAGCGTATGAAGAATATAGAGATAATTTATCAGAATTTTTAAAAGGAGAAGCAGGCGAATATTTTCCAGTTACTTATTCTTCAATCAGCAACTCAATTCTATATTTAGCACCGGCGATATTTTCAAAAGAAGTCTCCAATAATAGTGTTGGAACTCTGGCAGGAGTTTTTTCTCCATGCAAGAAAAATCATTGTCCGGCATGTCGGCTGTTTGGATATATCGGAGAAAATAATGAAGCTTCATCGGGTTCTAAAATACGGTTTACAGATTTGTATGTGAATGAACAAAGTAAAAAAGAAAAGCCAGAGGACTATTATCTATGCGATAGAAGCGATAGAAGCGATAGAAGCGATAGAAGCGATAGAATTACTTTGGAAACATTAGGCGGTTCGAAACTTGGAAATGTTGATTTCTATTTGAAAAGACCAAAGCATGCTACTTTCTGGACGTATGATTATTATGTACAAAATGGAGTCGTGAAAGAAACACCAGGGCAATTACGGGGACGTAAATATTATTGGCATCATCAGGATGTTCATCTGACGGAAAATGTAAAGGCTTCGGTTTTGAATAAGACAGTGCGTCCGGTAAAAAATAAAGTCAGTTTTACAGGAAAAATTTATTTTGAAGGAATTTCCGAGACTCAGTTGAATCAGCTCATTTGGATATTAAATAGTGGTACTGAAAATCTGGGATTTAAACTTGGTGCAGGAAAACCATTAGGTCTGGGCAGTATTTCCTGTAATGTTGATTTGGTGCAGGAAAGAATGATAAAATTAGAAAATAGTGTTCTTTCTTATGAGATTGACGAAAGTAAGACAGAAAAGATTTCAGAGCTTAATTATGAAAATGTCGGTTTTAGTGAAAGTGTAAAAGATGAATTTTATAAAATTGCACGATTTGATACGATTCCAAAAGGAGTTCAGATTACATATCCGAGAACAGAAAAACAAAAGGATGGTCCATTAGAAGAAGGATATCGCTGGTTTGTGGCAAATCATGGCGGAACAAAAATGAAGAACAAGCGAATTGAAATGAAGATTATTGAGCCATTGCCAGATATTACAAAAGAAACACAGTTTCCGGCACTGGGGCTTTCCTACAAAGTTGTAGACAGCCAGTCTGAAGAACAGAATGAGGAAAAGAATCAAAAAGATAAGACAGGACAAAATACAGGCAAAAGAAAAAACGATAATCAAGAAAAGAAACGTCAGGAAAAATTTATAAATAATCCGTTTGCAGATTTGTGTTTCTCAGAAGATGGAACGTTGCAGGTAAAAAAGGAAGAACGTAAAAACACAAAAAGGAAAAAATAAAGATGCAGTTAGTTGTACATATTAGATTAAAAGAACCACTGTCTCTTCCAATCAATTATAATCATATTTTACAGGCAGTGATATATCGAGCACTAAGTATTATGCCAGATTATTCCCAGTTTCTTCATGCCGGAGGATTTACCAGAGGGCAGAGAAAATATAAAATATTTCAATTTAGCCAGCTGGATGGCGAAGAATATAAAATACGAGAAAAAAGGATTACCTTTTATTCCTATGTGTCTTTTGAAGTCCGAAGTCCAGAGCCACTGTTAATCCGCCTGCTGGCAGACAGTATATGGAATGAAGGAATCACATTTGGTGAGAAAACATTTACAGATATTCAGATGGAGCTCTATGATTATACGGTAGAAGAATCCGAATTAATAATTCGTATGAAATCACCATTAACGGTATATTCGACAGATTTGGAGACAAATAGAAGTTACTATTATAATCCAGAAGAACCAGAATTTTATGAACTCGTCAATGACAACTTCTATCGAAAATATCAGGCATATTATGGAGTGCTTCCGTCTTCAGCTGTAAAAATGGAAAAAGTGGAAAACAGCAGTACAAGAAAAATAGTCACCAGATATAAAGGAAGCTATATCAATGCATGGTATGGAACATTTCAGTTGAAAGGAAAAAGAAAATATCTGGATTTTCTTTACCAGACGGGAGTGGGAAGTAAAAATTCACAAGGGTTTGGAATGTTTGAAATAATATAAAAAGTCGGTCAGTCTCAAGGTGGATTTTTCAAAAATCAAGAAATGCTGTAAAATCAAGGAAAATAAGGAATTTGAAAAAAGAGACTGACCGACTTTTTAGAAAAAAACTTGCAAAAAATGGGAATTTGGAAGATAATTAGAGAATAGAAGCCGCAGAAATACTGTGGTTGTACATTACCTATAAGGGATTGAAACAGGAACCACGATATTGAACAAACTATTGTGGCAATGATGTGTGTTGTACATTACCTATAAGGGATTGAAACGGATTATGACAAAATGTTATTGCTGCATCTGTACCTTCGTTGTACATTACCTATAAGGGATTGAAACATTTCCCATTCTTGTCAATGGAGATAAGACTTGTTATTAGTTGTACATTACCTATAAGGGATTGAAACCCATTTTTCTTTGGATCAAAGTAGAACTTCATGAAATTGTTGTACATTACCTATAAGGGATTGAAACAAACGAGCTTCTTGATAGATGCCTGTACTTGTCATATCGTTGCACATTACCTATAAAGAACTGAAACTAAAACTAAAGGCAAAAGAAGAGGCACTTAAAAAATTGTAAAGTATGCAAAAGCATCCACAAAACCAACTCTCCAGCCAACAAAGATGCAAAAAAACAAGTAGAAGAATCTCTAACCACAAGTACACACAAAATTAAGATACATTTGCATTAATAAAATAATAGAAATGCATCTGTAAAAAAAGGAACGAAATAGAAATACAATATCTAATCAAAATACATCTGTAACCTTTAGTATTTAGAAAGTAGAGACGAGGTAAAAAAACAACATATGACAGAATTACAAAGAAGTTTATTTGAACTACAAGATTTAAAATATCGTGATTTTCAAAGCAAGTTGCTACCGAAGACAGAAAAAGAAAAAATCATTGGAGTTCGTACCCCGATTCTTCGTAAATTTGCGAAAGAGTTTGCCCAAACAAAAGAAGCACAAAAATTTTTACAGGAACTTCCTCATCAGTATTACGAGGAAAATAATTTACATTTGATGCTTGTGACACAGATTCGCGACTACAAAAAATGTTTAAAAGAAGTGACACAATTTTTACCCTATATTGATAATTGGGCAACCTGTGATTTACCCTTACCAAAATGCTTTGAAAAACATAAAGCAGAATTGATTGTGGATGTAAAAAATTGGATTGCTTCAAATGATACGTATACCATTCGATATGGAATTGGAGTGCTATTACGACTGTATTTAGCTGAAGATTTTAAAGATGAATATCCGAAACTTGTCTCAGCTGTGATTTCGGACGAATATTATGTCAATATGATGATTGCTTGGTATTTTGCGACTGCGCTTGCAAAGCAATGGGAGGCTGTGATTGGATATCTAAAAGACCGGAAGCTGACGGAATGGGTGCATAGGAAGACAATTCAAAAAGCGATAGAAAGCAATCGGATTACGGAAGAACAGAAAGCGGAATTGAGAGGATTGAGATGAAATGTAAGTTCTACTCTTACCTCTTAACGCTATAACAGACATGCAAAAGCATCCACAAAACAAAACCTCTAATATTCACCCATCAAGAACCGGCTTCGGCCGGTTTTTTTTACAAGAATTTGCCTTGTACAAATTCTTTAAAAAGAGTAAAATAACCTAAAACAAATAATTTTTGGAAGGTGTGACAGCATGAGTAAAATCACAAAAACAGGATTAATTTTAGAAGGTGGCGGTATGCGTGGTGTATTCACTGCGGGAATTCTTGATTTCTTTATTGAAAAAGGTCTGGAATTTGATACCTGCTTTGGTGTTTCAGCGGGAGCATGTATGGCGTGCAGTTATCTTTCTAAACAAAAAGGCAGAGGGTATCATACATTTACTGATTATATGGATAACCCGGAATACTGTGGAATAAAAAGCCTGATAAAGACCGGAGATTATTTTGGCACGGATATGATATACCGTAAAATCCCAGAGAAATTAAATCCTTATGATTACGATACATATAACAGACAAAAAACCAAATTTTATGCGGTTGTTACCAATTGTGAAAGTGGGAATGCGGAGTACAAAGAAATCAAAGATATGAAAAAAGGCACTTGTTATGTTCGTGCGTCAAGTTCGCTTCCTCTTATGTCAAGAACAGTCTGGATTCATAAAAAGCCGTACCTGGATGGAGGAATTACAGATTCCATTCCGATTATGGAAGCTCAGAGAATGGGAAATAAGAAAAATGTAGTAGTACTGACCCGTGACAGAACCTACAGAAAAGAAAAAAATAAGTTGATTCCGGCAATGAAAGTCCGTTATGGAAAGAAGTTTCCAAAACTGATAGAAGCCTTGGAAAACCGTCATATTGGATATAATCAGACCCTGGATTATTTATACCGTCAGGAAAAAGAAGGAAAGGTATTTATTTTACAGCCACAAAAGCCGGTTGAAATCGGAAGACTTGAAAAGGATACGGATAAATTGCACAAACTATATGAAGAGGGATATGAAACTGCACAGAATTATTATGAAGCATTAAAAGAATACCTTGAGAACTAAAAGACAAAAAAGACGAATTTTCAAGAAATTTTACCTGAATTTAACAGAGATTAGAAGAAAACAACAACTTATAACGATATAATCAAACAGCAAACTAATGTAAGGCGGTGAAAAAATGGCAGTAACAATATTTGCGGCAATTGATGTCGGTTCTTACGAAGTCAGCATAGATATCTATCAGATTTCTCCAAAAATCGGAATTGAAAAGATAGATGAAGTGCGCAGCAGAATCGAGCTGGGCCATGATACTTATACCAATGGAAAGATTAGTTATGAGTCTGCACAGCGATTGGGCGAAGTGCTCGGAGATTTTTCCAGAATTATGAAAGAGTATAAAGTGACTTCTTATCGTGCCTGTGCGACAAGTACCCTTCAAGAAGCAAGAAATGTCTGGATTGTACTGGAACAGGTTTATCAAAAAACCGGAATCCGTGTTGAAATTTTAAGTAATTCAGAGCAGAGATTCTTTGGATATAAATCAATTGCGGCTAAGGAAGCAGATTTTTCCAAGATTATTCAAAAAGGTACCGCAATTATAGAAATCGGCGGTGGAAATGTACAGATTTCATTGTTTGATAAAGATACGCTTGTGACAACTCAGAATTTTAAAATGGGAAGTCTTCGTATCCGTGAGCGTCTGCTTTCTGTCGAAAAAGAAACCATTTATTATGAAAAATTAGTAGAAGAGTTAATTCATAATGACATTTTAAGCTTTAAGAAACTCCATTTAAAAGAGCGAAAAGTAGATAATATTATTTTATTGGGCGATTTCTTTATGGAAAAATTGCTGGTGAGCGATTATGGAATGGGAGAGAACCGTACCATCAGCAAAGCAGTCTTTATGGAGATGTATGAGCGGATTGTGCATAAATCTGCAGAGCAGTTATCGGTAGAGCTTGGAATCACGCTGGAATATGCAAGTATCCTGGTTCCGGCTTTGATCATTTATCGTGTTTTTGCAGATGAGATGGGGGCACAGAATCTATGGGTTCCGGGAACACAGCTAAATGATGGAATTGCTTATGATTATGCACAGGGCAGACGATTGATTCGCAGTACCCATAATTTTGAAAATGATATTTTAGCTTGTGCACAAAATATTGCAAAGCGTTATATGAGCAGTAAGAGCCATGTGCGTGCCGTGTTAAAGGTTGCAGAGACAATTTTTGATAGTATGAGAAGAGTGCATGGGATGGGACCAAGAGAGCGCCTGCTTTTACAGATTGCAGTCATTTTGCATGATTGTGGAAAATATATCAGTATGAGTGAGGTCGCAAAATGTTCGTATGAGATTATTATGTCGACCGAAATTATCGGGCTTTCGCACGCTGAGCGAGAGATGATTGCAAATATAGTGCGTTTTAATAATGAGCCATTTAAATATTATGGCGAAGCGGATTCAAAGAGCACCATTGACCGAGATACGTATATGATAATTGGAAAGCTGACTGCGATTTTAAGAGTAGCGAATGCACTGGATCGAAGTCATAAACAAAAAGCAGAGAATATAAAAGTACAGCTTCAGGATAAAGAGCTGGTACTTGTGATTGATACACAGGAGAACTTATTGTTGGAGGAGGGGCTGCTGACACAGAAAGCAGATTTCTTTGAAGAAATGTTCAATATTCGCCCTGTATTACGCCGGAAAAAGAGAAAGTAGGTGGAAAAAATGCAATGGAACGAAAAAGAATATACAAAGCCGGAATATTATACCAACCGTGAATTGAGCTGGGTAAAATTTAATGAGCGTGTTTTGAGTGAGGCGAGAGATAAGAGTCTGCCGTTGTTTGAACGATTAAAATTTTTGAGTATTACGGCATCGAACTTAGATGAATTTTTTATGATTCGTGTTGCTTCTTTAAAAGATATGGTGCATGCAAAATATACCAAAACGGATATTGCGGGAATGACAGCAAAAGAGCAGTTAAAAGCGCTTTCAAAAGTAACAAAAGAACTGGTAGATACACAGTATAGTACCTATAATCGTTCTCTTTTGCCGGCACTGAAGAAGATTGGTCTAAAAGTAGTAGAGCATCATGAGAATTTAACCAAAGAGCAGCAGGAATTTGTCGATACCTTTTTTGAAGATGAAGTGTATCCGGTATTGACTCCGATGGCGATGGATTCCGCAAGACCGTTTCCATTGATTCGAAATAAAACGTTAAATATCGGTGCATTAATTTCCAAAAAAGATAAAAAAGGGAAAGAAGAATTGGAATTTGCGACGGTTCAGGTGCCATCGGTACTTCCAAGAATTGTACAGCTTCCGGATGATAAAGATGGAAATACGGTTGTGATTTTGCTGGAAGAAGTAATTGAGCGAAATATCAATAAACTGTTTTTGAGTAATGCTGTGGTTTGTACCTGCCCTTACCGGATTATGCGAAATGCAGACCTTACGATTGATGAAGATGAGGCAGCAGATTTATTAAAGGAAATCCAGAAACAGTTAAAGAAGAGACAGTGGGGTGAGGTCATTCGTCTGGAAGTGGAAGAGCGGATGGATGAGAGACTGTTAAAGATTTTGGAAGCGGAATTTCAGATTAAAGATGAGGATATCTTCAAGATTAATGGTCCGCTGGATTTGACATTTTTAATGAAAATGTATGGACTTTCCGGTTTTGATGAATTTAAAACCAAGCCTTATGTACCGGCGCAGGTTCCGGCAATGATGAATGATGAGGATATCTTTACCCAGATTCGACAGGGAGATATTTTACTGCATCATCCTTATATGACCTTCTATCCGGTTGTAGATTTTGTACAGCAGGCGGCAAAAGACCCGAATGTACTGGCAATTAAACAGACCTTGTACCGTGTCAGCGGAAATTCACCGATTATCAAAGCACTTGCGCAGGCGGCAGAAAATGGAAAACAGGTTACGGTACTGGTGGAATTAAAGGCAAGATTCGATGAAGAAAATAATATTGTCTGGGCAAAAATGCTTGAAAAAGCAGGCTGTCATGTTATTTATGGAGTCATTGGATTAAAGACCCACAGTAAGATTACACTGGTAGTAAGAAGAGAAGAAAATGGAATTCGCAGATATGTGCATCTGGGAACCGGAAACTATAATGATTCGACTGCAAAATTATATACAGATTGTGGTATTTTGACTTGTTCAGCAAGAATCGGAGAGGATGCAACGGCAGTCTTTAATATGCTTTCCGGATATTCAGAACCGAGAACCTGGAATAAATTAGTGGTAGCACCGCTATGGATGCGAGACAGATTTCTTCATTTAATTGAAATCGAAAGAAAAAATGCATTAGAAGGACGAAAAGCCAGAATTGTGGCGAAAATGAATTCTCTTTGCGATAGAGGAATTATTGCAGCGTTATATGCGGCAAGTGCCGCAGGTGTAAAGATTGACTTGATTGTACGAGGAATCTGCTGTCTGAAAGTGGGAATTCCGGGAATCAGCGAAAACATTACCGTGCGTTCGATTGTTGGAAACTTTCTGGAACACAGCCGGATTTTCTATTTCTACAGCGATGGAAATGAAGAAGTCTTTATGGGAAGTGCAGACTGGATGCCAAGAAACTTAGACAAACGTGTCGAAATTGTATTTCCGGTAGAAGATGAACAGTTAAAAGAAGAAGTAAAACACATTTTAGAAATTCAGTTGGAGGACAATGTAAAAGCGCATATTCTTCAGCCGGATGGAACGTATGAAAAAGTAGATAAACGAGGCAAAATGCTGCTGAATTCACAGGACTTTTTCTGTGAAGAAGCAACCAGAAGAGCAAAAATCAAACTGCCGGAAACTGCGGCAGATAAACGGATTTTCGTTCCGGCAGAAGCACCGGAAGAATAAAAATAGAGTAAGCAGAGTAAGAAGTAGTGTGCAGAAATTATTTTTTTCTGGATTTTGGTATGATAAAAAGGTAAAACATTAGTGATATTAATTAGCATCAGCTAATGTTTTACCTTTTTTATTATACAAAAAAATTCTGGAATTTAACATGTAGCATCAAATTTCAGAATTTTTGAATAATCAATTCTTGCAAACAACAACCATTAATATATTGTATCTTATCTATATTGATTCATGATTTCAAACAATGATTTATCAATTCGTTCTGCTTCATTATATTCATTTGTAGGTGAATAATTTGTATGAATGCCAAGGCTTTGATAATTTCCATTAGTTACTTTGTATATTGGTGAGCCACTTTGTCCGCCTGTACTATCTATATAATATCCTAATTTAAAAGTACCACTGGTTGCAATTTTTCCACTCATTGTCCATAAACAAGCAGATTTTTCCGCTGGATATCCTCTTAATACAACCCATGTTCCTACTAAACTGTCAGTTGTCCATGAAGCACCAAAGTATCCTGTTTGAGAGCCTATGTTTGAAGTGAATTCTAAAAGCCCCCAATCATAGTTGGAATTTTCTGACTTTACATACTTAGTATCAGTATGTAACACAGATGCATAATAGACTCCATATGGAGATTCACTTCCATTGCTTCCAGGGTATATTCTAACCCATTCAGCCCATCCGCCTAATGATGAGTCATATACACAATGCCCTGCTGTTACTGCAACACGATTGCCATACATCCAAGCAGTTCCAACGTAAATGCTATCTGAATTAGGAAATTTCATTTCTGCATAGCAAATTGCTGAGTTAGGAAAAGTAGTAGTATCTGTTATTTTATATCTGTTATCTTTTCCAATGATTTCTCTTGTTAAAGGCTTATCTTCTTTTATTCCACTTGGTATAAAAGAATCTGTAGTTCCACTACTGGGATTATTTAAAGTTGTAGGTATCTCATTTAAAAGAATTTCTCCGGTTTCCATATTTTTGCTTATATCCTGACAATTTTTTTGTTCGATTTCGGTTTCTACCACATTGCTATTTGCAAATACACTTATAGATGTCATAATACTAAGTATCACTCCAAGAAAAAGTAATCGAATTTGTTTCATACAACCTCCTCTCTTGTTTGCAAGAATTTTTAATTATTTTTTGATTTTGGTTGTTTTTTTTATTTGTGCGGGATAAGTCTCTAAGATTTTACCATTGAAATAAACCGTAATTTTATCATTGATTTCTAGTTGTGAAATATCATAATTTTTCGGACAATTACAAAGTATTTTATCGGAGGTATCTGTTTCTAACAGAAATGCTTTCTCATATTTTTCTATAACTTTACCTTCTATACTGAAATCTGTTGGTTTACACAAGTTTCCTACTACTATAAATATTCCAAATATAAAAATGATGATGACTGCAAGTTTTTTTTTCATAATGACCTCATTTATAATCTTTTTAATATTTCAGCTACTAATATTTGTATTTGTGCTTATATTTAATAATAAGATGTGAGTGACAAATTTAATTTTGTCACTAGTATTTTTATAATAAAAAATTTACGTAGTTATACTAGACTAACATTGGTTGCATGCAACAAAACCTCTGATTAAAATATACCATATTTTGTTATTTAAGGTCAAGCTTTTTAAATATATTACTATATAATGATTTAAGCGTCAAAAGCTCGTACCTATTCAGTTAGATTTGTACCTTGAAAATTTAACACATGATACCATACCCATATCATCCATTATCTGTTAAAATATAACCAGAACTTATCTGGGAGGTCTTACGATGTCTTTTGTTACAAATGATACCACTATTTATCTACCACAGCCGCAGTGAGGATACCTTAAGTAGGATTGAAAAGTCCTGGAAGAGGCAAAAGCAATAAAAGACCTCTGCAATGGTATTTTTGATGATGTCAGTGAATACCAGCTGCTGATTCGTGTATTAAGGGAACAGGCAGAAACTTGTGATAAGCTAATGAAAAAGTGAAGTAGGTGGTATGGTTCATATTGATTTTGGAACTGACTGCTACTTGACACCCAGCCAAATTCAATCAAAAAAACTGCTGTCAAGTTATCGTTTGACTTAACAGCAGTTTTTTAGTTTAAAATATTAAGCTTTCCCAAGTGGTGCAATTTTTTCTTTATAAATTTTCCGGAAGAAAAATGTACTTAAAAGAACAGATGCAATTTCTGCAATCGGAATTGCCCACCAGACAGCGGAGAGACCACCAAGTTTTGCAAGCAGTGCGGCAACTGGAAGAATAATTAAAAGCTGTCGTGTGGCAGAGATAATTAAACTGTATATGCCGTTTCCAAGTGCCTGAAAGACAGAACCGACAACGATACAAAATCCTGCAAAGGTGAAACTTAAGCAGATAATTCTGAGCGCCGGAACACCAATTTGAAGCATAGAGCCTGAAGCATTAAATAATCCTAAAAGCTGAGCCGGGAATATCATAAATAATGCAAGCCCCAAAAGCATAATGCAGATTGCACTGACAATACTTAAGCGAATTGTGTGCGTAATTCGTTTTTTGTTTTTGGCTCCGTAGTTATAAGCAACGATTGGAACCATACCGTTATTGAGACCGAAAATTGGCATAAAAATAAAGCTGTTGAGTTTAAAGTAAACACCAAAGACTGCAGTGGCAGTGGAAGTAAACTGAATTAAGATTTTGTTCATTCCAAATGTCATAACCGAACCGATTGCCTGCATGACAATGGATGGAACACCAACCGAATAAATCGTACCGATAATTTTTTTGTTTGGGCGGAAGCCTTTTATATTCAGATTGATATCGGTATTTACTTTGATGTTAAAGGCAAAGGCTAAAAGTGCTCCGCAAATCTGTCCACAGACAGTTGCAATGGCAGCACCGGAAACGCCAAGGCGTGGCATACCAAATAATCCGAAAATTAAAATCGGGTCTAAGATAATGTTAATAATTGCGCCTGTACCCTGAGAAATCATAGTGTAAAAAGTACGGCCGGTAGACTGTAAGAGTCGTTCCATCATAACCTGCATATAAACGGCAATACACATCGTAGAGATGATGGTCATATAGGAAATACCGTACTGGCGGATTTGAGCATCATCGGTCTGAATGTGAAAGAAAAAGGTCGCCGCAAGATTTCCAATCAGTGCAAAAATAATACTGCTGATGAGTGCCAGAAAGATTCCATTTTTGGCTGATTCATTGGCAGTATGAAAATCTTTTTCCCCAAGGCTTCGTGACAATACCGCATTGACACCGACTCCGGTGCCGACTGCGATTGCAATCATCAGATTTTGAACCGGAAAAACCAGAGAAACAGCGGTCAGGGCATTTTCATTAATGCGGGCAACAAAGATACTGTCAACTACATTATAAAGTGCCTGAACAAGCATAGAGAGCATCATAGGCAGAGACATCTGAAGCAGAAGCTTCGGAATTGGAAGTACACCCATTTTGTTTTCATTTGTGTCTAACTGTGACATAATAAAAAATCCTTTCTTTTTTCAAAAATCTTCTCAATAAAACAGAGATTCAAATACAGTGTATCGAAATCTAAAATGTCTGTCAATAGAGCATAAAAAAAGCACGAAGACTAATTCTTCATGCTTTCAACTCAGCAGTTCGTAGGGGAATCGAACCCCTGTTTTCGCCGTGAGAGGGCGACGTCTTAACCGCTTGACCAACGAACCGTACTCACTTATAATACACATAAAATAATAAAAAAGCAAGCATTTTTTTGAGAAATATTGTATTTTAATCCATACAATTTTTGAAATTGAAAAACAAGACGAAATAGGATATGATAGAAAAATAGCGCGTAAAAATCTGAACATAGAATCAGCGGCATTTTTAAGAGAAAGGAAATGAGAAAAATGAGCTGGGAATTTACATTGCTCGATGCATTACAATGCATACATACACCTGTTTTAGATAAACTTATGGTAGGTGTGACATTTTTGGGAGATGCAGGATGGTTCTGGATTGCTTTGGGAGTTTTATTACTCTTTACAAAAAAATACAGAAAGACAGGAATCCTGATTTTGACGGCATTATGTTTTTCTGCACTTTTTGCAAATCTGATGTTAAAGCCATTGGTTGCAAGAGAGCGTCCATGCTGGATAAATGAATCGGTGCACCTTTTAGTTGCAATGCCAAAAGATTATTCGTTCCCGTCTGGTCATACACAGGCATCGTTTGCTTCTGCAACGGCAATCTTTCATGTGAATAAAAAAGCAGGAGTCTGTGCATTTATTCTGGCAGTTTTGATTGCATTTTCAAGACTGTATTTATATGTACATTTTCCGACAGATGTGTTAGCAGGGATTGGAATTGGAGTAATCTGTGGACTGCTTGCAGGCGTGGTATATCAAGAGGTGTTGAAGAGAAAAATTAAAATAAAGACAGAAAAAGAAAGGAAATGAAATAGAAATGGCAAAAAAGAATACTTACGATGCCAGTAGTATTACAGTTCTTGAAGGATTAGAAGCGGTGCGTAAGCGTCCGGGTATGTATATTGGAAGTGTTTCAAGAAAGGGATTAAATCATCTGATTTACGAAATTGTAGATAATGCGGTGGATGAACATCTTGCCGGATATTGTAGTAATATTTTTGTAACGCTTGAAAAAGATGGTTCTGCTACAATTAAAGATAACGGAAGAGGAATCCCTGTCGGGATGCATGAAAAAGGAATTTCGGCAGAGCGACTGGTCTTTACGACACTTCATGCAGGAGGTAAATTTGATAATTCCGCTTATAAGACAAGTGGAGGTCTGCACGGAGTTGGTTCTTCTGTTGTTAATGCCTTATCCACGTATCTGGATATCAAAGTCAGCAGAGAAGGCTATGTGCATCATGACCATTATGAGAGAGGTATCCCGACAATTGAGTTGGAAGATGGGCTGCTTCCAACTCTTGGAAAAACAAGAGAAACCGGAACAGAGGTAAATTTTTTACCGGATCCTGAAATTTTTGAAAAAACCAAATTTTCAGCGACGGAAGTAAAGAGCCGTCTGCATGAGACTGCATACTTAAACCCGAATCTTACGATTCATTTTAGTGATAAAAGAGGTGAAGAAGTCGAAGAAATTACTTATCATGAGCCGGATGGAATCGTTGGATTTATTAAAGATATGAATAAGAAATGTGAAGTCATTCATGAGCCGGTTTATTTCAAAGGAGAATCAGATGGAATTACAGTAGAAGTGGCATTTCAGTATATCAATGAATTTCGCGAAAATGTGCTGGGATTTTGTAATAACATCTATAATGCAGAAGGCGGAACACATTTGACCGGATTTAAGACAACCTTTACTTCTGTAATGAACAGTTATGCAAGAGAGCTTGGAATTTTAAAGGAAAAAGATGCAAACTTTACCGGCGCAGATATCCGAAACGGAATGACGGCAGTGGTATCCATTAAACATCCGGCTCCGAGATTTGAAGGACAGACGAAGACAAAACTGGATAATCAGGACGCTTCAAAGGCAACCGGAAAAGTAACCGGAGAAGAACTGGTTTTATATATGGACCGTAATCTTGAAACCTTGAAAAACATTCTTGCCTGTGCGGAAAAATCTGCAAAAATCAGAAAAACAGAAGAAAAAGCAAAGACGAATCTGTTGACAAAACAGAAATACTCTTTTGATTCCAATGGAAAACTTGCAAACTGTGAAAAGAGAGATCCATCTATCTGTGAGATTTTCATCGTAGAGGGTGATTCTGCAGGTGGAAGTGCAAAAACTGCAAGGGACAGAAGTTTTCAGGCGATTCTTCCGATTCGCGGAAAGATTTTAAATGTAGAAAAAGCAAGCATTGATAAGGTGCTGGCAAATGCAGAAATCAAGACTATGATTAACGCATTTGGCTGTGGATTTTCCGAAGGATATGGAAATGATTTTGATATTAAGAAGTTAAGATATGACAAGATTATTATCATGGCGGATGCCGATGTGGATGGAGCGCATATTTCTACGCTGCTTCTGACCTTATTTTACCGCTTTATGCCGGAATTAATTTACGAGGGACATGTCTATATTGCCATGCCGCCTCTATACAAGGCTATGCCGGCAAGAGGAAAAGAAGAGTATTTATACGATGATAAGGCATTGGAGCGTTATCGAAAGACACATAAAGGTGCCTTTACCTTACAGCGATATAAAGGTCTTGGAGAGATGGATGCACAACAGCTCTGGGAGACAACCTTGAATCCGGAAACCAGATTGTTAAAATTAGTAGAAATTGAAGATGCAAGAATGGCATCTGATATTACAGAAATCCTGATGGGAACAGAAGTGCCGCCGAGAAAGGCATTTATCTATGAACATGCACAAGATGCAGAACTCGATGTATAGGGGGAAAGAAAATGGCAAACGCAGATAATATTATCAGAACTGAATATTCGGAAATTATGCAGAAATCATATATTGATTATGCGATGAGTGTCATTGTATCAAGAGCGCTTCCGGATGTCAGAGATGGATTAAAACCCGTACAAAGAAGAACACTTTATGATATGTATGAATTAGGAATCCGTTATGACAGACCGTATCGTAAATGTGCCCGTATTGTCGGAGATACGATGGGTAAATACCATCCACATGGAGACAGTTCCATCTATGATGCCCTTGTTGTCATGGCACAGGAATTTAAAAAGGGACAGGCTTTGGTAGATGGTCACGGAAATTTTGGTTCAATTGAGGGAGATGGCGCAGCAGCCATGCGTTATACGGAAGCACGTCTTGAGAAGATTACACAGGAAGTATATTTAAATGACTTAGACAAAGACGTGGTTGATTTTGTTTCAAATTTTGATGAGACAGAAAAAGAGCCGGAAGTGCTCCCGGTGCGTGTTCCGAATCTGCTTTTAAACGGAGCAGACGGAATCGCGGTTGGTATGGCGACAAGTATTCCGCCTCACAATTTAAATGAAGTGGTAGATGGCGTCATTGCCTATATGAAAAACAACGAAATTACAAATGAAGAATTGATGCAGTATATTCAGGGACCGGATTTTCCGACTGGAGGAATTGTAGTCAATAAAGACGAACTGCTTTCGATTTATGAAAAGGGAACCGGAAAGATTAAGCTGCGTGGAAAAGTGGAAATCGAAAAAGGCAAAGCGGGAAGAAATCTGCTTGTTATCACAGAGATTCCATATACGATGATTGGTGCAAACATCGGAAAATTTTTAAATGATGTAGCAGGGCTTGTGGAATCCAAAAAGACGACAGATATTGTAGATATCTCAAACCAGTCCTCAAAAGAGGGAATCCGTATTGTATTGGAACTCAAAAAAGGTACAGATATTGAAAATCTTACCAATATGCTATATAAGAAAACACGTCTGGAAGATACGTTTGGGGTCAACATGCTTGCAGTTGCAAATGGTAAACCGGAGACTTTAAGTTTAAAGCAGATTATTGAGCATCATGTGGATTTTCAGTTTGAAGTGACAACACGAAAATATAACACCCTGCTTTCCAAAGAAAAAGAAAAACAGGAAATTCAGGAAGGATTAATCAAAGCCTGCGATGTAATTGATTTGATTATTGAAATTTTAAGAGGCAGTAAAAATCGGGAACAGGTGAAAAACTGTCTGGTAAACGGAGCAACAGAAGGAATCCGTTTCCGCACGAAAACCAGTGAAAAACAGGCGAAAAAACTTGGATTTACCGAAAAGCAGGCAACTGCAATTTTAGACATGCGTCTGTATAAATTAATCGGGCTTGAAATTGAAGCACTGACGAAAGAACACGAAGAGACTTTAAAGAAAATTGCACAGTATGAGGATATCTTAAATCATTATCATTCCATGGCGTCAGTGATTATAAAAGAATTAAAGGCAGTAAAAAAAGCCTATGGAAAACCAAGAAAAACACAGATAGAAAATGCCAAAGAAGCGGTGTACGAAGAAAAGAAAATAGAAGAAGCAGAAGTTGTCTTTTTGATGGATCGTTTTGGCTATGCAAAAACGGTAGATCAGTCGGTTTATGAAAGAAATAAAGAAACCATTCATCAGGAAAACCGCCATATTTTCCATTGTATGAATACCGATAAAATCTGTGTATTTACAGATACCGGATGTCTGCATACTATAAAAGTGTTAGATTTACCTTATGGAAAAATGAGAGATAAAGGAGTTCCGATTGATAATGTCAGCAATTTTGACAGCAAGAAAGAGCAGCTGGTTTATGTGGAAAGTTTAAATCAGATTAAGCAGAGTCGGATGCTTTTTGCAACTGCTTTTGGAATGGTAAAATTAGTAGAAGGTTCTGAATTTGAGGTTTCCAAGAGGACAACAACAGCAACAAAGCTGGCAGAGGGTGATAAAGTCGTTTTCGTTCAACCGGCAGATGAAATGGAATATGTAGTACTTCAGACAAAAGAGGGATATTTCTTACGTTTTATGAAAACAGAAGTACCGTTAAAGAAAAAAGCAGCACTTGGAGTAAGAGGAATTACATTGGGCGCAAAAGATGAAGTAGAGCATGCGTATTTGTTAGAAAACCGGACAGATTATACGGCGGATTATAAGGGCAAGAGCGTTTCATTAAATCGGCTGAAACTGGCAAAGAGAGATGGAAAAGGAACAAAGACAAGAGTGTAAAAAATTGAGAGGAATCATCTATGAAAAAACGAAACAGGTTTGGAATTTTTACACTTGTTCTGATACTTAGCTTATGTGGATGTACCCAAGACAAGATACCGATTTCCTCAAGCAGTGATGTACAAAAAGAACAGGATACACTTCCGGAAGCAGAGATTACACCGGAAGAAGAGCCGTTTCTTTATGGGTATCAGAACCTAAATGAAGAAGAAAAAACAAGATACCGTCAGATTCTTGCGGGAATTGAAAATTATGAAGATTCTGTGACTGTCGAGGTTTGTTCGGAAGAAGAGATTAACAAAGTCAGTAATCTGGTTTTTGTAGACCATCCGGAAATTTTCTGGCTGGAACAGCAGAATTATTCGTTTAATCAAAAAGAAAATTCCGATGTGGATTTGCTGGAATTGAATCTGGTCTATAACATGGGAAAAGATGAGATTGAAGACACAAAACAGCAGATAGAAGCAAAAGCAGAGGAATGGTCACAGGAACTTTCAAACTGTGAAAACGAATATGATAAAATTAAGTATGTTTATGAGTTCCTTGGGAAGAATGTGCTTTATGACAGTGAGAGTGAAAACAATCAGAATATCCAGAGTGTATTTTTAAATCAAAGTACGGTTTGTATGGGATTTGCCAAAGCGACACAGTACCTGCTTGTAAGAAATGGAATCTTTTGTACTTTGGTAACTGGAAAAGTTATTCCGGAAAACATGGAGCATGCATGGAATCTGGTGCGGATAGGAGAAAATTATTATTATGTAGATACGACCTGGAGCAGTTCCGGATTTGTGCCAGAAGAGGATAGTATTCAGGATTTCTCTTACACATATCTGTGTTGTACTGCACAGACGCTGGAGAGAAGTCATGTACCGGATGACAATCTTACGCTTCCGGAATGTAAAGATGACAGCTATAATTATTATAAACAGAATCAGAGCTGGTATGAGTCTTATGATGAATCACAGATTTATCAGGTACTAAAAGCTTCTATCTTGGAAAAGCGGGAAAAAGAGGATTTTAAGTTTGCAAATGAAGAAGCTTATCAGCAGGCAGTCAGTGCACTTGCAGAAGGAAATCTGATTGAACAGGCAGTTCAGGAGTTTTACTCTTTTGATGGAGAAAACAGCTACAGGTGGAACGTCGGATGCAGTGATGCAGAGCTTTTGATTACGGTGTATTGGTAAAAAAGACTTGCAAGTTGGGAATAATAGTGTTATGCTGATAAAGAACTTGATAACTACGATAGCATAAGAGTGGACCGAAAAGGTCCACTCTTGTTGTATAACGGAAAATGAGAGAGAAGGTGAAAAGATGAGCAAAAAAGAAGTCTATGAACAAAAAGCAGAGGCATTACTGCTTCCGATTATTGAAGCAAACAACTTTGAACTGGTAGATGTAGAATATGTAAAAGAAGGAAGTAACTGGTATCTCAGAGCTTATATTGATAAAGAAGGCGGAATTTCAGTGGATGACTGTGAAGTCGTAAGCCGTGCATTTTCCGATAAACTGGATGAAGAGGATTTCATTGATGATGCTTATATTATGGAGGTCAGTTCCCCGGGACTTGGCAGACCATTAAAGAAAGAAAAAGACTACAAACGGAGCATGGGAAAAGAACTGGAAATCAGAACGTATCGTGCAATCAACCGTGAAAAAGAGTTTTATGGTATTTTAAAATCTTATGATGAAAACAGTGTTACCATTGAAAATGAAGATGGCGAACAGACTTTTCAGAAATCAGATATTGCACTGATTCGTCTGGCATTTGATTTTTAAAGAAAAAGAGAAGATTTAGGAGGATATAAAAAATGAATACTGAGTTACTAGAGGCGCTGAACGTTCTTGAAAAAGAAAAATCTATCAGCAAGGATACCCTGCTTGAAGCAATTGAACAGTCTTTAATTCAGGCATGTAAAAACCATTTTGGAAAAGCTGATAATATAAAGGTAAATATTGACCCACAGACTTGTGAGTTTGGTGTATTTGCAGAGAAAACAGTAGTAGAAGAAGTATTGGACCCAGTATTGGAAATCAGCCTGGAAGATGCGAAGAAAATGAACTCTCAGTACGATTTAGGTGATACGGTAAATGTAGAGATTAAATCAAAAGAGTTTGGAAGAATTGCAACACAGAATGCAAAAAATGTCATTCTTCAGAAAATCCGTGAAGAAGAAAGAAAAGTAATTTTCAATCAGTATTATGGAAAAGAAAAAGATGTTGTGACCGGTATTGTTCAGAGAAGCCTTGGCAAGAATTACAGCATTAACCTTGGAAAAGCAGATGCGATTCTTTCAGAAAATGAACAGGTAAAAACAGAAGTATTCCAGCCGACTGAACGTATCAAAGTTTATATTGTGGAAGTAAAAGATACACCAAAAGGACCAAAGATTATGGTTTCAAGAACCCATCCGGAGCTGGTAAAACGTCTGTTTGAAGCAGAAGTAACAGAAGTAAAAGATGGAACAGTAGAAATCAAGAGTATTGCAAGAGAAGCTGGTTCTCGTACAAAAATTGCAGTATGGAGCAATGACCCGGATGTAGACCCGGTAGGCGCATGTGTCGGAATGAACGGCGCAAGAGTCAATGCAATTGTAGAAGAACTTCGTGGTGAGAAAATTGATATCATCAACTGGAGTGATAATCCTGCACTCTTAATCGAAAATGCTTTAAGTCCGGCAAAGGTTATTTCTGTATTGGCTGATCCTGATGCAAAAACTGCAAAGGTAATTGTACCGGATTATCAGTTATCACTTGCAATCGGAAAAGAAGGTCAGAATGCAAGACTGGCAGCAAGACTGACAGGATTTAAGATTGATATTAAGAGTGAATCACAGGCAAGTGAACTTGGAGATTATGAGCTTTACGAAGAAGCTTATGAAGAGTATCCGGAAGATAAAAATTATGCAGAATCCGCTGATGAATATGAATCAGAGGCAGAGGGTGAAGTTTTTGACAGCGAAGAAGAGTAGGTGAACATGGGTACAGTAAAAAAGATTCCTATGCGTAAATGTGTAGGGTGTGGTGAAATGAAAAATAAAAAAGAAATGCTTCGCATATTAAAGACTCCGGAAAACGTAGTGGTATTAGATGATACCGGACGTAAAAACGGAAGAGGCGCTTATCTTTGTTTTCAGAAAGAATGTCTGGAAAAGGCAGAAAAAAACAAAGGAATTGAGCGTTCTTTGAAAATGCCGATTTCACCGGATGTATACGAAAGCCTTAAAAAGGAGTTTGATAAACTTGAGTCTAAATAAACAATTGTCTCTTCTCGGGCTGGCAATGAAAGCCGGGAAAGTGGTAAGCGGTGAGTTCGCCGTGGAAAAATACGTGAAAGAGGGAAAAGCGCATCTTGTACTGGTAGCAGAAGACGCTTCCAAAAATACAAAGAAAAGTGCTCATGATATGTGTGTGTTTTATGAAGTACCGCTTTATGATATCGGAACAAAGGAGGAATTGGGAAGGGCCATTGGAAAAGAGTATCGGGCATTAATCGCAGTGACAGATGAAAATTTTGCAAAGGCCATGACAAAAAAGTTAGAGCAGGCAGGTAGCTAAATGAAGGAGGCAGGTATATGTCAAAACAAAGAGTACATGAACTCGCAAAAGAATTTGGAAAAACCAATAAAGACGTAATGGATTTTTTGAAATCTAAAAATATAGATGTGAAAAGTCACATGAGTACCGTGGAAGATAAAGATGCAGAAATGGTACGGGCAAATTTTAGAAAGGGGAATGTGACAGCTGCTGCAATGCCGGAATCAGAAGAAAAGCCAAAGAAAAAACTGATTCAGGTTTTTCGTCCGCAAAATGCAAGTCATAAACCGGAGAAAAAAGCAGGAAGCCGTCAGCCGGAGAGAGAAAATCCGGTACAGGGAGGAATGAAAACGGAAAATACAAACAATACACAAAACAGACATGAACAGTCAGGACAGACAAGAAATCAGGGAAGAAATACAGGCGATAACCGTCAGAGAAATTATAGAAATAATGAGAACCGTCAGGGAAATACAGGAGACCGTCCAAATCGCTATAATAACGGAGAGAACCGTGGAGAAAACCGTCAGGGCGGATACAGAAATAATGACAATCGTCAAGGCGGAGTAAGAAATAACGAGAACCGTCAGGGTGGATACAGGAATAACGAGAACCGTCAGGGCGGTGGACCAAGAAACAATGAAAACCGTCAGGGTGGTGGATTTAGAAACAATGACAATCGTCAGGGCGGAGTAAGAAACAACGACAATCGCCAGGGTGGATTCAGAAACAATGACAATCGTCAGGGCGGTGGACCAAGAAATAATGAAAACCGTCAGGGTGGCGGATTTAGAAACAATGACAATCGTCAGGGCGGAGTAAGAAACAACGACAATCGCCAGGGTGGATTCAGAAACAATGACAATCGTCAGGGTGGATTCAGAAACAATGACAAAGGAAGCAAATTTGAAGTTCCGAAGTTAGAGTTTGTAGAAAAAGACAGCCGTAAGGCAAACAGAGACAATAAGAAAAAAGATGTTCGTAAAGATGAATATCAGAATAATAACAAAGGCGGAAAACGTCCAAATCAGGGTGGAGGAAGAAGACCAAACCAGAGACTTCCAAAAGCACTTCAGAAACCACGTACTCAGCCGAAAGTAGAAGAAAAGAAGGAAGAAGTAAAGGAAATTACACTTCCGGAAAAAATGACAATCCGTGAACTGGCTGAAAAAATGAAGATGCAGCCATCTGTTATCGTTAAGAAACTGTTTATGGATGGTATCATGGTTACAGTAAACCATGAAATTGATTTTGAAAAAGCACAGGAAATCGCACTCGATTATGATATTATTGCAGAACCGGAAGAAAAAATCGATGTCATCGAAGAACTCTTAAAAGAAGAAGAGGAAGATGAAAGCCTCTTAGTTTCAAGACCGCCGGTTGTCTGTGTTATGGGACACGTTGACCATGGTAAAACTTCTTTGCTTGACTGTATCAGAAATACTCATGTTACAGACCGAGAAGCAGGTGGTATCACACAGCATATTGGTGCTTACGTTGTAACAATCAACGGACAGAAGATTACTTTCTTAGACACACCGGGACATGAAGCGTTTACCGCAATGCGTATGCGTGGTGCAAATGCAACAGATATTGCAATTCTTGTCGTTGCAGCAGATGATGGTGTTATGCCTCAGACAATTGAAGCAATTAACCATGCAAAAGCCGCTGGAGTAGAAATCATTGTTGCAATCAACAAGATTGATAAACCAAGCGCAAATGTAGAACGTGTAAAACAGGAATTATCCGAGTATGAATTAATTCCGGAAGACTGGGGTGGAAGCACAATCTTTGTTCCGGTTTCCGCACACACAGGAGAAGGAATTGATACCCTCTTAGAGATGATTCTGTTAACAGCAGAAGTAGAAGAATTAAAAGCAAATCCAAAGAGAAGAGCAAGAGGTCTTGTTATTGAAGCCGAACTGGATAAAGGAAAAGGTCCGGTTGCAACAATTTTAGTACAGAAAGGTACTTTAAAAGTTGGTGACTCCATTGCAGCAGGTGCATGCTCCGGTAAAGTACGTGCGATGATGGATGATAAAGGAAAGAGAGTAAAAGAGGCAGGTCCGTCTACACCGGTTGAAATTCTTGGTTTAAGCGATGTTCCAAATGCAGGTGAAATCTTAGTTGCAACAGAAAATGATAAAGAAGCGAAAAGCTTTGCTGCTACCTTCGTTTCTGAAAACAAGAATCGTCTGCTTGAAGAAACAAAAGCAAAAATGTCTCTGGATGATTTATTCTCCCAGATTCAGGCCGGTAACTTAAAAGAATTACCAATTATTGTAAAAGCCGATGTACAGGGTTCTGTAGAAGCGGTAAAACAGAGTCTTGTTAAACTTTCTAATGAAGAAGTTGTAGTAAAAGTAATCCACGGTGGAGTTGGTGCAATCACAGAATCTGATGTTTCTCTTGCAAGTGCATCAAATGCCATCATTATCGGATTTAATGTACGTCCGGATGCGACTGCAAAAACAATTGCAGACCAGGAGGGCGTAGATGTACGTCTGTATAAAGTTATTTATCAGGCAATCGAAGATGTAGAAGCAGCTATGAAAGGTATGCTTGATCCTGTATACGAAGAAAAAGTAATTGGTCATGCAGAAGTTCGTCAGACATTCAAAGCTTCCGGAGTCGGTACTATCGCAGGTGGTTATGTATTAGACGGTATCTTCCAGAGAAACTGTAAAGTTCGTATTACAAGAGGCGAAGAACAGATTTATGAAGGAAATCTTGCTTCCTTAAAACGTTTTAAAGATGACGTAAAAGAAGTAAAAGCCGGATATGAATGTGGTCTTGTATTTGAAGACTTTAACGATATTCAGGAAGAAGATAAAGTGGAAGCTTATATTATGGTAGAAGTACCAAGATAGGAGAGCTTTATAAATGAGAAAAAACAGCATTAAGAATACAAGGGTAAATGCGGAAGTTCATAAGGAACTTGCACAGATTATCCGTGGGGAAATCAAAGACCCGCGGATTCACCCGATGACCTCTGTTACTTCTGTGGAAGTAGCACCGGATTTAAAAACCTGTAAAGCTTATATTAGTGTTCTGGGTGATGAAGAAGCAAAAAAGAATACGATTGCAGGGTTAAGAAGTGCAGAGGGTTATATCAGAAGACAGCTTGCTAAGACTGTAAACTTAAGAAATACACCGGAAATCCGATTTATCCTGGATGAATCAATCGAATATGGAGTTTCTATGTCAAAATTAATTGATGAAGTAACACATAAAGATGCAGCTGGGGAGGTGCAGGAAGATGGAGAAATTAGCGAGTAAATTAGCAGGTATTAAAACAGTTGCCATTGCCGGACATGTACGTCCGGATGGCGATTGTATTGGTTCTTGTATGGGATTATACCTGTATTTAAAAGAAAATGAACCGGATATCAAATGTGATGTCTATTTGGAAACAGCAAAAGAAGGATTTTCTTATATCAAAAATCTGGAAGAAGCAAAACAGGAATATGATTCACAGGCGGAATATGACCTGTTGATTCTTTTAGATGTCAGTTCACCGGACAGAATTGGGGTTGCAGGAGAAGCATTAAAAACAGCAAAGAAGACGATCTGTCTGGATCATCATATCAGTAATCACGGGTTTGCAGATGAAAATCTGATTGAACCTGAAATGAGTTCTGCATCAGAACTGTTGTTTCACCTTTTAGAAGAAGAAAAAATCACAAAAGATGTGGCAGAAGCAATTTATACCGGAATTGCAAGCGATACCGGTGTGTTTAAATATTCCTGTACTTCACCGGAAACCATGCGGGTTGTGGCAAAGCTGATGGAAAAAGGAATTGATTTTTCCAGTATCATTGATCAGTCTTTCTATGAAAAAAGCTATGTGCAGAATCAGATTCTGGGAAGATGCCTGATGGAAAGCATTCAGGTGTTAGATAAAAAATGCATCATTGGTTGTCTTAGAAAAAGAGATTTGGATTTTTACGGAGTAGGACCAAAAGAGTTAGATGGCATTGTAGAACAGCTTCGTCTGACCCGTGGAGTGGAAGTGGCTGTGTTTATTTATGAAACAAAGACACAGGAATTTAAAGTAAGTCTTCGTTCTAAATCAAAAGTAGATGTAAATAAAGTAGCATCTTATTTCTCAGGAGGCGGTCATGTACGTGCAGCCGGATGCACGATGCAGGGGTCTATTTACGATGTTATGAATAATCTGCTAAAACAGATTGAAAAAGAAATAAAGGAAAAAATGCAGTGATTAACGGAGTAATTAATGTATACAAAGAAAAGGGTTATACTTCTCATGATGTAGTGGCAAAGCTTCGTGGAATTTTAAGACAGAAAAAAATCGGTCATACAGGAACACTTGACCCTGAAGCAGAAGGCGTGCTTCCGGTCTGCCTTGGAAAAGCGACAAAGCTTTGTGAATTGCTGACAGATAAAACAAAGACTTATGAGGCAGTTCTTCAGTTGGGAATTGTAACAGATACACAGGATATGACTGGTAAAGTGTTAGAAGAACATCCGGTAAGTGTGACAGACGAAGAGGCGGAGCGTACAATTTTAAGTTTCTTAGGAGATCAGGAGCAGATTCCTCCGATGTATTCTGCTTTGAAAGTAAACGGACGCAAACTTTATGAACTTGCAAGAGAGGGAAAAGAAGTTGAGCGAAAACCAAGAAAAGTAACTCTTTATGAAATCAAGATTTTAGAAATGAATCTGCCATTGGTACGTTTTTCAGTAACGTGTTCAAAGGGAACTTACATACGAACCTTATGCCATGATATCGGTGCGAAACTGGGCTGTGGAGGTTGTATGGAATCTCTTCTGCGTACGCAGGTAGAACGTTTTCTGTTAAAAGACAGCATGAAACTTTCTGCGATTGAGGCTGCAGTAAAAGAGGGGACATTTGATACTCATCTTGTAACAATAGAAGAAATGTTTTCTCATTATGAAGAGGTTGTAGTGCCGAAAGAAATGGATAAACTGCTTCATAATGGAAATAAAGTACCGGCAATAACACATCAGAACCTGCCGGATAAAACGAGAGTGCGCATGTATGACAGCAACAGACATTTTATCGGTATTTATGAGTATCAGAAAAGACGGGAGTGTTTTGGAGTGCACACCATCTTTTTTACACCGCAGGATTTTTAGAAGCAGAAAGAGGAAACATTATGATTTACACAAACGAAGTGCCTGTACTGAAAGCGAAAGAGAGAAGTGCTGTGACACTTGGAAAATTTGATGGATTGCACAGAGGGCATCAGAAACTGATTGCGTGCATGAAACAAAAGAAAAAAGAAAACTGTACGACGGTCGTATTTACCTTTGATATTTCTCCTCTTGTGAAGCTGTATCATAAACCGGCAAAGACTCTTTTAACCAATGAGGAAAGACAGGAACTAGCAGAGAATCTGGGAGTGGATGTTTTGATTGCGTGTCCGTTTACGGATGCTGTGATGAATATGGAAGCAGAAGAATTCGTAAAAGAATTTCTGGTGAAACGTCTGCATGTATCTTATCTGGTGGTTGGACCGGATTTTCGATTTGGTCACGAAAGAAAAGGAAACCCTGAGTTATTAAAACAGATGGGAACACAGTATGATTTTACGGTGGAAGTCGTAGAAAAACTGACAGACGGGACAAGAGAAATCAGTAGTACTTATGTGAGGGAAGAGCTGGAAGAGGGACACATCGAAAAAGTAAATGCTCTTTTGGGATATCAGTATTTTACCAGGGGAGAGATTGTGCATGGAAGACAGCTTGGAAGAACGATTGGAGTACCAACTGCGAATCTGATTCCGCCAGTCAGCAAAAAATTTCCGCCAAACGGAGTTTATCTGACTCGTTCTAAAATTGGAGAAAAAGAGTACGATGGAATCTCCAATGTGGGTTATAAACCAACGGTAAAAGAAAACTTTCTGGGTGTGGAAACATATTTGTTTAATTGTAATGAAGATTTATATGGACAGGAAGCGGAAGTAAGATTTTATCATTATCTGCGTCCGGAACGTAAATTTGCATCCCTTCTGGAATTAAAGGGACAGCTTGATATTGATGTGGCAAAAGGAAAACAATTTTTTGCAGATTTACATGAAAAATAGTAATACAATAGGACTTTACAAGTGAAATATCTTGTGCTATACTGAACAAGTATGAGTTCAGCCGTAGTTCAGAAACCGGATACTCCGACCGTTTCTTAATTACAGGCGATTAAAAAGATGAATGGAGGAAATTAAAATGATTTCAAAAGAAAAGAAACAGGCTATTATGGCAGAATTCGCAAGAACACCAGGTGATACAGGTTCACCGGAAGTACAGGTTGCAGTTTTAACAGCAAGAATTGAAGAACTGACAGAACATTTAAAGAGCAACCATAAAGACCATCATTCCAGAAGAGGTCTGTTAAAAATGGTAGGTCAGAGACGTGGTCTTCTTGATTATCTGAAGAAAACTGATATCGAAAGATACCGTGCTTTAATTGAAAAATTAGGTCTGAGAAAATAATCAGTAACAACCAGGGGCGGAATTTTTCCGCCCTGTTTTAGCAAAGGCGGCAAAACTGGAGCCGAGACCACTGAAAAGAACAGTTTAAGAAAAGTAAAGTGTTATAAGTGTAAAAATAAAACTGTTTTTTTCAGTTGTTTCGGACAGAAGCTGCCAGATTAGTTTAGAAAAGGAGATAAGAGATGTCCAAAGAGTACAAATGTTTTTCAATGGAACTTGCAGGCAGAACATTGACAGTTGATATCAACCGTGTAGCAAAGCAGGCAAATGGTGCTGCATTTATTCATTACGGAGACACCACATTACTGTGTACAGCAACTGCCTCTGAAAAACCAAGAGAAGGAATTGATTTCTTCCCTCTGAGTGTAGAATATGAAGAAAAATTATATGCAGTTGGAAAAATCCCGGGAGGATTCAATAAGAGAGAAGGGAAAGCAAGTGAGCATGCGATTTTAACTTCTCGTGTTATTGACCGTCCAATGCGTCCACTGTTCCCAAAAGATTATAGAAATGATGTAACATTAAATAACATGGTTATGTCAGTAGACCCGGAATGTAATCCGGAAGTTGTTGCGATGTTAGGCTCTTCTATTGCGACATGTGTATCTGATATTCCGTTTGATGGTCCATGTGCGGCAACACAGATTGGTATGATTAACGGGGAATTTATTGTAAACCCGACACTGGCTCAGAAAACAATTTCTGATTTACAGTTAACAGTTGCTTCCACAAGAGACAAAGTAATCATGATTGAAGCGGGAGCAAATGAAGTTCCGGAAGCAAAAATGATTGATGCAATCTTTAAAGCACATGAGGTAAATCAGGAAATCATTGCTTTTATTGATACAATCGTTGCTGAATGTGGAAAGGAAAAGCATGCTTATGAAAGCTGTGCTGTTCCGGAAGAACTGTTTACAGCAATCAAAGAGATTGTACCTCCTGCAGAAATGGAAGAGGCTGTATTCTCTGATGACAAACAGACAAGAGAAGAAAATATCCGTGTTATCACAGAAAAATTAGAAGAAGCATTTGCAGAAAACGAAGAATGGCTGGCTGTACTTTCTGAAGCGGTTTATCAGTATCAGAAAAAAACGGTTCGTAAGATGATTTTAAAAGACCATAAACGTCCAGACGGTCGTGCAATCACACAGATTCGTCCACTGGCAGCCGAAACAGATTTAGTTCCGCGCGTACATGGTTCTGCAATGTTTACACGTGGACAGACACAGATTTGTACCATCACAACCTTAGCTCCGCTTTCAGAAGCGCAGAGACTGGATGGTCTGGATGAATTTGAAACATCCAAACGTTACATGCATCATTATAACTTCCCGTCCTACTCTGTAGGTGAGACAAAACCGTCAAGAGGCCCGGGACGTCGAGAAATCGGTCATGGTGCATTAGCAGAAAGAGCCTTAGTTCCGGTTCTTCCGGCACCGGAAGAGTTCCCTTATGCAATTCGTACCGTATCTGAAACATTTGAGTCAAATGGTTCTACTTCACAGGCAAGTATCTGTGCATCTACAATGTCTCTGATGTCAGCAGGTGTGCCGATTAAGAAACCGGTTGCAGGTATTTCCTGTGGTTTGGTAACTGGTGAAACAGACGATGATTATATTGTTTTAACAGATATTCAGGGTCTGGAAGATTTCTTTGGAGATATGGATTTCAAGGTTGCAGGTACACATGATGGTATTACTGCAATTCAGATGGATATTAAAATTCATGGATTGACAAGACCGATTATTGAAGAAGCAATCGCAAAAACAAAAGAAGCAAGAGAATACATTCTGACAGAAGTAATGGAAAAATGTATTGCAGAGCCGAGAAAAGAAGTAAGTAAATATGCACCGAAAATTGTTCAGATTCAGATTGACCCGGATAAAATCGGTGATGTTGTCGGACAGCGTGGAAAGACCATTAATGCGATTATTGATGAGACTGGTGTAAAAATTGATATTGATGAGACTGGTGCAGTTTCTGTATGCGGTACAGAAAAAGAAATGATGGATAAAGCACTTAACTACATCAAGATTATTACAACAGATTTCAAAGAAGGTCAGATTTTCACCGGTAAAGTGGTGAGCATAAAAGACTTTGGTGCATTCGTTGAATTTGCCCCTGGAAAAGAGGGTATGGTTCATATTTCAAAAATTGCAAAAGAAAGAATTAACCGTGTAGAAGATGTGCTGACTCTTGGTGATGAAGTGAAAGTAATCTGTCTTGGAAAAGATAAGATGGGACGAATCAGTTTCAGTATTAAGGACGTTCCGGAAGAAGCATAAAAAATTAAGTCAGGAAGAATTTTTGACTAAGTAACATAGAGAGGGAGAACATGGCGATAAGCGGTTCTCCCTTTTTAAACGTACGCACCGCGTACGCCTCAAAAATTTGGGCACACCTGACAAAAAATCTTCTCACAAAATCAAGCACAGAAAGATTCCGAAAGTACATTAAATTTACGGGAGGCAAAAAAATGCGTTATCATAATATCACAAAAGATGATATGTTAAATGGAGACGGACTTCGGGTGGTTTTATGGGTATCCGGATGTTCTCATTGTTGCAAAGAGTGTCAGAATCCTGTAACCTGGGATCCGAACAGTGGAATTTTATTTGATGAGTCTGCGAAGCAGGAGATTTTTGAACAACTGGAAAAAGCCTATATTTCCGGAATTACATTTTCCGGTGGAGATCCGCTTTATGTACAGAATATATCTGAGGTAACAAAGCTTGCAAAAGAAATCAAAGAAAAGTATCCGTCAAAGACAATCTGGTTGTATACAGGTGCATTATGGGAGTCTTTGCAAGGCGAAGAAATCTTAAATTATCTGGATGTACTGGTAGACGGAGAATTTATGATAGAGAAGAAAAATGTGGCACTCAAATGGAAAGGCAGTTCCAATCAGAGAGTGATTGATGTACAAAAATCATTGAAAGAAAAGCAGATTATTCTGCATGCGGAGGGATAAGTCGATATGAAACGAATTGCTAAATTTATGAAAGTCAGTAAAGAACAGTTTGCGGAGGGATGGCAGGATACCTTTGGCAAGATTTCCGGTGAAGAATTAGAACGCATCTATGAATCTGTTAAGCTCCCAAAGCGTGCGACTTCAGGAAGTGCCGGGTATGATTTCTTCAGCCCGCTTACCTTTGAGTTAAAACCACAGGAGACGATTAAGATTCCAACCGGAATCCGTGTACAGATGGAAGAGGGCTGGGTTTTAAAAGTTTACCCGAGAAGCGGTCTGGGATTTAAATATCGTTTACAGTTAAATAATACAGTAGGGATTATTGACAGTGATTATTTTTATTCGGATAATGAGGGTCATATGTTTATTAAAATTACAAATGATTCCAACGAAGGCAAAGTAATCAATGTGGAAGCCGGAACTGGATTTGCACAGGGCATTTTCGTGGAATATGGAATCACAGTGGATGATGATGTAGTGGAAATCAGAAATGGTGGATTTGGAAGTACAACAAATAAATGCGACAGTAAATAGCAGTAATAAATTGTAACAAGTTAAGAAAAAAGGAAATTATGCTTGGGGAGTGAAAGAAGTAAAAAACAAACCTTGCATTTCCTTTTTTTTTATGATAATATACTTTGAGAATCAAACTATTTGGGAAGAAAAGGAAAATGGCGGAGGAAAATAAGATGATTGTAGAGCCAAAGGTAAGAGAGTTTATTTGTACAACCGCACATCCGACAGGATGTTATGAGAACGTAAAACGACAGATTGCTTATGTAAAAGATAAAGGAACGATAGAAGGACCAAAGAGAGTATTAGTAATTGGAGCATCGACCGGATATGGTCTTGCAAGCCGTATTACAGCTGCATTTGCATGTCAGGCTTCCACAATTGGAGTCATGTTTGAAAAGCCATCAAATGGAAAACGTACGGCAACTCCGGGATGGTATAATACTGTTGCATTTGAAAAAGAAGCCGAAAAAAATGGGCTTTATGCAAAATCAATAAATGGAGATGCGTTTTCTTTAGAAGTAAAAGAAAAAGTCATTGAAATGATTAAAGAAGATTTAGGACAGGTTGATATGGTAATCTACAGTCTGGCAGCACCTAGAAGAACAACTGCAGATGGAACGGTATGGGCTTCTTCCTTAAAGACGACCGGCGAAGCATTTACAGAAAAAAGTCTGGATTTAAGAAATAATACAATTGTGACAAAGACCGTAGAACCTGCGAAAGATGGGGAATTAGAAGGTACAATTAAAGTAATGGGCGGAGAAGACTGGATGGATTGGATGGACACACTTCACGGCGCAGGTGTGCTTTCTGAAAATGCCGTAACAGTAGCTTATTCTTATATTGGACCGAAACTGACTTATCCAATTTATTATGATGGAACAATTGGTCAGGCAAAACGTCATCTGACAAAGACCGCAGAAAAAATTAATGAGAAATATTCAGATATTAAGGCTTATATTTCTGTCAATAAAGCACTGGTAACACAAGCGAGTGCAGCAATTCCGATTGTACCGCTGTATTTTGCAATTCTCTATAAAGTGATGAAAGTACAGGGAACTCATGAGGGATGTATTGAACAGATTTCAAGATTATTTCATGAAAAATTATTTGTAGAAAAACCGATAACAGATGAACAGGGAAGAATCCGTATGGATGACTGGGAACTTTCCGATGAAGTTCAGGATAAAGTAATGGAGTGTTGGAAAAACGTTACAACAGAAAATGTAGCAGAACTTTCAGATATTGATGGATATTGGCAGGATTTTTATCAGATGTTTGGATTTCATCTTGATGGTGTGGACTATGCAAAGGATGTAGACTTAGAAGTTGCAATTCCGAGTTTAGAAAAATAAAAAAATAAGATAAGAAAATAAGATAATAAGATAATAAGAAAAGGAACGCATGTTGTCAGTTAAAGTGCAGCATGCGTTCCTTTTCGGATTCAATATAGTTTTGTTTAAATATCTAAAATGCGTCGTAAATTATTACCCATCACATCATTCCATTCTTCTTTGGAAAGGCAGGCATCGTTTCTTATTTGGTTGACGAACATGGAAAAATCCATTTCTCTGTTTTTAGACGGATATAAAAGCAGTGGAAAATCACTTCCGTAAAGCAGTCGTTTGCTTCCAATCAAACCAATAACAGCACGAAAACTGCTGATGTGATAAAGCAGTGGATTTGCGGCTGTATCGTAATAGACATTTTTGAACTTTCCATGATAACGTGGATTTAATTCATAAAAAGGAAGTCCACCACCCATGTGAGCTAAAATAAATGTAACATCTGGATATTTTAAAATCAAGCCAGGAAGCGGCGCAAGGGAGGTCATGTCTTTTCCCGGATAAGGATGACCGACTGGCTCTCCGCAGTGGATATTGATTGGCAGATGATAGGCATTTGCGCATTCTACGACTTCGATAAAATCAGGGTCATTAAAATCATAGCCGTTTCCGCCGGGACCAAGTTCTCCGATTCCTGAGAAGCCGAGTTTGGCACAGCGTTCGATTTCTGAAATTGCTTCTTTTTTGAATTTTGGATTGATTGAGATGAATCCTTTTAAGCGTTCTGGATGATTTTTCATGCTTTCTGCCATATAGTCATTATGCATACGCATCAGTCCCGCATCGTTCCAGTACCATCCCTGCATGACTAAACCATGAATCCCGGCTTGTGTGGCACAGTCAAGCGCTTCTTCGGCATTGGCCCAGGCTTCTTCGGTTCCTTTGTGGTTTTCCGGCTTTTTGGTCAGAACGCCAAACCACGAGTCGCGGGCAGCATAAGTTTCCCAGTTATTATAAATTTCCGGTGGAAATAAATGAACATGACTGTCCCAGATTTGTAATTGTTCCAAAGTATTCCCTCCCTTTAAAATGAATGTAGTTTCGGAAACTTTTGGGGTTTGGTGAGACTACATATTATAGTTTATAGTATTTTTATTCGGCAAAGATATCTTCGTCCTGTTCTTCGCCTGGTTCATCCTCTGGATCTTCGTCTATTTCATTTTCGTGAGGAAGATTTTCGATAAAGTTTTGGAAGCTTTCAGCAGCAGCCATGTATTCATCTTCACGTTCAATGTTATTGATAACAGGATTTCCGTTTTCTTCATGATAACGGAAAAGGAAAGTTTCTCCACTCTTATTTTTGCCGTTTTTATCTAATGGAATCAGTGCAATGTATTCGCCAAATCCTTCTACATCAAAAGTAGTCAGTACGGCACATTCTAAAACGGAATCGTCTTCTAAGGTCAGCTTAATGGTAGGATTTGGAACGCGTGGAATTGCCTGTCCGGCTCCGGCACAGTCTGAAGTACAGGACGCACAGTCACTTGGGTCACATCCTCCGATATTGGTTGTAAAAGTCTCTTCACTCATTGGTAATTACCTCTTTCTTAATACTTATAGTGTTATATTAATAGTACCAGATGACTTGAAAGATTTCAAGCATTGACAATTGGCAATTGCAATTTTTACTATGGGCACGTATAATAAAAGTATTACTCTAAATGTACTCTTAATGTTTCTGGAAAGATTTTAAGAGCACATTTACGGATGAGAGAGGGGAAGAGAAAGTGAAAGAAGATACGTCTCATTTGATAAAAAGGGCTGCGCATTTTAAATCAATCTTGACAGTAGAAGGCTTTTTAGTTGGAGTTGTAGCAGGATTGATTGTACTTGCGTATCGTGTCCTTTTGGAATATGCGGGAAAAGTTATGAATTTTGTGCTTGCGTTAGGAAGAGAGTATCCATTTGCAGTAGGAGTCTGGTTTTTTATCTTATTTACGCTGGCATGTATTGTTGGATGGCTGGTAAAAAAGGAACCTTTTATTTCGGGAAGTGGAATCCCACAGGTAGAAGGTGAAATGGCAGGAAAATTAAATCAGGTCTGGTGGAGGGTTCTGCCAGCAAAATTTCTTGGAGGTTTTTTATCTTTGTTTGCAGGTCTTTCTTTGGGAAGAGAGGGCCCGTCGATTCAGATTGGAGCAATGTCAGGAAAAGCGGTTTCGAGCCTGCTTGGAAGAGGAAAAACAGAAGAAAAATATTTGATTACCTGTGGAGCAAGTGCCGGACTTGCCGCAGCATTTCATGCACCGCTTGCAGGTGTGATGTTTTCATTAGAAGAGATACATAAAAACTTTTCGGTGTCGGTCTTGATTTCCGTTATGACAGCGTCGATTACCGCAGATTATATTTCGGCGGAATTTATGGGATTTCGTCCGGTTTTTCAGTTTGAGGTGACAGGAGCAATTCCTGATTCATATTATGGACATATCATAGCACTGGGAATTATTTTAGGTATTATGGGTGCTTTTTATAATAAAGTAACGTTAAAGAGTCAGGAATTGTTTGGAAAAATAAAAGGAAAACGATCAGAGACGATAAAACTGTTAATTCCGTTTTTGATGGCAGGATTTTTTGGATTTACAATGCCGGAAATTCTTGGAAGCGGACATAATCTGGTTGATATGGTCGCCGAAGGCAATATGATGTTAAAGGGAATCCTGTTTCTGTTTGTGATGAAGTTATTCTTCTCATGCGTTTCTTTTGGTTCGGGAGCACCTGGCGGAATTTTCTTTCCGCTTTTAGTATTAGGTTCTTTAATTGGAGGCGCTTATGCCTCTTTTGCAGTCACATATCTTGGGATGGATTCACAGTATATCAGCAATTTTATTGTACTGGCAATGGCTGGTTATTTTACAGCAATTGTACGAGCACCGATTACCGGAATCATTCTGATTTTTGAAATGACAGGAAGTTTCAGCCAGATGCTGTCGTTATCTTTGGTTTCAATTGTCGCTTATCTGGTGGCTACGGCATTTAAATCCGAACCGATTTATGAAAGTCTGCTTACCAATTTGTTAAAGAAACGAGGAATCAAAGTTTCGAAAAAGACCGGAGAAAAGGTTTTACAGGAATATATTGTAAGTTATGGATGTGAAATTCAAAATAAAATGATACAGCAGGTAGAATGGCCAAAAAACTGTCTGTTAGTAGCAATTAAAAGAAGTGGAAATGAACTCATTCCAAAGGGACATACGATTCTTATGAATGGGGATACGATTGTCACAATGACTGATGAGTCTGATGCTTCGAGTGTACATGACAGAATGGAAGTGCTGTGTAAGGAACAGGAAAAATTGAAATGAGGTGAAAAACTTGTCCAGAGAATGTGTGAGTGAGACGGAAAATAAACTGCAGTGGAGAGCCGTTTATCCGGAAAGGCCGGGTGTCGTAAAAACAAGAAAAGGATATGTGTTTACAGCATGTATAGAAGCAGAGAAAGAAGTAAGTCTGCTTTTCTATAAAAAAGGGGAAAGCAGACCAGAGATAGCTGTTCCACTTTCAAAAGAAAAAAGTTTTGGAGACTATCGGGCAGTTATGATATCCGGAATTTCAATGGATGAGTATGAGTATAACTATTGTGTGGATGGGGAAGTGCAGCAGGATTTTTATGCACATTCTTTAAGCGGAGTGAGTTCTTTTGGGAAAGAATATCCAAAAGAAGAACATGCAGTAAGATGTCGGTATCAAAAAGAAAATTATCACTGGAAAAATGAAAAATTTTCTCCGATTTTACTCTCAGACAGTATTTTGTATAAATTACAGGTTCGTTCTTTTACAAAAGATAAGGATTCCGGAGTAAGGGAGAAAGGAACATTTCGTGGAGTAGAGCAGAAAATCGCTTATTTAAAAAAGCTGGGAATTACAGGTGTGCTTTTTATGCCGACTTACGAGTATCGGGAATGTTCAAAAGAAGTAAAAGAACCAGAACACTTTGGAGAAAGAAAAAAACAGGTACGGGTAAACTGCTGGGGCTATACCGGAGAAGCAAATTATTTTGCACCAAAGGCCTCTTTTTGCAGTACCGATTATCCATATCAGGAATTTTGTAAGATGGTGGATTCGCTTCATGGTGCAGGAATTGAGTGCCTGATGGAGTTTTATTTTGATGGAAGTGTTGGTTCTTCACAGATACTTGATATTCTGCATTATTGGATGAAAACGTATCATATTGATGGATTTCATCTGATGGGAAAGGGCGTATTGCCGGAAGTTTTGGTAAAAGATAAATGGCTTTCACAGAGTAAATTATTTTTTTCTGATATTAATGCAGAGCAGATTTATCAAAAACAGATTCCGTCTTTTCGTCATATTGCAGAGTACAATGAGGGATTTTTATATTGTATGCGTCATCTTTTAAAAAGTGATGAGGGAATGATAGAAGAATTTCTTTATCGAAATAAAAGAAATTACAAAAACAGTGGTGTGATTAATTATATGGCAGACCAGGACGGTCTTACAATGATGGATATGGTCTCTTATGATGAGCGTCATAATGAGGCAAATGGAGAAAATGGCAGGGATGGAATTGAGTATAACTGCAGTTGGAACTGTGGGGCAGAAGGGTACAGCAGAAAAAAAAGTATTCGCCGGCTTCGCATGGGACAGTTGAAAAATGCTTTTCTTATGCTGTTGTTAAGTCAGGGAACACCGCTTATTTTTCAGGGTGATGAGTTTGGAAACTCACAGGGCGGAAACAATAATGCCTGGTGTCAGGATAATGAAACAGGATGGGTGAACTGGAAAAAACTGCGTCAGAATAAAGAACTGTTTGAATTTGTAAAAGAAGCGGTTTCCATTCGAAAAATGCATTCGATTTTGCATCTGGAAAGCGAATTAAAAGGGGCAGATTATAAAGCTGTGGGATATCCGGATATTTCTTATCATAGTAATCAGCCGTGGTATTATTCCGGAAGTCCGCAGTACCGTCACATAGGAATTCTATACTGTGAAGATTATGCCGGATGTGAAAAAGAGCTGCTCTTTGCAGCCTATAATTTTCACTGGAATGAACATGAATTTGGACTGCCAAGTCTTTCAGAAAAAATGTCATGGGAACAGATTCTGACAAGTGGTGAAGACGCAGAGATTGAAACGGAAATTTTAAAAGAAGAAAAGACAGAAAAAAATAAAAAGAAAAAAGAAATTCAAAGGAAGAAAGTAACAATAAAGGTCGGACCAAGAACCGTAGTAATTTTAAAAGGAAAGCAGGATGAGAATTAATGCATATCTGGGAACATTTTAAAACAATTACAAAACATAAACTGATGGTTATGAAATATTGCTTTAAAATAGGACTATATCGGCAGGGAATGCTCCATGATTTGTCAAAGTATTCATGGACAGAATTTTCAGCAGGATGTAAATATTATCAGGGAAACCGCAGTCCAAACAATGCGGAGAGAGAAGCAACAGGGCTTTCAACAGCGTGGATTCATCACTATGGAAGAAATAAACATCATTTTGAACATTGGGTAGATTATGGGATTGATTGTGATACCATTATAAAAGGAGTGCCGATGCCGAGGAATTATATAGCGGAGATGGTGATGGACAGGATTTGTGCTTCAAAAGTGTATCATCCGGAATCTTATACTAACCGTGCGCCTTTAGAATATTTTTTGAAAAGTAAGGGCAAATTGTGGTTTGTGCATGAGGATACAAACCGTGATTTGGAATTTTTATTACGAATGTTGGCAGAAAAAGGTGAAAAAGAAACATTATGTTACATTCGTAATTCATATCTTAAAGGAAAAGAAATAAAAAATTCACATTAATGAACTTAAGAAGTTAAAATATGTGTGTTAAGGTAGGTAGGTGCGAGAGGTGGTAGAAAGAGATGAATATAACACAGATATTAAACATGGTAGTTTCAGAATATGGGAATATAACACAGAAATATATGATGGGGATTTTACTGGCAGGAATGATATTTGCACTGCTAAACTGTTTTATGGGATATCGGCTTAGAAAAGTATGGGGAACTCTTTTAGGACTGGCAATCGGAGCAGTAGCCGGAGGTGCGGCAGCATGGTATTATCTTGGAGGAAAACAGAGTTATATTTTAATTGCCGGAGCATTGGCTGCGCTGTTTCTTGGGATGATAGCCTGGTGCTTTTATAAAGCAGGTATTTTTATTCTTTGTACCGGATTGATTTACTGGTTGGCTTCTTCCTTTATTTCAGGAGAAGATGTGACAAGCCGGATTATCTGTCTGGCAGTCGGAATTGTAGTAGCGACGATGGCATTAGGATATGAGAGACATGTAGTGATTGTAATTACTGGTCTGTGTGGCGGAATTGGAGCAGTAAAATGCCTGTTTGAACTTTCTAAAATGCAGGAAAATGCAGCGGTCTGGCTTTTAGGACTGATTCTTGGAATATTTGGTATTGTAATACAGGCAGGACCTTATCTGCGCAAACAAAGTCGAGAAAGAGGTTTTTCGTCAGACAGATTTTCAGATAGAAGAAAAAGAAGCCCAAGAAGTTTTTCACTTCCGACACTTCCATCCCTGCCATCAAGAAAGAAAAAAAAGAAAAAAACGGTTTATCAGACTAACAATAAAGTAGTAACAAAGCAGGATAATAAGACTGCGAATAAGAAAAAAGGAAATCCAAACCGGAAAGGAATTTCCAAGGAAGAGGATTCTTCTTATAGAAGAAACCGGAATCAGAGAGAGGACGAGCCAAAAGAGCAGGAACAGAAAAACAGTTATTCCAATTATGAGCCTCACTCAGTTGTAGATTTAGATGATTTAAATCGTGAACTCTCACAGGAAATCAGGAAAATTTATGAACCAAGAGAGAAGAAATAAAAAAAGTGAATAAGACTGCGTAAGAGAAGAGGTTGTTTGTGTTGACAAATAACCTCTTTCTTTGTATACTTGCTATAGATTGTTTGATTATCAAAATATTTGAAGATAGAGGTAAATAAAATGACAGCCAGAATTATAGGAACAGGAAGTGCAGTTCCAGAGCAGATTGTAACAAATGAAGATTTATCTAAGATAGTAGAAACCAGTGACGAATGGATTAGCAGTCGTTCAGGAATCAAAGAGAGAAGGGTTGCAAAAGAAGAAAACACAACGAGTCTTGCAATTTTAGCAGGAAAAAGAGCATTAGAAAATGCAGGTGTCACTGCGGAAGAAATTGAAGTTATTATTGTGGCAACGTGTACACCGGATTATTTTTTCCCAAATACAGCGTGTCAGGTGCAGGAGGCAATCGGTGCAAAACATGCTGTGGCATTTGATTTAAGTGCAGCCTGCTCAGGGTTTTTATTTGCTTTAAGTACTGCGCAGGCGTATATAAAAGGTGGAATCTATCAAAAAGCGTTGATTGTCGGAGCAGAAACGATGTCAAAAATGATAGATTGGAGTGATAGAAGTACCTGTGTGTTATTTGGGGATGGAGCAGGAGCAGCGGTTGTCAGTGCAGAAGAGACAGGTGTGTTAGAACTGGTTCAGAAATCAAATGGGGCAGGAAAAGGAGTTTTAAGCTGTAAGGCAAGAGAAACCAGAAATTTGCTGAATCATGAATCAGAAACAAAAGAGTACCTGTATATGGAAGGGCAACCGGTTTTTAAATTTGCAGTAAAGACGGTGCCGGAGTGTGTGGAAGAAGTTCTGAAAAAAGCAGAAGTAAAAAAAGAAGAAATCCGTTATTATATTCTGCATCAGGCAAACAGCAGAATTATTCAGTCTGTTGCAAAACGTTTAAAAGAGCCGGAAGAGAAGTTTCCAATGAATTTATCCTTGTATGGAAATACATCTGCAGCAAGTATTCCGATTCTGCTTGATGAAATGAACCGAAATGGGATGCTAAATCGAGGAGATAAACTGGTGCTTTCCGGATTTGGTGCAGGGCTTACCTGGGGAGCAGTACTCTTAGAGTGGTAAAAATTTAAGGATGCTTTACAAAAATAAAATAACTAAAATTAAAAATAAATAATGATGATGCTTTTAGGGAGTGCCAGTCTGACACTCCCTTTTAAGTTAAGAAGTTCGGTTATTAGCTCACGGAGATTAATTATTTTAGATACAAAGTCTCTAAGATATCTAAGATGGCTGTTTCTGAAAATTTACTGCTGTCGATGCATAAATCATAATGGTTCATATCCATCCACTTGCGGTCTGTAAAATATTCATAGTAATAACGGCGTTCTTTATCCATTTTTTTGACAAGTCGTTTGGCGCTGGTTTCGTTGCGGTCGAGCCGATGGATTACAGTCTGAACTCGGTAGTCAAATGGAGCATAGATAAAGACCCGGTGGCAGTTTTTCTTTTCCTGAAGCACGTAATCTGCACAGCGTCCAACAATGATACAGTCTTCCTTTTCAGCAAGGTCACGGATAACAGTCGATTGTGCATCAAACAATACGTCGTTCATAGGACGAAAATGATACTGTGGTTCCATCTGCATTGCTTCTTTTAGAGGAAGATGCCATTGATTTGCGCGTTTTTCATCTACTTTTTCTAATTCTTTTGCTGGAATATTACATTCCTGACTGACCAGTTCGATTAATTCTTTGTCATAAAAAGGAATGTTTAGACGTTCTGAAAGTGCTTTTCCAATCAAACGTCCATTACTGCCATAAGTACGGTTAATTGTAATTACCTGTTTTGACATAAAAACCCCTCCTTAAATGCATATACAATATCTCAAAAATTTTTCAGAATACATAAAAAATATAGAATGAATCCGAATTTTGTTTATACTATTTTAACATAATTTTGGAATTTATACAATATAATTTGTGTAAAACGCATATCGAAAAGTTTTTGTCGAAAAGTATTGGATTTTGCTTTGTAAGATGGTATAGTATAATTGTTAAAGAAAAAGATTTCTGGCATAAGCCGGATAAAAAGATAAAAAGAGGAAAAGATAGAGGTGCGGGCTTCAAGAGTATTTTTTACCAGATGGTGAGTGACAGGTAAACAAGAAAGGGGAGACTGCCGAAGGGATGGATTTGCACTCAAAAATACAATCTCTGGGATAATGGATAAGATGCATTATACTGTCACGAATGTGGAGAGCTATCTCAGGGTTATTTTGAATAAAAACCATGAATGGGTTCTTTGCGAAGAAAAACCGTTCATGGTTTTTCTTTTGTTTTAATCTTCGACTTGGATGTTACAAAGTCCGGTAAATAAAGAAATCAAATGTACTCTTATGGAGTACATTCCAAAAGAAAGAGAGGAAAATTTATGAAAAGCGTAAGAAAAAAACTGCTTACAGGAGGGATGGCAGTTCTCATGCTGACCTTTTTCTGTGCGGTGACAGTTTTTGCCGCAGATGGAGAGGCAGCAGAATACGTGCCGAAAATGTATGCTACTTTTTGGGCACTGGTGCCTCCGATTGTAGCGATTGTGTTAGCATTGATTACAAAAGAAGTGTACAGTTCCTTATTTATTGGAATTTTAGTGGGAGCATTGTTTTATTCGAACTTTAGTTTTGAAGGAACCGTTGTCCATATGATTCAGGAAGGATTTATTTCTGTTATATCGGATTCTTATAATGTGGGAATCTTAATCTTTCTTGTTATTTTAGGTGCGGTTGTATGTCTGATGAATAAAGCAGGAGGTTCTGCTGCTTTTGGCAGATGGGCCGGCAGAAAAATCAAGAGTCGTATCGGAACACAGCTTGTAACTATTTTACTTGGTGTTCTTATTTTTATCGATGATTATTTTAACTGTCTTACTGTAGGAAGTGTTATGCGTCCGGTAACAGATAAACAAAATATTTCACGTGCAAAATTAGCATATTTGATTGATGCAACTGCAGCTCCGGTCTGCATTATTGCTCCGATTTCATCCTGGGCAGCGGCAGTCAGTGGGTTTGTTGAGGGCGAAGATGGACTTACGATTTTTGTAAAAGCGATTCCGTATAATTTTTATGCATTGTTAACGCTGGTTATGATGGTTGGAATGGTTTTATTAAAAGCTGAATTTGGTCCAATGAGAACACATGAGCACAATGCAATCAATGGTGATATTTATACTACATCAGCTCGTCCTTATGCAACAGCGGAAAATGAGACCGTAACACAGAGAGGAAAAGTAATAGATTTGGTATTTCCAATCTTAAGTCTTGTTGTCTGCTGTGTATTGGGTATGATTTATACAGGCGGATTTTTCTCCGGCGTGGATTTTGTAACTGCCTTTTCACAGAGTGATGCTTCTGTCGGGCTGGTAATCGGAAGTATGTTTGGTATTTTAATTACTATTATCTTTTATGTGGCACGTCGAATTCTTCCATTCCGTGAATGTATGGGATGTATTCCGGAAGGATTTAAAGCGATGGTACCGGCAATTATGATTTTATCATTTGCCTGGACTTTAAAAGCAATGACAGACAGTCTTGGTGCAGCGGAGTTTGTGGATACTGTGATGCAGGGCTGTGCCGGAAGTTTTATGAAATTTTTACCGGCAATCATCTTTTTAGTAGGAGCAGGACTTGCCTTTGCGACAGGAACATCATGGGGTACTTTTGGAATTCTGATTCCGATTGTTGTACATGTATTTGAGAATTCAAATCCACAGCTTATGATTATTTCCATTTCAGCATGTATGGCAGGAGCAGTTTGTGGAGACCATTGCTCTCCGATTTCAGATACAACAATTATGGCATCTGCCGGAGCACAGTGTGACCATGTGAATCATGTTTCTACTCAGCTGCCATATGCTCTTACCGTTGCGGCAATCAGCTGTGTAACCTATGTGGTAGCAGGATTCACACAAAATGCATGGATATCACTGGCATTTGGTGTCATTGTTACACTTGTGATTCTTGAAGTAATCAGAAGAAAACATAAAGCAATTATTTAACCGAATCAAGTAAGTCCCCTGCTTCAATTGCGAAAAGCAATAAGCAGTGGGTGGGGATTTGCTTGTATCAGGAGGAGTCCCCTACCTTTGAATCAAACAAAAGTAGGGGAGAAATTTTCTTCGTAGGCTTTTCTTTTTGCTGTAAAATTCAGCTTGTTACTTAAAATGAAAAGACGTATAATAAAAAAAGGATGAAAAAGAAAAGCATTATTTTTTAGGAAGGAAAGAAATATGTTCAGGCAGATTAGTAAAGAAAATGCGTTTGATGAAATTTTAAATCAGATTATCGAAAATATCAGAGCAGGCAGATTAAAAAAAGGAGATGCGCTCCCGGCAGAACGTGCAATGGCAGAAGCAATGGGGGTTTCAAGACCGGTTATAAGAGAAGTGCTTCGGTCTTTAAGTCTTCTTGGAATTATAAAAACGGTTCATGGAGGGGCGAATTATATTTCAGAAGATTTGGAAAATTGTATGATTGGTCCGCTTTCGATTTTATTACAGTTAAATAACAGCAGTGTTCAGCAGAATCAGCAGCTTCGTTCCGCACTTGAAATCCAATGTGCAAAATTGGCTGCCAGAAATTGTTCTCCGATTGATGCGGCGGAATTAAAATTGATTTTAGCAAAACTTGAGGTAGAACAAGATGAACAGATAAGAGGAGATTTGGACAGAGATTTACATATAAAGATCGGAAAAATGGCAAATAATCCAATGTTATTTAATGTAATGAGTGCAGCTTCCCAGCTGACAGAAAATATTATTACAGGAATTCGTGCTTATATTATGCAGAAGCAAATGTCGGTTACAGAAATTGATGAACAGCATAAGAGACTGGTAGACGCAATTATTGCACATGATGAAGAATCAGCAGTGCGTTATATGCAGGAACATATGATAAATATAGAAAAATATATTGAAGAACGTGCAGAAATGATGCAGGAGAATCAATGAGAATATCGAAAGAAAAAAAGGGGAAAACTTCTAAAAAAGTTTTCTTCTTTTTTTATGGAAAAAAGGTTGAAAAAAGAAAAGAATGGTGGTATACTTCATTTAAAAATTGGCAATACCAATATATAATACGGAATACCAAAGGAGGAGCAACAATGGGATATGTAAAATGGAGTTATTCAGTACTGGAACATTTTTGCCATGATGTGTTTCGTGCATTTGGATTTGATGAAACACAGAGCAAAGAGATAGAGGATGTGCTTTTGACCGCTGATTTATTTGGAATTGAGAGTCATGGTATGCAGAGGATGGTACGTTATCATAAAGGAATCGAAAAAGGAACTATTCATCCGCTTGCGAAACCGGAAGTTGTATTTGAGACACCAGTTTCAGCTGTAATTGACGGACATAATGGAATGGGGCAGCTGATTTCCATTTATGCAATGAAAAAAGCAATTGAAAAAGCAAAAACATCCGGAATCGGAATGGTTAGTGTAAGAAATTCCAATCATTTTGGAATTGCCGGTTATTATGCAAAGATGGCGAGTGATGAAGGACTTCTTGGTATGGCATGTACGAATTCAGAGGCAATTATGGTTCCGACATTTGGTAAAAAAGCAATGCTTGGTTCCAATCCGATTGCAGTGGCAATGCCGGCAGAACCGTATCCGTTTTTATTTGATTGTTCTACAACGGTTGTGACCCGTGGAAAATTGGAAATGTATAATAAAATGGAAAAACCACTTCCGGAAGGCTGGGCACTTGATAAAGACGGAAAAGAAAGCACAGATGCACCGGATGTACTCTCAAATATTGTGGCAAAACGAGGCGGAGGAATCATGCCGCTTGGTGGAAATAAAGAAGTAAATGGAAGCCACAAAGGGTATGGATACGGAATGTTATGTGAATTATTTAGTTCCATTTTATCACAGGGTGTCACTTCTGATAAATGTTGCACTTTTAAAGACAAAACAGGTATCTGCCATGGATTTATCGCAGTGAACCCGGCAATTTTTGGAAATCCGGAGGAAATTAAGAGACATTTTTCTGAATACTTAGAAGCATTAAGAGAAAGTCCAAAAGCAGATGGAGCAGAACGAATCTATACACACGGAGAAAAAGAAGTGCTGGCGAAAAAAGACCGTCTGGAAAATGGAATTCAGGTCAACGATAACACAATGGCAGAACTTGCAAATCTCTGTGAATACTTAAAATTGGATTTTAATAGTTATTTTAAGGGTTATCAGTTACAAAAAGACAGTAAATTCTTTGAAGGAAATTATTAAAAATAATTAGAGAAAGAGAGAAAAACGAAAATGGATTATGCAAAAGAATCATTAAGATTACACAAAGAATGGAAAGGAAAAATTCAGGTTGTAGCAAATGTTCCGGTTGAAACAAAAGATGATTTGTCATTAGCTTACACACCGGGAGTTGCCCAGCCATGTCTGGAAATTCAAAAAGATATTGAAAAGTCTTATGAACTGACAAGAAGATGGAATATGTGTCTGGTTGTTACAGATGGTTCAGCTGTATTAGGTTTAGGAGATATTGGACCGGAAGCCGGAATGCCGGTTATGGAGGGAAAATGCGTATTATTCAAAGCGTTTGGTGATGTCGATGCATTTCCTCTTTGCATTAAATCAAAAGACGTGGATGAGATTGTTAATACCATCTATATGATTTCCGGTTCATTTGGTGGAGTTAACCTGGAAGATATCTCGGCTCCAAGATGCTTTGAAATCGAAAGAAAATTAAAAGAAAAATGTGATATCCCGATCTTCCATGATGATCAGCACGGAACAGCAGTGATTACACTGGCTGGTTTAAATAATGCAATGAAGCTTGTGAAAAAAGAAAAATCACAGGTAAAAATTGTAATGAATGGTGCAGGCGCAGCAGCAATTTCGATTGCAAAATTATTATTAAAAGCGGGATATAAAAATATCACTTTATGCGATCGCCATGGTGCAATCTATGAAGGCAGAGCAGATGGCATGAATCCGGTCAAAAATGAAATGAGCAAAATTACGAATCTGGAGAAAAAAGCGGGTTCTCTTGCGGAAACTTTAGCGGGTGCGGATGTATTTATCGGAGTATCGGCACCGAAGATGGTGACAAAAGAAATGGTAGAGAGCATGGCTAAAGATGCAGTCATTTTTGCTTGTGCAAATCCGGTACCGGAAATCTATCCGGATGAAGCAAAAGAAGGCGGTGCAAAGGTTGTTGCAACCGGACGAAGTGATTTCCCGAATCAGATTAATAATGTACTTGCCTTCCCTGGAATTTTCAGAGGAGCATTTGATGTAAGAGCAAAAGATATCAACGATGAAATGAAGATTGCAGCAGCAAATGCCTTGGCAGATCTGATTACAGATGAAGAATTAAGTCCGGATTATATCATTCCAAAAGCATTTGATAAACGAGTTGGTCCGGCAGTAGCAAAAGCAGTAGCAGAAGCAGCCAGAAAAACAGGGGTAGCAAGATTATAACAAAAAATAAGAATGAGTTTGTATATCGTCAGTCATAATTGTGGCTGGCGATATTTTTTTGTAAGAAACTGCCTTGGTATAAGATGAAAAATAGTCAAAATAACGAAGATTATCCTAAAAATTTTAATGAAGATCAAAAAATATTCTATAGTTTATTTGTGATAAAAACGATATACTGTCAACATAAACAAAGCACTTGAGCAAAAATGAAAAGGAGAAAAAAATTATGAAAAGAAAATTAGCGTTATTGGCAATGGCAAGCGTACTTGCTCTTTCAACTGTAGCATGTGGTTCAGGAGATTCCGGTGACAGTGCAAAGAAAGATGATGCAAAAACAGAATCCGGCTCTGAGGCAAGCTCAGATGTAGCAAACAAAGATAAACCTTTAGTATGGTTCAACCGTCAGCCATCTAACAGTTCTACTGGTGAACTTGATACAGCTGCATTAAACTTCAACAAAGATACTTATTATGTAGGATTTGATGCAAACCAGGGTGCAGAACTCCAGGGAACAATGGTAAAAGAATATATCGAGAAAAACATTGATAAAATCGATCGTAACGGAGATGGCGTAATCGGTTATGTTCTGGCAATCGGAGATATCGGACATAATGACTCAATCGCCCGTACAAGAGGTGTGCGTAAAGCGCTTGGAACAGCAGTGGAAAAAGATGGCGAAGCAGATAGTGCTCCGGTTGGAACAAATACAGATGGCAGCGCAACAGCGGTACAGGATGGAAAAATTGAAGTAAACGGAAAAGAGTACATCGTACGTGAGTTAGCTTCTCAGGAAATGAAAAACTCCGCAGGTGCAACCTGGGATGCTGCAACAGCAGGTAACGCAATCGGTACATGGTCTTCTTCTTTTGGTAAAGACATCGACGTAGTTGTTTCAAACAATGATGGTATGGGAATGTCTATGTTCAATGCATGGTCAAAAGATAATAAAGTTCCTACATTCGGATACGATGCAAACAGCGATGCAGTTGCGGCAATCGGAGAAGGATACGGCGGAACAATCAGCCAGCATGCAGACGTACAGGCTTATTTAACACTTCGTGTACTGCGTAATGCATTAGACGGTGTTGATATTGATACAGGTATCGGAACCGCAGACGATGCAGGAAACGTATTAAGTGATGATGTATATACATATAAAGAAGATGAACGTTCTTACTATGCATTAAATGTAGCAGTTACAGAAGACAACTATACAGACTTTACAGACTCTACAGTTGTTTGGGAACCGGTATCTAAGCAGTTAGATGAATCTGCACATCCATCTAAAAAAGTATGGTTAAACATTTATAACTCTGGTGATAACTTCTTAGGTTCTACTTATCAGCCACTGCTTCAGAAATATGACGATCTCTTAAATCTGGATATCGAATATATTGCCGGTGATGGACAGACTGAATCTAATATCACAAACCGTTTAGGAAACCCAAGTCAGTATGATGCATTTGCAATCAACATGGTAAAAACAGATAACGCAGCTTCCTATACTGCAATTTTAAATCAGTAATTTGTAAAAAAGGGAATGAAAACAAGTAAGTTTTAGGGGGGAGCAATTCCCCCTAAAACTTCGCTAACGAATGTTTACAGGAGTGAGAATATGACAGATAAGAAAGAAGAAAACGTCTTATCGATTCGTGGAATGAGTAAATCCTTTGGTCGAAATCGAGTTCTGGATCACATCAATCTGGATGTAAAACGAGGAACTGTAATGGGGCTTATGGGAGAAAACGGTGCCGGTAAGTCAACAATGATGAAATGTCTTTTTGGTACGTATCAGAAAGATGAGGGAAGTATTTTTCTTGATGGAAAAGAGGTAAGTTTTTCCGGACCGAAAGATGCCCTTGAAAATGGAATTGCAATGGTTCATCAGGAGTTGAACCAGTGTTTGGAAAGAAATGTTGTAGATAATTTATTCCTTGGCCGCTATCCGGTCAATTCAATGGGAATAATTGATGAAAGCCGGATGAAAAGAGAAGCATCTGAACTTTTCAGAAAGCTTGGAATGACTGTTAACTTAGACCAGCCGATGAAAAATATGTCGGTATCTGAGCGACAGATGTGTGAAATTGCAAAAGCAATTTCTTATAATGCGAAAGTAATCGTACTGGATGAACCAACTTCATCCTTGATGGTACAAGAAGTTAATAAATTATTTGAAATGATGCGAATGTTAAAATCACAGGGAATTTCTTTGATTTACATTTCGCATAAAATGGATGAGATTTTTGAGATCTGTGATGAAATCTCAGTACTTCGAGATGGAAATCTGGTTATGACAAAAAGCTCAAAAGAGACAAATATGAATGAATTGATTGCCGCAATGGTAGGACGTGTACTGGAAAATCGTTTCCCACCGGTAGACAATGTTCCAAAAGATGTTGTGTTATCCATTCAGCATTTGTCAACGAGGTTTGAGCCACATCTTGATGATATTACATTTGATGTAAGAGAAGGAGAAATCTTTGGGTTGTACGGACTTGTGGGGGCAGGACGTACGGAACTATTAGAGACAATTTTTGGTGTAAGGACAAGAGCAGCGGGGCGTGTCTATTTAAACCACCAGTTGATGAATTTCAATAGTGCAAAAG
>UMFI01024964.1_pt1 | contig 78032 bp, 68 predicted proteins | sample 1964951 | NCBI WGS metagenome assembly UMFI01 (sample SAMEA4836040, study PRJEB28245) | human gut metagenome | biome: gut microbiome; material: fecal sample | place: Denmark | collected 2008 | reverse complement strand
AATGAATGTTAATGTGTCTTTTGACACCCTAATCCTATGACCTAAGAAATCACCAGCTCTACCGGACAGTGATCCGAGCCCAGTATCTCCGTGTGAATTGCCGCACTCTCCAACCGGCTCTTCAATGTCTCTGACACACAGAAATAATCGATTCTCCATCCTGCATTTTTCTCCCGGGCCTTAAACCGATAGGACCACCAGGAATACACCCCTTCCTGCTGCGGATAAAAATATCGGTAGGTATCCACAAATCCTGCCTCCAGAAGCCGGGTAAACTTCTCCCGCTCCTGATCGGTAAAGCCTGCATTCTTTCTGTTTGTCTTTGGATTTTTTAAATCAATCTCCTGATGGGCCACGTTAAGATCTCCGCAGAAAATCACCGGTTTTCTCTCCTCCAGCCCTTTTAAATAGCCAAGCCAGGCGTCCTCCCACTCCATGCGGTAATCCAGACGCGCCAGCTCGTTCTGGGAATTGGGCGTATAGCAGGTTACCACATAATAATCCGGAAACTCTGCTGTAATCACCCGTCCCTCCCTGTCGTGATCTGGAATCCCAATCCCATAAGTCACGGACAAGGGCTCCTGTCTGGTAAAAAGCGCAGTGCCGGAATAGCCCTTTTTCTCTGCATAATTCCAGTACTGATAATATCCAGGCAAATCCAGCTCCAGCTGCCCTGCCTGAAGCTTTGTCTCCTGCAGGCAGAACACATCTGCATCTGCCTGACGGAAAAAGTCCAGAAAGCCCTTGCCTGCGCAGGCACGGATTCCATTCACATTCCAGGAAATCAATTTAGTCATATAATTTCTCCTTATAAACACCTTCCTCAATCAGACGGCGGATAGAATCCACGACAGCAGCCTTATCCTCCTGGTAGGTAACGCCAAACCATTTATCTCTGGTTTCCAGCACCTTTACCTTGCCCTTGCCGCTCTTGATCAGCTTATCAATAATTCTGGGAAGCAGATATTCTGCCTTTAAATTTCCCTCTGGAATATTGTCCAGAAACTCCGGAAAGCCTGTCTCCAGCTCCTCCAGGAAACGGGGCGGAAGTCCCCACATATTCATGGATACATGCTGATCCGGATTTACAGAAACGGGATTTCCCTGCTCATCATTGGCCTTTAAGCTGCCGTCCTTCCACTCAATGTCAAAGGTCTCTGTCACATCCCGAAGAGTACCGTCCTCATTCACCTGGCACACACCGCGGGTCACGGTTCCGTTCTCACTTAAAGTATTTTCCAGAATAAATCCGCCCATACACATATCATAAACGTCAGACTCTGTATCCATCTCATGAACCATATAATCATGAATTTTGGAGAAGCCCTCTTTGCCGTAATAGTCATCTGCATTGATTACCAGGAACGGTTCATGAACCATGCCTTTTACAGCCAGCACAGCCTGTCCGGTACCCCAGGGCTTTGTCCGGCCTGCCGGAACCTGATATCCTGCCGGAAGCTCCTCCAGCTCCTGGAAAGCATATTCTACACGGGCAATCTTTTCAATTCTGTTGCCGATAATCTCCCGAAAATCCTTTTCCAGATCCTTGCGAATAATAAAAATAATCTTATTAAAGCCTGCTTCCAGCGCATCATGAATGGAATAATCCATAATAATCTCGCCATTGGGACCCACCGGAGCCAGCTGCTTGATTCCTCCGCCAAAACGACTGCCAATACCAGCTGCCATAATTACCAACGTCGTATCTTTCATCTTTTCTCTCCCTCAGATTCTTCGGTTTCCACACCGTTTTTTTATAACTAAACTATATCATAGGAACCTCAAAAAGGCAATTCATAGGAAAAGAGAATCCCGGCCTGCAGGATTCTCTTTAACGATTTTTATGAACTTCAACAATTCAGCCAGTCTCGAATCATAGCCTCCAGGATTTCCGCGCTTCCTTTCACCCCGAAGGAACCGCTGTTTAAGGCAACATCCTTATAATCCAGCTCACTGTGATATCCCTTGCTGTATCTCTTGTGATACAGGGTTCTGGAATGATCTGCGTCTACAATCATCTTCTCTGCCGCAGCCTTTTCCATCTCAAAATATTCACAGCAGTTTTTCAGCCTGTTTTCATAAGATGCGTAAATATAAATGCTGAAATGATTCTTTCTCTCTGCCAGAATACTGTCCGCACATCTGCCTACCAGAATACACGGCCCCTTATCCGCCAGATCCATAATAATATTTTTCTCAATCTGAAAAATCTCATCCTGCATACTGGGAACCACCATTCCCAGAGGATACAGATACCGCAGGTAGGGAAAATTGGAAACCTCTTCTTTGTCACTGACAACGGAAATCGGAAGTCCCATGCGCTTTGCCGTTTCCTCTACAATATCCCGGTCATAAAAAGGAATTCCCAGACGCTGCGATAATTCACAGGCAATCGGTCTTCCCATACTTCCAAACTGCCGCGATATGGTAATTACGTATGAATCCTTCATTTCTGCCTTCAGGCCCTCCTTTTGAAATCTTTGTATCCATCAGGCCTCTGATGTGCGAATCGCAGCCTGGGCTGCCCTGCCAGCCGCCGGAGCCGCCTTGATTCTCCTCTGCTGCATGCTTCTTACAATACAGGACAGAGTAAAATTAATAATAAAATAAATCATGGCTGCCAGACCAAACAGAACAAAAACATCAGATACATTGGTCGTTCCCAGCCCATTATACTGATAAGATGCGTTCATAACCTGACGCACTCTGGCCATCAGCTCAATCACTGCCACATTGGCCAGATAAGAAGAGTCCTTAATGGTTGTCACTACCTGGCTTAACAGAGTCGGCACAATATTGCGGTATGCCTGCGGCAGCACAATATAGTACATAACCTGAAATACATGAAAGCCCTGAGAATGGCCTGCTTCAAACTGCCCCAGCGCAACCGAGTTCAGTCCGCCTCTTACAATCTCTGCAATAACAGAAGAAGTAAACAAAACCAGCGCTGCAGCTGCCTTAAACAGAAGCTTTACCTCTACAGAGGTCAGTCCAAACATTTTCCTCTGGAGAAAGGACGGACAGGGACAGAAAATCAGGCAGACAAAAATCCACAAAAGCAAAGGCGTATTTCGGAATATCTCAATATACACAATTGCCATCCATTTCAAAATTCTGGCAACGCCTCTGTTGCAGTAATTGCGTACCAGCGCCAGAATCGATCCCACAAAAATTCCCATAAGCACTGCCACTACAGAAATAATCAGGGTAAATGCCACGCCTTTCATAATAAACTTCAGGACTGCCGGATTGGTAATAATCCGCAGACTTCCTTCTATTGTACTCATAGACTCATTCTCCCCTTTCTTTTATGCTGCAGCTTCTTCTGTCACAGTCACTCTTGCATCCCGCTTCTTTAACGAGTTCTCCCACACGCTTGCCAGTGTGGACAGAGGGAAGCAGATAACAAAGAAAAGCAGGCCGCTGAGCAGATACGCCGGCGCATAAGCGCCGCCGGTACTGGCTCCTGTTACAAAGCTGTAGGTAACAGAAATCAAATCCGTTCCTCCAATAATGTAGAGGCAGGATGTGTTTTTCACCAGATTCACAACCTGATTCACCATGGGAGGCAAAATAATCTTCACGCTCTGAGGCAGAATAATATAATACATTTTCTGAAAATAATCAAAGCCCTGAGACTCTGCTGCCTCAAACTGGCCTTTGGGAATCGCTTCGATTCCCGCCCGGATAACCTCGGCTACATAAGCGCCGTGATACACTCCCAGAGCAATAATTCCCGTTGCAATAATGCCAATACTGTTTCCGGAAAATGCCAGAGCGTAATACAGAAAACAAATCTGCAGAAGCAGCGGCGTGTTCTGTATAAATTCCACGTAAACCCGGGCAATAGCCCTCAGCGCCTTGTTTCTTCCTGTAGACATCAGTCCAAATGCGATTCCCAGAAGCAGAGATATGAAAAGCGCAAACACTGCGGTCATCAGCGTATGCTCCACTCCCAGAAAAAACGTTCCGCGAAAGGTCCACACCTTCTCCCATGCATCAGCTGAAAATAAACCTGCCATTTTTTACCTCCCCTGCCTCACCTGCCGGTATTTTTCATAATCACTGTTTTAGTTGAGTCCGTAATTGTCAATCAGACCCTGGATGGTTCCGTCATCCAGCCATTTGGTTACCAGATCCTCGCAAACCTTGGAGAAGCCGGATCCCTTTTTCGTTACAACACCGTACTCCTGAGGAGCAAATTTGTCTTCAATGTAAGAACGTCCGTCTGTCTTATAGATTGCCAGAATGGACTTATCAACACAGAAGGCATCTATCTCACCTGCGCTGAGAGCGGTGGAGATTGCCGGATAATCCTCATACTGACGATAGCTGATGCCCTTAGTCCAGGTTGCTGCGTCAAAGGTATCACGGTCAAAGCCCTCGCCGTCTAATACTCCAGCCTCAATCATAGCTGCTGTCAGCTCTCTTGCAGAAGTAGAACCGGAGGAAACGCCTACCTTTTTGTCTTTCAGATCTGACAGTGTTTTGATTCCGGAAGCATCCTCAACCAAAACAGTAACCGCATCGGTATAATATGGGGTTGTGAAATCCCAGGTCTGTTTTCTCTCCTCTGTAATCGTAAAGGTAGCCAGAACACAGTCAATATCGCCGGAATCCAGAAGCTCTCCTCTGGTTGCTGCGGTAACGGTTGTATACTCCACGTCCACGCCCAGCTCCTCGGCAATCTTTGCACCCAGATCAATTTCCATTCCTGTATACTCGCCGGTCAGGGCATCCTGAAGACCAAAGCCGGGAACTGCATTTTTAACGCCTACACGGAGAACGCCTCTGTCCTTAATGGCCTGCACATCTGCGGAAGCATCGCCGGAAGCATCTGCCGCTGTGGTATCTGCTGCTTTCGTATCTGCTGCCGTAGTTTCTGCTGCCTTTGTATCTGCCGCTGTAGTTTCTGCGCTTCCTGCTCCTCCACATCCGGTTACCATAGCTGCTGTCATCAGTCCTGCCAGTAATAATGCGATTTTCTTTTTCATAAAGTCTCCTCCTCATTTTCCTTTTTCTTTTCTCTGTCCGGTCCTTCCCTGTTTTCAGATATGCCGTCTGGAGATTATCTAAAGCATAAAAGCTATGCCCTAAATCATATTCCTTTTCTTTCCGGAAATTCTTTATCTTATAATTTTTCCAAGGAACTGCTTCACTCTCTCATGCTGGGGATTGGTGAAGAAATGCTCTGGTGTTCCTTCCTCAATAATCTCCCCGTGATCCATAAATACAACCCGATCTGCCACCTGTCTGGCAAATCCCATTTCGTGAGTAACCACCACCATGGTGATATTTTCATCTGCCAGCTTAATCATTGTATCCAGAACCTCCTGAATCGTTTCCGGATCCAGGGCCGATGTGGGTTCATCAAAAAGAATAATCTTTGACTGCATACAGAGCGCTCTTGCTATTGCAATTCGCTGCTGCTGTCCGCCGGAAAGAGTCGTGGGATACACATGAGCCTTATCTCTCAGTCCAACCACATCCAGATAATGGTAAGCCAGCTCTTCTGCATCTGCCTTGCTCTTGTGGTGCAGCTTCATCGGCGCCAGCGTCAGATTCTTCAAAACTGTCATATGCGGATACAGATTAAACTGCTGAAACACCATAGATGAAGTTTCTCGAATCACATGAACCCTGTTTTTGTGGTTCAGTTCCTTTCCATCCACCCAGACCTTACCGCTGGTAGGCTCCTCCAGAAAATTCATACAGCGAACCGTAGTAGATTTCCCGGAACCTGACGGGCCGATAATAACCAGCTTTTCTCCCTCTTTGACTTCCAGATTCACATCCTTCAGCACATGAAGATCACCGAAATATTTATTCACATGCTCCATTTTGATCATCGCCATGATTTTTCTCCCTCCCGGTTCCCAAACTTTCTATTTCCCTCGTCCGCCTATCTGCAAATCCGGAAAAGCACAAAGGCGCCTTGAAGTTTTACCTTCAAAACGCCTTCGTTTTGTGTAAGTGCCATTTTAAACTAAATTTTATTAAATGTCAATTTATTTTCTTCCGCAAAAACCTGTTTTTCTTCTAAATAAACTTAACAAAATAAGGTTTTGTTCTTTTTTGCAAAAATAGTATGTATTTTCTGATATTTTCGAAATTATTTTAATTGTTTTTACAAAACAAAATATTTATCTTCTTTCACAGGACGTAAGTTCCTATGACACAAGCAAGAAGCTCGCTCGCGAGCTTCTCCGCCTGCGGCGGGTCGCTTCTGCGACAAAATTCTCTGCCGCCGCATGGCGATCCTCGCGGAGCGTTTTTATTTCATAGGATGCAATTTCCTATGAAATAAAAAAAAATGCAGACAACGCCTTCGAAGCCTAACAGCCTCTCTTTGCATCTGTCTGCATTTCTATCATTTTATCGCGAATATGTCTTCCTGCCCTACTTTATTCTGCTGGGCTTGGGGAAGTAGCGGAACAATACCTTTGCTACCAGCTTTTCCCGCTTCACATAGGTATTCTTCCATCTGCGGGCATCTGAGGAATAATTCCTGTTGTCGCCCATCATAAAATAACTGTCCTCCGGAACCTCAAAATGCATAGGCTCCTCCGGAATCATCGGCTCCCTGATATAAGGCTCCTCCAGGGGTGTTTCTGACCCATTTAGATAAACATGGCCGTCTACAATATCAATGGTATCTCCCGGAAGTCCGATAACCCGCTTGACATAATAAATCTCTTCATTGTCCGGGAAACGGAAAATCACAATATCTCCCCGCTCCGGATCTCCGAATTTGTAAGACAGGCGGGAGCCAATTACCCGATCTCCTGTCATAATCGTATTTTCCATGGAACCGCTGGGAACCTCGCTGTTGGCGATGATACAGGTATTCAGGAAAAACGCAATCGCAGCTGCGGAAATGATAATCTTAAACCACTCCCAGACCTCCTGCTTCCAGCCGCCCTGCTTTTCTTCCTTCTCTGGCTGCTGTCTGCCGGCCTTTTTCCCTGCCTCGGTTCCGGGCATATCCTCTTCCCGGACAGTGTCCCTGCCAGAATCCGATATACCGCCAATCTCCCTGGAATTAACCGGCTCTTCCATAGGGATATCTTCCGTAAGCTTCCTCTCCGGTCCTGTCCAGGTTTTATTTTTTTCCATAAATGAATTCGCCTCTGTCCGACTATCTGCTGCGATATTTCTCCAGCAGCTTGTTGATCCGCTTGGTCGGATTCAGCAGCTCGCTGAGAGAATCATCATGATTCAGATTGTCAATAATCAATGCAATATATTTGCTCATGTCTACATTAATGTAGTACGGTCTGGACAGCAGCTCCGGAGTCTGATAAACCAGGTTGGTGGTCAGAATCCGGTCAATAATGCCGTTGTCATAATACTCATCAAATTTGTTCAGTCCATTGGTGAACAGACCAAAGGTTGCACAGATAAATACCTTTCTTGCCTTTCTGCGCTTCAGCTCCTTGGCTACATCCAGCATACTTTCACCGGAAGAAATCATATCGTCAATAATCAGAACGTCCTTGCCCTCTACGCTGGAGCCCAGGAATTCGTGAGCTACAATCGGGTTGCGTCCGTCTACAATGCGGGTATAATCGCGGCGCTTATAGAACATACCCATATCCAGACCCAGAACATTGGCAAAGTATACAGCACGGCCCATACCGCCTTCGTCCGGGCTGATAACCATCATGTGATCGCTGTCAATATCCAGCTCTGTCTCTGTCTTCAGAAGATATTTAATAAACTGGTAAATCGGCTGTACAGTCTCAAAGCCCTTTAAAGGAATCGCATTCTGCACACGGGGATCATGAGCATCAAAGGTAATGATATTCTCCACGCCCATATTGGTCAGCTCCTGCAGAGCCAGAGCGCAGTCCAGAGACTCTCTGTTGGAACGCTTATGCTGACGGCTCTCATACAGGAATGGCATAATGACATTGATACGGCGTGCTTTTCCTGCTGCTGCAGCAATCACTCTTTTCAGATCCTGGAAATGATCATCCGGAGACATATGGTTTGTCATTCCGCACAGGGAATAAGTCAGGCTGTAATTGCAGACATCCACCATAATGTACAGATCATCACCGCGGACGGAAGCGTTGATTGTTCCCTTTCCTTCTCCGGATCCGAATCTTGGTGTGGCAGCCTCGATAATATAGGAATCTCTCTGATATCCTGCAAAAGCGATGGTGGATTTGTGCTCGCTCTCCCGCTCTTTTCTCCACTCTACCAGCCAGTCATTTACCTTTGCGCCCAGCTCAGAGCAGCTCTTTAACGGAATCAGTCCCAACGGCCCTACTGGAATGGTTTCAATGGTTTTTTCTTCGTATATCATGGTGTCCTCCAAATGTGTATGGTAATTTTCTTATTGTTCTGGCGACAATTCAGCCATGCTTTTTCTTCCTGCATTGCTGCATGGCAGAACCGTTACTTTTATTGTTAACGTATTCTTTATAACATCAGGAATCATTTAAGTCAAGTTAATCCCGGTATCTTTGCCGTTTTTTCACCCGAATATCCCCTCCGTACAGGGGAATGGTGGCATAATGGCTCATAAGCCGTGACGCAACCCGATCCGAATAAGTATCTCTCAGCATATCCATAGAAAGATTGGTTGAGATAATAGTTCCCAGTTTTCTGTTGATTCGCTCATTGATGCAGTAAAACAGCTGAGAGGAAACAAAGGAGTTGTTTAATTCTGTCCCCAAATCATCAATAATCAGCATCTGACAGTCCAGAATATGACGGCAGGTCTCCTCCGCCTCGTCCTGACCATCCCGGCCGAATCTGCATTTGGAAAACAGCTCAAACAGATCCTGGGAGGACAGATAAATAACAGAAATCCCCCGGTCAATCAGCGCCTTTGCAATACAGTTGGTCAGAAAGGTCTTTCCTACGCCTGTGCTTCCCGTAAAGAGAAGATTTTCGCCCTTGCCCGGAAACTCCGCCGCAAATTCCCGGCACCGTCTGGCAACCAGCTTCATATAATCCAGTTCCGTCATTCCCAGCTGGGGAACCTTTTCCCGGCTGTCATACCACTCAAAGGAAAATGTGGAAAAATTCTCCCGCTCCAGCGCCTGTTCAATGCCGGACTGGGCGTACAGAATCCTCATTCTGGCCCGTTCAAAGCAATGGCACCGCTTCCCGTCTGCAAAGCCTGTATCTCTGCAGTCCGGACAGGTATAGCGCATCTCCATATAGTCCTCAGGGAAACCGCTGTTTTTCAGCAGCTCCTTTCTTCGGAGCCGCATTTCCTCCAGCTGCGCCTTCATCTCTTTTGTCCTTTCCAGACTTCCGGAAAGGCTCTGCCTTGCGCAGGCCGCCGCCTGAGCGCTGATTTCCTGTTCCAGCTGCTTTAACTGGGGAACCTGCTGATACACACGGGCAATCCGCGCGTCCCTCTCATGCCGGTTCTTCAGCTGGCGCTTCTCATATTCTCTCATTACTGCATTATACTGCGAATTGCTCAGGGCCATCCCTTATGTTTCCCCCTTTCCTCTGTTATGATTCTCCGATCCAGCCGCGGACCTGCTCTAAAACCATAGAATCATAGTCCGTATCTCTCTGTTCAAAATTATGAAACTGGTTGGTCTGAGGCCGGGCAGTCTCGTTTCGTCCCCCGGATCCGCCCTTTCGCTTCTGGCTCCTTCGTTTCTCATCCAGCTCCGATACATCCCGCAGGTTTTTCACTCCGGCCTTCTTCCACTCAGAAAGAATCCGATCTGCATAGCGGAAGCTGGGATTGTGAGTGGCTTCCATCGTCCTGTTGCATGCCTCCAGCACCAGCTCTCTGGTAAATCCGTAGGTTCCAAACCACCGTTCAATCATCTCTTTTTCCGCATCCCCCGGCTTCCGGTCAGTCAGACCAAAGGCCCGCATAACAGAAAAAGAGTCCTTTGTAAATCCGCTGGCATAGGCCTTGGCCTGCTCTACTGTGCGAAGCTCCTTTTCATGCCAGTTCAAAGCCACTGTTTCAATATAGCGGATACTAGTATGCCCGCCCTGAACGCAGTATTCCACCAGATACTCCAGAAGCTCTGCTGACATATGAAGACCGTCATACAGATAGGCAAATACCTCCAGCTCCCTCTGTGTAAATATCTTATTCAGGTACCTCTGGGCAATATACAGAAGCTGAGAAAATTCTCCGTCTCCCTGCAGGCGGTTCACCTGATCCTGACTGTACACCGGACGCCCGGAGGCTGCCGCTGCCTCTGCACCTGCCTGACCGGAGCCCCCGCTTCCGGCTGGCAGAATGCCTCTCGTCTTCTCACTGGCTGCCCCGCTCTGGTCTGACTCTGACCTGCCGCCTGCCTGACCGGAGACTGCGGGCTGTACCGAACTTTTCCGGGAATCGCTGTCTCTCCAGATAGCCCCCTGGTTCTCCATGGCGGAGCGCTCTGGGCTGCTTACAGTCAGCGCCCCCAGCTTCTCCCAGTAAGACAGGGCTCTCCGCACATCTGCCTCTGTATGATTCAGGGCATCGGCAATCTGTCCCACATCCGGCTTCTCCTGATGGTGCCTCAGCAGGTACAGATACACCTTCACATATTCTCCATTAGCATCTGCCATATAACAGTCAATAAACTCATTTGCCACCAGGGTGGCCTCCACTCCAAATCTGCAAATCGCGTCCATAACTCCTCATCCTCTCCTGTCTGTATCTTAACACATCCGGCTCTAAAAAGAAATAGGCGGGATTATCCACAGAATTCTTTGTGGATAATGTGGATAATGTGGATATCTAGTCAACATAATTCGAACTGCATCTGTCGAATCTGGTCGAAAACCACGAAAATACTAGGTTTTTTAAATTTTTTGACATTTTCTTATGTAAATCAAAAAATCCACATAGTCCCTTTACATAAAAAGTGGAAAACTATGTGGATAATGTGGATAACTTATAATCCCAACAGTCTTTCCCCAACTTTTACAATGTCTCCGGCCCCCATAGTTATCAACAAATCGCCTGTTGAACAATTTTCTAAAAGAAATGTCTCTATTTCATCAAAAGTAGGGAAATAATGGACATTTCCGCCTGCAGCCTGGATTCTTGAGGCAATATCTCTGGAGCTGACGCCCAGAGTATCTGTCTCACGGGCTGCAAAAATATCAGCCAGCACAACCTCATCTGCTGCAGAAAGAGCCTGGGCAAACTCATCCAGAAAGGCCTTTGTCCGGCTGTAGGTATGGGGCTGGAATACGCACCACAGCTTCTTATGGGGATAATTGGCTGCAGCCGCCAGAGTTGCCGCTATTTCCTGGGGATGATGAGCATAATCATCAATAATAGTAACTCCGTGCATCACACCCTTTTTCTCAAATCTCCGCTCTGTTCCCGTAAAATTTCGAAGTCCCTGTGCTATTCCGTGGACAGAAATCCCAAGAGCTCTGGCCGCAGCAATCGCCCCCAGAGCATTGTATACATTATGCTCTCCAGGAACGCTTAACTCAATCCGCTCTCCCGGCTGTCCATTCTCCACCAATGTAAAGGAAGGTCTTCCAAAGCTGTCATAAGAAAGATCTGCTGCGCAAAAATCACTGTCCGCTCCATGTCCAAAGGTCACTGTCCGACAGGGAAGTTCTCCACAAATCTCCTGGTAATTTTCAATATCACTGTTTATAATCAAAAAACCTTCTGCCGGAAGCTTCTCAGCAAACAGCCGGAAGGAATGGCGAATATCTGCAAGATCCTTGAAAAAATCCAGGTGATCTGCCTCAATATTCAGAATTACTTCTATAGTAGGATAAAATGACAGAAAACTATTCGTATACTCACAGGCCTCTGTCACAAACAGCTCTGAGCCCCCCACCCGGATATTTCCTCCGATAGAATGAAGAATTCCGCCTACGGAAATCGTTGGATCTGTCTCTGCTGCCAGAAGAATCTCTGTCAGCATCGAGGTAGTTGTTGTCTTTCCATGAGTTCCTGCCACAGCCACAGCCTGTCTGTAATTTTTCATCATCTGGCCCAGAAGCTCTGCGCGGCTCAGCATGGGAAGTCCTCTCTGCACAGCTGCCGCATACTCCGGATTGTCCGAATGAACTGCTGCCGTATAAACCACCAGCCTTACACTGTCTGAAATATTTTCCGCTCTCTGTCCGTAGAAAATCTGCGCTCCTGCAGCTTCCAGATGATTCGTCAGTTCTGTTTCATGGGCATCTGATCCAGTAACCGTAAAGCCCTCCCGCAGAAGAATCTCCGCCAGACCGCTCATGCTGATTCCTCCGATTCCAATAAAATGAACCACCAGTGGCTGATTAAAATCTATCTGATACATATAAATTCCTTCCTTTATCGATTTTATAATAGCTCTTTCTTTTCTTATGTTTTCTCTACCTTTTTACTTCTTTTTAACGGGAAAGTCAATGTTTTCCGCTTATTTTTGTTGTTTTCCGCCGGATTTGTATTATAATCAATGGTAACCCAATACAACCAGACAACGAGGTGCAACATGAAACGAAATCAACTGCTCCGTTCCCTGCCAAGAGGATTGGCAGGCTTTTTTATCAGCCTGTTCGGAATCATCGGCTGGCTGCTTCAGAGCTTTCTCCATCTTCTGACCGGCTGCCTGATTCTCGGCGCGCTGATTGCTCTGTTAATCTATGCAAAGGTAAAGCCGGATCTGGATTACTGCCGGGAGGTCGCCTACGACAAGCTGGCTCAAATGCAAAGGCAGGACTTTCAGCTGCTTTCCGACACAGAGGTCTATGACAAAAACAATCAGCTCATTGGCCTGATCAATGCCGGTCACTATGAATATGTCCCCATTAAGGATATCAGCATGAACCTGCAGAACGCCTACATTGCCCAGGAGGATCGGCGTTTTAAAAGCCACACAGGAGTAGACTGGATCGCTACCTTCCGTGCGGGACTGGCTCTGGTAAAAAACCGTGGGGAGATCACCCAGGGCGGCTCCACCATTACCCAGCAGGTCATTAAAAATACATACCTGACTCAGGAACGGAGCTTTACCAGAAAAATCGTAGAAATTCTTCTTGCCCCGGAGGTAGAAAAAAAATATTCCAAGGCAGACATTATGGAATTCTACTGCAACACCAACTTTTACGGCAACCACTGCTATGGAGTCCAGGCTGCCAGCCGCTACTATTTTGGAAAGGACGCCGCGGATCTGGAAACCTGGGAAGCCGCTGTGCTGGTTGGTCTGAGCAACAGCCCTTCTGCCTATGATCCCATCCGCAATCCCGATGATTCTCTGGAAAAACGAAACGACGTACTCCAGAGTATGCATGAAATCCAGTACCTGACGGATGAAGAATACCAGAACGCCATTTCCCAGCCTCTGAGTATTGTTCAGGAGGAAGCTGAGGGCACAGATGAGAACTACCAGAGCAGCTACGCCATCCACTGTGCCGCTCTGGCTCTTATGAAAATGGAAGACTTCCCCTTCCAGTACACCTTCCAGGACAAAGAGGATTATGACTCTTATATGGAAAATTACCAGACCGTCTACAAGGCAAAAAATGAGGAAATCCGCGCAGGCGGCTATCGTATTTATACGTCTCTGGACAGTCAGCTTCAGGAAGTTCTCCAGACTCAGGTAGATACTGTTCTCGAATCCTATACAGAACTTCAGGAAAATGGAAAATATGCCCTTCAGGGCGCTGCAGTAATTGTAGACAACAAGACCAATTATGTCGCTGCCATTGTGGGCGGAAGGGGAACTGACGATCCCTTTAACCGGGCCTATTTAAGCGCCAGACAGCCCGGCAGCACCATTAAGCCTCTGATCAGCTATGGTCCCGCCTTTGACACCGGAGAATATTATCCGGCTCGCATGGTAGACGATCACAAATGGGAGGGCGGCCCTTCCAACAGCGGCGGCCATTACTACGGAAACGTTACTGTCCGGGAAGCCTTAAACCGCAGCTTAAATACAGTTGCATGGCAGATTCTTACCGATATCGGCGTCAACTTCGGCCTGGATTATCTGGGACAGATGGAATTCCAGAAACTGACCTGGGTAGATAATAATGTTCCTTCTCTGAGCATCGGCGGTTTTACCAACGGCGTTCGTGTTGTTGATATGGCAAAGGGTTACAGCACTCTGGCCAACCGGGGCGTATACGATGAACGGACCTGCATTGTTCGAATTGAGCATCAGCAGCAGGGAGAAGTGACGAAGCATTACAAGCCCTTTGCAAAACAGGTCTATCAGGAAGATTCTGCATTTATGCTTACAGATATTTTAAAGGGAACACTTACTGAAAGCTATGGCACCGGACGAGGACTGGCTCTGGAAAACGGAATACCTGCCGCCGGAAAAACAGGAACCACCAACAGCAGCAAGGATACCTGGTTCTGCGGCTATACCCGTTACTACACCACTGCAGTCTGGGTTGGCTATGATATTCCCCGGGCCATGCCCGGAATCTACGGCAGCACCTACGCCGGAAAGATCTGGAAGCAGGTTATGGATAAAATCCATGCAGGACTGGAGCCTCTCGACTGGGAACAGCCCGCCTCCGTAGAAATGCAGGCAGATTCCCGCAGCGGCATTACTGATTATGTCAGCACAACTGCCCAGCTCCGGGCTCAGCAGAGCATCCACGACAAGGAGCAGCGCAAGCTGGCCGAACAGCTGGAAACCGCTGTCTCCCTGTTCGAAAATAAAATCATCGAAACTGTGGAGGATACCTACTGGGTAAAAGAACAGTATCAGACTATTATTACTCAGCTGAACCAGATGGATGAGGGAGACATCCGGGGAACCCTTCTGGAGCGAACAACCTCTAAATACGAGGAATTTGCCCCCATCATGGATCAGATGCAGGAGACCATCACCCTCTATGAACAGCAAAAGGCAAGAGAGGCAGCCGAAGCCCAGAAAAAGGCTGAAGAGGATGCGATAAAGGCAAGAGAGGATCTGGAAGCCCAGACCCGCAAAAATACATTCCTGACTGCCCTTATGGATGTGGAAAATCTGGAATATCAGGCCCCCAACTCCCAGCAGCTGGTTCAGACAGCGATTGACCGGCTGCCTCTGGTTGCAGATTATCAGGAAGCTGTCTCCTACAGCCAGCGTCTGGAAGCCGCTATTGCCCGCATTTCCACGCTTCCTACTGCTGCCGAATGGAAAATGATGGAAGACAAAAAAGCCGAGGAGGAAGCCAAAAAACAGGCGCAGGAGCAGCAGCAGCTTCAGAGCAGACAGGCGCAGCTTCAAAGCTTTCTTACTCAGGAGCGAATGAAATGGAGTATTTCTTCTCCTGTTATTGCAGGGCCGGGAGTTCCTTCCGGAGAGACCGGGACTCCGTCCGGCCCATTACCGGCAGGTCCCGGCAATGAAAAACAAAATCCCGCCGCTCAGGCAGAAGGAGGAACCGCAGAATGAGCGATCACACAGATGATACCAAAACAAACCTCCGGCTTCCGGAGGAAGCACAGACCTGTGAAGCCTCCCCTGCCGATGATACCTCCGCAATTCAGGAGGCGCTGGCTCAGGAAATTCAGAATGTAACAGCCGATATTCCAAAGCTGGATTTGACCGGAATATCCGAAGAAGAACCGGAGCCATCCCTTCCAGAGGAGACCTCCAGTACCGGTTCTGTTTCAGAGCAGGAATCTGTAAGCTCCTGGTTTCTTACCTTTATGTGCATGAACATTCCCATTGCAGGCTGGTTCTATCTGTTCCGCCTTGCATTTAATAAAAAAAATACCCAGAGGCAGAATTTTGCCCGGGCTTATCTGTTTTACAAACTGATTTTCCTGGCCATATCCGCCGTTATTCTGGGCATACTCATTTATGTTGGGCTGGATCTGCTGGATCAGGTTCTGGCATATATGGAGATGCTTTAAAATATGCAAAAACCCCTTTCTGCAGAAACGTCAGAATCCTGGATTTCCGGCTCCCTGCTGAAAGGGGTTTTCTTATCATCAAATATCGTCTAAATCATTATTTATTTTTCAAAAGCTGCTGCATGAGCAAATATCCCGGCTCTACATAAACTCCGGTGTTCTTTCCTGTTTTCTCTGTGTAGGTATCAATTCCCGAATCTGTCACATCTGTGCTGCAGTACAGCAGGTAAGGAATCGGATCAGAGATATGGGTCTTAATGGAAATTGGAGTAGGGTGATCTGGCATCACCAGAATGGAATAATCCTCTCCCGCCTCTTCTAAACCCTTTAACAGCGGCCCTACAATATCCTGATCAATCCGCTCAATGGCCTGAATCTTTCCTTCCAAATCTCCATGATGGCCGCACTCATCCGGCGCCTCCACATGGATATAAACCAAATCCTGACCCTCCAGAAGTGTCTTTAAGGCTGCCTCTCCTTTTCCCTTAAAATTCGTATCAATATTTCCGGTTGCGCCCTCTACCTCGATTACCTTCATTCCTGCACACAGGCCGATTCCCTTAATCAGATCCACGGCAGAAATAACCGACGCCTTCACGCCATAGGCTGCCTCAAAACCGGTAACTCCTGGTCTGGTCCCCTCGCCCCACAGCCAGATGGAATTGGCCGGATTCAGCCCTCTGGCAATTCTGTCCTGGTTGATCGGGTGATCCTTCAGAATCTCATAGCTGCGCTTCATCAGATCCAAAATAACCGGATTCTGAGGAAGATATTCTGTTATCTTACGATCCGAAATATCGTGAGGAGGAGTCAGATTCAGCCCAACCGGCCCCTGATGCCAGATCATACAGTGCCGGTAGCTGATACCTGGATAAAACAGGATTTCGTCTGTCCGGAAAGCTTCGTCTACTGCACGGATCAGCTCTGCTGCTTCTGCTGTGGTAATCTCGCCGGAGCTGTAATCCACCATAGTTTTTTCTGCATACTCTGCATCATCGGACAAAGTAACCAGATTGCACCGGAAAGCCACATCGGTATCGTCCATCTGAATGCCAATGCTTACGGCCTCCAAAGGGGAACGTCCTGTGTAGCATTTCAGCGGATCATAGCCCATTGCAGACAGATTTGCCACATCGCTTCCAGGCTTCAATCCATCTGGCACAGTCTTTACCATGCCCAGACGCCCTCCCCTGGCCAGACGGTCTATGTTCGGTTTCTTTGCCACCTCCAATGGAGTCTTTCCTCCTAAAGCCTCCACCGGATAATCTGCCATTCCATCTCCAAGCATTACAATATACTTCATATCCTTGTCCTCTCTCCCCGTTATTATTTTCAGTCAGAATTTCTTCCAGCTGTATCCCAGGCTCAAAGCCTGTTTGTTCCACTCAGCCATTTATGACCGTTTCCCTTATCGGGCCTGCAGACCTTCCGCAATCCTCTGTTCCATCAAAGCCCTCAGCTCGTCCACCACAGGCCCCGGTCCTCTGTGTCCCTCGTCCACCGTAATATCAGCATATTTTTCATACAGTGGAACCCTTTCCTGGTATAGATCCATCAGGGTCATTCCATTTTTTAAGGCAACACCTCTGTCCTTTAAATCACCCAGCCGCTGTTCCAGTTCTGAATAATCCAGTTTTAAATAAACCACTGTACTGATTTTCTTTAAATGCTCCATCGCAGCCGGACCGTAAATTACGCTTCCTCCCGGCGCAATCACAGACCGGGCCACATCCAGCTGACTGTTAATCTCCTCTTCTACCTTCAGAAAGCCTTCCGTTCCCTGCTCTTCAATAATTTCCTTCAGCAGCTTTCCCGTTTCTTCCTGAATTACAATATCCACATCTACAAAAGAATAACCCAGCCGCTTTGCCAGCAGTACGCCGATGGTGCTCTTGCCCGATGCAGGCATTCCTATCAGTGTTATATTTGATTTCATCCTGTCGCTTCTCCCGTGTCTGTTTTGATTTTTTTAGTCTCGCCTGGTTCTTTTTCCCGAACCCTTCTGTCTTCCCGGTTATTTTCTGGCTCTTTTCTCCGGCTTTCCCTTGGGCTGCTTTTCCAGATTCTTTCCGGCTCTTTTCTCCGGCTTTCCCTTAGGCTGCTTTTCCAGATTCTTTCCGGCTCTTTTCTCCGGCTTTCCCTTGGGCTGCTTTTCCGGCTTCTTTCCGGCTCGTTTCTCCGGCCTTTCCTTGGACTGCTTTCCCGGTTTCTTTCTTACTGAGTATCCAAAAGTGCCAATTTTTTCTCCCAGTTCAAAATACGTTCCATGGGAGTAGGCCACCAGCCCCGCATCATTTAAATGAAACCTTCCCTTTTCATCCATATACTGTCTGTCAACAGAAACTCCCACAACCTCTGCCAGAAACATATCGTGAGTTCCCAGAGGAATCACCTGGCTTACCCGGCACTCCAGATTCACCGGACACTCTGCAATTCCCGGCGCCTCCACATGCTGGGACTGCTGAGGCGTCAAATGCAGCTCCTGGAATTTATCCATATCCCGTCCGGAACGGACACCGCAGGTATCCATTGCCGCCGTCAGTTCACGGCTCACAAGATTAATCACAAAGGAACCTGTCTCCTTAATGATATCATAAGAATACCGTTCTTTTCGAATCGATATGGAAACCATAGCCGGATCCGAACAAACCGTTCCTGCCCAGGCCACGGTAATAATATTGGGACGCTCTCCCGGTTTCTGGCAGCTTACCATAACTGCCGGAACCGGATACAGCATATTGCCCCCTCTCCAATGCTCTTTTTCCAACAAAAACGCTCCTTTCCTGCTGCCTTAATTATCTATTCCTCACATGCAATCATAATAGCCGGAATCAGCTGCTTCTTTCTGGAGACAACTCCCGGCAGCTCTACCGTGCCGCTGGCCGAATCCCTGGCCTCCTCTGTATTTTCCTCCAGATGGAAAGCATTGGTCAGCATAGGCAGGGCCCCTGTCCCTTCATAAAGCAGAATCGTAGACTCATTCAGAATATTGGTCAGCATAAAGAACATCATATCTACGCCGTGCTCCTTATGAGCCTTTTTCAGATACGGCAGCAGACGTTCCTTCAAGCTGTCCAGTTCGTCTGCATTCAGAGAACTGATCTGACCAACTCCAAAGGACACTTTTCCAGAATTAAAGCGCTTGAAATCCTGATAGAAAATCTCATCATCTGTTTTGGACTTTAAATTACTGCCTGCAGAGAACATTTCTCTGGCATACTGATTGATATCAATTCCCGCTTCTCCAGCCAAAGCCAGAGCTGCCATTTTATCAATTTCCGTACAGGTAGGAGAACGGAACAACAGGGTATCAGAAATGATCGCGCTGCACAGAAGTCCCGCAATTTTTTTATCCATGGGAACACTGTTTTCATTATACATCTGGTACACAATGGTTGCCGTACATCCCAGAGGCTGATTCCGGAAAAATACCGGCGCAATGGTTTCCACGGTTCCCAGCTTATGATGATCAATGATCTCCAGAATCTCTGCATTTTCAATTCCGTCAACAGCCTGATTTTTCTCATTGTGATCTACCAGAACAATCTGCTTGCCTCTTGCTCCCAGCAGATTCCGTCGGGAAATCATGCCTCTGTACTTTCCATCCTTATCAAGAATCGGAAAATCACGATGACGTTTGCTTGCCATAACATCCTTAATATCATCGATAAAATCCCCGTCTTCAAAGGTAATCAGATTTTCTGTTTTCATAAAATAGCTGATAGGCATACTCTGGTTAATCAGACGGGCTGCTGTATAGGTGTCATAGGGTGTGGTAATCACCGTACAGCCCCGCTCCTGAGCCAGCTTACGAATTGTCATAGATACCGCTGCGCCTTCGCAGACGATAATGCAGTCTGCCTCCATCTCAATGGCGCACAGCTGGGATTCATATCGATTGCCCAGAATCACCAGATCATGAGGAGCAATATAATATTCCATCAAATCAGGATTAGCCGCTGCAATCAGAACCTTTCCCTGATCAAAATAGGCGCTTTCTTCTCCAATAACCAGCTGGCCCTCCAGCGTCTCAATAATATTGCTGTACTGGGTCCTTGCCTTGGACAGAATGCTGCTGTCCAGCACATTCATGTAAGATTTTGTAATATCCCCGACAGTAATCAGGCCTTCCAGAACATTATTGGCGTTTACTGCTGGAAGAGTTACTACATTGGCATCCTGCATCAGATTCCATGCCTTTTTCAGAGAAATATTCCGATCCACGCCTGCCGTTTCCCGAATTTCAATATCTCTCACCTGAGTTTTGACATTGCTGACCAGTTCCGGAGCCTCCACCCCAAAATAATTCAGGACAAACTGCGTCTCTTCATTGATATGTCCTGCCCTGCATGGCACATACTCCTTTCCAGTGATAGAAGTCTTCAGGTTTGCATAGCAGATAGCAGAACAGATGGAATCTGTATCCGGATTTTTGTGTCCGATTACAATCGTTTTCCTTTTTTCTACCGGCATTTTTTCACCTCCGCATTTAAAATGGGAACACGGTATTTCATAATCTGTTTACAATGTGTTCATAATTTATTCATATAGTTTTTTTATACTAAATTCATAGAAAATCAAGGTTGTAACTTGATTTCATAGTCAAATTGCACATAGATTTTTCATAATTGCCCCGGCGGGACGAAAGTCCACCGGGGTCTCCTCATTTTATTCTTCCGTTCGTTTTTTATCCCAGAACCAGTCTCGCTGCTCCATAAATACCTGCGTCATTACCAAGCTTTGCAAGGCCAATCACCGCCTTATTTTCGGAAATCGGAGTGTAATAATTATAATACTTTGTGATTACATCAATCAGGAACTGTCCTGCCTTGGAAACGCCTCCGCCGATTACAAACATCTGCGGATCCACCGTCATTGCCAGCTGAGCCAGGGCCATTCCCAGATAACGTCCCACGGTTTCCACAACCTCCAACGCCATCTTATCCCCCTTCTTTGCCTCGTCCAGAACATCCTTTGCTGTAATTCCATCTCCAAAAACTCTCATAGAAGAAGGCTCATCGCTGGCTGCCATCTTTCTTCTTGCCTCTCTGGCAATGCCTGTAGCACTTCCGATCTGCTCCACACAGCCAATTCCGCCGCAGTTGCATTTCTCCGTTTCTTCATCCCGGATATGGATATGTCCAATCTCTCCGCCCAGACCATGCTTGCCTGTCACGATCTTTTCATCGATAATGACGCCGCCGCCGACACCTGTTCCCAGAGTAACCATAATAATATCTGTAAAGCCCATGCCGCCGCCCTGCCACATTTCGCCCAGAGCTGCTACATTGGCATCGTTTCCGCTTTTAACCAGAATATTGTCTAACAAACCGCTCAGCTGGCTCTGAGGATTCACATTATGCCACCCCAGATTCACGCAGCGTTCAACCCGTCCGTCAGGCAGTACTGGCCCAGGTACTCCAAGACCTACACCAACTACCTGTTCCAGGTGGATCTGGCGCTCTCTCAGTACCTCTCGGACAGCAACGGAAACATCTTCCAGTATGTATTTTCCACTGTCTTCCTTTCTTGTAGGGATCTCCCACTTAAATATCAGCCTTCCGTTTGTCTGGAACAGGCCCAGCTTTACAGTCGTTCCGCCTACATCTACACCAACGCAATATTTGTCCATACAATATCTCCTTTTTGGAACTGCCAGTTTTATAGTAACAGTTTACATGTAGTATAAAAGAAAGCACTGTTGATTGCAAGTAAAAAGAAACCCGGCCCTCTACAGGGCCGGACTCTCATTCACGTTCTATTTAAAATAAACCTCTTGCAGCCTCAGCTACACGCTCTGCTGTAAATCCAAAATGGCGGAACAGCTCTCCTGCCGGTGCGCTTGCACCAAAGCTTCCCATGGTCACAGTCACTCCGTCCAGACCGATGTACCGATCCCAGCCAAAACCGCCCAGAGCCTCCACTGCCACACGACGGCGTACTGCCTTCGGCAGAACAGATTCGCGGTACTCTGCGCTCTGCTCCTCAAAAATATCCATAGACGGCATGGAAACCACACGTACCTTCCGTCCCTCTGCAGCCAGCATCTCCTTGGCCTTCACTGCCAGATCTACCTCTGAACCAGAAGCAATCAGAATCACCTCTGGAGTTCCCTCACAGTCGTCAATGACATAACCGCCCTTTAACGCTTCTCTGCTGGTTCCTCCTACCGGATTCAAATTCTGTCTGGACAGAACCAGAGCCGTCGGGGTCTCCTTAGATGCTAAAGCGCTGTACCAGGCTGCAGCCGTCTCCACTGCGTCACAGGGACGAATCACATGGAAATTGGGCATGGAGCGGAACATAGCCAGCTGTTCAATCGGCTCATGGGTAGGACCATCCTCACCTACACCAATGCTGTCATGGGTAAACACAAAGGTCAGCGGCAGCTTCATCAGTGCAGAAAGACGCGCCATGGGCTTTACATAGTCACTGAATACAAAGAAGGTAGCTACATAGCTGCGCAGACCGCCGTGAAGCATCATACCATTTCCAATAGCCGTCATAGCCAGCTCACGGACACCGAAATGCAGGTTGCGTCCAGCTCTGTCTTCTTTGGAGAAATCTCCGGCTCCCGTCATAGTTGTCTTATTGGATGGACCCAGATCCGCAGAACCGCCCATCAAATTGGGCATCATATCCTTCAGTCTGTTAATAATCTTTCCAGACAGACTTCTGGTAGCCTCTGCCTTTTCGCCTGCTGCCCAGAAGCTCTCATCCTCCCACAGCTGCTTCAGCACATCATCTGTACCGCCGAAATACTGGTTCCACAGAGCCTCCATCTCCGGATACTCCTCACAGTAAGCAGCAAACATTACCTTCCATGCTGCTTCATTCTCTGCCAGCCGCTCTGCAGCCTGGCTGAAATGCTCATATACCTCCTGAGGTACAAAGAACGGCTCCTGGGACGGCCACTGAAGATTTTCTCTTAAAGCAGCCACATTGTCCACACCCAAAGGCTCTCCATGAGCGCTGGCCTTACCCTGCTTTGCCGGACAGCCATATCCAATCTCGGTACGAATGGTAATAAAGGACGGACGCTCTGTATCTGCCTTTGCCTCTTCAATTGCACGGCCAATGGCCTCCAGATCATTGCCGTCTTCTACCAGAAGCGTCTGGAATCCAAATGCCTCCATACGCTTTGTCACATCTTCACGGAAAGCCAGATCCGTATCTCCCTCAATAGAAATCCGGTTGGAATCGTATAAAATAATCAGCTTATCCAGGCCCAGGGTTCCTGCCAGAGAAAATGCCTCAGAGGAAATGCCTTCCATCATACATCCGTCACCGCCCAGGGCATAGATGTAGTGATCTACAACCGGATAGTTCTCCTTATTAAATACAGAGGCCAGGTGTGCCTGAGCAATCGCCATACCTACGGCCATACCCATACCTGCACCTAAAGGCCCGGTTGTCGCTTCAACCCCTACTGTATGGCCATACTCCGGATGTCCCGGGGTCAAAGAATCCAGCTGACGGAAACGGGTCAGCTCCTCCTTCGACAGGTTGCCATAACCAAACAGATGAAGCAGAGAGTATAAAAGCATGGAACCATGGCCGCCGGACAGCACAAAACGGTCACGGTTTTCCCATTTGGGATCTGCCGGATTGTGGCTCATATGATTCATCCAAAGCTCATAAGCCATCGGCGCACAGCCGAGCGGCAGCCCCGGATGTCCGGAATTTGCTTTCTGAATTGCATCCGCTGAAAGAATACGGATGGCATTAACGGACAGATTGTCAATCGTAGTCATTGGTAGAACCTCCTGTAATATGGTTAGTCATGTAATTTATATGTTGTCATTTTTTGTTCTGTTGCCTGCTGTTATCTCAGCTTGATTTCCCGCATCTGCTGAGGACCTGTCACAATCAGCGTATCCGGCATACGCCCCTTTCGGATTTTGGAAACTGCAAAATCAAAGGTAGCATACAGCTTCTCTACGCCTGCGGTATTAAAGATCCTGCACGAATCCTCATTATACAAAATAATCAGATCTCCGTCAATATCCGCATGGGTATATTCATAGTTAAATTCCCGTGTAAATACTGGTGTTCCGTCTTTTTCATATACCATAAGACGCCGCGAATACTCTCCTGTTGTATTCTGCGCAATAACGGCTGCATACTCATCAGAGGAGAACACACTCTGGATTTCTTCCTCTACAGTTACCTGTGTTATCAGCTCCGGCGACGCCAGGTTTCTGGAAGTAAAAAAGCTCAGTCCATTTCCGGAAAATGCACAGGAATACGGCGCTTCCATATACGTTACCTCAGGAACCATAGTTCCTGCAAAAATATCATCAAAGCCGCCTACCAGACGGTTCGGAACACTTTTTCCCACTTCGGAGAAATCATAAAATACCACTCTGGAACGCAGCTCTCCGCTTTCAATATAGGCGTAGGAACACATCAGCTGAGTTCCGTCCTGAGAAAGGGAAATATCCATAGGATACCCATCTCCTCCCATAACAGTTTTCACTGTTACCTCCAGCTGAGTTCCGTCTCTTCGGAAAAATACAATATAGCTGGATGTACTGTCCTCCAGTACTGCCGCAGTGATTCCAGTGGCAGAAATGGCTACTCTGGTAATCGGAAGAACGGTAGAAGCCTGTCCTACCCGCCCGTTCTCTCCGCAGATATAAATGCTGTTTCCCTGCCTGTCTGCAATAGCCGCATAGGCGCCATTGACTGCTGCTATGGGGTTTTTCATCTCAAAGCTTTCTGTCCAGACACTTTTTCCTTTGGCATCTATATAGGAAGCCCCGTCCTTGGTGTACTTCAGGACATTGGAACCAAAGCTTTCATATCCAACCAGGCTTCCCTGGTTTAAATCTGCCTGCCATACGGTCTCATAGCTGGTATAGCTGTAATTTCTCTGATAATAAAACCAGCCGCCGGCCGCACCTCCTAAAAGCAGCACAACTGCTGCCGCTGTCAGCAGCCTTCGGCCTCTGGCCTTCTTCAGCGCTCTGCGGGCCGCTTCTTCCCCATCCTCTTCATAAGGCATCGGACGGTTCTGCTGCCGCTGGCGTCCCTGCGGCTCCGAATAGCTGCCCTGTCCGCCGGAGCTGCTTTTCTCTTCTGACCAGGCGGGATTAGTCACTACCCTCTGGCGCAGCCGCTGCTTTTTATTTTCCCGGCTCATAGAGTTAAAATCACTCATTATTTTTTTCTCCTGAAAAATGAACATACTTAATTTAAGTATACCTCATTTTAAAGTGTGGGTAAAGAAGTTTTGCTGTCTGCACACAAGATACCAAAAAAATAACAAAGCAGCCCTTTAATTCCCGACTGCCGGAAGATAAAGCTCCTGCCCTGCAGACAGTCTGTTTTCATCAGCCAGCCCGTTCCACTGGCAGATCTGTCCTATTGGTTCCATGCTGCGATAACGTTCCATACAGATTCCGTAGAGCGTTTCCCCCTTTTTTACCGTATACTGCACTGCATCCGCCGGAATTTGAACCGGAGCTGCCTCCTGTAAAGCTGATGTCCCGGTTCCAGCATTTGCTCCCTGTGCATCCGATGCTCCTGTTCCTGCATTTGCTCCCTGTGCATCCGATGCTCCCGTTCCTGCACCTCTATCCTGCGTATCCGATGTTCCCGTTCCTGCACCTCTATCCGGTGCATCCAAGGCTGCCGCTCCTGCCCCGGTTCCAGTTCCCTGCGCCGTCGCTGCTCCCGTCTCTGTTCCGGCTCCCTGCATGCTTGCTGCTCCCGTTTCTGCAGCTGCTCCGGCATTTTCCGGAAACGACTCCCCACTTCCTGTACCAGCTGCAGTGGCATTTCCTCCCATTCCATTTGTCAAAACAGAATTCTGACCAGAAGCCTCTGCACTGCCCTCTGTCTCAATTACAATTCCTGCCTGCGTGGGATATACCTGTCCCGGCACCTCCTCTACCTCAACCTCCCCTCCATTTTCTCCTGTAGTCAGAGCGTTCGACCATTTCTGCCAGGTTCCCTCCGGAACCGCAGATGCAATTACCGTCTCCATTGCCTTCATTTTCTGATAATTATTAAAGCTGACCACACCACCAGCCAGCGCCAGTACCGCCAAGACACCACAGGCTGTTCCCAGCGCTCCCACCGCTGAACGCGTCCGAACCGCTTCTGTCTTTTTATCTTCCATTTTCTGCCGAAAATCACGGATTACCGTATCCCGGTTTCCTGTCTCTACCCGTCTGGCATCCTTGCGGGAAACCATATAATCCTGCATCATCTGATTTCGTTCATAATAAATGCAGTACCCCTGAAGACGATAAAAACCGTCCTCTGATGCCATATAGACAGCCTCCTCTCCCTCCAGTCCACTGTTTAAATACATCAGCTGATGCTTTCCTGCAAAATACTGACCATGCTGTTTCCAATAATTCAGAGGACTCAGAGTGCTCCCCTGTGCTCCGCATAAAAACCATCCCAGAATGCTCCGTTTGGGAAACATCTGCTCCATCACCTCATAAGCCTTTTTCCAGGCCTCCTCTGTAAATTCTGCCTTTTGGCCTTCCCGGGCTACATTCTCCATTTCCAGCGCCCCGTCTGCAAACAGAAAAGGAATGCCGTCCTGAATCCGGCATTCTCCCACCAAAAGCCCCACCCGCAGATCCTGTCCGCCGGTGGGATACAGCCTTTTCAAATAAGTATTGACATAATCCTCTACATAAAGCTTCACCGCCTGATCCCGTTCCCCTATCTGCCGGATATTTTTCGGCAAACTGGGATAAGGGTTGTACAATTCTCCCATAATCTCACCCCACTGCTTATTTTTCTTCTATCTGAAAAATCATAACACAGTCCCGGTGTAGATTTTGTCAAATCGCGGCAGGAATTTCTAAAAACTGTTCGACAAAAAATATGCTGTTGCTGATATAATCAGCCATTCGCATAACCACAGAAAGACGCACGCTCTGCAGCATCAGAGGGTCTGCATTTTTACACCCGCCTACAATGCCGGTAATAAAAATATCGCCTACCTCCTGTAAATCCTTGCATACTCCAAGTCCCGGACGCAGAGCGCCTCTGCCCAGAGTCACGCAGCCCACATGCTCTGCACTTCCCACAGAAGCATCTACAGCTACAATTACATGATTAGGGTAGCACCGCTCAATCATGGCAACTGACTGTTCCAGATTCATGGCATGGACAGGACGTTCCAGAGTTCCCACAATCTCCACTCTTCTGACCTTCTGTTCCTTTAGTTTATATCCAATCAGAGGACCCAGACTGTCTCCTGTGGATCGGTCTGTCCCGATGCATAAAAACACAACCCCATCCCGGCATTCTTCTGCCCGCACTTCTTCAATCATCCTGTGAAGCAGTCTTCCGCAAAGCTCTGTATCCTCTGCCTGCCGGGAATCAAAATAATAGATCTCTCTGTCCGTTTTCCGGATTCTCTTCCATCTCACCTTCATGCCATTCCGCCTGTACTGTTTTTGTTATTCCTATTATAAGCAGAAAGCAGAGAAATTATACTTTGGGAAAAAAAGATACAAAAAGCAGGAGAAAACTCCGCTGCTCTTTCAGCTGAAAATTTTCTCCTGCTTCTTTTCTTAATATACAATTCTTACTGTATCCACACACCATTTTCATCTACAGTAAATCCGTCCGGTGTTACTGTGTTCTGATACAGCTCTCCCAAAGGCTTCTTTCCTGCCTCTCCATTCGAAGAAACGGGATTAAAATAATGCTTTTTTTATACACAAAAAAAGATCCCCTCTGCACTGCCGCTGTCATTTCCGGCCCTCGCCTTTTTCAAGGCTGCAAAAAAGATCTTTTTTCATCTTTGTTCTATTTTGATCTAACAGCGTTTCAGCTGTCGCTGTTTTTATAAACCTCAATCGCCTCACTCACACTGGATGCCCGTCCCTGACGGACAAGCTCTGACAAATCACTGATTTTAAATGGATCTAAAAACTCCCGGCCCAGATGGCTTCCATACTCCTCTGCAATCTTCAGTCGTCCCTCTTTTACCCGAACTGACGTATCCCGAAGCTGACTCTGCACATCTTCAAACTGATCTTTCAGCCCGTTCAGCTTTTCCTGGTAAGTATGCTCGATTTCATCCTGAAGAATATTTTTTGTAACCGTCTCAAAAGTATGAAGAGCATCCTTCTTTCTGGCAGATACCTCATTTAACTCCTGCTGAAGACGGGCAATCTCGTCATCAAATTTTTCCAAATTGTAAATTGCCTCATTGCGATCCTTGCGAATTGTTGATGTAATCACCCGAATCTTCCTGTCATTGGCATGAATCTGATCCAAGATCTGACGGCCCTCCCGCAGAATCTCCATATACTGCAGCTTTGTATGATTGCCGATGGTCATATAAAGCCCACCTGGTATCAGCAATATCCCGGCATAAATTCCCACTAAATATAAAACCTTCTGCTGAGGAAGCATCAGATAAATCCCCCAGGGCAGTCCCACAAATAAAACTGTCATAAACAACAGCAGAATCAAAAATTCTTTTGCCCATCGCGGAAAATACAGACTGTAATAAATTCTGGTGCGGCAAAAGCTTGGTACATGTCCCCGGCGAAAACTGGATTTCATTCGTTCCCGCAGTTCCTTATTATACGCATGAAGCTCTGAAGTTTCATCTGCTATCCGTTCCTTCACTCCCTGGCTTTTTGCTTTTTCCCGTTTTACCCTTGCCTTTTTCAGTAAATCCTGAGCCTTATTAATCTCCGCATCGTAGCTGACACTGATCTCCTGTCTGCGCTTTTTCACCGTTGCCTGAACAGCATCCGCCATCTGCTTTTGTTCTGCCTCAATCTCCCGTTCCAGCCGCTGACAGTCCTGCTCCATCTGCCGTTCACTGTCCTCTGCTACCGATAATTCTGAAACTGCTTCTCTGGCCTTTTCCAGAAACGCCAGACACTGCTCCCCCGTCTGTGGCATAGACAGTCCCTCCTTTGTATTTTATGCCATCCCTTTTCTAAAAATCTTCCTGTTTTTTCAGATAATTCTCTGTTTCTATTGTAGCAAGATTCCTGCCGGAACACAACTAGAAGAATAAAAGAAAAAAGACCCTGTACCATTTCTGGCACAGAGTCCTTATAATTCTTATTCGCAGGTGTACGGCATCAGAGCGATGTGACGTGCTCTCTTGATAGCAACAGTCAGAGCTCTCTGGTGCTTTGCACAGTTTCCGGTAATTCTTCTCGGAAGAATTTTACCTCTCTCAGAAACATATCTTTTCAGCTTGTTAGTGTCCTTGTAATCAATTACACCATTCTTATCACCGCAGAATACACAAACTTTTTTTCTTCTGCGAATGCCGCCTCTTCTTACTTTGGCGCCATCTGCTTTATCAGTCTTATTGAATGCCATTGGTACTGCCTCCTTCTCCAAATAATCCGTGTCTTCCAGACCAGGACGTCTGAGTCCTTAGTTGAAAGGCAAACCTTCATCTTCCACACCATCCGGAATGTTCATAAATCCATCGCCGATTGCGCTGGACGGAGCCGGTCTGGATGTCGGCTGATAGCCGTATCCGCCGTTGTCGCCTGCATTGCCTGCTGCGCCCTTGCTGTCTGCAAACTCCTGATCATCCACGATGATGTCTGTGGTATAAACTCGCTGACCTTCTTTGTTGGTATAACTGCCAGTCTGAATACGTCCAGACACCAGAACACGCATACCCTGACGGAAATACTTCTCTGCAAACTCACCAGCTCTGTCAAATGCGACAATGTTGATAAAATCTGCGGTCTGCTCATTTCCATCCTGATTTCTGCGTCCTCTTCTGTCTACTGCAAGCGTATATCTTGCAATCGCCATGGAACGCTCACCCTGGGAATATCTCACTTCCGGGTCTCTGGTCAGTCTGCCCATAAGAATTACTCTATTCATACCATCACTCTTCCTTTTTTACTGGTCGTCAGTATTGATCTATTACTGCTCGTCCTGCTTAACGCAAAGATATCTGATAACCGGCTCCATGATACGAACGTGTGCTTCCACTTCGTTAGAGCAATCGGAATTCTCAGCCTCGAACTTGATGAAGTAATAGAAAGCTTCTTTCATCTTCTGGATCTCGTAAGCAAGTCTCTTCTTGCCCCAGTCATCCACGTTGGTTACAGTGCCACCGAAGCGGGTGATATAACCCTGTACCTTCTCCAGTGCTGCAGCTCTCTCTTCGTCTTCGAGTTTTGCGCTCAGAACAACTGCTAATTCGTATTTGTTCATTGCTTTACCTCCTTGTGGTCTCTGGCCCTTGACTTCAGTTTCAAGAGCAAGGATTATTGTGTCACGGATAAATATTCTATCATGTATCCGTTTAAAAAGCAAGTATTTTTTGAGATATTCTCAAAAAACGCATCCTAATAAATCTTTACACCATCTGTCCCCAGGAAATGTCCATCTCTGGTGGCCTGATTTCGGAACATACGCCCCCGAGTACCGTCAGAATCTGGATTAAAATAGTACTCTTTTCCATCAATAACTGTCCATCCTGTCATCATACGGCCCCGAGTGCCATCAGACTGAGGATTTAGATAATAGATATTTCCATCTGCCAGATCGGTATACCAGCCTGTTACCATTACTCCGTTCTCATTAAACCGGAACCAGTCAAAAGGCTGGAATCCAGCTGCCGTATTGGCAAAAGGATTGTAAACAGCTGCCCAGCAGTTCACATAACGCAGTCCATTTTTATCTGTAAAGTTCCATGCGCCTTCTGCCGTCTGGCTCCAGGTTCCTTTTACCACATAAGCAGGAAGTCTGTTCTGAGAAGCGCCGGGACCTACAGCCCCGACTACTCCGCCTCCGCCAGTACCTCCTCCGCCGCCGGAGCCACCAGAACCTCCGGTACTGCCGCCGCCTCCGCCGGAGCCACCGCTGCCTCCGGAACCGCCGCTGCCTCCAGAACCGCCAGAGCTGCTGCCTCCCATGGAGAAGAAGTCAACGGTGTAGGAAATAGTTTCATCCTCGCCATAAATATTCTTCAGACCGCTGATAGTAACCTCTACCTCATCTCCGGAAGAGAAGCTCACGCCTGGCTGGAAAATAATACTCCCAGCAGTCACATTCAGATACTCCCCATATACGTCTTTATCTGCCGGTGTTAATTCATAGGTTTCCCCTTTTTTCCTGCTATGCATGGTAACCTTAACAGACTCTTCTTCTGCATATTCATAATAATCAAAATTTTCTAAAAATACGCTCCAGGGACCATAAAAATATTCCACTGGCATGGTCTGAGCCGGCCACATCACGTAAGCCGGATTTGCCGGATCCTCACTGCTCTCATCGAACGCCCACATAGCGGTATATGCGCCGCTGTGACCAAATCCGGTCTTTCCCATAGGCACATTCAGACACCAGGCCCGGTGCCCTACTCCAGCAATATTATTAGCATCCCCATCGTTCATCCAGCCACGATTCAGGGCGTCTACAATATTAGAATATCCTTTCCCCAGATTAGATGAACTGGTTCCTTTGTAGCCGTCTTCATAAAACTCCTGAGATACGCCAGAAGGCCTATCCGGATCATGGGTCATCTCTCCTACTCCAGTAAGAAGCGTGGTACCTGCCTGTGCATAGTATTCCAGCTGCTCATCATACTCTACATCACAGGGAATGCCTGCCACAAAGCGGTAAAAATTCAATGCATTTAAAGCGTTCTCTCTGCTTGCTTCAGACAGTTTTCCCGCTCTCTCAGCCGAAAGGCTGGGGCGTTCTTCATAAGTATCCGACTTTGCTGAAAAAGGATGGGCTTTTTTAAATGCCTTTATCTCCTCTTTTGTAGGAGCCTTTACATATTCCAGGAAATTCACCTTCAAATGCAGTGTCATTGGAGGAAATTCTATATATTTCGATTCCAGCTGCAGAGGAATTGTCACTTCAAACTTCTCATCAGTCTCCTTTAAACGGAAAGAAATGGTGTCTCCCGGCTTTTCCTGAATGGGAAGCTTTTCAAAACGCGCCTGATCCTCTTCTGAAAGCTGCCCTACAGTGACTTTTTCTGGAATTTCGTGATAGTAATCTTGAAGTCTCCAAATTTTGCTAATCGCAATTGTATGATCTCTTCCGTCTGCCTGGGTATAAGCGTCCCTCTCCCGGAGGTTTTCATACGGCTTTTTATGAATTACAAAGGTTCCATAAGGTCCTTCAAACGTCAGCTTCTCTACTTCCTTACAGGAGGCAGACAGAATTTTATACTCTCCGGGATCATTGCCCGCCTCTCTCTGGATTTTAATTCCTGTCAGATCTCCATAATAAGGTTCATTTGTTTCCGCATAAACCGCTGTAAATTTATCACGTCCAGTATATAAATAATATATATTGGAAACATTCATTGGCGGCTCACCATTGTTATAAGTTCCAGTAAAAAGCGGCTCCTCTAAGGTTACCCTGACTTCCTCTGAAGTCTTCTTTATTTCAATTTCAGCCGTATTGCTGACAATCTGCCCTTTCTGCTCGCCCTCCTCTGCTACAAGATAATACTCATAAATCCCCTCCTGCTGGGGCATTGGCGAATCTGGAGATTCATTGTGGATAATCCGCAATTCATCCTGAGTACTCCGCAGGGTTGTTCCATTGATATATTGAAATTCTCCCCCTGGTACCTTCTCCCATATTTCCACTTTCAGGCGTCCGCTCCCCTCAAACTCCAGATCCATTTTAATCTGATTTCTCGCCATCTCCGCCAGCGTATAGGTCCGCTTTTGCGGAGTCATAATTACTTTGGAAATCTCTTTTTCATTTAAAAGCGGAATTTCATCCAGTTGCTCTGCATTTCCTGGAGTAGCAATCCAGCTATCCTCCATCATTTCTTCTGAATTGGATGGAGTGGCAAGACTCCTAGTTCTAAGCATCGCTGTCTCTGCCGCATTTTCCATGCCTGCTGCTGCCGCCAAGATCGGACTTCCACTAGTGGATTCCACTAGTAGAACCGATAACGCCGCAGCCAGAACCCGCTTCATTTTTCTGCGATTTCCGAGTTTTCCCCATACTCTCATATTCTTTCCCCTCCTACTGTATTTTTATAATAAAGTGCTATTATCATTATAGCACCTTACCATCCATACAAAAACTGATCTAAGGCTCACGTTTCCTCAAATTTCTCGTGTTTTTTTCCACCATTTTCCGCTCCGCCATCACCTGATGACCGCAGCCTTCGCATTTCAGCCGGAAATCAGCGCCTACCCGGAGAATCTCCCATTCCTGACTCCCGCAGGGATGGGGCTTCTTCAATTTAACAATATCTCCGACCTCATAATCCCACTTTTTTTCCATTGCTTTCTCCCCTTTGCCGCCTATGACAGCAGACCCGGATCCTCTCCCAGAATCTCATCAATCTGTTTCAGCTCCTGCTCGGTAAATTCCAGACGGTTCAGCGCTGCCACATTATCCTCCAGCTGGCCGGCGCTGCTGGCTCCTACCAGAACGCTGGTCACCTCAGGCCGCCGCAGAACCCAGGCCAGCGCCATCTGTGCCAGAGTCTGGCCCCGTCCAGCTGCAATCTCATTTAAAAGACGAACCTTTTCAAGACGCTCCTCTGACAGATAGCGTCCCTCCACGGTGGTTCCCTTGCGGGCTGCCCGGGACCCTTCCGGAACACCCTTTAAATACTTATCCGTCAGAGAGCCCTGAGCCAGCGGACTGTAGGCGATACAGCCCACGCCCTTCTCATTCAGAACACCAAGAAGCCCATCCTCAGTCCAGCGCTCAAACATATTGTAGCGGGGCTGATGAATCAGACAGGGAACTCCCATTTCTTTTAACATATCAATGGCTGCCGCCGCTTCCTCTGCCTTGTAATTGGAAATTCCCACATAAAGAGCCTTTCCCTGTCGTACCATATCGGCCAGAGCCCCCATAGTTTCCTCCAGAGGCGTCTCCGGATCCGGACGATGATGATAAAAAATATCCACATAATCCAGCTTCATCCGTTTCAGGCTTGCATCCAGACTGGACATCAGATACTTGCGGGATCCCCAGTTTCCATAGGGACCTGGCCAGAAATCATAGCCTGCCTTTGTAGAAATCATCATCTGCTCCCGATACTCAGCCATATCCTCATGCAGGATTTTTCCAAAGTTTTCCTCTGCCAGTCCTCTGGCCGGCATTCCATAATTATTAGCCAAATCAAAATGAGTAATTCCCAGATCAAACGCCCGGAAAATTATTTTTTTCTGCTCCTCCAGGGGCTTTTCCAATCCAAAATTCTGCCACAGTCCCAGTGAAATCAGCGGAAGCAGAATTCCACTTCTTCCACATCGCCTGTACTCCATTTTCTCGTAACGTGTTTCATCAGCCTGATACATAATAATCCATTTCCTTTCCTGTCTGCTTATGATGTATTTCTTAGAATGTCCCCCAGTCAAAGCTGCCGTCGATTTCTAAACCTGTTACGGCACACCTCAATTCTGCTGCCGATTTCTAAACCTGTTACGGCACGCCCCAATTCTGCCGCCAGTTTCCTAAACCTGCCCCAACACTTCTCCGATTTTACCACTGATTACCAAATCAGCTCTGCTGTCCATGGGCGTTACTGACTTATTAATCAGAACCAGGCGGTTTCCCTGATAATAGTCAATCAGACCTGCCGCCGGATACACGGTCAGAGACGTTCCGCCAATAATCAGAACCTCTGCCTGACGGATATACATAACCGCTTTCTGAAGAGTTTTCTGATCCAGCCCCTCCTCGTACAGAACCACATCCGGCTTGATAATGCCTCCGCAGGAGCATCTGGGCACACCGTCCGCAGCCATCACATCCTCCAACGCGTAAAATTCCCCGCATCTGGTGCAGTAATTTCTATGTACAGAACCGTGCAGCTCCAAAACCTCTCTGCTTCCCGCCGCCTGATGAAGCCCGTCAATATTCTGGGTAATTACCGCGCGCAGCTTTCCCTGCTCCTCCAGTCTGGCTAAAGCCAGATGAGCCGCATTGGGCTTTGCATTGGGAAACAGCATTTTATTTTTGTAAAAACGGTAAAATTCCTCGGGATTTCTCCTGTAAAAGGTATGACTGATAATCGTCTCCGGCGGATAATCATACTGCTGATTATAGAGACCATCTACGCTTCTAAAATCTGGTATGCCGCTTTCTGTCGATACACCGGCTCCGCCAAAAAATACAATATTGTCACTCTCCCTGATCCACTGCTTTAACTGTTCCAATTCCTGCATATGCTTCATCCCCCTTCTGCAGGTCTCTCACACTGCTCCTGCGCTTCTGGCAGCCCGCATCCTTCTCAGCTGTCCATTCCTACACAACCTCGTCCAGGAATACCCCCTGAAGAGGCTGTACCAGTTCAGCCCAGGGCTCTGCCGCCTCCGGTATCTCATAGCCAAACAGCCAGCTGGTAAGCTCTGTAATTGTCAGCCGCAGAACCCTCTGCTTCTGCGTCCCGTCTGCCGCCTCCCCACAGGAGAACTGCCGGGTCTTTTCTTCCCCCGCCTTCTCCATTCTGGAGCCATCCTGTGTCAGATACCATGTCCAAAGTCCCTGATTTTCCGGAATCAGGGGATCCTCAAGAAACAGGGAAATCTCAGTCTCCGGCTCTTCCCCCGCCTTCGGCGGTTTCCGGGCCACAGCCTTTACAAATTCCTCCGGAGAAATAATCCGCGCCATAATCGCAGGTCTTGGCTCTCCCTCCTGCTTCAAAAGTCCGTCCTCCGCATACAGAAGCCTCTGTTCCCTTTTTTCCAGCCCCCAGATGCCCTGAACACCAGCCATTCTGCCATCCTGATACAGAACCTCTAAAACGCCGTTTTCGCTGGATATCTCTTCCAGAAGCATAGCGACATAATTTTCATCCCGAAGAGAAAATACCTGATACCTCTTCTGCAGCCACTGATTCATCCACCTGGCAGTCTCTCCAATCAGCTCTGCCGCATTTTTCCGATTCAGGCCGTTCTCCTTCAGACTCCATCTGGGCTGATCAAAAATATAAGTAAAGCCAAAGGGCCGGTAAATCGCCTCAGCCGCTGGCATCAGAAAACAAAAGGGCATTCCTTCCCTGCGCATATCCTCCATCATTCGCAAAAGAAGCCGGCGCATATATCCTCTGTGACGCCTGTTTTTCCGGGTAGCCACCCCCACCAGATAGTCAACGCTCCAGATACAGGGCCCCGCCTGAATCTCATAGGGATTCAGCTGAATCATTGACTCAATCGAGGCAGCGCTGACCCCTTCCTCATCTGTACACAAAGCCAGAATTCTATTTTCTCTTATTTTCTCACTGAAATAATAATCATCAAAGGAACGGGAATCCTCCGGAAAAGCCTCTTCCCACAAATCGCGGCTCAATCCCCGTTCCTCTTCTGTCAGATACCTGATCATTTAATCCTCCGGTACAAAATTCTTCTGTTCAATCAGATATTTCCGCGCAAAGCCGCAGGGATTGTAGGACATTTTCGCCCGGCGCAGTCCCTCCTGCCCCAAATCATCCTCCCGGTTTACCAGCTTTACGTCCGGAAATTCGTGAATCAAAAACTGCTGGTTAATAAACTGGTACAAGCCTCGAATTTCCGGATTGGCTTTTTCAATATGGATAATCGCCATATCCTCCAAAGGATTGTAGCTTCCGATCGTAAAGGCCTCCAGCTGTCCGTCAATATATACGCCGGACATCCGGACATTCAGGAAAGAACAGTTTTTCAGAATTTCATGAATTCCTGCCACTTCATAGTCCAGGTGATCCTCCACATCATCTCCCTTTTGCTCTCTCCACTTATCCAGAAACGTCCATACATCTCCTCTGTCCGAACAGCACAGACGGCGGTATTCATACCGGCCCTCGTATTCCTTTAAAAACGCATTCAAATGGTTTTTCTTCTTGTGGAGCTTCTTTCCGGAAAGCCGGCGGAGAGCCTCTCCGTCATAAAGATAATCCTTCAGATCCTCCTGCTCTGTTACTGTAAAATCTTCTGATTCTCTCAGCTTCAGATAATCCACAGCTTCCTCATCTGCCAGATAAATTTTAAAAGGTATTTTCAGCACCTTATTAAAATATTCCACAATCTCATTAAAATAGTGCGGCAGATCCTCCTCTTTACACATTGGCATGGCGCTGTGCTTTACGCCGTTTTCCTCCATCAGCCACTGGATTGCTTTCCCGTCACGGATTGCAAATTCTACATGATAATAATAACGCCATATGAAGCTGTCCAGCGCCACACTGTCACAGGTCTTATTTGGGCGCTGACAAAATAACGGTGTCATCTCCATAATGTCTTCTGCTTCAACAGGCTTAAATTTCAAATCCATTGTTCTATTTCCCTTCTGTAAACTGTTAACGCCCCCCCAATCCCCTCTCTTAATTTCCGCTGGTAGGAATAAACTGCGCAATCCGGCCTGCAAATTCTGCCACGTTCTGTGTCTGAAGAACCACCCGTCCCGGACCGGTCAGCTTTGTCAGAAACAGCCCCTCTCCGCCAAAAAAGATATTGCCCAGCCCCTTCACCGTTTCAATCTCATATCTTACAGAGCGGTCAAACGCAACTACATTTCCGGTATCTACCTTCAGAACCTCCCCTGGTTCCAGATACCGGTCTACCATATCTCCGTCAATTTCCAGAAATACCATACCCTTTCCGCTGATATCCTGCAGAATAAAGCCCTCTCCGCCAAACAGGCCAGAGGAAAACTTCTTACTGAGGGTAATCTTTAACTGAACGCCGTCCTCTCCGCACAAAAAAGCCCCCTTCTGGCAGATCATTCCTCCTGTTGCCGTCACATCCACCGGCAGAATCCTTCCTGCAACGGTAGAGGCAAAGGCAATAGTTGCCCCAGGCCGCTGAGCCCGGTAGGTTGCCATAAACAAAGACTCGCCGGCAAACATTCTGCCCAGTCCCTTCATAAAACCGCCTCTTGTATTGGTGGCCATCTCAATTCCGTCGCTCATCCAGGCCATTCCTCCGGACTGCGTATACATACATTCTCCTGCTGCGTCAAACATCACTTCCACTGCTGGCATAGTGTCACCGATAATTCGATATTTCATTCCTGTTTCCGCCGCTCAAAAAGTCTTGAGCTGGCTCTCCTTTCCTGGTATTTTTATTATTTTGTTTACCGTCCTCTCATTCTCAGCCAGGACGCAATCTCCCGCATTCTGGGCAGAGCTGCCTGAAACAGCATTTTGTAAGACGGACAGAAGTAATTCAGCCCCAGCCGCCCCGTCTCATCCAGCTGCCGGTTTCTTCTGCATCCGCCCCGGCAAAGATAACCATATTCGCAGGTTCTGCACTCTTCCTTGTTTTCCAGAGATTCTTCCATAAACCGAAGCTCTCTTCCCCGTTCATACAGCTGCTCCAGAGAATTCTCCCGAATGTTGCCCAGACGATACTGATCAATTACATAAAAGTCACAGGGATACACACTTCCATCAGCCTCCACCACATTTTGAATGCTGCAGCAGCCCCGCTGATCGCAGGCCTCCGGCGTATAGCCCATCAGGATTCCAATATAATTGTCAAACATCCGGATACTGGTCTGTGTTCCCTTCTGCCAGTCCAGATACCAGAGATCAAATAATTTCACCAGAAATTCTCCGTATATCTCCGGTGTCAGAGAATACTCTCTCTGTCCCGGCGTCTCTCCCAGAGGATCCAGACAGGCAATAAACTGCAGATAATGCCAGTTGTGTTTTTTGTAAAAATCATAGATTCTTCCAATCCGTTCCGCTGTTCGGCGGTTTACTACGGTCAGAATATTGTACTCTACCTTTTTCCGGTCAAACAGCTCCAGCGTTTTCATGATTTCCCCGAAGGTGCCCTTTCCTGATGCATGAATCCGGTAGGCGTCGTGAGTATGTACGATACCATCCAGGGAAACTCCCACCAGAAAATGATTCTGGGCCAGAAATTCCGCCCACTCCTCTCCCAGGCCATATCCATTTGTCTGAATGGAATTGTGAATCGGAACATTTTTTATATTATACTTCTGCTCATACTCCAGAAGCCTTTTATAAAAATCCAGACCTACCAGGGTCGGCTCTCCCCCCTGAAATGCAAATCCGCAGCTGCCGTCGGCAAATTCCAGAACCCGCTTTACCAGAATCTCCAGAGTTTCTTCTGACATAAATCCGTAGTTGGCAGTTTCCCGCTTTTCCATTTCATCGCAGTAAAAGCAGTATCTGCATCGCAGATTGCAGTTTCCGGAAGAGGGCTTGATTAATATATTTACTGGTGGCATATCCATATCCTTCTTTCTAGTCTGTTTTTCTGTCTGTGCTGTATCTGCCTGTCCGGGATTTATTTCTCCAGACGGCTTTGAATCAGGGCCTCAATCTCTTCCCTCTCTGCCATCACCTTCAGCGCACCCCGGCGGGTTGTAATCAGAGAAGCTCCTGCATTGGCAAAGGTCAGCATCTCCCTTAGCCGCTGCTCATTCAGACCCTCCATGCCGTACTCCAGAACCCCGTTCAGCACACAAGCCGTAAAGGTATCTCCTGCTCCGGTGGTTTCGATTGTTGTTTCCTGAAGAAACGGCTCTGCTGTAACAAACAGGTCTTTATAAAACGCCATGCTGCCGTTGGGTCCAAGGGTTACAAAGATCAGCGGAATTCCGTATTTTTCCCGGAGAATTTCTGCGCCCTTTCTATAGTCTGTTTCTCCGGTCATAAATTCCACTTCGTTATCTGAAATTTTCAGAATATCGCATCGGGACAGTCCATAGGAAATTGCCTCTCTGGCATCCTCCAGGCTGGCCCACAGCGGTTCTCTCAGATTCGGATCAAAGGAAATCAGGGCGCCTGCCTCTTTGGCGCAGTCAATGGCATGGCAGGATGCCTCTCTTACACCAGGATGAGTAAAGGACAGGGTTCCAAAATGGAAAATCCTGGAGCCGGCAATCCTCTCCTTCTGAACCTCCTCCTTTGTCAGCATCATATCAGCTCCCGGATTCCGGTAAAAAGAAAAATCACGATCTCCGTTGGGCAGCTTGTGAACAAAGGCCAGGGTTGTATGTACCTGATCATCCAGAATCAGATTTCCAGAATCAATCCCCACTCCTTCTATGGTTTCCTTCAGCATCCGGCCAAAATTGTCATTTCCCACCTTACCGATAAAAGAAGTCCTTCTGCCCAGCTTGCAAAGCATAGCCAGCACATTGCAGGGCGCACCTCCGGGATTGGCTTCCAGCAGAGGATTTCCCTGACTGCTGATGCCGTTTTCTGTAAAATCAATCAAAAGCTCGCCAAGAGCTGTTACATCAAACACCTTTTCCATCGCTATACTCTCCCTTCTTTTATCTGCGCTGCCACAGCCGCTGCCTGTCTGGCGATTTCCAGTTCCTCATTGGTCCGGATCACCAGCACATTCACCTTTGAAGTGCCTTCGGAAATGCGGACTGCTTCCGCCTGTTCCCTGTTTTTCACTTCATCAATGGTAATTCCAAGGAAGCCCAGGTATTCGCATATTTCCTCTCGAATATCAGAATCATTTTCCCCGACTCCGGCAGTAAATACAATATTATCCACACCGTTCATGGCTGCTGCATAGCTGCCGATATATTTTGCCACCTTGTAGGCAAAAATCTCCCGGGCCAGGGACGCTTTTTCATTGTATTTAATCCCCGCATCCTTCAGCTCCCTGAAATCACTGGACAAATTTTTGGAAATGCCCAGAACTCCTGATTCCTGATTCAGAATCGTCATAATCTGATGAATATCCAGGTTTTCTTTTGCTGCAAGAAACTCCAGTGCTCCCGGATCCACATCCCCGCACCTGGTACCCATAACCAGACCCTCCAGGGGAGTAAAGCCCATAGAGTTGTCAATCACCTTTCCGTACTTAACCGCGCAGATGCTGGAGCCATTTCCCAGATGACACACAATCGTTTTCACTCTCCGAATATCCTGCCCCATAAATTCTGCCGCCCGGGCAGAAACATACTTGTGGCTGATGCCGTGAAAACCATAACGGCGGATTTTGTATTTTTCATAAAACCGATAAGGCAAACCATAAAGAAAGGCCTTCGGCTCCATTGTCTGATTAAATGCCGTATCAAAAACGCCTACCATCAGCGTCTCCGGCATCAGTGCCTTACAGGCATCTACACCTACCAGATTGGCCGGATTATGCAAAGGCGCCAGATCATTACACTCTGTCATAGCCTGAATTACCTCATCCGTAATCACCACAGAGCCTGTAAATTTTTCTCCGCCATGAACCAGGCGATGACCTACCACATCAATCTCATCATAGGAGCCCAACACTCCCTGTTCCGGATCCACCAGAGCAGTCAGAAGCTTCTCCACTGCATCTTTATGATTGTTCATGGGCACCGGCTCCTTGAGTGAAATGCCGCCGTCCGTTTTATAAGTAAAACTTCCATCAATTCCTATGCGCTCGCAAAGTCCCCGCGCCATAACCTTCTCTGTCTCCGAATCAATCACCTGGAATTTCAACGATGAGCTTCCGCTGTTTATCACCAGTATCTTCATAACCGCCACTCCCCTTTACTGCTTTTGCATCACCGAATCACCGGAAGCTGTTCCTCCGGCTCCGTCTCTCGTTCCATTATACCGTTTTCCCCTTTTGTACACAAGAAAAATTTCCAGGAATAGCTCTCTTGCAGGAAATCAAGAAAGAAGCTCGCTCGCGAGCTTCTCTGCCTGCGGCGGGTCACTTCTGCGACAATATTCTTTTCCGCCGCATGGCGATCCTCGCGGAGCGTTTTTATGTCATAGGACGCACTTTCCTATGACACTAAAAAGCGCAGCATACAGACGACTTCTCATCTGTTTGCTGCGCTCTTCTGCGCCTGATTTCTTTATTTCAGCATTCCTCTTTGCCGGGAATCCGGAATATTCATTTGAATTCTATATTTTGTCACTGCACGGCGGGATACAGAAATCCCTTCTTTTTCCAGCTGCTCTGCCAGCTTCTGATCACTGAGAGGCTTTTTCCCTTCCTCCTCAATCATCTGACGAAGCCGCTGTTTTATGACATCTGAAGAAACAGGCCCGTCTCCTTCATGGTCTGAAATCCCTGCAGTAAACAAAGCTTTTAAGGGAATGGTTTTTCGGTACTGAATATATTTTCCCTTAATCGCCCGGCTGACTGTAGAAACATGGATTCCCAGAAGCTGCGCGATATCCTCCTGCTGCATAGGGGCCAAATTGCCGTTTCCCTCAAAATAGTCCTTCTGCAGCTCCAAAACAGCCTCCACAATACGGACAATGGTTCTGCGCCTCTGCTCTACCGAATTCACTACAAATCTGGCCCGCTCCAGGCGTTCCCGAAAATAAGCCTGCAGCTCCGGATCCTTTGTCTCCTCCATCATGCGGATATAGTAATCATTGTATCGGTATTCTCCCATCCAGCCGTCATTCAGTGTTACCTCCCACTGACCATTCTGACGGGCAATCAGAATATCCGGCACTACATACTCGGTGTCATCCTTCTGAATATCCATCACCGGTCTTGGATTCAGCGTCCCAATCAAATGAATATATTCTTTTACCTGTACCGTAGAAACCTGAAGCTTTCTGGAAATCATTCCAATCTGACCATTCATAAGTTCCTGCATATGATTCCGAAGAAGAACAAACAACGTCTCATCCTCAACGCCCTTTACACGAAGCTGCTTTTCCAGACATTCTGCCAGACTGGAAGAAAATATTCCAACTGGTTCCAGCTCCTTCAGCACTGCCAGACACTGTTCCAGCTCCTTTTGTTCATAACCGGAATTCTGCGCCAGCTCCTCTGTCTGATATAGAAAATATCCTTTCTCATCCAAACAATCAATCAAATACTCTGCTGTTTCCCACTCCCGCTGGGAAAGACTTCCCCGATCCAGCTGATTCAACAGATACTCCTTCAGGGAATTTTCTGTTCTCGCTCTTACATCATTGCGGCTTTGCTCTTCTTCCTCCGGATTTTCCAGATACTGATCCCGGAACGAGGTTCCCTTCTCATACATCCTTTCCATATCCGTAAACATTTCATTTTCTTTATCTCCGGAGTTCTCCAGCATGGGATTCTCCAGATATTCATTCATTAAAAAATCTTCCAGTTCCTGATTATTCAGCGCCAAAATATTCAATGACTGCACCTGCCCCACTGACAAGGCCTGTTTTTGTTCCACCAGCAGTCCGCTGCCCATCTCCATTTTCCTTCCTCCTGTGTATCTCTGTAGTTTTGTGATGCAAAACCCGCTCATTCTTTTCAACAGTATAGCACATTTTCAGGAGTATGAGCAAAAAAATATGTGCAGAATATACAAGTATATGCAGTGTTTCTATTTTCCAGGTACATATACGCCATCCGGCCCTACCCAATAATGATCCGGAGTCCAGCAATTCACATACAGATCTCCATTTTCCCGATCCAGATAATACCAGAGGCCGTCCAGACAGAGCCATCCTGTAGCCATATAGCCCTGATCATCAAAATAATACCACCGGCCCCCCTGTTCCATCCATTGGGAGACAGGCCAGGTGCCGTCCTCATTTCTCCACCACCAGCGAAGTCCGTCTGCTGTCTTCTGCCATCCGGCTCCGGCATATTCTTCTGCCACCACAAAGCTTCCATCTGTTTTTACAGTCAGCACGTCTGACACAGTCCACTCACTTTTGCTGTGACTGGCTGCACTGACCGTCCTCACCTGAAACTGGTATGCCCCCGGCTCAGTCACCTGTTCCGAAAAATCATAATAATTCTGGTAAACTGATCGGACAATCCCCACAGCTCCCCCGTTATGAATCAGCTGTACCTGATAATACCGGGCGGAGGACTCCGGATTCCAGAAGGCCCGCCCCTTTTTCTCCAGATCCCAGCCAAAACCGGCTGACTGAGAGACCGTCGGCGCCTTTCTGGTATCTGCGTCTTTGTCAAAAAGGAGCTGAACCCGCAATGTCAGAATGCTGTTGTCCTCCTGCCTTTTGGCGCTGACAAATCTGACCTTTTCATATCTGTTTTTTGATGTGTCTGCCAGTTTCAATCGAAAGCTTGACGATGAGGCAGAAGAAAAATACCACATATCCTCGTCCTCAGAAACCATGGTGATTTCCAGCTCTGGAGGATTTGCATTGGAAAATTCCCACTCCTCATTGACCACCTGGATATCTTCGATAGAGTATCGCTCCCTGTTGCTTCCATCCGCCGTTACCGAAACCTGTTTTCCATCATTTCCAATCCCCAGATCCGCGTCAAAAATCAGGTGGATTTTCCCTATCTTTCTTCGCTGCCCTGTTTCCCTCTGTCCCTCATCCTGAACCTCTGTCTGATATGGCCAGTTCTCTGTTTCGCCTGCCGCTGTCCCCATCGATGTCAGAGACAAAGCTGCGGAAGCTGCCAGAACCAGCACTGCTGTTTCCATTTTCACGCTTCTATTTCCTCGCCTTTCTGCCCCGCCATTTTTCAGCTTAAACCAGCTCTGCCTCTCCTCCTGCATAGATCCGGCAAATCAGATCCACACATTTTTCCAGTCCCAGTCTTGCTGTATTTAAAGTTATATCATAGCTGTCTCTGGCTCCCCACCTTTTTCCAGTATAACACTCATAATAATTGCGCCGCGCCTTGTCTGTCTTTTTGATCAGGCTGACAGCCTGATTTTTTTCCAGTTTCCGCTTCTCCTCAACCCGTTTGATCCTGCTTTCCATATCTCCGTGAAGAAAAATGGTGGTTACTCCCGGAACGTCCCGAAGTACATAATCTGCACATCGTCCAATGATCACACAGGACTCTCTTGCCGCCAGCCGTCTGATAACCTCTGACTGCAAATTAAACATCATATCATTTACTGCAATTCCCCGACCGGTTTTTTCATTCTGAATCTCTCTCGGAACAGAGTAGAGAAATGGATTCGGCATTTTTTCATCAACGCCCCGCATCCGTTCCAAATCCACATCTCCATAGCTGCAGGCCATTTCAATCAGCCTTTTGTCATAGCACTCCAGGCCCAGGCGCCTGGCGGCCTCATGGCCAATCTGACTGCCTCCGCATCCCAGCTGTCGTCCAATCGTAATAATTCTGAATTTTTCTTCTTTCATGGAAACTCACCCCATTATCTGTTTTTAAAAATTTCTGCAATCGCTTTGCACATTTTTACCAGCACATTCCACATTCTCCGCAGAGGACTTTCCGTAATCTCTCCCGCTGCGGCCTCGGCATCCATCAGTTCATCGTCATCATCCAGGCTGATTTCTTCTGTTCTCAGAACAATCTGCAGTGACTCCGGCTCCTGATTTTTCTCTGATGTAAAGGAAACCTTCTCTGCATTGGGATCCATGTTCAAAAATCTGGTATCTTCTCCCAGCTCCTCCCACTCTCTGTCCAGAGTGTCCTTCATTGTCCTCCCTGCCTGCCGCATGGCTGTCGTGCTGTCTAACACGCTCAGACTTTTATCCAGCATATCCATAGCTCCGCGAATGCTGTCTCTGGCTGCCGCATCCATATGGTCGCTGCTTTCCTTCAAGGTCTGCTGCAGAATCGCTGCTGTACTGATTCCATGATTCAATGCCTCTGTCGTTCTGTTTACCAGCTCCTCTGTATCATCAAGAGAAGCCTGCAGATCCGGATAATACATATCAAGAGAATCGTAAAGCGCCGTTCCGTCTTCTATCAGAAAATCCAGGCATTCTGTCAGCTCTGCCATATACCGGGAGGTATCTGCTCCGTCCTCCAGCAATTCCTTCATCTGAGAGGCCAGCTTATTGCTGGCTGCTGAAAGCTTCTCCAGCGCTGCCTTTTTCTGCATCAGGGCCTCAATCAGCTCCGCAGTATCCATGGTAACACCTGCTCCTACCCGCGGCGCCTCGTGGGAAGAAATCCCAAGTCCTGTTCTTACCGCTGCATCTGAGGGAGTTGCAGCCTGAGGAAGATCATTTTCCAGCTCCACATCCTCTTCATCCGTCTCCGGCATCTGATAATCCTTTCCAATCTGCTCCAGACTTCCCGCCAGCTGCCCCAGCTCTGTTATGTATGCCTGCTCGCTTGCCTGCAGCTCTGCGTCCAAAGCAATCAGCTGCTGCATCAGGGCATTCAGCCCAGATACATTTCCGGACAAATCCTCTGCTCCACTCTGGATTCCCTTCAGCGCATGATTCAGCTTCTGCAGGGGATCCTGCATTTCCCGCATGGAATTTACAATGTCCTCCATGCTGTCATGAACTACATCTGCCGCTTCCTTTGCTGTCTCAATATGGGGGATCATCACCTCCATCTGCCTGGAAACCTGCGTCAGGGATTCCAGCACCTGATCATTTCCTGCCAGAATACTGTCCTTGGATCCGCTCCATGATTTCCTTACCTCCTCCGCAGAGCTTAACCCCTGCTGCAGCGCATGGACACTGTCACGCATGGCTTCCACAGAAAGCGCCATCTGCTCCATACTGTCATAAAACTGATCTCCGGACTCCTTCCAGGTATCCTTCGCGTCCTTCAGATCCACCACATACTCCAGTGACTCCGTTGTACCAGGAATCATTGCCATAAATACACCGCCCAGCTCAAAGCTGTCTGAGCCGATTCGTATGGTGTAGTCTCCGTCCTCTCCCGGCAGAGCTGTAAATACAGCTGCCGTCTGACTTCCCATATTCTGAATCTGCGCCCCTTCTGCCTCCAGACTGTAGCAGTCATTCAAATCCACCATAACACCGGCTGCCAGCATCATATTATTGCGGTAATACTCCAATGCGTTGTCATTAGCCCTGGCGTCTATGTGAATTTCCACCAGCCCCGATGCGCCTGCCAGCTGATCTCCGTTCATGGGAACTCCGTTTAATTTATAAGAAATATCAAAATCCCAGGGCAACTCCACCTGCTCTGCGTCCAGCCTGCATTTATAATAAAAACGGTTTGCCTCCCCCTCCGGGAAATTCCAGGTTACAGACCCCTTCTCCAGCTGAGGCTCTGTATAATCCGTCATATTGGTTACATCCAGATAATCTCCGTAATCCGTAAAGGTTTTCCGTCCGTTCAGGCTGCAGCTTTTCACCACATTGACATTTTCCAATTTTCCATAATAATCCAAATTGACATACATAGCCTCATCCACTGTCACTGAGGCCTCTTTGCCATATGCAGGAATCTGGATTCCACTGCAGACCATCACAGCTGCCAGGACTCCGGCTCCGATTCTTTTATATTTATATTTCATTTCCTTACCTCCTGTCCTTCAAAATCCCGGTCACTTTTTCGTCTGTTCCCCAGTTCCCGGATCCGCTCCGCCCGTTCATGAAACTGATGACGGCGCACTCCGTAATGCTCTCTGATTTTTCTTCCCGGCTTTTTCCAGTCCTTTTCAATAATCAGCGGATCACAGAGTACCAAAAGCGCCGGAAGAAGGGTCAGAACCAGCATCACACTGAGCAGACCGCCCCGGCCAATGAGATGTCCCAGATCGCCAATCGCTGCTGTCGTAGAAATAAAATGCACAATGTAGCCTGCCAGAGTAATAATCGTTCCCGAAGTAAAAATAGACGAACAGGATCGGGTAACCGCCTCAATACAGGCCTCCTTTTTCGGAAGGAGCTTCCGCTTTGCAATATAATTGTTGGTCAGCAGAATGGAATAATCCACAGTCGCACCCAGCTGAATACTGCTGACAATGATATAGCCCATATACACCATATCCACACCCTGAATATACGGAATCGCCATATTCAGGAAAATTGCCACCTCAATAGGAATCATGACCACAAGAGGAATCAAAACGGAATGGAAGCTGAACATAACAACCATAAATACACCCAGCAGTGACAGCACATTCACTCGGGTATTGTCTTCTGTAATCGTAACCTTAATATCCTGAGTAGACGGAGTCTCCCCCACCACATAGGACTCTTCCGGATAATATTTCTTCATAATATCCCGAATCTGATCTGTACACTGGAAAGCAATATCGCTTTCTCCCTTTGTTCTTATGTATATCAGCATCCGGGCGGTATCGTTTTTGTGAAGAAGGCTCGTAGCTGATTCTGGAAGGAACTCCTCCGGAACTCCCTCTGGAAGGGTATTTGCCATAGAGGTTACACTTTTTACATAGGGCAGATCCTCCAGTTCATCAGAAAGCCGCCGTTCCGCTACCATATCGTTATTGGGATAAATCAAAAGCAGCATATTACTGCGTCCAAACCTTGCCGTAATCTCCTGATCATCCTCATAAACCTGCGTTCCCTTTGCCCCGCCGACTGCGCTGTTTCCATAAAGAAAATGATTCATGCCCTGAGCTACATAGGCCGGAGGTGTAATCAGAAAAATACCAATTAAAACAGCATACCGGATTTTAAATACGCCCTTTCCCATCTTCGTAAAATCCGGGAAAAAGGAGCGATGTTTTGTCCTGTCATTCCATTTCGTAAACTTTAAAATCATGGCTGGCATGAAAAATACCACCGACAGAAGGCTGAATACAATTCCCTTTGCCAGCACCAGCCCCATATCAAAACCGATATTGAATTTCATGGTAACCAGCGCCAGAAAACCGACTACTGTTGTCAGGCTGCTGGCAAAAATCGAATTAATCGCTTCCTCAACCGCCTTCACAATCGCTTCTTCCTCAGAAAGTCCCGTATCTCTCCAGCTCATAAAGGCGTCCAGAAGGAAAATGGAATAGTCCATGGAGGTTGCCAGCTGAAGAATAATCGCCACGTTATCCGTCAAAAAGGAAATCGTTCCCAGGAAAATATTGGTTCCTTTATTCAGAAGCACCGCCACGCCCATCACCAGCATAAACAGGATCGGCTCTGTCCAGGCGGTTGTGGCAAGGCAAAGCACTGCCAGAATCATAATCACTGCAACAACAAGGATTCTGCCCATCTCTCTGGCTGTTGTCTCGATCAGAGACTTATTCTGCACTGCCATGCCCACATAACAGCCCTTATCTCCGGTAATGGCCTTCATCTCGTCAATGGCCCGCTCCGTTCTGGGAGAATCCGACTCCTCTTCAAACGTAATATCCATAACTGCGCAGCCATCTTTATAATAATCCTTAATATCATCAAGATTGACAAAATCTTCTCCGGCGTAGACGTTCACCTTCGTGTCACACCAGAGAATCTGATCCACTCCATCTACTGCCGCCAGCTGATCCTTATACTTTTTCGCCTCATAAAGGCTGACATCCTTGATCATCAGCCTGGCTGTTCCCGGATAACCAAACTCCTCCTTCATCTTATCCAGACCCTGGCTGGACTGAGTATAGGAGGGCACATACTTTGTCAGATCGTAATTGACATTTACAAAGCACATGGCAATGATCGAAAAGATACAGCCCGCCACAAAAATGCTTTCAATCAGCGCCCGCTTTTCAATAATAAATCTGGCAAGAACCTCTGCAGGAGTTCTGCTCTGCCCATCTCCTGATTCCTGAGCATTTTCTGTTTTATTCTTCTTTTTCCAATGCAGCTTTTCCCTCAGGCTGTCTGCCCACTTTCTGTCCATAAGCTTCACTCCTCACTCTATCTCATCAGAATCACCATAAAATACTGTTCACCGTCCTTCTCAGCATGGGCCATGCCTATCCGCCGGTAATATCCCAGGGAATATCTCCGCTTCTCTGTAGAATCATACCGCGTCTGTGTCTTTGCCATGATTCTGGAAAAGGCGTCCTCTGCATCCTCTCTTCCCCGGATATACAACTCCTGAGCAGCCGCATTTTTCCGATAAGGAACGGTTTCCAGATAATCCTTCAGGGTTCCCTCACCCGGTATAGAGTCTCCGGAATATCCATTTTCCAGAGCAAGCTCCAGTCTGTGGGACGCTGCTTCATTCAGTCTTGCATCCATCAGAAAACCAGCATAGCGATCGTATTGTATCTTCTCATCTCCGTCCCAGCTGTCCTCCCGTTCCGGATGCTCCTCAAAAAAGATATCCCTCTTTTCTTCATTCAGCTGATCGAACAGCTCCTGCGTTTCTGCATCATAGCAAAATACAGGATATGCGCCTCCGCCTGTATTGGGTATCCACTGAGCTGACTTTAAAGAGCCGTCATAATAAAACTCATACAGCGCATTCTGCCAGATCACATCCTCCCTGTTTTTTGTTCCATCAGGAAGAATAAAATACCAGGCGCCTTCCTCCTGCTGCCAGCTGCCGCGGGCTGACTCCTGCCCTGGCTCTGCCACCTCTTCCATATCAGCATCAGCCCACGCTGCTTCACAAAAACCAGCGCCAATTCCCATCAAAACTGAGACACTTAATAACAGCCGCAGCTGCATTTGTTTCCATCTATTCCGTAAAATATTCATAAAAGCCTCCAGCAATGCTCTTGTTTTATTGCACTATTATCCATTCTTATGCTAAAATACTCAAGTATCACTTTTATTTAAGACGTTTCAAATGAAACACTTTACGCTTTTTTGTCCAGATTGAAACATTTAAGGGGGATTTGTAATGGGACGTTTTACTGAACAGAAGGGACACATTACCGCACGACGCACCTATGCCCTGTTAAAAGGAGCGCTGCTGACACAGCTATCCGCTCTGCCCTTTGAACAGGTAACCCTGACGGATATCTGCAGCACCTCTCTGATTTCACGTTCTACCTTTTACCGGTATTTTGAAGATAAATATGAGCTTCTCAACTACTGTCTGAAACTGCTTCTCGATGAGATCGGACTGTCAGAAGATGTCATTTACTTTATGGACAGCGATTCCATGCAGGAGGTTCTGACCATTTTACTCCGGCACATTGAGGAAAACCGGGTTCTGTATCAGAAAATCTATAATGCCAACAAGGAAGGGGAATTGATCCCCATTATTCGCAAGGGGCTGATTCAGATTCTTCAGGACAAGGTTCTTGCGGCAGAGGAGCAGGGATATCGTCTGAAAATTCCAGCACAGATTTTCACCAGCCTGACTGCAGATCTGTATTTTGACATTGTCACCTGCTACCTGGAATATGCTGATCAGTTCAGCGCCGAGGTCTTTATCGACAGCATCTGTCAGTTTACAAAAAAGGATTTCTTTTTCGCACCAAATCAAAATACATTGTCACAGCCATAAAAGGAGGAACTGTCATGGAAGCACTGGAAGTGCTGCTGCATTATATTGTTGAATTTTCGATTATCATCTTTGAATTTATTGGAGTAGGAATCATTATTGTATCCGGCATTATCGGCTTTACCAAATACCTCCAGAGACATCCTGATACGAAGATTGTCCTGGCTCAGGGACTGGCCATGGGACTGGAATTTAAGCTGGGCAGCGAGATTCTGAGAACCGTCATTGTCCGCCAGTGGGAGGAAATCGGCACCGTCGCCGGCATTATTGCCCTGCGGGCGGCGCTGACCTTCCTGATTCACTGGGAGATTAAAGAAGAGAGAAATGATATCAAATCTGATTTACATACTTATAATAGGGAATCACAACCACCGGAAGAGTAACCGCCCATGCCATCAGAGTAGCAACATAATAGGCATACTCCCCAATAACCGCCGGAAGCACTGTTACCGAAAATACCCTTGCCGCCAGCTGCAAAAAACCGGCATACATGGGATACCTGGGATGCCCCAGGGTCTGAATGGCAATCCGATAAAGATACATAGGGGCCATAATAAACATACCCAGAGTAAGCACTCTTGTGTGAGCCACCGCCACATGGATAGTCTTCAAATACAATTCCGGATTTTCCTGTGACAAAAAAATTTTTACAAGCTGCGGAGCTGCAGGCTGTATCAACAGATTTAAAATCAATGACAGAACAAGGGCCAGCCCTGTAATCTGATGTACGCCTCGCCTTACTCTCGCAGCCTTTTCTGCGCCCAGATTCTGCCCCATAAATACAGATAAACCTGTCTGAATCGCCATAATTACTGATTCCAACAGCGTAAATATTTTTGTTCCGGCAGAAATTCCAGCAGTAAAAAATGGGCCAATTGCATTGACTCTGCTGGAAACAAAGCTTCCGCCAATCGAGATGACTGCACTGTTTACAAACATCGGCATCCACAAATTCACCACTTGTCCCAATAGTGCAACATCAGGCTTCCAGAATCTTAACTCTGTTGTAAACATAGAACTTTTCAGAAACGGAATCAATACAATAAGCATCTGCACAAACTGGGCAATTACGGTAGCCAGTGCGCCGCCCTTTACGCCCCATTGAAATCCAACAATAAACAACAAATCCAGCGCCACATTGATCACGGTAGAAGATGAAACTGCATAAAACGTAATCCTGCTGTTGCCCTCTGCCCTCAAAAGCGCCGCTGCTGTATTATAGATTAAAACAAAAGGAATTCCCAGCATCACAATCGAAAAATAATCTCCTGTCATCTGCACAATATCCCTTTGTACTTTAAACAAAACAAATAATCTGTCTAAGTTTAACAGCACACCTGCTGTCAAAATCAGAGAAAGCCCTAGCGTAATCGTTCCTGCATTTCCAGCAATCAATTTTAATTTATCCTCGTCCTGTTCTCCTACACTGTAAGATGCCAGAATGCTCAGTGTATTAGAAAAATCCCTGGCAATGGCATTCAGCATCCAGGTAATCCAGGAACAGCTATTTACTGCTGCCAGAGCGTTAATTCCAATAAAACTTCCTACAATAACAGCATCTGTAATATAATAAAGCTGCTGAAAAATATTTCCAAATATCAGTGGTACAGAAAATGTCATCACCAGCTGAATTGGATTTCCCTCCAGCATATTTATATTTTTTCCCTTTGCCGTCTTTTCTGTGCTCATACTCTTCTTCTCCCTGTTATAATAAGCTGTATGATAGGCTGCTTTACACTCATGGTGCATCCTTCAAATCCAAGGCATAGAAAAGGGCCGCCACTGTTTCCGGGCAGCCCTTTCCTGTTATTTTACATTTTTTCCATGGCCTGTTCATCTGTATAATGTTCAAACCAGATATAGTAAACCTCCTTGCCTGGATCGGACACCAGATCATGGTCTGCGCCTGCCGGAATAAAACTCCAGTCTCCTGCGTGATGCTGGACTGTCTCCATGTTGTTATCCTTTTTGTAGCCAACACTCATATGGAAATCCGATTCTCCCAGACAATAATTCCACTGATGTACCTTAGGATGTCCTGCTTCCACAGTTCCCTCTCCTACTGCTCTGGTTGTCCCCAGAATCAGACGGCCAAACCACTTCGGGCAGAGAACCATTCTTGCCTCCGTATTGGGCCCCTTGCAATCCTGAATATACTGAACACATTCACTGTGAAGCCGGAAATACGGAAGACGAATATGCCATCTGTCAAAGGCTGCTTTATCCCACTGATTCATTTCAACCACATTAAAGACAAATTCCATATCTTCAGCTGCATGAATTTCATAAGGCTCCTTATCCATAAACGGAACATAAAAAGCCACTTCTGTAATTTTATGTACGCCATCGCAGTCCGTCAGCTCTCCTGCGCCCTTTCCAAAAAAGATGACAACGCCCTTGTCTGCATACATCTCCATGGAAACTGTGCTTCCTGCTTTCAGAAAACATTTGTAGCTTGTAATTCCTCCATCATAAACGCCCGGAAGCAATTCCACTTTTGCAAATCCATTATCATCAAACTGCGCTCTGGCTGCAATCTCTTCAGCCTTTTCTACATAAAAATTTTTCTCGTATTCTGTTTTCATTTCGCTATACTCCTCTTTCCAGCTCTTGCTTTACTTAGTGTTTTAATTTATCCTCCAGCCTGTCGCCCTTTGCAAGTGTCACCATAAAATCCCGCTCTCTTGTATAGTGCTCATACCAGACATAAAACACTTCTTTTCCCGGATCTGCAATCAGACTGTGATCCGGACCGGCTGGAACAAAACTGAAATCTCCCCCATACTGAGTAATCGGTTCCTGGTGATCCACACTTAAATGAAACTCTGCACTGCCTACACTGTAATTCCACTGAGCAACCGTCGGATGTCCCTTTTCATCTGTGCCTTCTCCCACAGCCCGCACAACGCCCATCAGAATTCTCCCCATCTGTCCCGGTCCTATAATCTGCCAGGATGTGGTATTAGGCCCCTTGCATTCCTGATCATAGACCTGTCCATCCGTATATTTCATAAAGAACGGAAGGTGCAGATGACTATGCTCAAATCGTTCCTTATCCCACGGATTCATATCTACCACGCTCATAATAAATTCCATATCATCTACTGCATGAATGGTAAAAGGAACCTTATCAAAATCAGGAAGGTAGAAGGAAAGCTCTGTAATGTTGTGAGCTTCTTTCTCATCTGTCACATAGCCTCTGCCTTTGCCAAACATATAGACAACTGTTTTATCCTGATACAGTTCCGGGCTGCATTCCATCCCTGCCTTCAGGAAACATTTGAAATTGCGGATTCCGCCATCGTAGCTTCCCGCCAGAACCTCTGTCCGGAAAAATCCGTTTTCATCATACTTTACATCAATGTCTTTATTTCTAACAATATAATACCCTTCCATAACCGCTCCTTCTCTGCCTTATTCCATCTCGCCTTTTGCCAGTTTTACAATATAATCCCTGGAGCCTCTTGTGAACTGCTCATACCATACATAAAACACTTCTTTTCCAGGCTGTGCAATCAGGCTGTGATCTGGACCGGCTGGAATAAAGCTAAAATCTCCTGCCTTCGTATGTGTTGTCTCGCCCTCTACTGTAATATCGAAATCTGAGTCTCCGAGGCAATAATTCCACTGATGCACAGCCGGATGTCCTTTCTCGTCCGTTCCTTCTCCCACAGCCCGCACAACGCCCATAATCACATGTCCCAGCTGCTTGGGATTTAATACATGCCAGGATGTGGTATGGGGACCCTTGCAGTCCTGATCATAACGGGGACATTTACTGAGCGGACGGAAATATGGCAGCCGTACATGGGAATGGCTGTAATCCTCCCAGTCATAATCATCCATTACTACCACTGATTTAATAAATTCCATATCTTCGAACGCATGGATTCGATATGGGTTTTTATCAAAATTCGGGAAATAAAAGCTCACTTCTTCACAAATATTATGAACTCCACTCTGGTCCGCAACATAGCCCTTTCCCTTGCCAAACATATAAATTACAATCTTGTCACTGCAAAGCTCTGGTGTAATCTCCGCCCCTGCTTTCAAAAAACCTTTATAGTTCTTGATGCTTCCGTCATGGCTTCCTGCCAGAACCTCTGTGATTGCAAAACCGTTGTCATCATAATCGCATCTGATTTCATCTGCTCTCGCAATATAAAAGTTATCCATATTTACACCTCTTTAGCCGTAAAAGCCCTCACTGTAGTCTTTGAATATCTGCAGATATCTTTCCAGGAACTCTTCTCTGTTCACAGCGCCTGCCACGTATTTCGCCCAGTTTTCCTGCATGTCTGTGTAGATAGAAGAGGGCATGTATACAAAAATATTTTCAACGCCTTTTCCTGCCTTATTGGCATCAATTACATCTTTTGCAATCGCCGGAAGATTTTCTGATACCTCCAGTCCCTGAATTGCAGTCGGGCTTCCCATAGTTTCCTGATGCCAGATTCTTGCTGCATCTGAAGATACCAGATAGCTTGCAAAATCCTTTGCACATGCAACTACATTCGGATCCTCATTCTTCGTAACGCTGATAGAAATAGATGCAATCGCCATTTTGTTCTTTTCAGGGTCATTGGAAACCGGAAGAATGTCCTGCTTTACATACTCCAGCATTGCCGGATTTGCATTCTGAATATTCGGAGTCTCGTAAGAGCCTTCGCCAACCAGCATTGCGCACTCTTCTGCGAAGAAGGCATTCCGACAAGTCCATTTATCTGCAGAAACAGCGCCTTCCTGGGCATAGGGAATCAGAATCTGCTCATAAGTATCCAGCAATTCTGTCATCTCCGGATCATTCGCCAGATCAACCTCTTCTCCTGCCATTAATTTAGCCAGCGTTTCTTTTCCACCATCAGGTTTATTTAACAGCCAGTAATTACCTACGTTATTAAACAGGTTCAGATATGTCTCTGCCCACGGATGCATAAAAGGTTTAATTCCCTGAGCTTCCAAATCTTTACAATACTGAAGCAGCTCATCCCTTGTCTGCGGAGTATGATCCCATCCTGCCTCTTTTAAAATCCGGGTATTATAAAGAATTCCTGTTCCTTCCAGAACCATTGGAAGAACCTGCATTCCATACTCACCATTGGTGCCGTTGGCAATCTGCTCTTCTGTCAGCATCTCATATGCCGGACATCCCGTGCTTAAATCTTCACAATACTGCCACCAATCCTGTCTTCTGATTCCGTATCCAATGTTAATAATATTAGGAAGATCATCTGCTGACAGGGCAGAAATCAACAGGTCGTCGTACTTATCAGAACTTGGGAAAGTTGCAATAATCTCCCCGATTTCTGGATGCTCTGACTTATAATCATCAATCAACACATTAAAATTATCTGTCCACTGTCCCAGCGGAAGCATAATGGAAAGGTCAATAGAGCCTGCCGGAAGACTTTTCACATCAACTGCTGCTTCCGCGCCTGCCGCCGTTGTACTCTCAGCCTCTGTGCCTGCTGCCTCTGTCGCTTTGGTCGTCTCTGCAGGTGCTTCCCCTCCGGAAGATCCACACCCGGTCACTCCGGTCATCACCGTTGCCGCTGCCAATACCATCGCTGTCCATTGTCTTTTTCTCATAATACTTCTCCTTTCAGACCGATTCTTCTTAGAATCTTTTTTATTTTTAAATTTGAGTTCTGAACAGTTACAATTTTTGTTTTAATTACTCTATCCCTTTACCGCTCCCATAGTCGCGCTGCTTAATACCTGCTTCTGTGCAATTACAAAGAAAATAAACAGAGGCAAAATTGACAATGTAACAGCTGCAACCGCTACATCCCAGGAAAACAGAGCTTCATTAAACAGAGACATCATTGCAATCTGAATGGTTCTCATCTGCTGCTTTGTTAAGATAAACTGCGTCATCAGGTAGTTATTCCAATATTTCAGCACCTCCAGAGATACGATAGTAAACATCGTTCCCTTAGTTAAAGGAAATACGATTTTCCAGTACAGATTCAGAGGCGTACAGCCGTCTATTACTGCTGATTCCTCAATCTCCAAAGGAAGAGTTTTTACTGCTCCGGTTACTAGGAATACTGCCATTGGCATGGAAAAAGTCCAGTTGCTCATAATAACACCGATATAACGGTTTCCCATATTCAGTAAGCCAATCATCTTGGCAAATGTAATCATAATGCACTGAAAAGGAACACTCATTCCACAAAGAATCAATACGTAACAAAGCTTTGTAAACCAGTTAGGATGTCTGGTCAGCCAATAACCAGTCATTCCGCTTAACACAACCGTTCCTACTGCTGAAAAGACCGTTATAATAAGCGTATTTCTTAACACATTCAAAAAGTCCAGCCGTTTCCATGCTTCCTTAAAATTATCCAGCGTAGGGCTTTGGGGAAATGCCGCAATATTTGCCGCAATTTCCGGATAAGGCTTAAAGGAATTTAAAACTGTAAAGTACAGAGGAATCAACACCAATGCACAGCTGAAAATAATCAGCGCCAGAGCCAGGGATGTATTTATAATTTTTCTTTTTTTCATTACATCGTCACCTCTTTTCTGGATGTTAATTTCATCTGGCCAAAGGAAACAACCAAAAGCACAAGAATGAACAGTACGGATTTCGCAGCGCCATAGGAAATCTGATTACTTCTAAATGCCGTTGCGTAAATATTCATCATAACGCCTTCTGATGTTCTGTAGGGATTACCGTTTGTAAGAGAAATATTGGTATCATACAAAAGCATTGCCCAGTTAATTGCAATGAACAGGCATCTGGTCGTCGTTCCCTTCAGCAGAGGAAGCGTAATTGACTTTAAAGCTGTCCACTTCGTAGCTCCATCTACTCTTGCCGCCTCGTAATAGTCCTTGGAAATTGCCGCAAGACCAGAGTTATAAATAATCATCAGATAGCCCGACAAAGACCATGTCATAACAATAACCAGCGCCCAAAAGGAAGATTCTGGTGTGGTAAACCACTGCTGAGAAAACCACTCAATTCCGCTCCATTCTCCAAACTGTACAAAAACATTCTGGAAAATAAATCTCCACAGAAAGCCCAGAACAACGCCTCCAATAATTCTTGGCGCATAAATCAGCGCCCGCCAGAAATTTCTGTAAGGAATATCACCCGAAAGCAGATAAGCCCAGGTAAACCCAATCAGATTAGAAATAATAACAACGTAAGCGGAAAACTTAATAGTAAACCAGAAAGATGTCCAATAGGTCTCGTCCTTAATGGCTCTAATATAGTTTTTAATACCCATAAATTTAAAAGTGGGATCAATTCCGTTCCAGTTGGTAAAAGAATAAAAAATCTCACTTACCAGAGGAATCAGGAACAGAAGCGTGAACAAAACCATAGTCGGCCCAATAAAAACAGCATAATTGCCAATATCACGGGCTTTTAATGGTTTTCTCTTGGTCTTTAGTTTCTTCAAAATAAAACATCCCCCTTCTTTTATGGTCACTTATTATAAATAACGAATGTATTTTCTCTTTTTTCTAGTCACATATTACCATTGCTGTCATTTTATTCGTACTTATAATTTTGACCAGAAGGGGGATTATTTTGACCTCTTCCGGAGAAGCGTACTATTATATATAAAAATGTGATTATTAAGCATTAATTATAAATAATTTTGTGATTATGGTGGTGTTTTTTGTGTTTTTCGCATATAATAAAAGTGTGATTATAAAACCTAAAACTCCAATAAAAATGTGAGGGGTGACTCTATGGAACGATTTATCTTAAAAAAGTTACTGGATTGGAAGAATTCTCCCTACCGCAAGCCTTTAATCTTGAAAGGTGTACGTCAGGTGGGTAAGACTTGGATTCTGAAAGAGTTCGGCAGACGCTGTTATGAAAATACAGCCTACTTTAACTTTGACGAAAACGAAGAATACAAACAATTTTTTGAAACTACCAAGGACGTAGAGCGGATTCTACAAAATTTGATGTTTGCCAGCGGTCAAAAAATCTTGCCTGAAAAGACCCTTATTATCTTTGATGAGGTGCAGGACTGCCCCAAGGTTATTAACTCCATGAAATATTTCTGCGAGAACGCACCGCAGTACCATGTTACCTGCGCCGGTTCTCTGCTGGGCATCGCTCTGGCGAAACCTTCCTCTTTTCCAGTAGGCAAGGTCAACTTCATGCAGATTGACCCAATGACCTTCACCGAGTTCCTGCTTGCCAACGGCGATGAAAATCTGATGCAGTATTTGCAACAGGTAGATACCCTCGAACCAATCCCCGACGCCTTCTTCAATCCGCTGTATGAGAAGCTGAAAATGTACTACGTCACTGGCGGTATGCCAGAATCGGTGTTGATGTGGACGGAAGCACGGGATGTATCCGCCATGCAGGAAGCCCTGTCTGGAATCATCGGAGCTTATGAGCGTGACTTTGCCAAGCATCCAAACCTCAGCGAGTTCCCGAAAATCTCAATGATCTGGAAGTCGGTTCCTTCTCAACTGGCACGAGAGAACAAGAAGTTCATCTATAAGGTAGTCAAGGAAGGGGCACGAGCCCGTGAGTACGAGGATGCCTTGCAATGGTTGGTGGATGCCCGTCTGGTGCATAAGATCTACCGCAGCTCCGCTCCTGGCCTGCCGATTGCAGCCTACGATGACTTGTCTGCTTTCAAGCTTTATCTGGTGGATGTGGGACTGCTCCGCCGTCTGGCGCAGCTGGCTCCCACTGCCTTTGGCGAAGGCAACCGCCTTTTTACTGAATTCAAAGGCGCATTAACCGAAAACTTTGTGTTGCAGACTTTAATTACTCAGTTTGAAGTCATGCCCCGTTATTGGAGCCAAAACAACCCACCTTACGAGGTCGATTTCCTCATTCAGCGGGAGAACGACATCTTCCCCGTGGAGGTTAAATCCGAAGCCAACACCACCAGTAAGAGCATGAAGAAGTTCAAGGAACTGTTCCCTGAAAAAGTCAAGCTCCGCATCCGTTTCTCGTTAGATAACCTGAAACTGGATGATGACGTGTTGAACATCCCGCTGTTCATGGCAGATCAAGCAGAACGACTGATTGGGTTGGCATTGGAACAGCGTAAAGTACAGTAATAGAATATGGCTGTTCCGGAGAAGATTGCACCGGCTTCTTCCGGACAGCCGATTACATAAAGGACAATTCGACATCTGTGTGTGATTTAGAACAGTGCTGCAATTTTCTATATGCTACAATTCCTGCCGGTACTGGGCTGGAGTCATTCCCGTTGCTGTCTTAAACTGGCGAGAAAAATATTTTGAGTCAAAATATCCCACCTGATCTGCAATTTCCTGGATCTGCAGATCCGTAGTCCTCAGCAGCTCTTTTGCCTTCCTGATCCGAATATTATTCAGATATTTGGCCATTCCGATTCCTGTATGCTTTTTAAATGCTCTGCTTAAATAGTCCTTATTTATATGAAAATAATCTGCACACTCCTGCTGAGATACCTTTGTCATGTAATTCAGCTCTAAAAAATCTACAACCTTCGGCATCATACCAGATGCGTTCTGTATTTCTTTTTTGCTTTCAATAAACTCTGCAATCATCTTCAGAAAGCAGCTGTACATTCGATTCATAGTTCCTTCCCAGGAACCCAGGAGAACATCTCCAAAGCTTTTCACCGTTCCTCCCAAAATCAATTCCTCATCTGTGATTTCTGCTGCCCGCTCCCATTTTCGAAACATAGCAAAGAAGCCATCCCAGACCCCTCGCAGAAGTCCAATCGTACAGGGAGATTGAGCCATTACCGTCTCTGCCCATTTTATCAGCTGGTTTTCTACAGAAACAATATTTCCCAAAAGTACCGCAGAATAAAGGGCACTTTCCAAATGAAAATTTTCTCTCAGATGAATCCCCGTCATACTCTTCTGATATTCCCGGACAGCAAAAATTCCTGTTCCTGTCAGATAGTCCGCCGCCATTCTGGCTTCCTTCCAGGCTGACTCTAATCCCTTCGGAAAAGAGCATATCCGGCTGCATCCCAGATTCAGAACGCAGTTTTCATTGACTGCCAGCATCTTTAATTCCTGGATTTCCCGTTCAAAATCCATTTCTTCGGTTCCATAAATCAAAATAACAATATCCATAGATGGCTGCATATTCTGAAACACAGTCCCCTTTTTTTCCGTCTCCAGCTTTTCCTGAATCCTGTTCAGCAAACGGCTCAGCTTCAACATATAGCCCTCCTCATGTACCGGAAGCGTACTTCCTGTACAGTGAAGGATCTGACATCGGCTGCAAAAACGAATTTGGGGAGAAATGCGAAGCAATTCTTCAAAAACGCGCTCAGACAATTCTGGACGAAAAAGCTTTCTCAAAAGTCCATGACGATAATCTGGAGAAATTTTCTTAAACTTCTTATCAACTGTAAATTCTTCCTGTTCTTCTTTTGTATGAATCTGAGATACCGCCTTTTTTACTGCCTCCAACAACTTGTCCTGTTCAATTGGCTTTAGCAGATACTCCAATGCTCCCAAAATAAACATTGCCCGTACATACTGGAAATCATCATGGCCGGAAATAACAATCACTTTTATATCCAGCTTCTGATCATTTATATAGTTCATAATTTCCATGCCCAGAGTATCGCCAATCACCACATCCACAATCGCAAGCTCAGGCTGCTCTTCCTGAATCTGGTTAATTGCTGCTGGAACGCTTTCTACTGTCAGAATCGTATCAAAATTCATAGTTTCCCAGGGAAGCAGCAGCTGTATCGCATCCCTTACATGACTTTCATCATCTACAATTAATACCTTCATTGTCGTCACCTCCCGGAAACTTTTTCTTTCATGGGAACACAAAACTCCACACTTGTCCCGCCGATATTATTTGCATAAATTTTAAAATCACAGCTTCCAAAACTCAGAAGAAGCCTTGAAAATACATTTTCAATGCCAATAAAATGATTATGATTTTCATCCTCTTTAAAAGAATACTCTAACGCTAATTCTTGGCTGCTTCCCTCTGTAGAATCTCGATTCATCAGTTTTTTCTTCAGCTGGTTGATTGTATTATAAATCCGCTTTACTGCTTCATCTGCCACAGCAACTCCATTATCCTCTACCAGCAAACGATACTGTTCATTCTCAAATTCCGTTTTAATCCGGATGACACTGCCGTCTTTTTTCATCAAATTTCCGTGATTCAAGGCATTCTCCACCAGAGGCTGAACCGACATTTTGGGAATTTTAAAATCTGAACTTTCCGGGGCTATTTCATAAACCATATCCAGTTTTCTGTCAAACCGCATCTGCTGCAGAGACACATAGCGCTCTACGTATTCAATTTCCTTTTCCGTTGCCACCATAAATGGTTCCAGCACCATCGCATAATGCAGCATCTGTCCAAAGGATGAAATCATCTGGTACTGCTTCAAATTGTGATCCTTCAGCGCATTTGTCGCAAAGCATTGAATTACATTATAGATAAAATGAGGATTTATCTGTGCCTGCATAGTCTTTAGCTCAGATTTTGTATAGGCCAGCTGCAGCTCATATTTCTGGATCTCATGTTCCTTTAAGGAGTCCATTAATCGCTGGAAGGACTCAATCAGAGAACTGATTTCATCCTTTTCCCGATATATGATATAATCTGAAATCTGCCTGTCATAATCCCAGCATAAATCCCCGCGGCCCTTTTCCATATAGCTTGTAATCTGCCGAAGTGAACGGACATATTTCAAAATCTGCAGGGAAATAATCGCCAGAACCAGAATTGCCAGAATACCAAACAGGAACAGAATCGATGCCAGCTGTTCTGCCGTCAGTGCATACACATCTTTTAGATGTGTTACCTTAACAACACTCCAGTTAAAATACCGGGAATCAATTTTCGTTTCTGCAATCAGCTGTTCCTTATATTTTACCAGAATCTCTTTTTCATCTGAATGTTTGTAGCCCGGATAAAAATTCTGAAAACTTTTCATCACTGCCGCCGGATCATTTGCCGCAATCACCGTCTGTTCCTCATCGATAACATAGAGCAGCTCGTTCTGGGAATAAACACTTCCACAGTTACTGGTAATAAATGAAATTGGAAAATCAATTGCCAGATAAGCAATAGGCTTTGAATCCGCTGGAAGATTGGAAATAGGAAGCCATATCGTAAATACCAGCTCGTCTGCAGGATACTGTTCCATTGCAGGAAGATTATGTCCATAGCTGGTCTTAACATGTGTCGGTTCAATATAGACATCCATGTGGCTTTCCATTTCAGGGATTTCTACGCTTTCACAAATCGGCGCATCAGAAATCTTAAGATACCTGGGTTCATATAGCAGGGACAGGTTTTCTTCCGGCATAGCCAGATAAATCTGGGATGCTACTGTAGATGTATAATATACCGAATTGAAATAATCCATAATTCGGCCCTCATTATCTGCTAATTCTTTTTTACTGTGATGATTTTTCAAAAATTCCATCAGCGGATGGTTAATATAAACGGACTTTGTTGCCCTAATCATGCTTTCCACATAATAATCAATATTATTTCCTGCAATTTCCGTATCAATCATCACATTCTGTTCATATCGCTCCATGGCGTTTTTCTGCATGGAATAATAAATATATAGGGAAAATAGAATAATAAATAAAAACATAAAAAACGTAATAGCCCAGACTATCTTTTTCCCAATGCTGACAAACCGTTTATTCCTTCCGTTCCCCATAAACCTCCTCCATTACAAACCTAAGATACTCCAGAGACTTTCTTCCACAAGTCCTCATATCTGGTCTGCTGAAGGTTTCCAGGGCCAGTACTCCGCTGTATCCAATATCTTTTAACCCCTGCAGAATCTCTCTAAAATTCATGTGGCCGTGTCCTGGATAATATCTGTCATTATCTGCTATATGAACGTGTCTGATCCAGCTGCCTGCTCTTCGAACAGCATTTCCCAGATCGCTTTCATCAATATTCATATGTACGGTATCAATGTGAAGTCCAATCCTCTTAAAGGAATGTTCTTCCATAAATCTTATGCCATCACAAATGCGGAAAAGGAAATCACTTTCATAGTGATTCATAATCTCATATCCTACAGTAACATCATATTCTTCTGCCAGCCGATCCAGCCGATATAAGCTTTCCTCTACATGGTATACAAATTCCTCTCTGGAACCAGCATCTCGAAACCGCCCCTGCATAGAACCCAGAATCACCACACCCCGGTAAGGACTGGCTGTAATCATATGCTCCTTCAGACATTCAACTGCAAGGTTTCTGATTTTCTCATCGCGATCTGCAATATTCCAATGCCATTTTCCATAAGCTGCTCCCGTTCCTATAGAAGTAAGAACCAGTTGATTCTGTTTCAGAAGATGGTACAGTTTTTTTCTGTCTATATCCCGTGAATCCAGAATATGCAGTTCTGTTCCATGATAGCCGTCCTCTCTCATCATTGGAAATATCGTTTCATAATCCCCTCGATATACAATCGGAGCATTTGGAGCTGCCTGTAAACTTCCTGTTGCCGCAATTATCATACACTTCCCCTTTCTGCCTGTTCCGGGCCAAAATGTATCTTCCGTATTTTCTTCATTATCCAATACTTTTTGCTGGACGTTAACTGAAAATACTGCTGGAAAAGTGGATTTCTTTGACAAACTACTCACATGGAGTTCCATCCCCTCTATGCAATATAGCAGACTTCCTTTCATCCTACAATCTGCATTTGCAGCCACAGAAAATTAAACAACTGCGATAATATCATATGTATAATTCTGAGGTAAGTCAATAAATTTTAATAATCATCTCCCCATTTACAATTAAAATTTTCTTCTTCATTCTTTGAAACCAGGATATTTTTCTGCACAATTCTTATAGATAATAATAATTCCTATAGTTCATTATCTTTTCTTCGTCACATCGGTAAAATAAACTTGAATTACTTAACAGGAGAACTTTCATTGAATAAGCTAGATTATTACGAAATTGGAAAACGAATTAGAAAATGTCGGGAGGAGTTAGGACTTACCCAGGAGGCCGCTGCAGAACAGTGCGGCATTTCCCCTTCTTTTTACAGCAATATTGAACGAGGCATCAAGGTAATGTCACTTGAAACCTTTGTTTCTATTTGTCAGGCCTTTTCTGTCAGCGCAGATTACCTGCTGCGTGACGAGCTGCCTAAAAACGATCCTATTCTTCTCCAGTCTCTGTCCGAAGCCAAGAAATACGGCGGACAGCAGTACGAAAAATATACCCGCCTCATCCAGGCCCTTGTTGACGTTGTTGACCGTCTCTGACAATCCCCCTGGAAAAGAAGCTCTGCTGCCGCAGTTCTTCCAAAGACTGCGGCTCCTGTATGATTGCCCTCTGATACCATCTTACCATTTTTCCATGACATAAAATGTCTTTCTGAAAATAAAAATAAATCTTTTCCCATTTGTTTCTGACTATGCTAAAATATAACTATTCAGGGCAGCCTTCTATTCTGAATAGCTGCACTCGTAAAAAAAGGGAGGGAACCAAATGGATAGAGAAGATGCTTTTACACCAAAACCAGACCGTATTCTGGAAATCTACAGCCGTCTGCTGTCTGGAGAGGTGATTCACAAAGAAGAGCTTGCTAGAGAATACAGTGTCAATCCCCGCTCAATTCAGCGGGATATCGATTCTATCCGGAATTTTTGCTCTAACCGCACCATCAGCCACGGAGAACCTGTCGAAATCAAATATGACAGAAAAGCCAAGGGCTTCCGCATGACCCACTCCAGAAGTGCAACCATGTCCAGCGCAGAGCTTTTCACAATTTCAAAAATTCTTCTGGAAAGCCGCTCCTTAAACAAACAGGAAATGGCACAGCTAATCAGCAAGCTGACAGACGCCTGCCTTCCTGATCAGGAGCGAAAAAAGATGACTGAGCTGGTGCGCAATGAGATGTTTCACTATGTGGAACCCCGGCACGGCCGTCCTCTGATCCATGCTGTCTGGGAACTGGCTTCCGCTATTTACTCCCATAATAAAATCCAGATGGATTATCAAAAAGCAAACGGCGACACTTCCTCCGCCGTTATCAAACCCGTTGGAATTATGGAATCTGAATATTATTTTTATCTAATTGCCTACATTGGCGATACTGATAAGCAGTATCCCGGTTATCCCACTATCTATCGGATTGATCGAATCAAAAGCTACCGTATTCTGAAGGAGACCTTTCATATCCCCTACAAGGATCGCTTTGAGGAAGGCGAATTCCGAAAACGCATTCCGTTTATGTATGGCGGAAAGCTTCATAAGGTCTGCTTTATTTACTCTGGTTCAGACATCAATGTGATTCTCGATCGCCTTCCTACAGCTCAGGCAGTCCTCCAACCCGATGGTACTTATCGAGTTACTGCTGAGATTTTTGGAGACATGGGACTGAATCTATGGATGAATGGTCAAAAAGATGTACACCTGATTCAAAAAGAAGCCTTCTGATTCTTATTTTCCCCTGAACCACGCATCCATCTCTGCTGTATTGTGCATAATCCGGCCCGGCGCCACATGATACCGGGCCGCCAGCTCTGTACTCTTTTTCAGACGTTCTGCCGGCGTATGGTTCCGGTCTCCCATCACATAACCGACTCCCTCTGTAAATGATTGATATTCAGCCTCAACACCGGCTGCAAAAAGCCGCAGCTGTTCATCCATTTTCTGATTCAGAGCGCTCATTCTCTGATAATATTGCTTCAGCGCATATTGATCCGCAAAGCCAACCTGCGCCAAAAATCCCATTACTGCCTCATCAATGGAAGAACCATAACGGATACTCAGCTCCCTAAATACCAGAAGTACAAATCTGGCCCACGCAACCAGATTCATATGCAGTACAAATACCAGCGCATTGCCCCTTGAACGGATGGCTGCATCAGCCCCGTCAATCAAACATAAAGCGCCGTTTCCCACAATCAGCATAATGCGTAAATCCCCGTGCTCTTTTGTAGGAATACATTCACTCCAGTCCTTTTTTGCATAATAATGTTTTTTAATTGCCCAAAGAACACGAATCATCAGCTCTTCTATCAAAACAGGAATCGACATGGCTGCGCCAAACCGGGCATCGTACCCCTCCTGAAATGCCCTTGTCATAATAACAGCCAGAGTCTGCCTGTCCTTCCCAACTTGAAAGCTTCCGAAATTACAAAGCAAAAACAGCTCAGAAAACGGAATCGGAAGACCGGTTCCCCGCCCTGTCAGTCCCTTTCCACGGCTTCCTGAGCTTCCTGCAATATCAGACATCACATGTCCAATCCAGTTACAGAAGCCGCAGAACAGCTTTGATATAAAATTGCTTCCCTGCAATTCAAAATTACTTCCCGATGTATCCACCCGAATCAGCTTTCCATTGCTCAGATAGGTTGCCTTATTGGTAAACTGATCCACAATAGAAAAAAACAGTCCTATAATATCCGGGGAATGAGCCAGAGATTTGTAATGATGATTCTTTGTTGACATGGAAAAGCTGCCGCCTACCGCTTTCGTGCTGGTATGCTCATAGTTTACTTTATAGTTTCTCTCAAAAAATCCAATCGCCGATCCAACATTATTTTCATTTCCCGCAGTGGGATTCCAGCCTGCCATTCTGGCAAACCGTTTTACCACCTCATCCGTTGCTAAATCTGCTGCATCACCAAGACGGCTTCGGCCCGGACTGCCTACAAAAAAAACGTCCACCAGCCCTGCTGCCACCCCGGAAAAAACAGCAATAAAATAGTCATACGCATCGCATTGATCCCGATTCCACTCTGCTCTGCGATCCACTGCCTGCAGCCTTACATTACTCATCTTATTTTTTCTCCCAGTTTTTTCGAAAGAACCTCGGTCATGTTCATAACCATGGCCAGTTCCTCCTTCTCTGCTTTGCTGTACAGGTTATAGTCTCGTTTCCTTCGGATTATTGTCAACTTTTTCATCAGTTCATTGGACAGATGAATGGTTTCCCTGTTCCAGGACAGCACCTGAAGATCCACCTCCTTAATCCGTTCTGTTTCCCTGATAATGGTTCTGGAAGCAGCCTCTGCCTTTTCCGCGATTTCCTGATTGGAAATTGCAGACTTTATCAGGTTTCCTACAGAAGCTCCCGCCACACCAAGGATAAATCCGACCGGCCCTGCTGCTGCCAACACTGCTGCTCCCCCTGCAATGCCTGCCCCGCCTGCCGCTACAGCGCCTCCACCAAGCCACGCAAGGGAAGCCTTCACAGCTGCTATTCCCGACAAAGAAGAAATTGCCGTCCCTGTCGAGGCTGTTCCAAACACCATAGCCGTTCCCATTGCCGTCATCGGCGCTAAGGGAGCCGCTGCCGCTCCTGCCAAAAGGCAGGAAGCGCCTGCACTCCCATACTGTCTGCTGCGTTCCACCTCATCCATTTCCTTGATTTGCTGCAGCTTCTTTTCAAAATTCTGATACTGAAAATTAATTCTTCCCAGTGAAACCTCATAATTTCTCGGCTTATTTGCAAGCCTGTCCACATAATCTTCAATGTTTCGAATTGTTTTTACCGCGTGCCGCCGGGACAAAAGCAGCCGGGAAGTATCATTCATCGTTTGCTTAAATACCCGCATATACTGGGCATTACTTCTTTCCAGATCACGAACCGCTTCATTTTTATAAGTCTCGTTAAACATTTGTATCTCCATTCTGTTTCCGTCTGATTTCAAATACTGCTTCCATTTTTTCTACCAACGGCTCATGTAAAGAAGGCATCGATTATTCAGACGATAAAAAACAGCCTCCATTTCATCTATTGTCACTCCCAGAACACGGGACAGCTCTGCCGCTGTTTTCTGTCCAGATGCCCTCAGCAGGATCTCTTTCTCCAGGCCTTCAAACACTCCCGGCTCTGCAGTCATTTTCCCGCCGTCCAGCACAAAATCATCAAAGGTTCGAATCGGATAGGCGTCCGGTCTGAATTGCTGTTCATCCTCACTCATATGGCGCAGAAAAACATCTATATAGTGAAAGGACAAATACGCTGCCTCCCATGTAGGATTCACATGAATCCTCTGTCCGTCCTGGTACATTCCCTGGATCACATCTGCCTTTTTTGATGCAAGAGCTTCCTGCCTGTAACATTCCTCCAGGAAACGGTCAAATTCATGCTTCTTCTCATAAATCTCCTTTGCAGTCAGCGCCTCTGTCCTGACGACCGGGCTTCTCATAGTATTCAGATTATAATTCAGCAGCTCCTGATCCATTTCTATTCCAAATTCCTCTGGACTGCTGCTCATCCGTGTGTTGGGATAAGGCGCAAAATATACTGTATACAGCTCCAGAATTCCCTTTGCCGCCCTCAGCATATCTGCTGCCAGCTTCCTGCTCTCCTCCAGAGTCTCTGCCGTTTCTCTGGCTCCTCCAATAATAAAATTTCCTGTGATTCCGTGTATTCCGCTTTCCTTGCAGATTTGAATGCACTGAAGAATCATCTCCCTCGTTGTCCGCTTGTTGTAAGCGGCCAGAACCTGATTCGAACCGCTTTCAATCCCAAACTGAATACAGGTCAGCCCCGAATCAACCATTTCCTGCAGTATTTCCGGATGCTGAATCACAAAGGACACATAGCCCTCGCAAAACCATTTCAGCCCTCTGGCCTTCATTTCTCTGCAAAATTCCAACACCCGCCCTGGCTGCAGGGTAAAGGTATCGTCGTAAACATTCAGATATTCGATTCCCGGATTATGCTCTCTGATATAATCAATTTCTTCCATAACATTGGGAATGCTTCGAAACCGGACATTTTTTGCATTCGCACCTTCATAACAAAAGGTACAGTGATTGGGGCAGCCTCTTCCTGTAAGAATCCCTGCCATTTTTCCACTGCGGAGCCGCCTTGTGAGACTGTCCTCCACGTGGGGAAATGGAATCGTGTCCAAATCTGCAATCACCGCCTGATCGCACCGATTCCAGACCAGAGCATTTTTTTCTTTATCAATGTACTTCACCGACGGAAGCTGCTCTCTGGTTCCAATTCCATCTACCAGGTAGGAAATCAGATGAAGCATCGGGATCTCTCCCTCTCCCACAATCGCAAAATCATTGGAGGTTTCCAGGAAAAACTGCGGCTTTAGCGCAACTGCCTGCGGACCTCCGACAATGGTAACTGCGTCAAAATTCTCCTTCACCCACTTTACTGCATGGGATACCACGCGAATATTGTCTGCTGCCGCATAAAATCCCACAATCCGGACATGGCCGCCGCCTACCTCCTTTTCAATAACCTTTTTACAGTCCTCTGCCGTCCCTGCATATACCTGCGCCACAAAATCATGCTTCCTCAGATAAGCCGCCAGCAAATACTGTCCAATACAGTCATGAAAACATTCGGAATAACCGCTGGTATCCCGGTAAACATTTAAAAGAAGAATATCATACATCATTTTTACATCCCCAACAGCTCTCGTTTTCTTTCCAACAGGTGTTTTTTGAAATACCTGAGCCCATCCCCCTGAAAATAGCAAAACAGCCTCTGATAATCGCTGCAAAGGGCTGTAGGCTGGTCAAAGGCTCCCTCAATCACTGCCTCTGCGCTGCAGCCTGCATGGCAGATTTCCAAAAAAGAACAGGTTCTGCAGGCCTCTGGCAAAGCGCTGCACCGCCGCTCCAGCAGCCGTTTAAGCTGCGGTGTCTGCAACAGTTCTGTGTCCCTGTCCTTTACATTGCCCAGACAAAAGGCATGAATATCCGAAAACTTTCCGCAGGGATAAATATCCCCTTTCCAGTCAATGCAGAGAAAGCTTCTGCTGCACTGAGCATCAAAGGTACATTCCCTTATCTGTTTTTCTGTCAAAACAGCCTGCAGAATCTTATCCAGAGGAGAAACAGTCAGCTCAATCCGCTCTGCAAGAATGTACTCATAAACCCGAATCAGATATTCTGCATACTCCCCTGGCTTTAAAAACAGCTGCGGATTTTTCACGGCCTCCCCATACTGCAGCAGCGGATTGATTTTCAGATGCAGGTGACGGTCTGCAAAATCATGCAGATAATCCAGAGGTTCCCTCAGCGCCGCCCCTGTCAAAACCATCAGACAGGAAACGGAATTTCCCTGCTCCTGCAGCCGCCCGATATTCTCCCAAACCTGAGAGAAGGTATTCTTTCCTGAGCAGCTTTTTCTTTCCCCGTCATGAATTTTCTGAGAACCGTCAATAGAAACCCCTACCGCTGCATGAAAATCCCTGAAAAACTGAAACATCTCCGAAGAAATATGAAAGGCATTGGTCTGTACGGAAATAGTTACAGATATGTCCGGAAATTCTCTCTGTATGGTTGTAAAAGCATTTCTGTATTCCTCTGCAGGAACCAGAGTCGGCTCTCCACCATGCAAAATAACTGTAATCCTGGGCTCTCCCCTCCGCTGCGCCATGCGGCACACATAGCACAGACTCTCGAAAAGCATTTCCTCTGATATTACATGATGGCTTGTTTTTTCCCCAAGAGAGCAGTATGCGCAGTTTAGATTGCAGCCGTCCGTTCCCTTTAAAATCAGCGTAATCATAACAGCTTCAGACCGTCCAGACGCTGAACTGCCTTCTGGATTTCCCGCACGCTTTCCGTCTGCAGCTCCTGTATGGGCCTGTAATAGCCATCTACAATACTCTCAATATAAGAGGTAATCACATCCCGGAAGATATCCTCCAGCTTAAACATAATATTCTGAGCAATATCCGAATCATTGACGCCTATATCAAAGGTGGAATAGCGGGTTTCTGTTCTGCTTCTTGAGGTATAATATTTTTTGTTTAATATCAAGGCACCGGCTTTTTCCAAAAATCCTCTCGGATCCCGCTGAACCTGCTCAACCCGCACATGCTCATATGCAATTTTATCCTGCTTCATCTTCATCTCACCGATTCCGGACAGATTAATCTCCAGACGCTGAATATTTTCTGTGGTTTTCAGCGCCTCATCCATACACACCTTCTGAATGCAGGAAGCAATCACTGCATCGATCTCCTCCGACATCTCCTCCTCGCTGACAGAAACATGATCCTGCTCTACCTTTGTTTTAAATTTCTGAACAATTTTCAGAACCTCATAGTACACCTGAGACTTTATCTGCTCCAGAATAATGTCCTTGCGGTTTTCCAGATCCATCTGGCTTTCCTCTGCTGAACGGCATACCTCTGTAATCTGCCGGGCCATCTCTTCCAAATCCTGGATAATACTGTCGATCATCTCATTTAACCGTTTTCCAGGTGTAGCCTTTTTCATTGCCGCTGCATCATTCCTGGTAATTGCAATCAACTTCTCCAGAAACCTGTCCATATTACTCTGGCTGAAAAGAACCTCATCGCCAGCTGCCAGCGCCTCCATGCCCAGCTTTGCCGACACTGTCAGAATATCGTATTTCAGAATCTCAGACATACCCTGCTCCTGAAGGGTCTGTATCATATAGGCTTCCGTATCCATCCGGTCCTTTTCACTTTTTGGAACAAGAACGCTGATTTCCTCGCCCTCATCATCCACATCATATTCATAAGTGTCTGACTGGGTAAGCAAAAGCAGAATCGGCTTTCCCATATCATAAAGCTGACGCATTTCAGAAAACTCCTGCCGGGTTCCTGCTGCATCTGAATTACATGCAAAAATCACAAGATCTGCATTCTTCACATACTCTTTTGCCAGCATTTCATTTTCCCAGGTAACGCTTCCAATTCCAGGAGTATCAAACCAGGACAGTCCGCCCAAATCAAACCACTGAATTGTACTTGTGGTTTCTTTCATTCCTGTTGCAAAATCTCCGTCATCCGGCTGCTCCTCCAGCTTGTCCTGTGTAGATACCTTGCCCCGATCGTATACGTGAACCGTTATCGGCGGCAATTTATCATACGAGCTTCGAAGTCCCAGCTTCTTGATTCCGTTTCCCATAACAAAATTGCCAATATAGCTTTTTCCTGCCTTCACCTTTCCGAAAACAGCTACTGTGAAATGCTTTTCAAAATCCTGAATAAATTCCATTCCTTTTACTGCTTCGCGAATCTTCTGGTTGACCTCCGTGATAGTATGAACCAGGCTTTCTGAGGAAACATCAAATATATTTGTAATATCACTGTCCCGGTTATCGCCCATTTTAGCTCTGGAAGAATCCACTAGCCTGCGCTCTGTATTCTCCAGGTCGGAAATCACCTGATCCACTTCATTTTCACACCGGGTAATGCTGCTCTGAATATTTTCAAACTGGCTTTGCTGTTCCAGCATGGTATCTACAAATTCATTAATAATATCCATCCTACTCATGAATCCTTCTCCTTCAGTATCTGATCAATCGTCTGAATAACAGAATCTATTTCCTTTATCTCTTTTTTTATACCGCTGTTTCCTTTCTTCAGCTGCGCCTTCTCCTCCTTCTTAATTTGCTTCGTTCCGTCTTTCTCTACCGCAGACAGAGAAACGGTTTCCCCATCCTCCTCAATCAGCTCCTGATCCTGTAAATAATTGTTGACCTGCATGATTTTATACTGATTTACATTCTCAGCCTCCTGCCGGATTTCCTGTTTTCTGGCTTCCCGTCTCCGTCTTTCCCGTTCCGCTGCATCAGAATAATCGCTGTAATTATCGTAATTACTGTAATCGCTGTGGTCAGAATAGCTTCCGCTGTCTGCCGTCGCAATTCCCAGGACTGCCCCGCCTCCAACTACTGCAAAAATAACTGCCATATCTTTCTATTCTCCTATTTCTCAAACATACTCTTTTTTATAGTATTGAACAAAGTCCCCATTCCTTCGTCTCTTTTCATCTCATCCAGCGCTTCCCGCTTACTCTTGAAATAGCTGAAAACATGATCCCAGCTTCGATAACGGGACTGGAAATTCATTTTCACCCGATTTTCCTCTTTCTGAATTTTTTCTTCCCGCTTTTCCTTTTCTTTATCTAAAAGCAGTATCGTTTCCTCTGCCGTCTGCCGGAAGGTTTCCCACGCATAATAATTTTTCGCATTGGCATAGATAGCAGCAAACGCTTCCAGCGCGCTTCCCAGCTCCGGAATTCCGCTCCTTTCACAAAGCACCGGTTTATTTTTCGTGATTCCATTCAGATACTTTTTCACAGACACCTCAAAAAACGGAATCTCTGTCCCCACAATCTCATAAACCATCCGTTTCACTTCTTCTACAATGGCTTCATAACCTTCTTCTTTTTCTCTGGTATCCTTCCATGTGCAGACAAATATCAGACGCATTTTCCGCATTTCCGGTCCAGTCATTCCAGAAGCAATTCTTTCCAGCCAGTCACTCTCTGTTCTTGTCAGCGGACCTGTCTTTATGTTATGTACCATAAGAACAATGTCCGATTCCATAATCGTCTCAAACGCAATTTCATCATCCTGATCCCGTACATCAATTCCCGGCGTATCCACAAACACCATATTTTTATAAGTGCAGGAATCTGCCCTTGTTGTTGTCCGGGCCGCCCCTGTAGGAAACCGCTCCTGCTCCGTATTTCCCGTTAAAATATTATATAAGCTGCTTTTTCCAGAACTTACCATTCCTGTATTCACAATTTTTATGGAAACATCCGATAAATTCCGAATCGCTCCCTGAAGCCGGAAGCTGGCTTCCTGTCCGCAATAATACCTGATTACATCAAAATCCAGATCTTTTAAATAATCCATATCTTCCTCCGATACCGCCTGCTCGTCCTTCTACACCAGGTCATTTTCCACTGCTGCCAGCCGTCTCCGTATTTCAGTAAGCTCCTGTAATTTTCTTTTTCCTTCCTGAAGCAGCTCCTGATTCTGACAGTCTATCTCCTGTATATAAGACATAATCTCCCCAAATTTTTCGTCAATGCTCGTATTTACACTCACAATCAAAGCATTTTGGAGCTCAATCATATCAGATACTGCCGCCTGCCGCGCCTCCTGACGAATCCGCAGCTCTTCATTCAGCCTGTTCTGATTCCGCATATTGATCAGAGCTGCTTCCCGCTCTAACCGCTCCAGCTTCTCTCTTTCCCGCTTTTTGTTTGACTTAAGTATCTCAAAAAGGAAAAACCCCTTTTTTCTTTCTTCCTGAACCGGTGCCTCGTCCTCATAGAGAGCGTCCTTCCGCTCTATATTTCTTGCAGAATAATTCTTTGCCCTGGGCGTATAAAATATCTCATTTTCCAGATTTACCACGCCCATGACTCCCTCAATTTCCTGGAAGCTTTTTCTGATATAAGTAAGAACATCGGCCAGTTTATATCCGTACTTATCCTCGACCTCCTGTAAAATGGTATATTCTATTCCTTCTGCCATCTCTGCATTGCCTGCTGCATACAGCTGCGCCAGCTCATCTGCATGGCCCTGGGTTGTCTGCTGAATCAGGATTCTCATTTCATCCTTCAGGTTTTCTCCCTTTTTCCGAAGAATCTCCACCTTATCCGCAAAATTTTCCGAGCTTCCCGCCTGCATTTCCTGCGCAATATACTGCTCGATATAGTCAAAGCACTCTTTCAGATTGGAAATTGGCTGCTTCATCACCTTGGCGGCTGAACCGCTTTGTATCAGCTGAATAATCCGCTTGTCCAAGGTTTTAATATTGCTGCTGTCATAAAGTTTCTCATTATTCTTCTGAATTCCCAGGAGAGCCTTTCTGGCATTTAAAACGTAGCTTTCATATTTGTCCGTAATATTTTTATCCCCTGTAACCTTGCGAAGATTTTCAATAATCTTGTACTGAATGCTTCTTAATTCCTGTCCGTACTCTGCCTTCTTTAACGCCTTCTCCTCTGCGCTCCACTCCTGCTTTATCAGGCATCCTCTCTCATTTAAAACGATAATAAAAGGAATATCCCGATTAATCAAATCTGCCATTTTTTCATAATTATATTTTCCTTCAAAGCCGCCCTTTGAGCTGATAACAAACAGAATAATGTGACATTTATTCAGAAACTCATCTGTAATTTTCTCATGCGCAATCGGTGCGTCAATTCCCGGTGAATCCACCAGCAAATAGTCTCCGTGATCAAATAAAGAAATCTGATCCGTCATAGGCCGATCCGCCATTTCCGCAACCTCTTCCTTCATCAGCGCATTGATCAGCGTACTCTTTCCGCTGTTATAAACTCCATATACCATAACCCGCGGCTTCTCAAAGTCCAGAAGTCCCTTTACCGTTTCCTCCACACGCTCAACACAAACAGGACTGACCTCCGGACATTCCATTCCTACATATCCCAGAAAATCGTCTGCAATATCGCTGATTATCGTTGCATAATCCTGTTTATTTCTCATAGTTCCCATCACAATCCCCGCCTTTCCCCTTTATTTTACCTTTTTACCATGACAAAATGTGTCATGCAAATGCCTCTGTTTCATTCTCATGCATTTACCGATTCTAACTTCTATTATAGGTCAATATATTCTTATTGACAATATTCATTCTTATAGAATATTTTCAGCAATTCATATATTAACACTTCCTGAAACAGAAAAGACGAGCCTGGAGGCGGAGAATCCTCTGACAAAAAAACTTTCTATGACAGAAAAAAAGCCCTTGAAATCAAGGACTTTTTCATCACCAAATATAGATTCTTTCAAAACCGAACATTGTCATATCGGCCAATTTCTATCTTCTTCTCATGTTGCTGCATTTCACGGCTTACACCGGCCACAGGGCTCATATCCAGATTTTATCAATTCCTCCCTGGCGCCCTTATAGCTTTCTTTGTTGCCTTTTTCAATCGTGCTTACACTGGCGCAATCCGGATTATGAAATTTTTTTGATTTTTTATTCAGCACATACTCCTGAATGGAAGACTCCTCTGTTGTTCCGCTGTTCCCTGCCAATGTGCTGTTTCCAGTCGCATAATCAATTGCTACTCCTGGCTGAACATTGTATACAAAAACATTAAACTGAACCGCTTCCCCCTGATCCTCAACGGACTGGGCCTCCATTAAAACACCTGACGCAACCAGATTATCCCCTTCAAAAACAGGCGTTACCCGGTACAAGACATGATTCTTCGTTTCCTTCACATAATCTGCTGTCATATTTTCAAATGGCAGCATCCCATCCACATTCATAAACCGTGTTCCAGTAATCAGATTTTTCTTATTTGCATTTTCCGCAGTCAGCTGAAATCCAATCAAATGGCAGCGGTTATACAAATACTTTCCATCTACAAAATCATATTTCACACTTTGCCAGCCGCTGGGCTTTACCTGTCCGATATTCCCTCTGCCTTCCGTGGGCATCAAATCTATGCCTACATTGGCAAACGCTGTTCCGCATCGTCCCAGCTCATCCAGCTCACTGTATTGTTCAAAAGACTCTTCTGAAAAATCAGACTCCTTAAAATACGGCACATTGTTATTGATCACAGCATAGGGCTGTCCGTCATATTCCGGTACCTGATCATAGGAAAATTCACCATTCGATGACCCTCCTCCAGAAACCGGACTGCCAGGACGAGAACCGGCCAGAGAATCGGATCCAGAGCCGCAGCTGCACAAAAACAGCATCAAAACAAACAACAGGGAAAGGAGCTTCTTTTTCATTGCATTTCTCATCGTGTATAAACCTCTTCAGTAATTTTTTCGTGAGAAGAGCCTTCAAACTCTTCTGTTTCTTTTAATATCCACCCGGAAGACAGCAGTTCAAAATTAAAATAAACATCTGCAGGATATGTTCTGTTCCACCGGAAAAGTATTATCTTTTCAATGCATGCTGCATAAGGAGTAATATCCTGATCCTCCACAAAACAATACTCTCCTGTCGCTGCATGCTCCAGATATTCTTCCGACACACAAATATTGGAGCTGTCCTCAAACTGCTTCTTGCTGTATGCATTCATCCACAGGGGCTTTCCACCGGTCAGCTTCTGCATCCGCTCCCGCAGCACTCTGTCCTGAGACTGACGGCGGCAGTTAAACATCATTCCATATTTGTCATCGACACAAAGCATCACTATCATTCCATGTCCTCCTTTATTCTCTTTTATATTCTCCTGCAGCGGTTTTATTATAGCACATCTGCAGCCTTAACTCCACAATCAGGTGCATCCCTACAACAATCATGTCCATATTCGTTTTTTTAACACGAAAGATTGTAATTTGAAAGCTTCTCCGCTTGCACCAAGTATCCCCATCATATGTTTTAGATCTTTACCAGAATTATTTATGGAAAGGTAATATCAGGATAGCCCAGAAAAATTTCTGAACTACATTTTTTCTTGCTTTCCGGTACACTATTGGTACACTATCTTTTGATTTATAGTGTACCAATCTGTTCCAAAACGGCTTTTCCCACTAAAAAAGGAACTTCGGTTAATTCTAATAATAATTACTAAAATAGCCGAAATTCCTTTATTTTAAAAGCTTTTTATACGAAAAAAGGAACCACATTTCTGTGATTCCTTCAGAGGCGACAACCAGATTTGAACTGGTGATCAGGGTGTT
>UMFI01061398.1_pt1 | contig 91955 bp, 77 predicted proteins | sample 1964951 | NCBI WGS metagenome assembly UMFI01 (sample SAMEA4836040, study PRJEB28245) | human gut metagenome | biome: gut microbiome; material: fecal sample | place: Denmark | collected 2008 | reverse complement strand
GGAAAGAGTGCACCCTGCTTTTGTTGAAATACTCAAACAATTTAGTCCAAACGATGCATTGGTTTTAAAAGAAATTTTTAACTCCGGCTCCATCATCGGAGCCGCTTCACTTGCAATTGTATTAAAGCCAAAAGGATTATATCTCGTTAATTCCACTGCCGAAGTAAAATATTCTACGGATATGGTTTATGATATCCATTGTTCTTCTTTGTCTGAAAATGAGGTTCGTATTTCAATAAACAATTTAGATCGGCTTGGCATGATAGCTTTTGACTCAACTTACCACCCATCAGGTATTTGTTTCGATTTTGTTAAAGATACTGCTCTTTTTTCTGGCTTTCAAAAACTATTTGATGAACTAAAGGGCACGGAAGAAGATCCGGATCATATTGAAATAGAGGAATCTTCTTTTTCTTTATCTCCGTTTGGACATCTTTTTTGTGAAATCTGTATTTTAGGAATTGACTGATTCTTCCATTGTATCTTTCAAATTTTTCACAATACCGAGTAATTCCTTATCGGCTTTAATTACTGCCTCAGTTCTTTCGAGAAGAAATTGATGTGCTTTTTTAAGTTCATTTATTTCTTCTCGCATTTTTGTAAATTCTTTTTTCGAAATCCACATCTACACTCCCTCCTTTCTACTCATCTGTTGCAAATAGGTAATCCAGTGTTTTATTTTTGAAATTGTTTTTGTATATAGTTGAATATTCTTTCGTGTTATGCTAAAATTTTTTCACCAAATTACGAAAGAGGGTTATTTTATGAGTCAAGACTCCTTAAACACTTCCCGCACATCGCTTTCCAGCGCAAGAGAATCTACATGTTCTCTTGTAACAGCTTTTGCAGAAGCAATAACAACTATTGGTCAGTCCTCTACTGATGCTATGGCAGAGACAGTTAGTCTCGCCGCAAGCTATATAAGTCAACTGGGTACCGTATGCTCTAAAGATTTACACTCCTCCATTTCTGACTTAATCGATGCTATCTGTGCCATGAATATCAATTCTTCTATCTCTGTAAGCAACAAAGCTGTTAAAGAACTCTTAAAAGCTTATACATCTTCAGTTGATGTTCCTTCTACCCCTGCGTCAGACGATAAATACGTAACTATCACTCAGGACGTCGCAAAAGAATATGAACTTCCCGACTCCATCGCAATACCTGTTGGCCATAATCGAATCAAGATAAAATTTGAAACTCTGATTGCTATTGTCGGTATCATCATTTCCTTATTTACCTCTCTGAAACCTTCAGCGAACGAACAGGAGCAAATACTTTTACAGCAAACCGAAGTTCATGTACTTTCAAATATTCTCGATTCTGTAGAAACTCACGATATCAAAACAGCCGAGAAGTTAGAAGAATTGAAACAATCCGTTGATGAAGCCAACTCACATCTTTCAAATATTGAACAATATCTGAAAAAGACTGTTGAAGCTGATAGTAACGAAACCAAACACAAATAGTCAGAATCAGCATCGCAATATTTAAGATCAGAAGAGACGTGCGCAATGTCTTTATCTGGTTTTTTATTTCTCTTATTTCTTGTTTTATTTCTTCCACTCTGATCAACTTTCCTCCTATTCGTTGCTTTGATGGTTTGCCGGAGCAAATGTCTCTGCTGGCAGTCCAAGCGCTTCACAAATTGTGAAATACTCTTCTACACTCATCTTTCGTTTTCCATTTAATGTTGGACTCAACAAATTCATTGGAATACCTGCTTTTTCAGACAAATACGAATACTTTATTCCGTTTTCGTCTAAATATTTCTTCACTTTTAATCCAATCAATCTTGCTCACCCCTCCTCATCCTCTGTAATTTTCTGCACTGTTAAATGTACTCTAGGTGTGTCATCACCCGTTTCTTCACTGATTAATTCATCAACTGTAATTCCGAAGTAATCTGCAATCTTTTTTAACTTATCTGTTTTAGGAATATAATTTCCATTTTTCCAGTTAGACAATGTTGCTGTCGAAACTCCTGTCTCTTTAGCCACCTGATAAGCTGTTTTGTTTGTTTTATCCAATAACATTTGAAATTTTTCGTACACTTTTACACCTCCTCCATTGTAAATATAATTTGACATTAGCTAAGGTTTCTTATATAATCAAATCATCACCTAAGCTACACAAGAAACCAAAGCTATTAACTTAGTTTTCTAAGCTATATCCGTACTATAGCATAGTTTTCTGTGCTAGTCAATACTTTTTAGCATAGTTTTCTAAGTTGATTTGAGAGAGGAAAATTATGTATGAGAAATTTGAAGAATTATTAAACAAATATCATGTAACCGCATATAGAGTTGCTAAAGAAACAGGAGTAACTACAGCTACATTAACAAGTTGGAAGCAAGGTAAATACACACCTAAGCGTGAAAAATTGCAAAAAATAGCCGATTATTTTGGAGTTACCGTCGAATATTTTACAGGAGAAGAAAAGAAAATTATTTCATCTCCGCTTACTATGTACGAAGCCTTTAATAAATTACTACTCAAAAACAATATAACTCCGTATAAAGTAAGTAAGGAAACAGGAGTATCGCAATCTACTTTGAGTGATTGGAAGCGAGGAATCAGTACACCAAAGCCTGATAAATTGCAGAAAATAGCTGATTATTTTGGTGTTCCTCTTACTTATTTTCTACTTGAAAGTGCAAACGCCTCCGATGCAGAAAAGTCTCAAGATTTAACTGCAAAAGATGAACGGGACATCGCGAGAGATATGGAAAACATTCGGAGCAAATTATTAAGTGGTTCAGATGGTCCTCTCTCTTACGATGGAGAACCCATTCCAGAGGAAGATGCAGAACTGCTCCTCGGACAGATCGAGCTTATGATGCGCCGATTGAAACCTATCAACAAAGAAAAATACAACCCGAACAAGAACAAAAAGTAGGTGGTAAATTTGAAAGCGCATGATATCAAGCGTTTGGTCGCTTGCTATGTTAAAAAATTCAACACCAGAGATCCGTTCGAACTGGCAGAGCATCTAAATGTAGAAGTGCAAACCGGCCCTCTCGGCAATCGAGCCGGATGCTACATGTTTCTGAAAAATCATAAATGTATATTTTTAAATGAAGATCTGGAAGAGCATGAGCGCACACTTGTTATGGCTCATGAGTTGGCACACTCAATCATGCACAGGAAAGAGAACTGCTATTTCATCCGGAACAAGACTCTTCTGCTGACTTCCAAGATAGAAATCGAAGCAAATACGTTTGCAGCAGAATTATTAATTTCAGATGATCTTATATATGAATATCCAGGAGTAGGTAAATCTCAGATTGCGCGGATTGCTGGATATGATGAAAGAATTATGGATTTCAAAATAATATAGATTTAACGAGGGGGATTTTGTATGGATGACGATGATAGAGAGATTTTTTACATCAAGCACGACTTGCAGAATGGGTTTTGTTCCCATAATTGTCTATGTCAGCTGGCCGATTTATTGAAAAATACAACCTCATCAAAAGTTTCTGTTGATTTAAGTGCAGTTACGTTTATTGCATCTAATTTATTTTCTGTACTTGGCTGTATTTTTTATGAATATACTCTACGTAACCCTGATCCGAATTCGCTTTTTATTACTGGTATAAAACCGCGGATTGCGGATACGATAAAGAAAAATGGTTTTCATAAACATTTAGGTTTGGAAAAGAAGCCTGATAAGCATAATACAGTTATTCCGTATAAAAGTTTTTTGGTTGACCAGATCGATGAATACGAGCGTTACTTAACATTAAACTTATTTACAAGAAATGACTTACCTATGATGACCACGGCGGTAAGCGACAGCATTCGTGACTCCCTTTTGGAGCTTTTCAAAAATGTCTCTGATCACACTACAAGCGAACACGTTTTTACATGCGGGCAATATTTTCCCCGTAGTTACATGCTTTACTTTACAATTGTAGACACAGGCGAAACTATATCATATAATGTTAATAGATATCATTCAGAACATAGTTTAACTGTACCAGATCACCCGCTTAAATGGGCTCTCGAATCTGGAAACTCAACTTCCCACAGTCAGAAACCTCGCGGTATTGGTCTATCTCTTATTCAAGACTTTGTCGAATTAAACCATGGCGCTTTCTACATACTCTCTGACACGGAAACTTTTGAAATTAATAAAGACAAGCATCGTTTTAAAACTTTGGCTTATCCATTTCCAGGAACTATAGTAACTGTTGGTTTTAACTTACACGATAATGCACTATACTATTTGAATTCTGGAACATATGATACTATTCAATTTTAGGAGGTATAAAAATGAACATAAAAATTGATGTGGCTGAAAAAATCGGTAATCCATCTGCACTGACCCAGGAGCAGGGAGATGTTATTTTTCAAGAAATTGATTCTTCTTTCAAGCAAAAGAAGGATATCTTTCTCGACTTTTCCAACGTTGAGAGTATGATATCTCCTTTTTTAAACAATGCCATCGGACAGTTATACGGAAGTTATACTGGTGAATATATCTCTAAACATTTACACTTAGAGAACTTTCCGCCAACTAAAAATTCTACTTTGAACATTGTTATAAGCAATGCAAAAAAATTTTATGCGAATAAAAAAGATTTTACCGAAGTAGCAAAGGATGTGTTAAATCTTGACTAAAATTCACAATATTTCAGTTTTTTCACCAGGCAAAAAAGAGAGCTTTTTGTTTGATACAAATGTACTAATTAAAATATTTTATCCTGCTTTAGGTGCGCGCAACAGTGCCCCTTATATAAAGTTTTACGAACAGCTTATAAAGCAAAATACGTCTCTATTACTTTCAAGCATACAACTTTCCGAGTTCGTTAATCGCTGTATTCGTTTTCAGTTTGATTTGTATAAAAAAACTCACCCAGAAATCAAAAGTTTCAAAGATGATTATAGGGATACAAATGATTACAGGGAAAGTATGGATGCTATACTTGAAATTATTAAAGCTGATATTTTTCCCTATTTTACAAGAATAGATGATAAATTCAGTTCTATGAATCCGGGCAATATTTTAATGCATAGTTTTTCTTATGACTTCAATGATGCTATAATAGCCGAGATCTCTCGTTTATCAAATGCTTTTTTAGTAACAGACGACAAAGATTACATAAATTTTCTCAAAGATTTGAACATCGTAACAAACAATTCTATGCTGCTACGTTTTCAGCCTAGATAATAAAAAACCGCTCCTGCGCCAACAAGAACGGTTTCCTCATAATCCATATGAGGTCGTATATAACGTATATATCCGAAGAGATACATACAATACTCACAAAAATATTGTATCATCTTCGGAGCAGCTATGCAAGCGGAACACCCGTTCTCTCGCTGGCTGTTATTTTTGTACTCATTTTTACATAAAATAGGAAGGTGATATTTATATGGCAAAGTTAAGAAATGGCGCCCTCTATATCCGTGTCAGCACTGCTGATCAGACGGAGCTGTCTCCGGATGCTCAGCAACGACTGCTGCTCGACTATGCAAAAAAGAACGGAATCATCATCAGCAAAGACTATGTCTTCGAGGAATCCGTCTCCGGGCGGCATGCGGATAAGCGGCCGAAGTTTCAGGAGATGATCGGGATCGCAAAGCAGGAATCTCACCCGCTGGATGTGATCCTGGTATGGAAGTACTCCCGGTTCGCCAGAAATCAGGAAGAATCTATCGTTTACAAATCACTGTTGAAAAAGAGTAATGTGGATGTGATCAGTATCTCTGAGCCGCTGATCGACGGTCCTTTTGGTACTCTGATTGAGCGAATTATTGAGTGGATGGATGAATACTACTCGATTCGGCTGTCCGGGGAAGTGATCCGTGGCATGAAAGAAAAAGCACTGAAACACGGGTACCAGACTACACCCTGTCTCGGCTACGATGCCGTTGGCGGTGGAAAGCCATTTGTGATCAATGAAGAGGAATACAAGATCGTCCAGTACATCATGGATCAGTACGATCTCTATGATCAGGATGCAACCGCTATCGCCAGGAAGTGCAATGACCTGGGCTTCCGGAGTAAGCGGGGGAACCTGTTCGAACAACGGAACGTGGATCTCATTCTGAAGAATCCGTTCTATGCCGGCACCGTAGTCTGGAATGGGATCTCCTTCGAAGGCAGCCACGAAACCAGATTATCAAAAGAACGATTTGAAAAGCGGCGTGCCCTCATGAGGGCACGCAGACGCCCTGTTAAGGCAAGGAATATCTCCACCTGCAAGCACTGGCTGTCCGGTCTGCTCAGGTGCTCTGTGTGCGGTGCTACGCTCTCTCTGGCCGGTTCTGGAAGTTACAGGTACTTCCAGTGTTGGAAATACTCCAAAGGATTCCACAAAGGTTCCCAGTCGCTCTCCGCTGCGAAAGCAGAAGCTGCAGTCTGTGATTACTTTGACCGGATTCTCGCCGGAGCTGACTTCACTTATGCCGTCCGAAACATTCCTGATCAGAAGGAAAGTGATGAGCTGGATCTGCTCCGGCAGGAACTGGATCAGATCGCTGTGAAAGAAGCCAGAGTAAAACTGGCATATGAAAACGGGATCGATACGCTGGAGGAATACAAAGAGAACCGGCGCCGCCTGAAGGAGAGCCGGGAAGAACTGCAGGAAAAGATCGATGCTGCCACTGCTGCCACGCAGCCGGATGATTCTGACAGCCATGCCAGGGAAACTCTTCTGAAGGAGATCCGGTCTGTCAGCGAGGTCCTGAAAGATCCGGCCGAATCCTACGAACGAAAAGGTCTTCTGCTGCGCTCGATCGTGGACGGAATCACCTATGATAAGGAGAAAAACCGGCTGTATTTTAACTTTTTCATTTCATAAAAAACGCCGGAAAGCCCCATTTTATAAGGGTTTCCGGCGATTTGTAGGGTATTGCAATCGGGGCCACCGTATTGTGATGCAATAATCTTCGCGATCCCTGCATCCGTTTTTGTGATATTTACCGGATATTGCAATCGTTTTTCATATATCCACATACACTAACACCTGCCTTTCCCGGATCTTTCCCATGGCCATGGCTGCATCATCCATTCCCATGAATGACAGTCGGTCTCATCGATCAGATCCATTGTCAACGGTCCGAAACGTCTGGCATATTCTTCCATCGCTTCCCGGCGTATCCCTGCCTGTTTATGGTAGTATGCCATGGCCTCCTGATCCTGTGGGTGAGTGTCCATATAAAGCAGAGTATCATAAGCTGCAAATGCCGACTGCCCGATGGTTTCCATCAGCTGTGCTTTACTTCGTTCTCCCTGGCAGGTACAGTTATTTCGTCCCATCATCGCCTGCATCCGCCTCCTTTTCCACAAAATGGTTTACAAAGTTCCGGGAAAATTGTTCCGAGCTGAAATCCACGGGCAGGTTCATATACCTTTCCGAATTTCTGCATTGGCACATATGCCATTGCCAGCGGAAGCTTCTGCAAATGTTCCTGTACGGATGTTTCCTGCATACAATCACATATATTTGTGCAGGTTTTACTGGTAGAATCCATCGGAATCATCGATTCTCTGTTTCCTGTCATATTGCCACAGGTCCGGTTTCTGCAATTACCGGAAACATTCCGGCAATTCATACGATAAGAATCCATTCTCTTCTCCTTACTTCTGAGTTTTGTTTCTCTTTATCATATGAATGTGTGCAAATTTTCGTGTTTCCGTCCTGTTCTACTTCGTCTTATTTATGATGCAGTCGCCTACCATATCCGCTACTGCCAGTGCTCCGTCTTTGTTCAGACGAACACCGTCTTCCTGATACCATTCCGGATGTTTCTGACTGTAGCTGTAAAGATCCTGAACCGTCAGCTTATTCTTTTCACCAATGGTTTCGATCGCATTTTTAATTTCTTCTACTCTTTTTGCCCTCTCTTCCATCTCTGTGCTTCCATCAGACTGTATCATCGGCGGCGTGACCAGCAAGATTTCCGGACTGCTCTTTAAATCCTGATAGCCTTTGATCAGGGATTGATAATCTTTCTGAAACGTATCGATATCCGTCCAGTTTTCCTCTGTAGTATCGTTTGTTCCAAGCATCATAACAACAAGATCAGCTTTATATTCCATACTGCTCTCATAGCGTTCTTCCTTTGTATACGGCTTTTTACTCTTTTTCTGAACCGCAGCGCCTTCCACACCGAAATTACCGATCCGATATTTTTTTTCTGCCTGTTCCATGTATTTCTGTAACTGTACCGGGTAACAGTTATCTTCCCGCTCTTCCACAGCAGTTCCAAAAGTTAATTCATCCCCTATACATGCCACTTTTAATTTTTGCTGATCCGCTGTATTTTGCATCAAATTCCAGAAAATCAATACAACTGCTACCAGTCCAAAGGCAACAGCCCGCTTTTTCTTCTTCTGTTGTTCCATTTTTCTGCTCCTTTCTGCTACTGTCTTTTTCTATTTTGTGATATCTTTTTCTTTCTGTCAATTTCATTAAAAAATACTGTCATTTTTTACAACAGATTTTACTTTTCCCCATCAATTTTCTCCATATTGTTTCTTGCATTTTTTCTCCATGACTCTTAGAATACGTATGGTTACTGATTTGTAATCATTTCACTTTTATTATAGAAAGGATTCCTCATGGACACTACTGTAAAGGCAACTGCCGTATCCGGTCATCAGCGTGAATATCTGTTTGACAATTATAAAGTATTATTGATTCTTCTGGTAGTCATCGGTCACTTTATTGAACCGAGCAATGATCAGAATCCGTTCCTCTACGAATTAAAATGGGGAATCGTGGCGTTCCACATGCCCGCTTTTATCTTTATTTCCGGATATTTTTCCAAACGGATCCCATCCTTAAAAAAAATGCTTTGTGGACTGGTCATTCCCTATTTTGTATACGAGATTCTTTATTATCTTTTATACACCTTTATACTGGACAAAGAGACCGGCTTTTATTTTACAAGGCCGAAATTTTCCCTCTGGTATCTGATGGCACTGTTCGCCTGGAGACTGTTGTCTCCTCTGATTGAGAAAATTCCAGGCTGCATGGTTTTGTCAGTCATTGCCGGACTTCTTATTGGATTCACTGATTTTGGAAATTTTCTTTCCATTCCGCGTATTCTGTTTTTCTTCCCGTTCTTTCTTGCCGGGAAAAAATTTGATTCTTCTTCCCTCGCACGTTTTCGGAACCGGAAGGGATATCTGTGTGCTCTGACCATCCTGGGAAGTTTTTCCGTCTTTTTATTTACTGACAAGTACCATCACCGTCTGAATCAGAAGATTTTCTATGGACGATACTCTTACGCAGATATGGATATGAGTTCCGTCGAAGGCGTACTTGTCCGCATCGGCTGTTATATGATCTCTTTTCTTCTGATCTACCTGTTCATGCTGGTACTTCCGACCGAAAAGAAATCCTACTCTTATCTGGGAGAGCGTACCATGGCAATCTATATCTTTCACGGTTTCGTCTACAGCTGCCTCAAATACGGTTCTTCTATTCTGACTTCGGTTGAGAGCAATCTGGAATGTCTGTATCTGCTGACATTCTGCTTCTTCCTAGTGTGGTTTTTATCAAGAAAACCTTTTGTATTATTTACAAATAAGATCGCCCATCTTTTCTGATGCGCGATCTTATTTTAATTTACGCTAGAGCGTGTCTGAAAAAGGCTTTTCGTGAGCTGCGAGTCCCAATTTGTGGGAGATTTTATCCGAATGAGGGCGGCGTAGCGGGCTACGGCAACCGAAAATTAGTTTCCACTTTTCTGCGCTTCAATCTGTTCCGCCAGATCGTTGAGATACACCCAGCGATCCATTTTTTCTTCCAGTTGTGCTTCCGCAGCTTCTTTTTCCCGCATAATTTCTGCCAGCTTTCCGGAATTCGTCGCATTTTTTACCATATCGTCGTTCAGCTTTTCGATTTTCTCCTCTAACACTGCGATATCATCGTCTATGGTCTCATACTCTCTCTGTTCTTTATAAGTAAACTTCAATTTGGTCGGTCGGTTCTGCTTCCAGTCCTTTCCGGTAAATCTTTCTTTCTTCTCTTTTTCTCCACCCGGCACACTGGATATCGCTCCCGTCTCTCCAAATCTTCGCTCTTTCGCTTCCCGATAGTCCGTATAACCGCCCTCGTACTGACGCAGTGTTCCGTTTCCGTCAAATTCAAAGATGCGATCCACTACATTATCCAGAAAATACCTGTCATGAGAAACCGTGATTACAATACCGGAAAATGCATTCAGATAATCTTCCAGAATCGTAACTGTCGGGATATCCACATCATTCGACGGCTCATCAAGAATCAGTACATTTGCCCCGCTGACCAGCACGGACAACAGATACAACCGCCGCTTTTCTCCACCGGAGAGTTTGGAAATCGGAGTGTACTGCATATCCGGCGTGAACAGGAACCGCTCCAGCATCTGCGATGCACTGATTCTGCCATCTCTTGTCTGCACATACTCTCCTATCTCTTTCACATAATCGATCACTCGTTGATTACTGTCTTTGATTGGCAGCTCTTCCTGTGCCAGGTATCCGATCTTGATCGTCTCTCCTACTTCCACATGACCTTCATCCGGCTGTTCAAGTCCTGCCATAATCTTTAACAGGGTAGATTTTCCACAACCATTCGGACCGACGATTCCGAGACGCTGATTTCGAAGAACAGTATAGGTAAAATCCTTCAAAAGCAACTGATCACCATATCGTTTGGTCACATTATACAGCTCAATTGTCTTCTTACCCATCCGGGTTTCTACAGAATCCATCTCCACAACCGCATCACTGATTGGTGCTTTTCCCTGTTTTAAGGCTTCCAGTCGATCCAGTCTTGCTCTCTGTTTCGTGCTTCTGGCACGGCATCCGCGTTTCGCCCATTCCAGTTCCATCCGAAGGATGCTCTGACGCTTCCGCTCACTGGCAAGTTCCATCTCTTCTCTCTCCGCCTTTAACTCCAGGAATCGAGAGTAATTGGAATCATACCCATACATATTTCCTCGGCTGATCTCCAGAATCCGATTAGACACTTTATCCAGAAAATACCGGTCATGCGTAACCATCACCAGCACTCCTTTATATCCTTTCAGATATTCTTCCAGCCAGTTGATCATCCCTTCATCCAGGTGGTTCGTAGGCTCGTCCAACAGTAACACATCAAAATCCCCCGCCAGCACCTTCGCCAGCGCAAGCTTTCTCCGCTGTCCTCCCGAGAGATTCTCCACCTCCTGCTCCGACACTTCGATTCCAAGCTTCGTCATATTACTCTGCACCAACCAGTCCTTATCTCCATTCCCGCTCAGCACATACGAAGCCACCGTAGCCCCCTTCGGAAAATGCGGACTCTGTGGCAGATAAGCAATCTTCAATCCATTCTGCCGAATAATCTGTCCCTGATCCGGTTCCTCCTCCCCTGCGATCATCCGCAACACGGTAGACTTGCCGGTACCATTAATCCCCACAATACCAATCTTATCCCCCTGCTGAATCCCAAACGAAGCATCCTCAAAAATAACCTTCTCACCAAAAATCTTACTGATATGCTCAATATTAATAATATTCATCCAAAACTCCTCATTTACCATAAAATATCCATAACAGCACTATCTTACCATCCTTCCCCCATATAATCAAACCCTAATCCACGAAATTTATAATGTACCCATAACAGTGGACACATGCATTAATCTTTCCCCTTCCCTCCCACGTTTTCAAAACTTCCAGTTCTTTTTCCAGTTTCTCCCAAAATCCAGCAAGTAGTCAGGACTCCAGGGGCAGCAAACACTTTGTGGGCGCTTAGGGCAAGCTTTAAGATCCGACGCTTACGTAGGCTTTCGCGAGGGTCAGCTGACCCTCGTGAACTATAGCCGAAGTTAGCGGCTAGCTTAAAGTTGCCCTGCCCACGTTTGCCGACCTTGGAGTCCCGTGTCCTGGCGTCCCCTTTGCCAATACAAAAAAAAGAAGCCCCACAAGACCTCTGATAAACTCAAAAATCTTGTGAGACTTTCTTCTATTTTTCTAAAAAGGAATCCTACCCAATCTTAAACCGGATAAGCCCCATTCTTACTATCCGCTACAGTAGCATCAACCTTAGTCTGCTGAGCCTCTCTATATTTAAAGAAGTCAGTAGCAACCTGTGGGAACAGAGCGTAAGACAGAACGTCTTCATCCTGTTCAGACCACTGAGCCATCTCGCCACGCAGAGTATCCAGTTCGTCCGGGATCAGATCTGCAGGACGGCAGGTAATCGGCTCTTTATCACCGATACATTTCTTCTGAACATCTTTGTTAAACGGTTTAACAGTCTTACCATATTCACCGGAGAGAACAGCTTTTGTCTCTTTTGTAACCATTTTATATCTCTCACCCATCAGTACGTTAAATACAGCCTGTGTACCAACGATCTGAGAAGACGGAGTAACCAGAGGCGGCTCACCCAGGTCTTTTCTTACTCTCGGAACTTCTTCCAGAACATCGTAGAACTTATCTTCTGCATTCTGTTCTTTCAGCTGAGATGTCAGGTTAGACAGCATACCACCCGGTACCTGATACAGCAGAGTTTTGATATTAACACCCAGGTTCTTCGGATTCAGCAGACCGCTGTCCAGAGCCTCGTCACGAATCGGACGGAAGTAGTCAGCGATTTCAGCCAGGAGTTTCTGATCCAGACCTGAATCATATGGAGTACCCTTGAAGGTTTCTACCATAACCTCTGTAGCCGGCTGAGAAGTACCCAGCGCAAATGGAGAGATTGCAGTATCGATCACATCAACACCAGCCTCAACAGCTTTCATATAAGTCATGGAAGCCACACCAGAAGTATAATGTGTATGCAACTGAATCGGGATCTTAACAGTCTCTTTCAAAGCTTTTACCAGTTCTGTTGCTTTATAAGGAAGCAGCAGACCAGCCATATCTTTGATACAGATAGAATCCGCACCCATCTCTTCGATCTCTTTTGCAATGTTTGTCCAGTATTCCAGAGTATAAGCATCACCCAGTGTGTAAGACAGTGCAACCTGTGCATGACCTTTTTCTTTGTTTGCTGCTTTTACTGCTGTCTGCAGGTTTCTCATATCATTCAGACAGTCAAAGATACGGATGATATCAATACCGTTTGCGATAGATTTCTGTACAAAATATTCTACTACATCATCTGCATATGGACGATATCCCAGGATGTTCTGTCCACGGAACAGCATCTGCAGTTTTGTGTTTTTGAATCCGTCACGGAATTTACGAAGTCTTTCCCATGGATCTTCCTTCAGGAAACGCAGGGAAGCATCAAATGTTGCACCACCCCAGCACTCTACAGAATGATAACCTACTTTATCCATAGTATCTACGATCGGCAGCATCTGCTCTGTTGTCATTCTTGTTGCAATCAGAGACTGATGTGCATCACGCAGAATTGTTTCAGTAATTTTAATTGGTTTTTTAGCAATATCTGTCATAGTCTTATCCTTTCTTTCTATTATACCCGACTGCGGACATGGCAGCCCGCATCGGGATCTGTGGCTTTTGTATTACCGTATTATACTCCGAATACAGCCATGAAAGTTCCGGCCGCTACTGCGGTACCGATAACACCTGCTACGTTAGGTCCCATAGCATGCATCAGAAGGAAGTTTGTCGGATCTGCTTCCGCACCGACTTTCTGTGATACACGGGCTGCCATAGGAACGGCAGATACACCGGCAGATCCGATCAGAGGATTGAGCTTTCCACCGGACAATTTGCACATGATCTTACCAAAGAGAACACCACCAGCTGTACCAACACAGAATGCAACCAGACCCAGAAGAACGATCTTCAGAGTATCTACGTTCAGGAATGCTTCTGCGCTTGTAGATGCACCTACGGAAGTACCCAGCAGGATAACTACGATGTACATCAGCGCGTTGGAAGCTGTCTCTGTCAGCTGTTTTACAACACCACTCTCTTTGAACAGGTTACCAAGCATCAGCATACCTACCAGAGGAGCAGTTGTAGGAAGGATCATACAAACTACGATTGTGATAACGATCGGGAATAAGATCTTCTCCAGTTTGGATACCGGACGAAGCTGTTCCATCTTGATCTTTCTTTCTTTTTCAGTTGTCAGAAGTTTCATGATTGGCGGCTGAATGATCGGAACCAGGGACATATAAGAATATGCTGCCACGGCGATCGGTCCCATCAGTTCTGTCTGGCCCAGTTTACCTGCCAGGAAGATAGAGGTCGGACCATCGGCTCCACCAATGATAGAGATTGCTGCTGCTGCTTTTCCGTTGAATCCCAGGAAAATAGCCAGGAAGTACGCGCTGTAGATACCCAGCTGTGCTGCAGCACCAAGAATAAAACTCTTCGGGTTGGCGATCAGCGGACCAAAGTCTGTCATCGCACCAACGCCCATGAAGATCAGGGACGGCAGGATACTCCACTCATCCAGGATGAAGAAGTAATGCAGAAGACCACCGGCATGTTCGATACCCATAGCATCTACATAAGGATCTGCCATAATATCCGGATAGATGTTAACCAGCAGCATACCGAATGCGATCGGCACCAGCAGCAGTGGCTCAAATCCGTGTTTGATTGCCAGATACAGGAATACCAGCGCAACCAGGATCATAACATAGTTGCCCCACTCCAGGTTCATGAACGCAGTCTGTTCCCATAAGTTTGACAATGTTTTCATTATACTCATGTTTTTAACCTCCCGTTGTTGAATTCAGCAAGTCGTCGCTGTTTGGGAATTTACATTGTCTGCAAATTCAGTCTTAGTTTAAGGATGCCAGAGTAGCACCAGCTTCAACTGCATCACCAACAGCAACGTCAATACTTGCAACGGTTCCGTCCTGCGGAGCAACAACCGGGATTTCCATCTTCATTGCTTCCAGGATGATCACTGGATCACCGGCTTTTACAGCCTGTCCAACGCTTGCTTCTACTTTAAATACTTTACCGGCTGCTCCGGCTGTTACTTTTACAGAACCAGCGGAAGCTGCAGGTGCTGCTGCTTTCGGAGCTGCTGCAGGTGCTGCTTTTGGTGCTGCAACAGGAGCTGCTGCAGGTGCGCCGCTTGTCTGTCCTTCTTCAACAGTTACATTGTATACATTGCCATTAACAGTAATTGTATAAGTTTTCATGTGATATTCCTCCTATGCTCAGGCTCTCTGCCATTTACTTCTGTTCACTTTTTTGATGGAACGAACCACAAAGCTGTCTGTGGATGTGTTCTCAGATGCTGCAATTGCTGCGGAAATAACTGCTACCAGTTCCAGATCATCTGTCAGGTCTTCCTCAACAGGTGCAGCCGGTACTGCTGGTGCAGGTGCTGGTGCTGCTTTCGGTGCTGTCTCTTTCTGTCCGATCTTTCCAACATACTTAAATAAGGAAATAACGAAAATCAGGAAGATCAGAACAACGAATACACAGCCGACACCCATAACGGTATTGACAGCGGCACCGTTTAATTTCATTCCGGTAGTTTCAACTTCGGAAATAGTCATATAAGCAGGAACCATCTGGTCATAATCACTGCTGTAATTGAATACAACTTTGATTTCTGCATCACCTTTGTCAAATTTTGCCGGAATATCAACAGTTACCTGTCCTTCTTCACGGTCAATATCTGTTGTCGGGGTTCCCATTTCCTCATATTTACCAAGTTCGTTTTCCTGGTCCATCCATGCTGATACTGCAAGTCTGGTAAATGTGTCTCTGTTTGCAGTCATCTGATTCAGAGTTTCATCATCGAAACCTGCAAGAGATTCTACTGCACTCTGAGATACCTCTGCACAGTTGCTTACCATATCATCGGTAATCTGCTGATAAGCAGCTGTTTCTTCTTTTTTACCGCAGGCAGTCAGAGAAAATGCACAGATTGTAACCAGCATCAGACTGGCAATTTTTTTCCATCTCTGCTTCATTTATGCTCACCTCATTATACTGTTCCGTGTTTTTTGCTTGGACGATCCTCTCTCTTTGTGTAAAGCATCTCGAAAGCACCGATCACATATTTTCTTGTATCCTCAGCTTCGATAATAGTATCTACATATCCTCTTCTTGCTGCGGATTCCACGCTGGACTGCAGGGTTGCATATTCAGCAGCTTTCTCGTTGATGGTAGCTGCATCAGAATCTGCGTACATGATCTTTGCTGCCAGTTTTGCATCCATCATACCGATTTCAGCGTTTGGCCATGCATAAACCATATCTGCACCGATGGATTTGCTGTTCATAGCCAGGTAAGCGCTTCCGTAAGCTTTTCCTACGATCACGTTTACTTTCGGTACAGTAGCATCTGCAAATGCATAAGTCAGTTCAGCAACTGCTTTTGCCATGTTTGCTTCAGAGCATTTGGTTGCTTTGAATCCGGTAACATTGGTCAGTGTCAGAACCGGGATGTTGAAAGCGTCACAGAATTTTACGAAGTCTGCTGCTTTTCTTGCTCCTCTTGCGGATAATACTGCATCCATGGTTTCTGTCAGGTTTCCTTCTGCATCGTAGATCTCTGTTCTGTTTGCAACAGCACCTACAGTGGAACCGTTCAGTTTGATGAATCCACAAACCATATCTTTTGCATAGTCTGCTTTTACTTCGAAGAATACGTTGTTATCGCTGATCTGAGACAGTGCGATAGAAGTATCTCCTGCACAGTTTGCCAGATCTTTGCATACTCTGTTCAGATCATCTGTGCATTCTTCGTAAGACATATCATCTTCGTTGTTTGCAGGAAGCATAGTTACCAGCGCACGGATCTGTGCCAGAACATCTTCTTCGCTTCCTTTGAAATCTACCAGACCTGCTTCTTTTGCCTGATACTCAGCTGCGGAAGTATCGCATTTGGAGATTTCATTTCCTTCGATGGCGTTTGGAGAATTGACAAATAATTTTGCTTTTTTCTCTTCCATCAGAGTAAAGTCTGTCAGTGCCGGAATCATAGCCATTCCACCGCCGCAGGTTCCGAAGATACCTGTGATCTGTGGAATCACACCGCTTGCTTTTGTCTGCTGCATGTAGATCTCACCGAAACCGTTCAGTGCATCGGTTGCTTCCTGCAGACGCATACCTGCGCAATCGATCAGACCGATCACCGGTGCACCTGTTTTCATTGCAAAATCATACAGTCTTGCAATTTTCTTTGCATGCATCTCACCAACAGTTCCATTCAGTACGGTAGCATCCTGGCTGTATACATACACCAGGCTTCCGTCGATCACACCATATCCGGTGATGACACCATCTGACGGGGTTTCTTTTGCAGATAAGTTGAAATCTGTACTTCTTGCAGTAATCTGTCCACCAATTTCAACAAAACTGTTTGCATCAAGCAAAGAGGCTATCCTTGTGCTTGCTGCGCTTTGTGCTGTATTGCTCATACTTCAGCCCTCCATTTTTATAAAAAATTTAAGTGAAAACAAAATTTCAGCCGATTATAATTCTACTATTTTTTGCTTTTTTTTTCAATAACTTTTTGACAAAAGCCTTCAGAAAAACTTAATAAAGGTACAAATGTTTCGGAATTCCGTTTTCGTAGATTATTTCTGTCTCACCATGGATCAACGGTTTTAAATATTCCATCATCTTTTCTGTCACATCATTTCCTGCCTCATTAATATAATCGTCCGGGACTTTTTTCTCCTGGTTAGACACTTCACAGACAGGAACTGCAGTATAGCGTACCTGATATGGATGACTGCCGAGTCTCTCCACAGAAGCCATCAGTCCGCTTTTTCCCTGCAACGCACAGCGGCAGGCTGTCATACCTAGCATCTTCGACTCCTGGATATCTGTTTTACTCGCAATATGGGAGGCGCATCGCTGCATCAGATTCAGTTCGATGGATCTTACTTTGCAGCCAATCTCTCTTCTCACAATGTCTTCCAATACCCGGGCACTTCCTGCGATATAACTGTGTCCAAAATTATCCACGGCCCCGCTTTGTACCTGCTCGGAGATATAAACACCATTTTTATCCTTGATTCCTTCACTGATCGCTACCAGTACGCTGTCCTGCTGTTCCAGTTTTTTCTTCACATCGTCAAGAAAACTTTCCACTGAAAAAGCCGGCTCACAAAGATAAATCAGGCTCGGACCCGCTGCACCGTTATTTCTTGCCAGTGCAGATGCTGCTGTCAGCCATCCTGCATTTCTTCCCATTACTTCCACGATGGTAACAGCCTTGGTATCGTATACATGACAGTCTCTTTCAAGTTCTGAAAATGTAGTTGCTATATATTTTGCTGCGGAACCAAATCCCGGACAGTGATCCGTTCCCACCAGATCGTTATCGATGGTTTTCGGTGCTCCCATAACATGAATATCTTCAATTTTGTGTTCTTTACAGTATGCCGCCAGTTTATCTACTGTATCCATGGAATCATTTCCACCTGCATAAATAAAATACATAATTTCATGTTTGCGGAAAATCCGGATGACTTCCTGAAACTGGCTGTCGTCTTCTGCCGGATTTTTCAGTTTTACCCTGCAGGAACCCAGTGCTGCTGCCGGTGTCTGACAAAGAATCTCCAGTTCATCCTCACCGGGTACTTTCTCGCTCAGATTAACAAACCGTTCTTCCAGAACACCTTTGATGCCGTTTACCGCACCGTAGATCGTATCAACCTGATCGGATGCATGCGCTTCCATGATCACTCCTGCGATCGTCGCATTGATTGCTGATGTGGGTCCTCCGGACTGTGCTACTAAAAGATTTCTCATTGATTTCCTCCTTAAGAATGCATAAAGAAAGGGATGTTCTTTGTGTCATCGCAACATCCCCTTTTTTTCTTACCTGTGATTTTCTGCTGAAAACCTCATGGTCAGTCTGTACTCATAGATTTTATCCTACCTTCTCAAACTGACTATTATATAGATTAGCATAAAATCCGTTCATTGCCAAGAGTTCTTCATGATTTCCCTGTTCTATTATATCTCCGTCTTTCATCACAAGGATCACATCTGCATCTTTAATTGTCGATAACCGGTGAGCGATTACAAAACTGGTTCGTCCTTTCATCAGGTTATCCATTGCTTTCTGAATCCTCTCTTCGGTTCTGGTGTCTACCGAAGAAGTTGCTTCATCAAGGATCAGCAGCCGGTTATCTGCAAGAATCGCTCTCGCGATCGTCAGAAGCTGCTTTTGTCCCTGTGATACATTGCTGGCTTCTTCATTTAACACGGTGTTGTATCCTTCCGGCAGTGTCTGGATAAACCGGTGTGCGTGTGCTGCTTTCGCCGCTGCGATCACTTCTTCATCGGTGGCATCCAGTCTTCCGTAACGAATGTTTTCCATGATCGTACCGTTAAACAGCCAGGTGTCCTGCAGCACCATACCGAAACACTCTCTCAGATTTCTCCGGTCAAATTCCCTGATATCGTGTCCGTCGATCAGTATCCTTCCACTGTTGACATCATAGAAACGCATCAGCAGTTTCACCAGCGTGGTTTTTCCGGCACCGGTCGGTCCAACGATGGCGATTTTCTGTCCCGGCTGTACCTGTTCAGAAAAATCTTTGATAATGATCTGATCAGGCCGGTAGCCAAAGCTTACATGTTCAAAGGTTACGTGTCCTTCCACACCATTTTCCAGTGTCACCGGATGTTCCACCGTCTGTTCTTCTTCCTCTTCTTCCAGGAATTCAAAGACACGCTCGGAAGCTGCGGCTGCGGACTGCATCATGTTGGTAACCTGTGCGATCTGCTGTACCGGCTGGGTAAAGTTTCGAATGTACTGGAAGAAAGACTGAATATCACCGACTTCAATAGCTCCTTTGATAGTCATAAAGCCACCGAGAAGAGCTACCATTACGTATCCGATATTACCTACAAACTGCATGATCGGCATCATCATGCCGGAGAAAAACTGTGATTTCCAGCCGGATTCATATAACTTTTTATTCGTCTCCTCGAAAGTGGCCATCACAGCATCTTCCTTATTAAACGCTTTTACAATATTTTGTCCGGCATAAACTTCTTCCACCTGCCCATTCACATCACCCAGATATTTCTGTTGCTGCCGGAAGTATTTTTGTGACCGTTTCATCACCTTGCTGATAATAAACATCGAGCAGGGCAGAATCAGCAGTGCACATAAAGTCATCCATACATTAATGCTAAGCATCATGATAAATACACCAATCAACGTTGTAACGGAAGTAATCAACTGTGTAATGCTCTGATTCAACCCCTGCTGCAGGGTATCCACATCGTTGGTAATTCTGGAGAGCACCTCTCCGTATGTCCGGCTTTCATAATATTTCATCGGCAGTCTGTTCATTTTTCCGGAAATATCTTTCCGCAGAGAATAACTGACATCGTTGGAGATTCCCGTCATGATAAATCCCTGCACAAAGGAAAAGGCTGCACTGCACAGATACAGTCCCAGTGTCCACAACAGAATTTTTCCGATTTTATCAAAATCAATCCCTCCGGTTCCGTTGACCTTTGCCACCAGACCGTTAAACAGTTCCGTGGTCGCTTTACCAAGAATCTTTGGTCCCACAATATTAAATACCGTACCGACAATGGCGAAAATCATCATGCCAATCAGACGAATCTTATACTTACTCATATAACGCAGCAATTTTTTTACTGCTCCGGAGAAATCCTTTGCCTTTTCTCCATTCATTCTTCCCCGTCCCATAGGTCCCCGGGAGGGACGTCTGCTATTTTCACTCATAATCCAGTTCCTCCTGTGACAGCTGTGAACGTGCAATCTGCTGATATACCTCGCAGGACTGCAGAAGTTCTTTGTGCGTTCCCATACCGACAACTTTACCCTCATCCAGTACCAGAATCCGGTCAGCATGAAGAATCGTGCTGATACGCTGTGCAACGATCAGGGTTGTGGCTTCTTCGGTTTCTTCTTTTAATGCTTTTCGAAGTGCCGCATCTGTCTTAAAGTCCAACGCAGAAAAACTGTCATCAAAAATATAGATTTCCGGCTGTTTTGCAATGGCTCTTGCAATCGACAGCCTCTGTTTCTGACCACCGGACACATTGCTTCCTCCCTGTGCGATCGGGCTTTCCATACCTTCTTCTTTCTGCTCGATAAACTCTGTTGCCTGAGCAATGGCTGCTGCCTTCTCCAGTTCTTCTCTGGTCGCATTCTCTCTTCCATAACGAAGATTAGAATCGATGGTGCCGGAAAACAGCACACCTTTTTGCGGTACGTAACCGATCCGTTCCCGCAGATCTCCCAGTTTCATCTGCCGGATATCCACGCCGTCCACCCGGACACTTCCTTTGGTCACATCAAAGAAACGCGGAATCAGATTCACCAGAGTACTTTTACCACTTCCGGTACTTCCGATAAAGGCAACGGTTTCTCCTTTCCTTGCTTCAAAGGTAATATCGGACAGCACTTCTTCTTCCGCTCCCGGATAAGCAAAGCTTACATGATCGAAGACTACCGTTCCTTTCTCCTTTTCTTCCGGTTTTACACAGTTTTCAGGATCTTCAATAGAAAGTGGTGTATCCAGTACTTCCAGGATACGATTGGCAGCCACACCTGCACGGGGCAGCATAATAGACATCATCGTGATCATCAAGAACGACATGATAATCTGCATCGCATATTGGATAAATGCCATCATATCACCCACCTGCATATTACCGGCATCGATACTGTGTGCACCGGTATAAATAATCAGTACACTGATCCCGTTCATGATCAGCATCATCAGCGGCATCATAAAAGTCATCGTACGATTGACAAACAGGTTGGTCTTCGTCAGTCTCTGATTTGCTTCTTCGAACCGTTCTTCTTCATGTTTTTCCCGGCTGAACGCACGAATCACCGGAATACCGGTCAAGATCTCACGGCTGACCAGGTTCAGACGGTCGATCAGATCCTGCAGCTTTTTAAACTTCGGCATAGCAACTCCGAAGAGGACTGCCACCAGAATCAGAATCGCTGCTACTGCGATGCCCAGGATCCATGTCATCGCTGCATCTGTGTGCAACACTTTCAGAACACCGCCAATACCAAGGATCGGCGCATATAAAACGATACGGAACAACATGGTATATACCATCTGTACCTGCTGGATATCATTTGTACTTCTGGTGATCAAAGATGCAGTGGAAAAGTTATCCATCTCCTGACTTGAAAAAGATAATACCTTTCTATACACCTTATTTCTCAGATCATGACCAAGTTTCGCCGCGATCCTGCTGGAAAAGAACGTTACACAGACAGAAGCGATCATGATCAGTGCTGCCAGAAGCAACATCTTAATTCCGGACCACAGCACATACTGCATCTGAATCTTGTCCAGATCTTCGCCCATTTCCTGATACTCATTTTTCAGATACCGAATGGCTCCCTGGGTTACGATAGATTCCGGCATACCATCCAGTTTTTCTGTCATTTGTTCCATTATCTGCCTTCTCGCCTCATCCGGAAGCTGTGCGATTGTCTCCGGCACATCCGCACCGTTCGGAAGTTGCATCTTCTCTGCCAGAGCATTCTGTGTATCTGGCTGCTGCAGACTGCTTACTGCCAGCATCGACTTTCCGAATATAGTATTCAGAGAATCTCTTTCTTCTTCTTTCAGTTTTTTATGGGTATATACCCCATCTTTCAACGTATAATATTCTTTGACTTCTTGCTGCTGATCACTGTCCATGAATAAAAACAGCTGATCCATGGAGCTTTCCCGGATCTGATCCGGCACACTGTCCGGAATACCACCCTGCTGTACACCCACATTGATAATATCCGAAGTGTACGATGGCAACGCCAGATCACAGAATGCCTGTCCGAACAGCAGTGCAAAAATCAGTACGATATAACGATAAGAACCTTTCAGTTCCCTAAACATTCGTAACATACCTATTCTTCTCCTTCTTTAAAATATCCGTAACTGTTCGCTATATTCACAGTTACAGGTAATCCTTAATCTCAGTACTTCCCGGCATTTTTTCCATATTCTCCTGCATCTGAAGGATCTGTTTTTTCAGATGATCTACCTCTTCCGGAGTCATTCCCTGAAGCATCACACTACCCACTTCTTTTCGGATCTTTTCCACTTCCCGGTGAATTTCTTTTCCGGAATCCGTTAGGTAGATTCTCTGGATCCGCTTATCCTTCGCATCAGCCACCCGGTAAATCAGAGCTGCTTTTTCCATTCGCTGCAGGGACACCGTCACCGTAGACGGTTTGATACACAGACGGCTGCAGATTTCTCTCTGGCTGAATCCCTCCTGCCGATAAAGAATATCCAGCATCGGCATCTGCCCCGGGTGCAGATTCACATGTGAAAGCTGATGAAATATCTTTGTCGCATACACATGGAGCAATTTTATCATCAGAAAATCTACGGAATGTTCTTTTTCACTCATTCGATTTCTTCCTTTCTTATTAGTTAGTCAGCTAATGTTTCGTCGACCAACTAATAATATCACTTATTTTGCAGGATGCAAGAGTTTTTATAGTTTTTTTATATTTTTTCTGACAATAAAAACAGGAAACTCCTGAAACAGATGACCACACACCGTGTGTTTCTGTTTCAGGAGTTTCCTGTTTTTATTTCTGTTACTGATTCAGATTATGTGCTTTCTCATAAGCTGTGATCAGTTTCAGATTTTCAATTTCAATTGCATTCAGATATGAATTATCAAACTGATCTGCTGATACACTTGGCGTATACCAACTTTTGGATGCAAAATAATCTGCCAGATCATCCGACTTGAAAATTCTTCCGTGACGGGCATAAATCTCGTTTCTTGCGATACGCATCTGCCATTCGGAAAGACCGGTCAGATCTGTGTTGGTAAGATAACGGGTACTGCTGTCCGGTATCACGTAATCGCTGTTTCCGGTATCACTTGCAGTTTCTGCATCATTGACTTCCGCTTCCTTATGCTGTTCCTGAACCGCAGCTTCCTGAGTCGGTTCAGGCGTGACCTGCTGTGTCGGTGCTGCAGTCGTTTCTGCTTCCTGCGCCGGTGATGTTTCCTGGGTTGGCTCCGGTGTGGCTGTCACTTCGGGGGTTACCGTCTCCGGTTCTTTCACTGTTTCATCCGCAACTGACGCATCCTCACTCTCTTCTGTATCTTTTTCATCTCTGTCCTGAATCTTCTGCATATCTTCTTTCATCTGTTCATTCAGCTGCGGCACTTTTTTCGTATCTCCGCTTCCTGCACCTACCAGCTTTACAACACCAAATACGATAGCTACCACCAGAACAACGATAATAATTCCAAGAATAGCAAAAGTGATCTTCTCCTTTTTTTCTTCTCTTTCCCACTCTTCCTCATCATCGTCTTCATCGTCTTCCTGATGTTGCTCCATCTGATAACCATATCCCATTCCTTCTGTCATACGATTATCATATTCAGGTTCCGGCTTTTTCTTTTTGATGCGGGGCACTTTCTCTTCCTGTTTTTTATAAGAATCCTCATTTGCAGTCTCCTGCATCGGTTTCTCTTCTACCGGATGTCCACATGCCCCACAGAAACGATCCCCGTCCTCCAGACGGTTTCCACAATATTTGCAAAACATACTGTTTCCTCCATAATCTGTGTTGCTGTTTTCTCTTCTTACAGCATTCTCTCGTATGGAAAATTATATAACGAACTTTCCGAAAACACAACAGGCAAAAACTGTCTATCTTCTTACATTTTCCATACATTTTTGTCTGTGGTGGAAATTGCTACGGCACCGGCCTTCAGTGCAGCCACAATATCTTCTTTTTCGCTGATGAGTCCACCAGCGATTACCTGACATCTTACACTCTTTTTTATTTTTTCGATTACTCGCGGCATCAGCCCAGGAAGAATCTCGATCACATCCGGACGATACCCTGCTGTCTGTTTCTGAATATTATCATATGCCATGGAATCAATTACAAAAAAACGAAGCACAGTGAACATCCCCAGTTCTTTTGCACACTTTATAAGAGCTGGTTTCGTGGTAATGATACCATCGGCACGGGTATATGTCTTCAAAAATTCCACTGCTGCATCTTTTCCGCTTAATCCCTGAATCAGATCAATATGTACCACAGCGATTTTTCCCTGATCTTTGATCCTTTTTACGATCTCACTGATCGTACATACCGTTCCATATAGAACAAATACCATACCTACATCCATATTCAGGCACTCTTCCAGTCCTTTCTCGTCTTTTACTGCCGCAATCACCGGACAGTCTTCCAGTTCTTCCATTATTTTTCTCATATTTCTTCCTTCCTGTCAGGCACAGTAAGCTGCCCCTATCTGTTCCAGACACCAGTAATAATCTCTCACATCCACCTGTTCACCTGCATATATCGGATATTCCTGCAGCAGCTCCTTGCCAAGAAAATACTGCGCCACTCCAATCTGTTGTCCCTTTCGGACCGGAGCTTCCAGCTGTGGCGGCAACTGATAGTGAACTGTGATCTGTTCATCTTTCCGTAACAGCAAAGACAGATGCATCTGTTCTACATCGGATCCGTATTCCAGACTGGTCGTTGCCACTTCATCGATGGTCGTCCCCTGTTGCCGGCCATTCAGCACTGCGATCCGACCAAGATCTTTCTGTTCAAACACATCCCGATATTCATAATTGGTCAGCCCATATGTCATGAGTTTTCTGGTATCTTCCCACTTATATCCACGGTTATTCGGCCATCCGCATGCAAGCAGCGATACAATCAGAGTTTTTCCCTCCCATTGTAAAGCACCCACATAACAATATCCTGCATTTCCTGTAAATCCGGTTTTTCCCGTCAATGCTCCATCCATCATTCCAAGAAACGCATTATGATTGGTGCATTGATAAATCTGCGTCTTACTATAATTCCAGAATGTATAGGCAGGCATCTGCGTAATTGCAAGAAATTCCGCTTTTTTCGGAGACTCCATGATGCAGTATCGAAGAATTCTTGCCAGATCTTTTGCCGTTGTACTGTGGATCCCATTTTTATTCTCGGCATCCAGACCGTTCGGTGTAATAAAATATGTATCATCGCAGCCGAGTTCTCTTGCTTTCAGATTCATTTTTTCTGCAAATCCTTCTACTGATCCACCCACTTGCTCTGCAATCATTACAGCAGCATCATTATCTGAATTCAGCATCAGCGCATACAAAAGATCCTGCAGGTAAAACTGTTCTCCTGTTTTTGCACCCATATGTACTTTCGGCTGACTCGCTGCGTAGGCAGATACTGTAACCAGATCATCCATCCGTCCGTCTTCCAGTGCAAGAATACAGGTCATAATCTTTGTAGTACTTGCCATCGGAAGTTTCTGTTCACTGTTTTTAGAATACAAAACACGCCCGGAGTCTGCATCCATCAGACATGCCGAACGCGCATAAAGTTCTGATTCACTCAGCTGCATGCCATATCCTGTCATCGGTGTTCCCACCAGTGTCATAAGCAGCAGCAACAATCCCAGCTTTATTTTTCCCATATAGTATCCTCCCGTTTTTTATCACAGTTTTCCAAAGATACTATATGCATTTTTCTTTCTTTTAGAACCGGTTTTTCTCTTTGTTACAGATCCAGCTGCAACTGAATCTCTTCTTCCGCCTCTGCCTTAAAATCTTCCATTTTCACCGGACTGATCGTTGGCAGATCCTCTGTCGACTGTACTCCAAAATTCCTCAAAAATTCTTCTGTTGTCCCAAAAAGAATGGGGCGTCCCGGGGCATCCAGTCGTCCAAGTTCCTGAACCAGATTATATTCCACCAGCTTATTGATCGCATGGTCACATTTTACACCACGGATTTTTTCAATTTCCTGTTTCGTTACCGGTTGTTTATATGCGATAATTGAAAGTGTCTCCAGCATTACATCCGTCAGTACTGCTTTCTTTGGCTGCAATGCAATCTCCACCAGATATTCATAATACTCCTGTTTGGTACACAGCTGAAATGCTCCATCCAACTCCAGGATCTTGATTCCACGGTCTCTGGCATTATATTTCAGCATCATATTCCGGATAATTTTTTCCGTTGTAGTTTTATCCTGTCCGATTGCTTTCGCGATTCTTCCGGTTTCCACCGAATCGCCTGCGGAAAATAAAATCGCCTCAATCGCTGCTTCCAGTTTCTCCATCTGCCTGCTGCTCCTCGTATATTAAAGATGTAATCTGAATATCATCAAATAAATGTTCCTGCTCTATGGTAATCACGCCGGTTTTCATCAATTCCAGGATAGCAAGAAAAGTAACGATCACCTGGATCTTACCAGACTGTCGTTCCAGAAGCCCACGGAAAGAAAAATAATGATGTGTTCCGGCATATAATTCCAGATCACTCATTTTGTCTTCCAGACTGACTTCTTCTTTCTCAATCTTGCCAAATTTGCTTCGAATCGGATCTACCTTGTTTTCCTGACGTTTAATGATAGAATTGAAGATATTCTGAAGCTTGGCCAGTGTCAGATCTCCGATCAGTTCCCGGATATCCACCGGTGGCTGATAATCCAGTACTTCTTTTGGCATACTCTCCGCCCGATATACACAGCGGGAAGCATCTGCCATACGATCTCTTAACTCATAGGACATGTATTTAAACATCTTATATTCCAGCAGCTGCTGCACCAGTTCTTCACGGGGATCCTTTTCTTCTCCTTCTTCAGTTACTTCTTTGGGAAGAAGCATTTTACACTTGATATCCAGAAGAGTTGCTGCCATGACCATAAACTCACTCATGATATTCAGATTTTCTTCCTGCATCTGCCGGATATATTCCATATACTGTTCTGTGATCTCCACGATCGGGATATCATATATATCGATCTTATTCTTTTCGATGAGATGCAAAAGCAGATCCAATGGACCCTCAAATGCTTCCAGTTTTACCGGTATTCCCATGTTTCTTCCTCTTTTTTCTTCTCACTCTATACCTGAATTTTTATTTTACAGGCATTTTCTCATTTTGTAAAGCAGAGATTCGAACGATAGTCAGTTCTCTGGGGTTATGGATTCTTACCGGGATCGTATGTTCTCCCAGACCTGCACTGACAATAACTGCACATCCGTTTTTCTGATGCATCCCTCCGCATTCACCCGGAAAGATCCGAAAATCAGGTGCGATTGCTCCCCGCTTTTTCCCAAGCATCATAACTCCTCCGTGATAATGCCCGGAAAATGTCATCGATGCTCCCCAGGAAAGATACTCTTTTTTATAGCGTGGATTATGTGCCAGAAGAATCGTCAGCCGATCCGTATCCGGAGTTCCAAAGTGCTTCTTCAGCTCTTCTACCATACCATCCTTTCGAAATCCCTTATCATAAAACTGCTCCTCCGGTTCAAGGCCATAGACAGTGATCGGTATTCCCTTTTTTTTCAGCTGTACTTTTTGATTACGCAACCGTATCAGCGACAGCTCTTTCAACGCTGTCTCATAGTTTTTCCCGATCTCCCCGTAAATCTCCGGATGTTCTGAAATACGTTGTTCATGATTCCCACTGGCATAAAATACCGGATAATTATCAGACAACCTTTTCAGAAATGCAAACGCTTTCGACGTGTCACATCCTTTTTTACCCACTATCACATCACCACCAACCAACACCAGATCCGGCTCCTGTTCCTTGAGAAGATGAAAAATCCTCTCCCCATCCTCACCCGTAACCTGATCATGAAGGTCCGTCAGAAAAGCAATCGTCAGTTCCTGTTTTCCTTTGATACAGGATGATGGGAGCTGATACTCCCGCACTATCGTTTTCTTCATTTTTTATTCCTCATCGGGTAATTATTGTTCCGTTTCTCACCTGGTACATTGTCTTCAAATAACTGTACCAGAGATTTGTTGCCCGTACTAAAAAATCCCCGGTCTAAAACTTTCGTTTTACACCGGGGTGTTGTTGACTTTTCTCGTCGGCCGGATGCCACAAAAATTATTTTGCGTAATCTACAACACGACTTTCACGGATTACACTGACTTTGATCTGTCCAGGATATTCCAGTTCAGCTTCAATCTGCTTGGAAATATCTCTTGCCAGCAATACCATGTCAGAATCGTTGACATGATCTGGCAATACCATAATTCGAACCTCGCGGCCTGCCTGAATCGCATAGGATTTGTCTACTCCCTTGAAGGAGTTTGTAATATCTTCTAACTGTTTCAATCTGTTGGTATATGTTTCCAATGTCTCTCTTCTCGCACCCGGGCGGGCAGCTGAGATTGCATCTGCAGCCTGTACAATTCCGGCAATCAATGATTCCGGCTCTACATCACCGTGGTGAGCTTCTACTGCATTGATGACAATTGGGGATTCTTTATACTTTCTACATAAGTCAACACCGATCTGAATATGGGATCCTTCCACTTCATGATCGATGGATTTTCCTATATCATGTAATAAGCCGGCACGTTTTGCCAGACGGATGTCCGTACCGACTTCTGCCGCCAGAAGGCCTGACAGCTGTGCAACTTCGATGGAATGCTTTAATGCGTTCTGTCCATAACTGGAACGGAATTTCATACGTCCAAGAAGACGAATCAGTTCCGGATGGATACCGTGAACACCTACCTCCAGAGCAGCGTTCTCCCCCTCTTCCCGAATCATGGTTTCTACTTCTTTCTGTGCTTTCTCCACCATTTCTTCAATACGAGCCGGATGAATACGACCATCCACAATCAGTTTTTCAAGAGCAATTCTTGCCACTTCACGGCGGATTGGATCAAATCCTGATAAAACAACAGCCTCCGGTGTATCGTCAATGATCAGATCTACACCGGTCAGTGTTTCCAGTGTACGGATATTTCTTCCTTCACGACCAATGATTCTTCCTTTCATCTCATCGCTTGGAAGCTGTACAACGGAGATGGTAGATTCTGCCACATGGTCAACCGCACATTTCTGAATGGCTGTTACCACATATTCTTTTGCTTTCTTTGCAGCATCTTCTTTTGCTTTGCTTTCCAGTTCTTTGTAAAGTTTTGCAGTATCAATTTTCACTTCATCTTCAACAGATTTTAAAAGATAATCCTTTGCCTGTTCGGAGGTCAGTCCTGAGATTCTCTCAAGTTCCTGTACTCCCTGGTCATGTAATTCGTCAACCTTTTTCTCTTTCTTCTTTAACTCTGTCTCTTTTGCTGAATACTCTGCTTCCCGTCTTTCCATCGCATTCGCCTTACGATCCACAGATTCTTCTTTTGCCAGCACACGCTTTTCATACTTTTGCAGCTCGCTGCGTCTCTCTCTGGTCTCTTTTTCCAGTTCATTCTTGGTTTTCAGAGATTCTTCTTTGGCTTCCAGAAGAGCTTCGCGTTTCTTAGTTTCCGCCGTTTTCAGGGCTTCATCTATGATGTTTCTTGCTTTTTCTTCCGCAGTGCCAATCTTTTCTGCATCCTGCTTTACTTTCTTGGCAACGGCAAGCTTACAAGCCACAGGAACCGCTATTACCAGCGCAATGACTACAGCAATAATTGGAATTAATATATTGATTCCGTTTGCCATAGGAGCACCTCCTTATTTAGTTTTCATTGTACGTTTACAACAGTATAATTCTATAATGATTTCACAAATTTGTCAACGGATTACCTGTTTTTTTGTAGATATAGTTACCGTTCATATTACTGTTCACTGATAATATCCCGCAAGGTGTTTTTTGTGAGCGAAGAGCACAGTTACACCTCTTATTCTCTCTGTGAAAAATATTCCCGGAACACCGACTGAATCTCTGAAGAAGAAAAGCCTTTTCTCAATAAATAACCATAATGTCGTCTTTTTTCTTTTTCATCTGCCTCTTTCGGATGTTTGCAGCGTTTTTCCAGAAGCTGACGAATCATGTTCGTTTCATCCACACACCCTTCTTCGTCATCCATTGCTTCCTGTCTTCGTTGGATCATCTCCCGCGGAATCCCCTTTCGTTCCAGTTCAAACTGCATCTGGCGTCTGCTTTTCCTGCCCTGATAGGCAGACAGATATCTCGCTACGTATCGTTCATCATCCAGATAATGGTACGAACGCACATAATCCATGGCAATTTTTACCGCCTGCGGTGTATATTCGCCCTTCATTAGTTTCTTTTCCAGTTCTGCTTCCGTGTAATCCATCCGTGTCAACAGATGCATCGCCCTTAATTTTGCCCTTTTCACCAGAATTTCCCTGAAGATTTCCTGGAAAATTTCTGCTGATAGTTCACCATTTTCTTTCAATCGATAACGGGAAAGCTCGCCCTTATATAACATAAAGGCGAGCTGTTCATCTGTCACAACACGATACTTTGTTTTTGTTACAGGGACAATCTCTACGATTCTCATACTTCATCATCTGATGCATCTGTCAGAACATCCTTTGCTTTATCCACATCTTTTTCTGCATCCTGTGGACCATCTTCTCCAAGTCCGTAATGTGCTCTTACCTGACGTTCGATTTCTTCCGCAATCTCCGGATTCTCTCTCAGGAATATCTTTGCATTCTCTCTTCCCTGACCGATCTTGCCATCATTGTAGGCAAACCATGCACCACTTTTCTGGATAATTCCCAGATTTACAGCCAGATCCAGAATATCACTTTCTTTGGAAATTCCTTTTCCGAACATGATATCAAATTCTGCCTCTTTAAACGGAGGCGCCACTTTGTTCTTTACGACTTTCACACGGGTACGGTTACCGATCACCTCTCCACCCTGTTTGATAGTTTCTGTTCTTCTCACATCCATACGTACAGATGCGTAGAACTTCAGCGCACGTCCACCGGTAGTTGTCTCCGGATTACCAAACATCACACCGATTTTTTCACGCAACTGATTGATAAAGATTACAATACAGTTAGACTTGCTTACCACACCGGTCAGTTTTCTCAGCGCCTGAGACATCAGTCGCGCCTGCAGACCCATATGAGAATCTCCCATATCGCCCTCAATCTCAGCCTTTGGCACCAGAGCTGCTACAGAGTCCACAATGATAATATCCATCGCACCGGAACGCACCATTGTCTCAGTGATCTCCAGAGCCTGCTCACCGTTATCCGGCTGTGAGATATACAGTTCATCAATATCTACTCCGATATTTTTTGCATAAGCCGGATCCAGTGCATGCTCTGCATCCACAAATCCGGCAATCCCGCCACGTTTCTGTACCTCTGCTACCATATGTAACGCTACTGTTGTCTTACCACTGGACTCCGGTCCGTAAATCTCGATGATTCGTCCCCGCGGAACGCCACCAAGTCCAAGTGCAATGTCCAGACTCAGAGATCCGGTAGGTACAGTCTGCACATTCATGTTCTTACCGGAATCTCCCAGTTTCATTACAGATCCTTTTCCAAACTGTTTTTCAATCTGTCCCAAAGCCGCATCAAGGGCTTTTAATTTATCTTCTTTTGCCATAATGTCTCCTTTTTTCCATATACGAACTTATGTTCGTTTCACTGTTTACATACTATTACAAATTAGTTTTGTTGTCAACTGCTATTTTTGTTTTTAAAAATTTTCTGAGAATTTCGGCGATCTGCCGGATGAATAAAAAAGATCGGGAATGTGTCCTGCCACGTCCTTGCGGATCGTTTTACCTTTGCATGGGAACAAGTTTCCTCTAAAGTAAGAAAGCAGGTAACTATTCAGCAGGTAGTATCCCGCGAGGCGTTTTGGCATGTTTTTTGCCAAACTCCCATCACTGAAGTTGATTTTAAATGCATTTTGGCTCGTAACTGTGAAGGTACTGAACAGTTACGAAAACAGGATATTTCACCGGCGGAGCTTCCACCGGTGTTTCCTGTATCGTATTTTTCTTTTGTTCCGGGATATCGGATGTTTTTCACATTTTCTCTGCCTGTGTCAGAGTATCCCGATAAATTCTAATAACCTGCCAGCCAGGTGTACATCTCTTCATACTGCTTTGCAGAATTGTTCCAGGAATAATCCTGTGCCATGCCACGATCAACGATCTTGTTCCATTCGCGTTTGCGGTCATAGTATACCCGTTCAGCATAGCGGATCGTATTTAACATCTCATGGGCATTATAGTTTGTAAAACTGAATCCGGTTCCGGTTCCTTCAAACTCATTGTACGGCTGTACAGTATCTTTCAGACCACCGGTCTCTCTTACGATCGGCACAGTGCCATAACGAAGGCTCATCAGCTGGCTCAGACCACATGGTTCAAACAAAGACGGCATCAGGAATGCATCTGCCGCCGCATAGATCTTATGTGACATTGCTTCTGAATAATAGATATTTGCTGAAACCTTTTTGTCATACTTCCAAGCAAAATGCCGGAACATATTTTCATATTTTTCTTCTCCGGTTCCGAGAACCACCAGCTGGATGGCATCCTGACACAGTTCGTCCATCATATAGGCAATCAGATCAAAACCTTTCTGATCTGTCAGGCGCGATACCACACCAAGCATCATAGCCTTCGGATTCACTTCCAGTCCCAGTTCTTCCTGAAGAGCTGTCTTATTTTTCACTTTTTCTTTTCGGAATGTCTTTGCATTATAATTCATTGCGATCATGGCATCCGTTTCCGGATTATATTCGGCATAATCGATTCCGTTTACGATACCACGCAGGCTGTTGCTTCTCGCCTGCATCAGTCCATCCAGACCTTCCCCATAGAATGGTGTTTTGATCTCTTCCGCATAAGTGTTACTTACAGTCGTGATGGCATCTGCATATACCAGACCGCCTTTCAGATAATTGGCATCTTTATTCGCCTCCAGTTTGTCCGGTGTGAAGAAGTAATCAGACAGACCGGTTATACTTTTTACAGTCTTAATATCCCATACTCCCTGGAATTTCAGGTTGTGGATAGTCATAACTGATTTGATACCACGGTAGAAATCACTTCCCTGGAAACGTTCTTTCAGATATACCGGGATCAATCCGGTCTGCCAGTCGTGACAGTGGATGATGTCCGGTCTGAAATCGATCACCGGAAGAATCGACAATGCCGCTTTGGAAAAAAATGCGAATTTTTCCAGATCTCCCGGCATACCATAATATGGCTTGTCCCCGCTGAAATGTTCTTCATTATCGATAAAATAGAATTTGATCCCTTCATATTCCATCTCGAAGATTCCTACATACTGCTGTCTCCAGTTCAGATCCATATAAAAATTAGTTATGTACTGAAGCCGATCTTTAAATTCCTGTTTCATACAGGCGTATTTTGGAATAACAACTCTTACATCGAAATATTCTTTTGGAAAACATTTAGGTAAAGAACCTACAACATCCGCAAGCCCTCCGGTCTTGATAAACGGTACTGCTTCCGATGCAACATATAATACCTTTTTCATGCGAATAACCTCCTGTTTTTCCTAATAACAACATCTGTTTTATATTATATCGCATTTTTACCAAACAGAAAAGGGGTTATGCCTGTTTTTTTATGCATTTTTCATCTCATTCTATCAATGGAGTGTACCATGTTCATATTCCAGCCGGATTTTGTCCGCAATCAAAGCTATAAACTCAGAATTCGTCGGTTTTCCCTTTCCATTGCTTACTGTATAACCGAAAAGTGCATCGATCGTATCCATCTTTCCGCGGCTCCATGCCACCTCGATGGCATGACGGATCGCTCGCTCCACACGGCTCGGTGTAGTCTGATGTTTCTTGGCAATGGTGGGATACAGGATCTTGGTAATAGAATTGAGCATCTCCATATCTTCCACCGACATCATGATCGCATCCCGCAGATACTGATATCCTTTGATATGCGCCGGCACACCAATTTCATGAATAATATCGGTAACATCAATCTGCAGATTTTTTTCCGATATTTCTCCCGCTCTTCCCAAATTGCCCGTTCCCCGGTTCTCTCTGCGGATTCCTTTTCCAAACTTGCGGAACTGTTTGATCCGGTTTAGCACCATGTCGTTATCAAAAGGTTTCATAATATAGTAACAGGCTCCCAGTCGAAAAGCATCTTCGATGATCCGTTCCTGGCCGACTGCCGATATAATAATAAAAGCCGGTCGTTTTCTGACAGACGGATCTTCATTCAGCTTTTCCATAACTGTAATCCCATCCATCTTGGGCATGATAATATCCAGCAATACCACATCCGGCTCTTTCTCTTTTATAATTTTGTATATTTCCTGTCCGTCGACTGCCTGACCGACAAGTTCCAACTCTTTATCTCCTTTTACCAGTGTACTGAGAAGATCTACCATTCGTTCATTATCATCTGCTATGGCTACGTTTAATTTTTCCATTCTAACTAACTCCTCCATCTACTTAGTATTTTGGAAATTATGGGCCCTACCACAGATTACTGTGTTCCAAATGTTGATTCTATTATAAAAAAAAACTTTTTTTGGTTCAAGATATGACAACAGAGTTTTCCCATTTTTCGTTCGACAAAGGATCACATAAAATGACGATTTTCTGTATTCTCACCACATATTCATATGCAAAGAGCTGTTATCGACAGTTTCACATCCTCTTTCCCGGTATTCCAGACAGTTCTGTGTAAAAATACACGAAAACGGACTGCAGCTTTCGCAGCAGTCCGCCCGTCTTTTATGATTTATTCTGTAAACAATGGTGTGGAGTAATATCTGTCACCGGTATCCGGAAGCAGTGCAACGATTGTTTTGCCTTTGTTTTCCGGACGTTTTGCCAGTTCAATAGCTGCCTGAAGGGCTGCACCGGAGGAGATACCTACCAAGATACCCTCTTTCTTTGCCAGCAGTTTTGCTCCTGCGAACGCATCGTCGTTTTCTACGGTAACAACTTCATCGTATACCTTGGTGTTCAGTACATCCGGTACAAATCCTGCACCGATTCCCTGAATCTTATGAGCACCGCTCTTACCCTGGGAAAGCACCGGAGAAGTTGCAGGCTCCATGGCGATCACTTTCACGTCCGGGTTCTGGGATTTCAGATATTCGCCGGTTCCCGTCAGTGTTCCGCCGGTTCCCACACCGGCAACAAAGATATCCACTTTTCCGTCGGTATCCTTCCAGATTTCCGGACCGGTTGTCTCACGGTGTACCTTCGGATTGGCAGGGTTTACAAACTGCCCCGGGATAAAGCTGTTCGGAATCTCTTTGGCCAGTTCGTCTGCTTTGGCGATAGCTCCTTTCATCCCTTTTGCTCCTTCTGTCAGCACCAGTTCTGCACCATATGCTTTCAGGATGTTTCTTCTCTCCACACTCATGGTTTCCGGCATGGTCAGGATGATACGGTATCCCTTAGATGCTGCGATGGATGCCAGACCGATTCCGGTATTACCGGATGTAGGCTCGATGATTACGGAATCTTCTTTTAAGAGTCCTTTTTCTTCTGCATCTTCGATCATTGCTTTTGCGATACGGTCTTTGACACTTCCGGCCGGATTAAAATATTCCAGTTTAACCAGAAGAGTAGCTTCCAGACCCAGTTCTTTTTCTACGTTTACCACTTCAACCAGCGGGGTGTTTCCGATCAGTCCTAAGGTTCCCTTATAAATATTTCCCATAATACATTTCCTCTCTTTTCTCTTTTCTTTTTTCTTTTTTTATTTCGCAACTGTTCGATCCCCTTGCAGCTACGGAACTTGTTTTGTTGAGTGTATTATAATTCCCTTATACCTACTTGTCAACTATGTTTTTATGTTTTTTTGAAAAATTTACTTTGCTGCCCTTTTACCTGTTAATGCATCTGCGGCAGTTCTTACAATATCAGTTTTATATATCGCAGCGCTTTTCCTCGCGTATGGCTTTTTATTTAACAGGAAAACAATCTCCTGCAAAACTATGAGAAACTTGCAGAGCGTGTTTTTCAAGTTAACGCGGCAGTCGCCAAGGTCTCGTGCAAACACGGACTTTGGCTCGTTGCTCACTTCTACACTCGCTGACGCTCGTTAACGCGGCAGTCGCCAAGGTCTCGTGCAAGCACGGACTTTGGCTCGTTGCTCGCGTAAATAAAAAGGCTTCCGCAGGCCGGGTACATTGCATTACCGATTGCGAAAGCCTTTTTACTATTATTCATTTTATTCAGGTAAATCTCTGTCCGATTATGCCACTTTTTTCTGTGGTTTTTCGAACAGTTTCTTAATGCCCTGTACTGCTACGATCACACCAAGGATCAGAAGCAGAACTGCGAAGATCAGCTGCAGGGTATTTCCAAGATCCAGACCTGTGGTCATCAGAGCGCCAGTCAGTTTGTAGATGGTAAGACCCAGTGCACTGAAAGTAACAGCCATCATGAATACTGCAGGAGCCCACAGCATAATTCCCTGTCGTTTTGTTTTCTTCAGGAACACGGCACATGCTACCAGCGCAAGTACAGACAGCAACTGGTTGGCAGAACCGAACAGTGGCCAGATCTCAGCGTATCCTACTTTTGCCAGCAGGTAAGCCAGTACCAGTGTCAGGATTGTTGCAAAATATTTGTTTACCATCAGTTTACGGAATGGTGTGTAATCTTTTTCATCCACATCGTTATCCTGGAAGAATTCCTGGAAGGACAGACGTCCGACACGGGCTACAGAATCCAGAGATGTCAGTGCGAATGCAGATACTGCCAGATTGATCAGGGTAAATACCAGAGTATGTGGCAGACCGATGACTTCCAGGAAGTTTGCAATTGCTCCTGCGAAGATCTGTGGCTGTGTGGTCAGACCCTGTGCTGCTGCTTCACCTTTTGCAAAAGATGCTACAGCAATCAGAGCGATGATAGCCAGCATACTTTCCATCAGCATGGCACCAAAAGATACCGGAAGCATGTTCTTTTCATTTTTGATCTGTTTGGATGCAGTTCCGGAAGATACCAGTGAATGGAAACCGGATACAGCACCACAGGCGATGGTTACAAACAGAATTGGAAACAGAGTCTGTCCATCTACATTAAAGGCAGTAAATGCTTCCAGATGGCACTGTGGATTTGCCACGAATACACCTATGATGGCTGCAATGATCATGAAGATCAGCAGGTAACTGTTCAGGTAGTCACGAGGCTGCAACAGACTCCATACAGGAGCTACCGATGCAATCAGGATGTAGATGAAGATGATCACATGCCAAGTAGTTCTCGGCAGAAACATCGGGAAGTTCATGCCCAGTGCTACTGCTCCGATCAGCATTACGATTGCGATTGCTGTGTTCACCCATTTGTGAAGTTTTCCGTAACGAAGGATCATACCAAGACATACAGCTTCAACGATAAATATCATAGAAGTTGTTGCTACTGCTCCGTTTGCCGTGATCTTGGATACGGTTCCGTCATCTGCAGTTAAGAATCCGTTAAAAGTACCTGCTACAACATCGGCGAAAGCAGCTACAACCAGGATACAGAACAGCCAGCAGAACAGCAGGAACAGTTTCTTTCCTGTCTTTCCGATGTAAGTTTCAATGATTGATCCGATGGAACGTCCTTTATTTTTTACAGAAGCATACATTGCAGAGAAATCCTGTACTGCTCCGAAGAATACACCACCGATCAGGATCCATAACAGCACCGGCAGCCATCCGAAGATTGCAGCCTGGATCGGCCCGTTGATCGGACCCGCACCTGCGATGGATGCGAACTGATGACCAAATACGATATTGGTATCAGCCGGCACATAGTCTACGCCGTCTTCCATTTCATAAGCCGGAGTTTTGGCGTTGGGATCAATGCCCCATTTTTTCTCGAGGTAACGGCCATAGAAGATATAGGCTCCGCCTAATACCACAATGGCAATTACCATCATCATAATACCACTCATGTTTTTTTCCTCCTTTTTCTGACTCATTCAGAAAACATGAACGACTTCCCCGTCGCATAAGGGATACCCTGAGTTTTTCACTCTTTCAAAATAAAAAAGCCCTGCAGCTTTATTTGCTGCAGGGACGAATCTTTTCCGCGGTACCACTCTGCTTTATTGTCATAGTGACAATCTCTTTTGTACTGTCAGCCGGTTTTCCGGTGATAACAGATCTCCGATAACGGTGAGTGCCGTCTGCTCTTACTCTATTTTCAGAGCGGATACTCCGAAGGGATATTACATCAGGTTTTCTGTTGTCTTACACCAGCCGGCAACTCTCTGAAAGAAATCTTCCTGTGTAACTTGTCTTCATCAATGTTTTTCTTTATCTGAGCTTATATTAGTTTTACCACTTTTGTTTTTTTCACACAACTGTCGACTTATACAAAATTCATTTTTCTTTTGTATAGTTTTTATACATTTTTTATTTTTCTGTCGTTTTTCCGTCAGATTCTGCAACGCATTCCACATCCGGTGGGTGTTCCCGCACATCCACCGATGGCTGTTTCACGCAGTTCAAACGGAATACTCTTTCCTACTTTGTACATTGCATCCACCATCTCATCAAACGGAATCGGATACATCACGCCACTCAATGTGATCTCCGCACAGGTCACAGCATTAACCGCACCTATCGCATTTCTGCTCTGACATGGAACTTCCACCAGTCCTGCCACCGGGTCACAGACCAGACCAAGCAGATTTGAGATCGCCATAGCTGCTGCCTGCAGACACATCTCCGGTGTTCCACCCATCAGTTCTGTCACAGCAGCAGCAGCCATCGCCGATGCAGCACCTACCTCTGCCTGACAGCCTGCCTCTGCACCTGCCACAGAGGCATTCCGCATCAGCAGATAGCCGATGGCCGCTGTATGAAACAATGCATCCGTCATCTGTTCATCGCCGAATCCTTTTTCCTCCTGCAGTGCCAGTAACACTCCCGGAACCACACCGGAAGATCCGGCAGTCGGTGCCGCAACGATGACCCCCATCGAAGCGTTGACTTCCAGAACCGCCATGCTGTAAGCGATCAGTTTGTTCATAAACGTTCCGCAGACATTTGTCCCGCTCTCTCTGTATCCGGTAATCTGCTTTGCCTCCCCGCCGATCAGTCCGCTCATGGACGGTTTCGGGTCTTCCAATGGCTTTCTTACTGCCTCTTTCATGATGGCGAGGGCTTTTCGCATCTTATCTTCCACTTCTTTTTTTGTGGAGGATGTGCCTTCGATCTCCCGCTGTTTCATCACTTCGGAGATCGAACACTGCTTTTTCTTACATACTTCTAATAATTCCTGTCCGTTTTTAAAATCTGTCATCTGTCCGTCTCTCCTATATCTGAATCAGCAATATTTCCTGCACATACGGGTTCTGTCGAATCTCTTCCAGAATCTCATCCGGAATCCGCTCATCTGACTCCACAACAGAATAAGCCGTTTTTCCCTTGCCCTCACGGAACAGCCGCATGAAAGCAATATTTACATTCTGATTGCTCAGACACTGCGTAATATGTGTTACCACACCCGGTTTGTCGATCTGTTTTACCACCAGTGTACTGTATTCTCCGGTAAATTCCACATTAATACCGTTGATCTGGGTGATCTTGATCTTGCCGCCACCGATGGACTGTCCCTGTACCTGCATCTTGGTGCCGTTTTCTCCTGTCATCCGGATATCCACAGTATTCGGATGATCCGGAACAAACTCCTTATCAGCGATATACTGATATTTCACTCCCATCTTCTCTGCCCAGGAAAATGCATCCCTGATCCGCAGATCATCGGTTGCAAATCCAAGCACGCCGCCAAGCAATGCCCGGTCTGTACCATGTCCTTTATACGTTCTTGCAAAAGAACCATACAGAGTGAATGTCACCTCTGTCACTTTTTCTTTAAAAAGCTTTCTTGCCATCTTTCCGATAGATACTGCTCCCGCTGTATGGGAGCTGGACGGTCCCACCATATTGGGGCCGATCACCTCAAACGCACTGATAAAATTCATCGTTTCCTCCTAGTTGTCTTTTCGCGATACAAAAATGCACACGATTGCCGTGCCGATCATGGACAGTCCCAGACCGGTTGCAAGCATTGCCTTTATTCCGGCAAAATCCACAAGCACACCACCGGACAGACTGCCAAATACCCCTCCCATGGTACTTGACGCAATCAGCAGCGACTGCCCCTTCACTCTGTCCTCCACAGCCATCGTTTCATTTACATAGTATACCGCAGAAGGCAGACATAATGCAAATGATAACATCTGCAGCATCTGCACTACATACAGGAACGATATACTGCCACACACCAGATACCCCAGTGCTTTCACAGAAAACATTACCGCCGCAAACCGAATCAGTTTTCTGCTGTCCCATTTGCCAACCAGCCTGGAAAACAACAACATCGTAGGAAGTTCGCTCATTGCAGATACTGTCAGCAGTGTTCCCATCCGTTTTATATCTCCCCCGAGGCTTACCACAATATTGATCAGATAATTGTTCACATATGTACTTTCTACATAGATTAATATCATTCCCAGCAATACCAGCATATAATTCCGATAGCGACGTGCAAATTCCAGAATCCCGCCACCTCTCTGTCTGTTTGCAGTATTTTTTTGTTCTTCTTTTTTACTTTCATTCGGATCCTTCACAACCGGCATGGAAATCAAGGTAACGAACATCACCGCAAAAGACAGACATCCAACACCCATAATTGCCAGACCGTAATACCTGCCGATCAGGATCCCCAAAAATGAAGCTGCTACCGCATAGGATGCAGAGCCCACTCCTCTACCGATTCCAAAATCCACATAGATACCATGATTCACATAATACAAACTGATAGAATTGATCAGTGGCTGTACCACCTGTAATAACATATTAACAATCAAAAATGACAGCACGATTCCCGGTACCATTTTTGACATACACTGCATCAGAATCAGCAGCAGGATTATGGCAATTGCCATCCCTGCAGTCATCTGTTGTAAAGTTACCCGTTTTGCACGGTCCGCCGCCGCTGCAACAAACGGCTGTAATATAACTCCCAGAATATTTCCAAGAGCCAGCACGACTCCTATCTGAGAACTTTTCAGTCCGATATGTAATAAAAATACCGTTGCAAACCCATTGATCGCACAGACCGCCACCCAATAACTCCCCTGTAATACAGCACACTGCGCAGTTAATTTTTTTGAATTCATCTCCTGTTCAATCCTTTCCCGTCTGAAACCTGTCTTTATTTTGCTGTTATCCCCATAACATAAACAATCTCAGTATACTATTTCCAGCTAAAAGTGACAGTGTCAATTCCGACTTTATTTTCGGTCAAAATCGACTTAACTAAAAAAGCTATCCTGAACAGACTGTTGCTGTCAGAATAGCTTTTTTCTTAATATATTACAACAGGAAACTTATACGACACAATATCATATAATTCTTTTACTTTATCCAACGGTGTATTCACACACCCATGAGATCCATTATCCAGATACGCAGTACTGCTCCAGTCACTTCTGGTTGTCAGATCATGGAATCCAATGGTATCTTCGGCTGCAAAAGGTATCCAGTAATTACAGTGTACCTGATACGACCAGTTACCACTGGCATTTTTCTCACCGCGCATGGTATAATCTGTGGTTTTCCCCTTGACTTTATACACACCTTGGGGAGTTTCTGTTCCTTTATTCCGGCATCCGGTCACCACTTCTGAGTCCATAACCTGTTTTCCGTCCACATAGACCCAAAAATGCTGATCAGACAAACTCAGTTCTACGTAAGAGTTTCCGATATCATTCTCATTTCTGCTCAACGCAGTGGATGTATACACAATTTCAAAATCACCCTGTGTTCCGTCATTGATTGCCTGCATCAGATTTGACTCTGTACCGGACTGATCAATCTCCCATCCATAGTCTCCCGGTGTCAGCGTTACGGTATTACCGGCTGTTGTGGTAAATGTCCTTTTGCTGTTGACCGTATCATATTTTTTTGCAAGACCAGCCACATATTCTTTCACTTTTTCTTCATCTATGGAAAAACTTCCATCTTCTGCTTCTGCTACCCAGTCTTTTAAGGTATTCTTATCCAGTACCTCTTTTCGGTCTGTTCCAAAGTCCATGGTAAGGTTTGCAGATAATTTCTGATTAATTGCATCTGCTTTTGCCTTTAGTTCTGCATCATCCTGCATGATCTCCGGTTTCACATAACAGTCACCGGCATCCAGATCAAAGGTTATCTCCCCGTTCGTCAGAGCCTGATGAAGTCCTGCTGTTACTTTTCCTTCGTCCAGGGTAGTTCCTTCTTCCTCCGGAATCACCGCATAGCCGTCATCTGTTATGCCCACATAGGCATCCTTCGGAGCCTGCATATTCCCCGGCTGCATACAAGTCAGTCCTTCCACTGCCTGCTTCAATGCTTCTTCATTGACCGCCACCATGTTCTCTAACTGTACATGAACACCGGTAAACGCATGAATCACCCACGCCCAGGGCCGCTGAGCTTCCATCAGTTTATCAATTTCTCCATCATCCTGGTAGGTCAGTTTTAGCTGTTCTCCGGTCAGTGTTTCTTCCTGCCCGTTTCTTTCTTCTATTGTAATCTGATAAGACGGTATCTGATCCGCTATTTTTTTCTTCACCTGCGCAACGGTCATCTCCCCGTAATCAGTACCGTTGATCTCCGTATGCGAATAAAAATGACTGCTGTAATAATATGCTGCCGCACCATAGCCGGCTGTCGCAGCCACCAGAAGCACACCGGCAATTCCTGTCAGAACTTTTTTCTTCGTTGTCATCGTTTTGTCATATCTCTCCCCCTGTAACGTTCCGACTATTTCCTTCTGCTATCTTTCATCGTATCGTTACTGTTTTTACTTTCATGTTATATCATATCATCTCATGAAAGATTTTCAATTATGACCTTGTATGAAAACGACAAATTTTTTCTTGTTTTTTTGTCTATTATTTCAGTTTTTCTTCTAACTGCTTCAAATACTCCTCCGTGTGAGCACGCAATACGCAGTCTGCCCGATGCAGATATCCGAAGCAGACTTTTGTATGGCTTTTTCGGATCGGGATCATACGGATCAGGCTGTCCCTTTCTTTTTCCTTCTGCAGATTACAGCTGAGATTGGCAAGATCCGTCTTTCTTAAAAGTTCCTGCATCAGTGAGCTGCTGTTTACCGTGACGATCTGTTGAAAATCTCTGCTGTCAATCAGATCTTCCTGCAGATGTCCGGAAGTATGTAACAGGGAAATCTGGTCTTCTTCATGCTGTACATAGCGAAGATTTCGCAGTTCTTCTTTTGTCACATACTCCTTTTCATAATATGGGTGATTCGGTCCCACATACAGTGCCATATCTTTTTCTTTTAACGGTGTGAACGTCATTTTTCTTTTCTGTATCATCCGTTCAAAAGCCTGCCGCTGCATCTTGGAGATAAACACAAAACCAACCTCCACCTGTCGATGACAGATATGATGAATGATCTTCTCCAGTGTTTCCTCATAACACACCGCATGCAGTTTCGGATGTTCTGCAAGAAATGTGGCAAATTCTTCACTCAGAAGACTGCTTGGCATAGATGCGATACGGATCGTACTCTCCTGCGTCTCCATATGAATTCTCTGGATTTCTTCCATGGAACTCAACATTTTTCTTGCCTGATCGTATACTTTTTCTCCCTCTTTGGTAAGTTCCACACCTTTTTTGCTTCGTTCGAGAAGCTGGTATCCAAGTGTCCTCTCCAGCTTTTTGATCGTTTTACTTACATGTGGCTGCGTCGTATACAAAATCTGCGCAGCCTGACTCAGACTTCCTGCATCCACACTTACAACAAAGAACTGTAATTCTCTTAATTCCATACGATACTCCCATCTTTTCCAACAGGTATGCCCGGAGTCTTATATTTCCTGTTCCGGCTGTTTTTCCGGATGCATTACCTGTTTTTCTGTAATTTTCTTCTGCTCTTATACCAGAATAATCCGATAAAAGACAGACCTGCCACGATCCAGGAAGCAATATAGATCCAGATGATACATTCCATCGTCTCAAACTTCGGAAGAATCACCCAGATACTGCATACCCGGAGCAGACAGATGCTGAGAAGCGTCGTAATCATCGGTGCAACGGTCTCCCCTAAACCGCAGCTTGCACCGGATAATGCTTCCGCAATCGCATAAAACAGATAAAACGGCGCCATCATCTGCATATATTTTACCACAAGTGGAATCAAAAGTTCAGCATCTTTTTTATCAATAAACCACGGGCCGACCCATCCGGAGAAAAAAAACAGGAACAGACTGACGGCTCCCACCGCACAGACCGAGATACCGGTTCCGATAAACGCTCCTTTTTTGACTCTTTCTGTCTGTTCTGCACCAAGATTCTGTGCAACATAAGTCGTCATCGCCGGTCCCATGGAGTCGGCAAGCAGCCAGATCAGCATACTCAGCTTATCGCAGATGCTCCAGGCTGCGATGCTGTCGGTTCCCATCGTGTTGACACTCGCCTGCACAATGGAATTGGAAACCGGAAACAGCATGGACTGCAAAGCAAGCGGAAATCCGGTACGGATCATCATCACCATATGCTCTCTGCCAAAATGTAGATGCCAGACATGCACTTTTCCGCGAAGATGTTCTTCTCTCGCCAGAAACAGAAAAGTCAGGATCACACTGACGATCTGTGCCGCAACCGTGGCAGCAGCCGCACCGCCTACTCCCAGGTGCAGAACGCCTACCAAAAGAAGATCACCTAAAATATTCATGCAGCTGCTCACAAGCAATACATACAGCGGACGTTTCGAATCCCCAAAGGCACGCAGGATCCCAGCTGCCATATTATAAAGGATCAGAGACCACAGACCACCGAAATAAATCGTGCAGTATGTCAGCGTATCCCTGTAGATATCCGCCGGAACACGCATCAGTTTCAACAGTTGCGGAGTAAGCAGTACGCCTCCAAAAGAACTGATGATTCCCAGGACAAATGCAATCGTGATCGCCGTACGGATCGAACGATGCAGATGCTCGGTAGCTTTCGCTCCGAAATACCTGGAAATAATAATCGTTGCTCCTGCCGCCAGACCATTCATAAAGTTGATCGGGAACTTAAACAGCGTATTGATCGAATCGATTGCTGCCAGTCCCACTTTTCCTGCAAACCGTCCTACAATGATCGCATCTACTGTCACATACAACTGCTGGATCAGGCTTCCCGCGATCAGAGGCAGTACAAATAATAAAATTGCTTTCCCAATGTTTCCTTCTATCAGACTGCTGCTCTTTTTTTCTTTCACCTTCACTTTATCATTCTCCTCATAACTGTGCAGTGCCCTCACAGTTACCCTCATGTTTCTATTTCTGTGCGCTTTCGGTATACAGATGACAGGCGACCTGATGATCCGATGTAAGGCTGACCATTTGCGGAGCTTCTTTTTTGCAGATTGCCATACATTTGGTACATCGACCCTGGAACGGGCAGCCTTCCGGCAGCTCCAGCGGGCTTGGCGCTTCTCCTTCCAGGTTCTCGATCGATTTGGAAAAATCCATGTTGATATCGAAGACAGACCCCATCAGTGCTCTCGTATACGGATGCACAGCATCTTTGGAAAGCTGTCCGCCCGGAAGTACTTCCACCACATTTCCCAGATACATGACTGCAATCTGATGGGCACACTGCTCGATCAGCGCAATATCATGACAGATAAATCCGATCGTAATATTCTTTTCTCTCTGTAATTTCGTAATCAGCTCGATGATCGTCTTCTGCACCGATACATCCAGTGCGGAGGTTGCTTCATCCATGATGATCACTTCCGGTTCCAGAGCCAGGGCACGGGCGATCGCCACACGCTGTCTCTGGCCACCGCTCATATTGTGTGGATACCGATCCGAAAATTCTGCCGGCAATTCTACCAGTTCCAGAAGTCTGCGACAGTTTTCTTCTTTTTCGGATTTTTTGATTCTCCCGAAGTTCAGTAACGGTTCGCATATGATATCACGGATCTTCATTTTCGGATTAAAGGATGCAGTCGGATCCTGAAAAACCATCTGAATATTCTGGCGGTTCTGACGCAGTTTTTCTCCCTTTAATTTTGTGATATCCCTTCCACGGTACAGAATCTCTCCCTCGGAAGGGATATCGAGAGATACCAGAAATTTCATAAAAGTACTTTTTCCACAACCGGACTCTCCTACCAGTCCCAGTGTCTCTCCTTTATAAAACTTCAGATTGACATCGTTGTTGGCAAGCAGTGTCCGTCCGTCTGTAGTACGAAAACGTCGGGTCACATGTTTTGCTTCCAGGATTACTTCTTTTGATTCAGACATATCTCTCACCTCCCACGGAAGGAACGGCACCCAGAAGGCTTCTGGTATATGCATTTTGGGTCTCATGCAGAATATATTCTCTCGTTCCCTGATCTTCCATTTTTCCGTCTTTCATAACCACGATATAATCAGACATATACGCTGCGATTCCGAGGTTATGCGTCACCACAATGATACTGGTTCCGTAATCATCGCGCAGTTCCATCATCTGGCGCACGATCTGTGCCTGTGTTGTCACATCCAGTGCGGAGGTCGGTTCGTCCGCAAGCAGCAGTTTCGGCTGATAGGACATACCCATCGCGATTCCCACACGCTGGCGCATACCGCCGGAAAGCTGGAACGGATAGGATTTCATCACGTTATCCGGGCTTGGAAGATTCATTTTTTCCAGCATCCCACAGCCTTTTGCCCAGGCATCTTTTTTTGAGATTTTTTCGTGGGTGCGCAGATATTCAACAAATACATCTCCAACCTTTCTTGTCGGGTTCATCATCGCACCGCTGTCCTGAAAGATCATGGAGATCTCACTGCCGCGCAGGTTTCTCCACTCTTCGCGGTTATAGGAAAGCAGATCCTTTCCCTCAAACGTAATGCTTCCCCCGGAAACCACTCCACCTCCTGCCAGAAGTCCAAGAACGGCACGGATCACGGTAGTCTTTCCGCTTCCCGATTCACCTACCAGTGATACGATCTGTCCCTGTTTCATATCCAGGTTAAAATTCTGCACGGTAGGTACATTCTTATAGGAAACGGTCACATTTTTCAACTGTAACATATTTGCCATGTTTGCCCTCCTTACTCGTCTTTCGGATCCAGAATATCCCGGAGAGAATCTCCCAGCATATTAAAGACTACAACTACAATAAAAATCGCCAGACCGGGGAAAATCATCATCCATGGTGCAGACTGAATACATGCTCTTCCTTCATTTAGCATATAGCCCCATTCCGGTGCCGGAGGTTTTGCTCCGAATCCCAGGAAGGACATGGCTGCCAGTTCCAGCATCATACCACCGCTATCGGTAGCTGCCGTGATGATCAGTGTCGGCAGTGCGTTCGGCAGCATATAACGTAAGATCATATACGGTGTTTTAGAACCGGTTACGATCGCTGCTTCCACATAGTCACAGTGACGGATCTTCAGAACCAGGCTTCGTCCGAGACGGGCGTATTTTGTCCAGTTGACTACGACAACGGCTACAATTGCATTTTTCATGCTTGCTCCCATGATACCGGCTACGGCAAGTGCCAGAACCAGACCGGGGAAAGACAGCATCATATCAGCGATTCGCATGATAACACTGTCCACGATACCGCCAAAATATCCGGCGATCACGCCAAGTGTTGTTCCGATAAAGAAAATCAGTGCAACTACACCAAAAGTTGCTGTCAGAGACGCTCTCGCTCCGTAAATCACACGTGCAAAGATATCACGTCCCATCTTATCGGTTCCGAAGATATGTGCCTTGCTCGGAGCCAGAAGGGCTTCATCCAGGCTTCCTTTCAGCGGATCCACACCCCCGCTCACAACCGGGGCAAATACTGCAATCAGAATGATCACAACAGCCAGAATAAGAAAAAAGGTAAACTGCTTATACTGTGCAAAAAAATTCTTCTTTTTCATACTCATTACTCCTTTAATCTCATTCTCGGGTCAATATATACATAAGAAGCATCCACGATCAGGTTAATCACCATATAAATCAGTGCCAGCCACAGTACATAACCCTGAATCAGGTTATAATCGCTGGAAGTGATCGCAGACACTGCAAGGTTACCAAGGCCCGGATAGGAAAAAATAACTTCTACTACTGCCGTACCACCAAGCAGAGATCCGATGGACAGACCAAACATGGTGATCAGAGGAAGCAGAGAGTTCGGGAATACATTGCACCAGACGATTCTGGACCATTTTACTCCTCTCGCCTGGGCGCCGATCACATAATCCTGGCTCAGTTCATCAAGAACTGCGGTACGCACCTGACGGGTGTATTTGGAAGTCATCGCGATCGCCAGTGTCAGTGCCGGAAGGAACAGACTCTTAAAGTCTCCCGCAGAACTGATTACCGGAAAAATCTGGAAATAGACACAAAACGCCATCATTAAAAGAAGTCCCACCCAGAAGTTCGGCATCGCACAACCGATAAACGTGATCCCCCGTACCAGATAATCGATCCAGGTATCTTTTTTCAAAGCAGATGCCATACCGAGGGGAATAGAAAGTACCAGCATCAGCAGTATCGCCATCAGTGTCAGTTTTAAGGTCGGCCACAGTCTCTGTGCCAGAAGTTCTGTTACCGGTTTGTTCAGGGAATAGGATTTTCCGAAATCTCCCTGCAGACAGTTGCCAAGCCATCTTCCATACTGTACAAAAAACGGATCATTTAATCCCATCTCTTCTCTTGTCTGCTCTACCATCTCCTCAGTCGGCATTACACCGTTGGCGGAATACATGTTTCGCACCGGATCTCCCGGTGACATATAGGTCAGACCGAATGTAATAAAACTGATACCGAACAGTACCACGATGATCTGCAGCAGACGCATGAGTATTTGTTTCTTATTCAAATCGTTCACACCTTTCTTTTTCCAAAAAATACATGTTGCCTTGTCATGCAACGGCATAACGCCCGGTTGTAAAAACAACCAGGCGTTTCCAGAGTTTTTTATTCTGCCGGAACAATCTCCGTACTTAACCAGTAATAATCTGCGGTATGAATCTTCGCATATCCTACATTTTTGGAATAAATCATACTGGAGTTGTAGTATCCGTCGATCAGAACTGCCGCATCATCGATCAGAATCTGCTGCATCTGGAAAATTAGATCTGCACGTTTGTCCTCATCCATCTCACTTTTCAGTTCCTGATATAACGCATCGTATTCCGGATTAGAATATGCACAGTAAGTGCTTTCTGTTGTCCAGTTTGCCATGTAAGCGAACGGATCTCCGGTTCCTACGGTAATCCAGTTGTTGTTGTTAAAATCATAATCCAGTGCTGCCAGCTTACTCCACTGATCATCAGAACTTCCGTACTCGGAAGTAACACCGATTCCGATCTCTGTCAGATACTGGGTATGTGCATCAGAAAATTCATTCAGCAGACGGTTTTCATAAGAAATATAACGCAGATTGATATTTTCGCCATCAATCTCACGGATACCATCTCCGTCTGTATCTACAATCCCCGCATCATCCAGCAGTTTCTTCGCACCTTCCGGATCATAGGTGTATGGATTGTTCAGTTTCTCATATCCATAGGACAGGTTGGATGGAAGTACGGAAAATCCCGGTGTATACAGTCCTCCGATCGTCTTGGAATTACAGATGGTGTCATAATCGATCGCCATCAGAATCGCCTGACGCAGTGTCTTGTTACCCAGAACGCCATCAAAGTTCATCCAGGAGAACCCGCAGCGCACACCTGTAGCGATGTCTACGGTATAATCATCAGAATCCTGGAATTTCTGAATATCTGCTACGTTGGTGATATTCTCTACCAGGTCAACCTGTCCACTTTCCAGTGCCATTGCTTTCGCAGAGTTGTCACCCATATACAGCAGGTTTACTTTATCATAAGGTACTTCTTCACGGAAGTTCGGGTTTGCGACCAGTGTATAACCGACACCCACACCGTTGAAAGAATCGATCATGTACGGACCGGTTCCGATTGTACCGTTGTCAAAGTTCTCCGTATGCTCTACGTCTACGATACCCATGGTCGGATGACTGAGCTGTCCCATCAGGTTGGCATACGGCTGTGAGGTCTTGATTGTCAGAGTACCTGCCTCATCATCTGCATCGATGGTTGCCTCGAACTCCAGATATTTTTCCGGTTTTGCAGATCCGGACGGTCCTACTTCTTTCAGATGTTCGTATGCTTCTTTTACCTTGCTTGCGGTAAGATCACATCCGTCAGAGAACTTCAGACCTTTTTTCAGAGTAACGACCCATTCGGTATGATCATCATTCACGGTATAGCTTTCTGCCAGCCATGGTTCCAGTTCCATGTTATCGTTGAACTTGAACAATGTCTCTGTGATTCCGTAACGCATCGCGTTCCAGCCACCGTTCTCGTCACCTGCAGTGTTGACGCTTCCGTCGGTGTACATTGCACATCCGAAGTTCAGAACCTTCTCATCGGATGAAGCTTTTGATGATGAAGAAGAGCTGTCACTTCCTTTGCTTCCACAGCCTCCCAGTACCGTTGTTGCCATTACGCCTGCCAGCAGCAGTGCCAGTATCTTTCCTTTTTTCACTGATTTTCCTCCTGTGTTTTGTTGTAACTGTTCAGTACCTTCACAGTTACGAGCCTAAATGCATAAAAAATCACCTTCGGTGATGGCATTTTGGCTTGTATGTCTCGGGATTTTGACATATTCATGTCAAAACACCTCGCGGGACAATGGCTACTGAATAGTTACGTTTTGTTTACAGTTGTCTTCCATTTCCTGTTTTATAGCATAGAAAAAACAGTCTGTATCTTTATGCAGACTGTCCCCTTAATTTCTGACGCAGCAGTTTTCCGGTTTCTTCACAGTCATAAGACAGGTTTGCACCTGAATCATGCCGAAAAATCACTTAATCATATTTTAAGAGTTCTCATCAGCCGTGAGAAACATCTCAAAGATATAAGCAGTTCTCCTGACTTCAGTTCATCACCTCAAACTCCTTCCCGGAATTTTTCTCTTCCAGTGGCTCATGTTCTCGGCTCCCTGTCACAGTGGCGGGACCGCAACGGATTGACACCGTTTTCTCTATCAATGCTTATTGCAACTTATATCCTGAATGTAACGCAGATGTCATTTTAACAGAAAAAATCCGTTTTCACAAGGTTTTCATGTATTCCATTTAGTTATATATGCGCATTTGTTTTGCACCATGAATTATCTTAATTGTTATATTGTAACTGTTCAGTACCCTCACAGTTACGAGTCAAAATCCATGAAAAATCGCCTTCGGCGATGGGATTTTGACTTGCATGTCTCGGGATTTTGGCATATTCATGCCAAAACACTTCGCGGAATAATGGTGTGCTGAATAGTTACGTTATATTTACTGATCTCTTTCAGATATTCCTTTCCTATCGAACTTAACGGAATCCCCTTCCGTTTCAGATATCCGATCGTCATGGTTTCTTCTGTGGAGAGTTTTACCGCACAATACTCCGAACCATTCAGATTTTCGCAGATAATGCCGCTGCAAAGTGTATATCCGTTCAGTCCTTTCATCAGATTCAGCATCGTCGCACGGTCATTCGCCTTGATCGACTGTTTGTATTCATACGTACTGAACACTTCCTCCGCAAAATAAAACGAATTGTTGCTCCCCTGGTCAAACGAAAGAAATGGATAATCTTCCAGATCTTCCAGAGTAATCTCCTTCTTTTTTGCCAACGGATGACCGCTCCACAGGTAAACGTATTCCTGACAGTCAAAAAGCTCATGAAATTCCAGATTGTTTTCCTCAAAGATCTTCCCCAGTACTTTCCGGTTAAAATCATTCAGATATAAAATTCCCAGCTCACTCCGGAAGTTTTTCACATTTTCAATCACATCATACGTCTGTGTCTCATAGATGGAAAATTCATACCGTTCCATCCCGAAGCGTCTGACCATCTCCACGAATGCCTGCACCGCAAACGAATAATGCTGCATGGAAACGCCGAACTTTTTCTTTACTTTTTCTTTATCCACATACCGTGCCTCGATCAGGGCATACTGTTCCACGACCTGTCTGGCATATCCGACAAATTCTTCTCCGTCCGGTGTCACCTGGATCCCGCGGTTGGTTCTCCGGAAAATCTCGATTCCCACCTCGTCTTCCAGTTCCCGGATAGCCGCCGAAAGGCTTGGCTGGGAGATAAATAATTTCTGCGCCGCCTGATTCATCGAACGGGAATCCGCCACGGTAATTGCATAGCGTAACTGTGATAATGTCATATCCTGCTGCTCCTTTTTCTGTCGATGTTTTGATTATACCCTAAGATTTTCCATAAAAAAAGACCTTACGGGTTCTTTTTACAGAATCCATAAGGTCCTCGGTTTTATTTGTCAAAGCCGTTATGCCAGTGCTGCGCCCAGTTCCTTGCAATTTACTACGCCGGCATCATCCGGCATATCGTTGCAGATGACACTCTCTGTTGCCAGAACCGCTCCTGCTTCTTTACAGCTTTTCTCCCAGTTTCTCATCCATTCACCGTCTCCCCATCCATAAGATCCGAACAGTGCGATTTTTTTGTCTTTCAGTTCAGCTTTGCAGCCGTCAAACATTGGTTCAAATTCATCTTCTTCCAGTACTTCATCTCCCATAGCCGGGCATCCGAACGCGATGGCATCGTATTCTCCTACCATTTCCGGGCGGAAATCGGCACATTCATACAGTGTTACGTCTGCGCCTTTTTCTTTTGCGCCCTCCACTACTGCATCTGCCATTGCTTCTGTATTACCTGTACTGCTCCAATAAACAACTGCTACTTTACTCATCTTTATATTCCTCCTGATATTTACGGGATGCCCCGTTTTTATGGTTAAGCAGCTACGGTCAGCTGCAAAACGCTCCTGCCATTTTCCCACAGCCGGGAATAGATCTCTCTGCATTTTTTGTATCTGCAGAATGTTTTCTCTGCTTCTTTTGCATTACCATAGGCTTTCCAGCAACCGGAACACTTACAGTTTTTCCCGGTATTACGGATAAATCCTATCACATCAACCAACGGATAATCGAGAAACAGACCAATCTCATGAGGAAATTTTTCACACATATGTAATCTGTCTTTCAATTCCGTCAGTGCCTCTTCCCAGTGTTCTCCCCGATATCCGCACGCCCGCAGAAACTTTTGTACTCCCGGTTTATGAAGATCCTGCTCCAGTCTCTGTGGCCTGCACAGATAAACCAGTGCTTTTTTATCGTTTTTTCGAAGAATCGTAAGACAAAGTCCCTTATCCTTCATCTGCAGATTCCACTTGCGCACATCTTCCTCCAGACTCTCACCGGACTCATACGGACAGCTGAACATATTAGCCGTCTTCAACGATGCCAGTGTGGGCGAACAATGATCGATCAGATATCTTTCCAGCATGTCTCTCCTCCGTTACATCTCTCTTAGTTTGCAAAACAGTTTTCCAGAATCCCGGTCAGTGCGTTTCCGCTGCTGGTGTGGCAGCGAACCACATCGGTATGTTTTCCGTCGATCTCATCCAGTGCGCAGCGCACCATCTTGTGAGATACGGTATTGGTAAATAATACCAGAAGATCCGGACATCCGATTTGTTTGTTGAAATCTGCTCCCATGTGGGTAAATACTTTCACCTTACATTTATAGGATTTACAGATTTTTTTATACTGTGCTACCATGCGGTCGTGTCCGCCTACGATTACAACGCTCATATGATTCCTCCTGTCTTCTTTGAATCCTTGTAACTATTCCGTAGCCACTGTGAAGGTACTGAACAGTTACGAATACTTTTTATTCACGTTCCATCCGGTTTCCCCGGATCTCTTCTCAATAAATATCAGCTTGTTTCCTATGGGTTAGATTTATCTAACTTATGAAATTAGTGTATACTAACTTTTGCTAGTTGTCAACTAATTTCTTAGTATTTTTCTAGGAATTATAAAAGTTTTGTCCTTTTTTTGAGGAACAGCAGAAAAAAGCCGGGAATCCAGGGGAATATTTGTTTCGTGCCAGCTGCTGCCGCTTTGATATTCCCCTGGGAATTCCCGGTTCTTTGCCATGTTTTATGTTTTTTATTCTGCTTTTATCTCATCCGTCTCGATAATAAAACGGACACTTCCGCTTGCTCCCTCGCAGATACCACCATAATTGTCGTATCTGCCATCTGCTTTCTTCAGTGCACGGATGCGGTTTGCCAGGCTTGTCAGGTCTGTACCCGTCAGGTCGCTGAACTCCTGAATTCCGTCCTCGTCAAATTTGACCAGTCCCTGATGCAGGCTGTCCATGCCTGAGATCATCGTATCCAAACCGCCGATCAGGGCAGTTCCTGTGGAAGAAAGTTGTCCGCTCCCCTGATGCAGCGCTGCGGATCCCTGATACAGCTGCCGGATTCCTTCTCCAAACGCTGCCATACCGGCTTCTAACTGACTGCTGCCTTCCTGTAACTGTACTGTTCCGGTCTGCAATGCGGTAAGTCCGGTCTGTAATTCCTGCAGCGATGCCGCAGCAGTCTGGGATACCGTACCGAGCGTGGTGCCGTAACCTGCCAGAATCTTCATCTGTTTTTCCATATCGGTCAGCGTCTCTGTCAGTTTTTCCGTATCAAAAGAAACTTCCGGTATCGTGATCGTCGGAATGGCTTCCAGTGCATCTTTCGCCTTTTGGATCTGTGTCTTTGCTTCCTCACTCACGAACACCTGATCCAGCGCACTGTTTACCGCTGTTTTTACCTCTCCTTGCGCTGCCTGGATCTGATCTGCGCTCAGCCCATAATTTTCAAGTGCTTTCTGCATGGCAGCTTCGACTGCCGCATCAGCTTTTGCCTGGCTGTCTGCGCGTACCTCCTGATCCAGTGCTGCCCAATCGATCGCATCCAGTGCTGTTTTTGCCGTTTCCAGCTGAGTCTCTACCGTCGTCTTATAGGCACCGACTTCCTGCGCCAGCTGCTGCATCCGGGCAAGTCCGGTACTCATGCCGGTCAGGGCCTCGTTCAGCTTCGTTCCATCTTCCTCCAGCTGTTTTTCCGCTGACTCCATATCGGTCAGATCCAGGGAACTCCCCTGCGGAAGCTGAACTGCTGCCAATGTATTGTGAAGTATCGTGAGGCTTTCTTTCAGCAGGGTTGCTCCTGCCTGCAGATCCCCTTTTTTCTCATTCATCACCTGCAGGCCGTTCTCCAGCGCTCCGGCGCCCTGATCCAGTGCTGCCACACCGGCCAGATACTGATTCAGATACGTTTTGTATGTTTCCATACCTTCTTCCAGCGCCCCGGCTCCGTCTGAAAGTTTGTCGGTTGCTTCTTCCAGCTTCTTCATGTTGTCCGACATCTCATCCACCTCGTCCAGATCCTTCAGATCCATATCTTCGAGAAGACCGGAGGAAATGATCGTCGCGGTAAAATCCAGGGAAAAATCCGTCACATCCGCAGTCACTTCCACATATTCCGGAATATCAATATCCTCCGTCGGCTCATACGTTACCAGTTTCAGGCTTTTCGTCAGTCCCGGACAGGCATATCCAATCACCAGTTTCTGTCCGTCGATATCCATCACTTTTCCGTTCTCCACCTCGATATCGGACGCATGATCATCCGACAGCAGCATCGTGGAAATCACGGCAAACGGGACACTGACCTGCTCTTCTTTCCCATCGACTTTGATCGTCTGAGTGGTCTTATTCTTATAATCAAACCGGATCTTCAGCTGACCGCTCTTTCCCGCCAGTTCTTCCGGTTCGATCGCCTGACCGTCGAGTTCGTAGCTGATACTCACGTCCACCGGAAGTTCTGCACTTCCGGTTCCTTCATAAGTGATATCCTCACCGTGATTTTCCCACTCGACAGTTCCGTCTGCATTCTGCGTGAAGGCTTCGTCTCCTTCTTTGTTTTTGATATCTGTCAGATTGGTATAATCCTTGATGGTATCGCCATCGCCGGTGTTTTTCAGTTTTGTCTGTACGGTGATCTCCCGCGGATTGCCTTTGGCATCGCTTTTCACATAGACCGTTTCTGTCTTATCTTTCTCTTCGCTGTCCTGTTTTTTTGTATTTTCCAAAGGCTCGGATTCTTCTTTCGTATCTGCTGTCTCCTGCATATCTTCTGTCTTCGCAGTCTCCTCACTGTCCGATGATGCGTCTGACTTTCCACATCCGGTCACTCCGACAGCCGCAGCGACACCGACCCCTAACATCAGACATAGAATCCTTTCTTTGATTTTATTTTTCATATCTGTTCTCTTCCTTTCCCCTTTTTCAGTCATTATTCTACATTCTTTAGTGCTTCATCCATAGGTACCCGGCAGATTCTGCGGTATTCTAGCGCCGCCACCACTGCATACGTTCCGATTCCAAGAAGAAACATTTTAACATAGACCGCTGACTCGATATAAAATGTAATCCATCCACTGATGCTCTCCAACATCACTGCCCGGAACAGATATTCCATCGCCCAGTATTCCACCGGAAGGCTCAACAACAGGAACAGTACCACCATGATCGATGTCGATACGATATACAACCGGCTGACCTCCCGGTTGCTGTAGCCGAGAATCTTGACCATGGAAATCGACTGTGCATTTTTCTCTATGATAATCTTCGACAGCAGATAAATCAGGATCATAAACATCAACACCGCAAATCCGTCCACCAGTCCCATCATACTTCCCATGGAAACATCCAGTTGGCGGCTGATTTTGGTAAGGCTTTCCAGATCGATCACTGTAGAAATGTATTTTTCATCAATATCCGTGATGGGTGTCTCTGAAAAATAACCGCTAAAATACGACTTATCCAGATCAAAGGTTTTATTCAGGGAATCTTGTGACAAATAGACAGAAATTCCACCTTCATAATCATAAATTCCACTGACCGTAAAGGTATACTGATCGTCTTCGTATTTTTCTTTTAAGGTGATCGTATCTCCTTTTTTCAGCTGATACTTGTCCGCGTAGGCGGAGGAAATATATGCATTTCCATTTGATATTTCTTCTTCCGGAATCTGAATGTAACGGCTGTCCGGCTGAATACCGTAGAGCAGGACTTCCTCACTCTTATACTGATCTCCAAGTGTATTCAGGGAATACGCAGAGAATTTTTCCGCATCATCGTTGTCCGTCTCCAGCTGACTCTGCACGTACATCATCTGTACCAGGCTTTCCAGTTTCTTATCTTCGTCCATCGTCTCCGCAGGAATCTGCAGAATATACTGATAATTACTTAGAAGATTGTCTTTCAGCACACTCTGGTAATGATCCAGAACTGCCGGAAGTGCCAGTCCGAACATCAATAACAGATTTGCAAAAAGAATCCCTGCCAGAAGCACTACATAATTACTCACATTCTGAAAAATGACACGCAGACGGAATCTTGTAAAAAACGGAATCCTGCTGCTTAGATGAAATGTTCTCTTTTTCCTCTTCTTTTTCAGGTCTCTTCGCAGAAACTGTAACGGGGACAGGGAAAGTTTTTTATAGAGAATTCCCGCATTTACAACAGCCATCAGTGCTACCGGAACCAGTGTCGTCTTCCAGAACGCCTCCGCACTCCAGATCGTATGATAGGTCGGCAGACTGTAACTTCCGTAATACATACCGGCGCAAATATCCTTACATACCGTGTATCCCAGAATATTACCGATCAGTGCGCCGACCAGGGTGACCGCCAGCGGCATCGTCATATAATGCCGGATCAGTTCTCCCTTTGTGTAACCGGACGCCCGCAGCGTTCCGATCACATTCGCCTCTTTGGTGATCGTATTGCTCACTGTCACACCAAATACAAACGCCATGATCACGATGACGATATACAGAAGTACCGTCATCATCGCCTGATCACTTCCCATATCTTCCCCCGTAAAGATGATCGCCTGGTTCAGATATCGGGGAATATATGTTTCTAATTTTGCCTCATCCTTAATGATGTCCATCAGATCTTCTGCCATCTCTTTTTCCTGCAGTTCATCCGAAGGTTCTTTCTCATATTTCCAGAAATAGCTGTAATTTTGCTCTTCCTTTTCCAGTGCCGTATAACCTTCCGGTGCCACGATACCGACACCAAACTTGACAGCATCAAACATCGTATCGTTATTATCGGAAAACAGGCAACTGTAATCCGGCAGAGCCACATAGCCGGTGATCTTCCAGCTGTATTTTCCGTCCGCACTCTTGAGCGTATCCCCGATCTCCAGACTGTTGTTGTCCGCATACATACGGTCGATCGCGATCTCATCTGCCTGTGCCGGCAGTTCGCCTTTCATCAGGCAGACCGTATTCACTTCCTGTCGGTTTTTGAAAATACGCATCGTACTCTCGTTCGTCAGTGCTTCCTCGGTATAAAAGTTTTCATATAATGTCACGCCCGCCGCTTCGATGGCTCTAATCTGCGCTTTATTCGCCCGCTTTTCCAGAAGAAAATTCCCGTTTTCAACATTATATTTTTCAAATCCTTCGTTATACGCAATGATCATACTGCCATCTGCAACCAGAAAACCGGACACCAGTCCGATTGTTGCTACCAGCAGCAGGAAAATCACCAGATATTTTCCGAATTCTGTTTTCAGTTCCCGGGGCAGACGTTTTCTCAGTGGATTTTTCATCTTCTTCCCCCTTACCATTCCAAGTCCTCCGCATGTAGCCGCTTCTCATTGATCACGTTGCTTCGAATCATGCCGTCCTTTAAGCGCACCACGCGGGTAGCCATGTCTTTGATCGCATCGTTGTGGGTAACCATGATAATGGTATTGCCGTATTTCTCATTGACGGTTTCGATCAGCTTCAGGATCTCCTTGGATGTCTTATAGTCCAGCGCACCTGTCGGCTCATCGCACAGCAGGATGTCAGGATTCTTGACGATAGCCCGTCCGATCGCAGTTCGTTGCTGCTGACCTCCGGATAACTGATTCGGCAGTTTGTTGCGGTGTTCATAGAGTCCGAGGGTATGTAACAGTTCGTTCACATCCAGCGGTTTGTCGCTCAGATAGGCACCCACTTCGATGTTTTCCCGTACGGTCAGATTCGGGATCAGATTATACATCTGGAAAATATAGCCAAGATGCTTTCTCCGGTAAATAGTCAGTCGTTTTTCCTTCATATCTGCCATCCGCTCGCCGTGGATCACGATTTCTCCGTCATCCGCCCTGTCGATACCGCCGATGATATTTAACAATGTTGATTTTCCGGATCCCGACGGTCCAAGGAGGACACAAAACTCTCCCTGTTCGATCGCAAGATCGATTCCCTTTAATACTTCTACTTTACTCTCGCCCTGTCCAAAGGACTTCTTGATTCGTTGTAATGTAAGAAACATAAACTTCCTCCGGTTTTCTTCCCCATTTTCTGATTGCTTTCGGCTGCAGCTCCCTCCTTCAGAAAAATACCGCAGCCGTATTCACATTTTTATGATTCGTTGCAACTGTTTTCACGCAGCTGCGGCTGTTTATAATTAGTTTTTCCTAACCATTTTACCACTATCTGTTCTTCTTTTGGTTTTTACTAATGATAATTTTTCTCATTTATACCATTCCTTCTGTCTTTCTATCCGAGTGCCACATCCAGAATCATCATCAGGCAGAATCCCACCCCGAAAAACAGCGTTCCGATATTCGAATGTTCTCCCGCAGACATCTCCGGGATCAGTTCTTCCACAACCACATAGATCATCGCCCCTGCCGCAAAGCTGAGCAGATAAGGCAGGGCCGGAACGATCAGCCCTGCTGCCAGGATCGTAACCGCGGCACCGATCGGCTCCACGATACCGGACAGCGTTCCTCCAAGAAAAGCTTTTGACTTTTTCATCCCCTGTGCCCGAAGCGGCATGGAAATAATCGCTCCTTCCGGAAAGTTCTGGATTGCGATACCGATGGAAAGTGCCAGTGCTCCCATGGCTGTAATTTTCGTGTTACCGGTCAGATAACCGGCATAAACCACACCGACCGCCATTCCCTCTGGGATGTTGTGTAAGGTTACCGCCAACACCAGCATCGTCGTCCTCGCCAGCCTGCTCTTCGGTCCTTCCGCTTTTTCACTGTTACGGTGCAGATGAGGAATGATATGATCCAGAGCCAGTAAAAATAAATTTCCGATCCAAAAGCCCACCACAGCCGGGATGAATGCCAGTCGTCCCATCCCTTCGGACTGATCCATCGCCGGAATCAGAAGACTCCATACCGAAGCCGCCACCATCACCCCCGCCGCAAAACCGGTCAGTGCCCGCTGTACCAGATCGCTCAGCTCTTTTTTCATAAAAAATACCCCCGCCGCTCCCAGTGTTGTTCCTACAAAAGGAATCAAAATTCCACCAATTACCTCTATATTCATAGTAATCTTCTCCTCTCTTTTAAGTTAGTTTATGCTAACTCATTTGTTTTTTCAATTTCTTTCTGCTTTAACGATAATCTTTCGCAATGTATGGAGGACAGAACCGACACCGCTGGTTTATTCTATGTATCTTCTGCTTCTCTTGCCATCCTTTTTCCAATATCAGATATATCGTGCCCGCGTAAAGCAAAACCGGTCCTTCGGACCGATGATTGATATGCAAAACAATACCCCCCCGTAACATGGAAGTTCTTTTCCCATGTTACGGGGGGTTTTCTCTGGCTATTCTTTTTTGCTCGTATGTCTCGGGATTTTGGCATATTCATGGCAAAACACCTCGCGGGATATCGGCTACTGAATAGTTGCTTTACATCTCATATTTTTTTACAAACAGTGCCCGAATCGCATTCACTACTGCGATGACCATAACGCCCACATCTGCGAAGATCGCCATCCACATATTGGCAATGCCCAGGGCACCAAGCAGCAGACAGATCAGTTTGATACCGATGGCGAAATAAATATTTTCATATACAATATGCATACATTTTCTTGCGATATGGATCGCTGTGGCAATCTTTAACGGATCATCATCCATCAGTACGATATCGGCCGCCTCAATCGCGGCATCGGATCCCATGGCTCCCATGGCAATTCCGATATCGGCTCTGGAAAGTACCGGTGCATCGTTGATTCCATCACCGACAAATGCCAGTTTTTCTTTTTCTGTCTTTCTGTCCAACAGTTCTTCTACTTTGCTTACTTTATCTCCCGGAAGCAGTTCGCTGTAAACCTCTTGAATTCCAAGATCCTTTGCCACATAATCTGCCACATTTTTCCGGTCACCTGTCAGCATGATGGTCTTTTTTACACCACATTTTTTCAGCTCTTTAATCGCCTGTTTTGCGTGGGGTTTCACCGTATCGGAAATCAGAATATGTCCTGCGTATCTGCCGTCCACAGCCATATGCACAACTGTTCCTACATGACTGCAGGATCTGTATGCAATTCCCAGTTTTTCCATCAATTTTTCATTTCCTGCTGCCACAGCAATGCCATCTACTTTCGCAGTAACACCGTTGCCACTGACTTCTTCAATCTCTGTGACACGACTTCTGTCAATATTTTTTCCATAGGCTTTCTGCAGACTCTTGCTGATCGGATGAGAAGAGGAACACTCTGCAAGGGCTGCGTATTCCAGAAGTTTTGCATCTTCCAGCTCATTATGGTGTACTCCGCTTACTTCAAACACACCCTGTGTCATCGTACCGGTTTTATCAAATACCACATATTTTGTCTGAGACAAGGTTTCCAGATAGTTCGAACCCTTAACCAGAACACCTGCTTTACTTGCACCACCGATGCCTGCAAAGAAACTTAACGGAATACTGATGACCAGCGCACATGGACAGCTGATAACCAGGAAAGTCAGTGCACGGTAGATCCAGTCGCCCCATTCCGGTGACAGTCCCATGAAAAGTATACGAACCAGCGGAGGCAACACAGCCAGTGCCACCGCACCGTAGCATACCGCCGGAGTATAGTATTTTGCAAATTTTGAAATAAAATTCTCTGATTTTGATTTCTGAGAACTTGCATTTTCTACCAGATCAAGAATCCTGGATACCGTAGATTCTCCGAATTCCTTTGTAGTCCGAATCTTTAACACACCAGTCATATTGATACATCCGCTGATGATCTCATCCCCGCAGTGCACATCCTGCGGTACACTCTCTCCGGTCAGTGCACTTGTATTCAGTGTGGAAGCTCCTTCTGCCACGATACCGTCAATCGGCACTTTTTCTCCCGGCTGTACCACGATGACAGAACCGATCTCCACTTCATCAGGATCCACCTGCTCCAGTTTTCCATCCTGTTCAATATTTGCATAATCCGGGCGGATATCCATCAGCTCGCTGATATTTCTGCGGCTCTTTCCAACCGCATAACTCTGGAACAATTCACCGATCTGATAAAACAGCATAACTGCTACGCCTTCTTTGTAATCCCCAAGGAGAATCGCACCGATTGTTGCTACCGCCATCAGAAAATTCTCATCAAACATCTGTCGGTTTAAAATACCTTTTCCCGCTTTTTTCAGGATATCGTATCCAATGACCAGATATGGGATCATAAACAATACGAATTTTACATATCCTTTCATCGGAATCAGAGAAAACGCAACAACCAGTACTGCAGCTATCACAATACGGATCAGCATCTTTTTCTGCTTCTTATTCATACTAAAGCCTCCTTTATTCATTCAATGCGGTTACTGTTCACCGGGTAAAAAATACAGCGTAAAGAAACAACTTCGCTTTCCCGGGCAGTTTCTTTACGCTGTCATGATATCTTACAGATAAATCTCGCAGTCATCTTCTACTTTCTTGCAGTTTTTCAGTACATCCTGCATAACAGCTTTCGGATCCTGTCCTTCTTCAAATTCTACACTCATCTTCAGTGTCATAAAGTTTACATTTGCATTCTTTACACCTGCTGTGTTCTTTGCTGCTTCTTCCATCTTATTTGCACAGTTTGCGCAGTCTACTTCGATTTTATAGGTTTTTTTCATATTATTTACCTTTGCCTTTCTTTTTTTACTTTTGTTTTTAATGTTATATATGAGCATTTGTTCATATGTTTGATTTTATTATAGCATCGATTTTCTATTTGTCAACTGTTTTTCCGATAGGATGCTTGTTCTTTTTATTTTACAATCTTCAACAGTAGTTCTGTTCCTTTTCTCTTCGGAGCCTCCGGCACTTCTTCCGGATAGCCGAGTGCGATCAGTGCGGATACCGATTCTGTCTCCGGGATCTGCAGAGCTTCTTTTACTTTTGCTTCTTCAAAGATTCCCATGATCACAGTTCCCAGACCTTTTTCCCAGGCAGCCAGACAGAAAGCTTCACCCGCCAGCCCTGCATCGTAGGACTGCCAGTGTGTGCCCTTGGAAGTGGAAAAAGAACCGTCTCTTTCATATCCGGACCTCTCATTGACTGTTGTCTCCACGATCAGCACCGGAGCCTGACCGATGATCCGCTGATTACCGGCAAATCCCATCACGCAGGTATCGGCGATCTCCTGCTTTTTCGCCTGGTTTATTATCGCGATGTAGTGGGCTGTCTGTGTATTTTTCCAGCTTGGTGCGTAGGCTGCTGCGCTAACAATCGCACGAATCTCCTCCTCGCTTACTGCCTGGTCTGTGAATTTTCTGGTGCTTCTTCTCTCTTTAATGCCTTTTATTAATTCCATTTCCTGCTCCTCCTGTTCTGTACAATAAAGCAGAAAAATCGGAGAACAGCTCTTTGTAAAGAGACATTCTCCGGTTCTTCGTATGTTTTTTATTATTTTTACATTATTTTATTCAGATTGTCAATCGTTTTCGCAATGACGCACCATATCTCATACTCTGAATTATTCCCCAAGCTTTTTACCGGTCAGCATCTCGTAACCCTGCAGATATTTGTTGATGGTCTTGTCCACGATTTCCTGTGGCAGTGTCCAGTTGTTATCCGGGTTTGCTTTCAGCCAGTCACGGGCAAACTGTTTGTCGAAAGAAGGCTGGCTGTGTCCTGCTTCGTAGCCATCTGCCGGCCAGAAACGGGAGCTGTCCGGTGTGAGCATCTCATCACCGATCACCATGTTTCCTTCTTCATCCAGACCAAATTCAAATTTGGTATCTGCAATAATAATACCTTTGCTCAGTGCGTATTCTGCACATTTTTTATACAGTGCAATGGTGTTGTCACGAAGTTTCTCAGCCAGTTCCTGTCCTCTTCCCGGGAAGTATTTTTCCAGGTGCGTTACGCTCTGTTCAAAAGAAATATTTTCATCGTGATCACCGATCTCTGCTTTGGTAGACGGGGTGTAAATAGGTTCCGGCAGTTTATCGGATTCTTTCAGTCCTTCCGGAAGTTCGATACCGCAGACTTTTCCGGTTTTCTTGTAGCTTTCCCAGCCGCTTCCTGTGATGTAGCCACGAACGATACATTCGATCGGCAGCATCTCAAGTTTCCGGCACATCATACTGTTTCCGTCAAACTTCTCCTGCTGGAAGAACTCCGGCATATCTTTCACATCTACGGAAATCATATGGTTCGGAATAATATCTTCTGTCATATCAAACCAGAACTTGGACATCTGTGTCAGGACAGCTCCTTTTTTGGTCACTTCATTGTTCAGAATCACATCAAAACAGCTGATACGATCTGTAGCTACCATGATCAGGCTGTCACCGTTATCATAAATCTCACGTACTTTTCCTTCTTTAATAGGTTTCATTTCCTGCATTTTTTCACACCTCATCCTTTTCTTTGACAATGTCTGATGTATTTTTAGTACAGGAAAAGGCTACCACTATCAGCCGGTGATTGTCAAGTATTTGACCGGTTTTCACTTATAGTTTAAAAATCGCGTTTTAATAAGCACATCTTATAAATGTATGCTATTTCTTTAGAATTTTTTCTAAGTAATTCAGAAAATCCGTGATGTGTTCATCCCAATAATCCCATCCATGAATTCCTTCATGTTCCTCATATACATAATGATATGGATTTCCTTCCATCCCCTGGAAAAAGTCTCTGGTCTCTCTGGCCTTTTCAATCAGAAAATCCTCTGATCCACAAGTATGAAAAATCTCTGGCAATACCGGACGGTTTTTCTGCTTTTCTGCCATATAGAAGGTATCTTCTTCTGTTCCTCTCCAGTCTTTTCTGCCATATTTTGTGAAGTTCATCATATTCCATTTCTGATCATCAAACATACCGCTGTTATTCGGCATAGGTTTTCCGCCATTTGCTCCAGCTGAAAAGCAGCCGATTGCAGCATATCGATCCGGATTGTTGATTCCTATCTTCATTGCACCATATCCACCCATGGAATTGCCTGCAATAAAGTTGTCCTCTCTCTTTTCTGACAGTGGGAAAAACTGTCGCATCAGAACCGGCAGTTCTTCTACAATATAAGTATAAAATGCACCGCCATGAGCCATATCTGTATAAGAGCTCAGATGGGCACTCGGCATCACAACTGCCAGTCCAAGAGGTGCCACATATCGTTCGATGGATGTCCGCCTCTGCCACGTTGTCTGGTCATCGGTTGCTCCATGAAGCAGCCACAGTGTCGGATATTTCTGATCCGTTTTTTCTCCGGATTCCAGTCCGATCTCATTCTTTACCGGCTGCGGTAAGATCACATCCACGCCCACTGCCATATGAAGTGCCTGACTGAACATTTCTACCTGCATATATGCCATATCAATCTGCCTCCTTTCGGATCTGGTCTATCCAGTTCAGAATATCCTGGATCCAGACATCCCAGTATTTCCAGCTGTGATCTCCCTCTGCTTCTTTATATACATAATCATAATCCAGTTCCTTCAGTGTCTGGTTCATCTCACGGTTCTGTTCGATCAGAAAATCATCTACGCCACACCACATATAAAATTTTGGCATCGGCGTATGTTCTTCTTTTCGTTTTTTTGCCAGTGCAAACAAATCGTGTTTACTTCCTTTGAATTTCTCCGGATCTCCAAAGATGTCCTCCCCCAGTGTGGGATAAAAATTCTCATTATTCAATCTGGCACAGATATCTACTCCAAATCCACCGGACAGACTGGCAATTCCTGCATATTTTTCCGGACAGGTAAGTCCCAGTTTGAAGGCACCGTATCCGCCCATAGAATTGCCTGTCACAAAGCGGTCTTTCGGATCATTGGATATACATGGGAAAAATCTTTCACACAATGTCGGTAATTCTTCCGAGAAAAATGTAAAGTAATCAAAACCATATTGCATATCGGTATACCATCCAAGATGAGCATTCGGCATCACAACTGCTATGCCATGTTCTGCTGCATATCGTTCAATGGAAGTGTTTCTTGTCCATATGGTCTGGTTATCTGTCATCCCATGAAGCAGATACAATACCGGATATTTATTCTGTTTTTCCACATGTCCGATTCCGATCTGCCCTTCCGTCTGCTGAGGAAGGATTACCTCCATCTGAGAACTCATCCCCAGAACTTCTGAGAAAAAATCAACATGAATCAATGCCACGTTACTTCACCTGCTTTCTATTATTTGATGGCACTGTCAACCTGACCCTGTACAAATGCATCCTGCAGGAGCAGATAGATAATGGTTAACGGTAAAATAGCTAAAACTGCAGACGCTGCCGCACCTCCGTAGTTATTACCTACACTTGAAAAATATTTTTTAATCGTCAGTGTGATCGTTAATAATTCCGGCTTCTGCATAATATACATGGAGTATGCATATTCATTCCATGCAGCAACACCGTGGAGAATTACAACCGTCGCAATGATCGGCTTCAGCTGTGGCAGAATAATATAGAAAAATGTCTGTATAATATTAGCCCCATCTATGATGCTTGCTTCATCCAATGCCCTTGGTATGGATGAAATAAAGTTCGTAAACATAAACACGGACATTGGTAATCCAAACGCTACCAGCGTAAGAATCAGTCCCCAGTAACTGTTGATTGCTTTCAGATCAACCAGGAAGGTATACACACCAACCAGGATCGTCAGTGGCGGGATCATCATAACCCCCATGAATACGTTCCGGATAAATCCGTTGAATTTTGAGTCATTTCTGGAAAGTGGATAAGCTGCCATGCATGCCAGAACTACCTCGATCACGATGGTAAAGACTGCAATAATCGCCGAATTTTTAAATGCTCTTAAGATAGTTCCATCTTTAATTACGGAAGTGTAATTATCTATTCTCCACACCTCCGGAAATCCCAGTGCTGTGGATCCATCTGACATGCTTTTAAAAGACTGCATAAATAAAACATACAACGGAATCAGATAAATAGCAATGATCAAAAATGCCAGCAGATACTTCCACCAGTATCCTTTTTTCTGTCCCGCATAGTAGTGGGTACCCTCTTCTATATTTTTTTTCACTTTTTCTCTTGTTTTCATTACATCTCCACCTCCTTCTTCCGGAAGTATCCATTCAATATCAGGGAACAAAGCAGGATAAACAGGAACATCACTACACCGACCGCGGAAGCGTAACCAGCCTGCTCCGCTTTAAAGTACCTGTTATCGATATACCAGGACAACGATGAAGTTTCAAATCCCGGACCACCGCCGGACAGAGATACTACTACATCGTAAAGTTTCAGTCCACCGATCAGATTGATGACAAATGCTGAAGACATTGCCGGAATCAGGAGAGGCAGTGTAATAGAGCGGAAGATCTGGAAAGTTCCCGCACCGTCTATAGCTGCTGCTTCATAATACATACGGGAGATATTCTGCAGACCTGCCATGTAGATGACCATACAGATTCCACAGTACTGCCAGGAGTTGATCAATGTGATAAATACTCTTCCCACTGCTCCGGAAGCCATCCAGTCACGTCCCTGAAGTCCGAACCAGCCAAGGATTTCATTGATTGCACCGGTATTCTGAACCACAAAGTACATAATATATCCCATGATCAGTCCAGAAATCATAACCGGAAGATATACGATAGTACGGACAACTTTATGTCCTGCAAACTTGGTATTTAAAAACAGGGCCAGCGCCAGTCCAAGGACATTTTGTAAAATCGTACTTCCAAAGCCATACAGGATCGTGTTCAGAAATGCCATCTTAAAGTTTTCATCCCTGAACAGATCCAGATAATTCTTCATGCCCACAAACTTCTTCACCGGTGAATATCCGTTCCAGTTATAAAAGGATGTCTTTACGGATGTAACCAGCGGTAATAACACAAACAGCAACACCAGTCCAAGCGCAGGCAGATATAATAAATTCATTCGTCTATTTCTTTTTGTCATATGTTACCTCCGAAAAAAGCTGCTGCCTTACTATGCAAAGCAGCAGCTTTTTTATTATCAGCCATTTGTTCCTAACAATGTTTTATAGTTTTCCTGAAAATAGGATGCTGCCTCCGCTACACGATCTTTTGCTGTTCCTACTTCTCCATTATATAATTTTGCCATGGTTTCCTGCATAACGTTCCACATTCCGCTTGGAAGATATTCACGGTCAAAGAAGTTGGAATATGTAATGTTATCCCCAGCAGCTTCTACAGATTTTTTGTAGAGTTCCAGGCTTTCGCTGTCTTCCGGTGTTACATCACTCAGACCAGGCATTCCACCATTGGCTGTGCAGTACTCTGTCAGATTGTCTTTTTCCAGAAGGAAGTTCAGCAGAGCTTTGCAGCAGTCAATGTTTTCGGAAGTGTTGGAAATTGCCAGGCAACTACCTTCACCAACGGTATATGCTGCATTTCCACCTTCTTCTACTGCCGGAACCGGGATGATTCCAAAGTTGACATCCGGTGTATATGTCTTCATTGTCTGAATATTCGCCGGTGAACCCCACGGAATAAATCCATAATCTCCGCTTCCCAGATATTTGAACTGAGTCGTCTGGTCTGCTGTGAAGATGTCTTCGTTGAACCATCCGTTATCATACAGTTCTGCATACAGATCCAAGAACTGGGTATTCTTTGTAAAATCAAAGCTTCCGTCTTTCAGTGCTTCTCTGCTCTCATACGGTGCTCCATCGATCGTATAGAAAGAGTTTAACTGTTCCATGGTACCGGTCAGTGTACTTCCGTTCTTTCCTGAGATAACCAATGGAGTTGTTCCGTTTGCTTCCAGTTTCTCACAGGCAGCCTTGAAATCATCCCATGTCTTGATCGCATAAGGATCAATATCATTTGCTTCCAGCACATCTGCATTGTAAACCATTCCATATACCCACTGTGTTAACGGTGCGGTACAAACTTTTCCATTTTCATCTGTAATAACCGCTTTTACTGCGTCATCCAGACGGCTTACCCATTCTTCTCCGCTCAGATCTTCACAAAAATCGTTGTAACGAAGGGTTGACCAGCCGTGAGTTACAAACATATCCGGCATATCCTGAGATGCCATACGGGTCTTCATGATATTTTCATGGTCACTTCCGTTTTGAACGACCTCAACCTCTGCTCCTGTCTGCTGGCTGAACTCGTCGATCAGTTTGTTGAAGCAATCCAGCGTATTCTGATCACCCTGGATAGAATCTTCAATGTCTACTTCGATCTTAACGCCATCAAAAGATCCGTCGGAACTGTCTGCAGATGCTTCGCCGCTGTCTGTTGTCTCTGTACTGCTGCTGTCATCTGTCTTTGCATCTGTCTGTTTTCCGGAATCTGAGGAACCGCACGCTCCAAGGGTTCCCATCATGCTTGCTGCCAGCAATACTGCCAAAACTTTTCTCTTCATGTAAAATCCTCCTTTTGTGATGTGTTCGCTCACATCTGTCTTGTTGCTTTACATTTTAACAGGTCGATGGTATACTTTGGTTATAAATTTTAGTGCACTTTTGTTAGTTTTTCAATGATTCTTGAGGTATTTTTATGAAATTAAAACGAAAGATTTTTCTGATTTTTTCTCTGGTCGCCGTGATTCCGATGATTTTCCTGACTACCTATACGGTTGTCCAGTATACTCATATGATTGATAATCGTATGGAAGATATTTCCCATGAGCAGCAGGAAAATCTATCAGATGCTATCGATGCTTCGTATACTTCCATCCGTCAGGTTTTCATGCTGTTGACCTTTGCAAGTAACACAGATTCTTCGATTATCAAAATTCTGCGGCCTTACGCAGACCCGGAAATTCATATGACGAATATGGAGATCTACCGTGCCTGTCTTCAACTTCGCAATGCGAATCAGAATATTTTTTATACTTACGATTTTCTGAACGGTGTCTATGTCTATACGCCTTCCGGAAATCTGATTTCCTATGAAACAAGTAAGAACGGAACCATTGCTCAGACCTACAATCCCAAAAATGATGACTGGTATAATCGCACCATTGAATCGGGTGGAAAAATGTATTACAGCTCTCTGGATGAACATCCTATGTTTGAGTCCAAGAATAAAAGTATCTTTTTTTCTCAGACCATTATCGATCCGGATACCGGTAAGTTTCTCGGTGTACTCATTATCGACTGTTCTCCGGAGCTTTTCAATCTGGATTCGGTCAATGCCCTTGGTAATATGAACCTGATCACTCTAACCAATACAAACAATCAATCAGTCTACTATACCAACGATTCAGATGGTTCTTTTTCTATAAAGCCAGATGCATCCAATACTCTTTATACTGAGATTGATCATACGCCTCTTCTTCTCGCACTCACTCTGGATTATTCCTCTTTGCGGGAAGATTACACCAGAATTGCATTTCTTCTGGTTATCGTCTCTGCGCTCTGTATTTTATGTGTATTACTGTTTACTTTTTATTTTTCGAACAGTATGCTCCTTCCAATCGAAGAACTCAGTGAACAGATGCTCCATCAGTCCGATCCCGTTGTCCACTCGAAAAAGGATTATACCTGTCGGAAAGATGAAATCGGAACCCTTTACCGTCAGTACGACATGATGCTGGAAAAGTTAAATGCATCGATAAAAAAAGATTATCAGGACAAACTGATCGTTCTTGATGCACAGATGAAATCCCTGGAGGCACGGATTAATTCACACTTTCTTTTTAACACGCTGGAATCCATTAACAGCCTGGCTGAAATCGACGAAAACGAAGATATAGCCACCATGTCACTGGCTCTTGGCAATATGTTTCGCTACGCTATTAAGACAGAAAGCGAACTGGTAACGCTGGAGCAGGAACTTCGTCATGTACAGGACTATGTGGCAATTCAATCTATCCGGTTTGATAACCGTTTCCATTTATCGGTTACGATTCCAGAAGAATTGTATGAGCTAAAGGTCTTGAAACTAATTCTGCAGCCGCTGGTGGAAAATGCACTTTGCCACGGTCTTCATTATTGCACCAGTGGTGATCAGATTACGATTCACGGATATGTAGCAGATCGTATTCTTCATATATTTGTATCGGATAACGGCTGTGGCATCTCGCTGGAAGAACTGGAACGGATCCGGCAGCATCTGAATGAAGAAGCTGTCTTTACCGAACTCGGACACAGAAACAAACAGAGTATCGGTCTGAAAAATATCCAGTCGCGGATTGAATTATATTATGGAAAAGGCTATGGACTGACCATCCATAGTCAGCTGACGCAGGGCACCGAGATTGAAATCAAGATCCCTGTTTTTCAGTCGAAGGAGGACTGATTGTATGTATACTTATGTGATTATAGACGATGAACCACTGATTCGAAGAGGAACGAAGAAAAAACTGGAACCTTTATCTCATCTGCTCACCTGCTGTGGGGAGGCTTCTGATGGAAGGGAAGGTCTGGAACTGGTCCGACAGTTAAAACCCGACATCGTAATCCTGGATATGCAGATGCCGGTTATGGACGGTACGGAACTACTTCCCGCTCTTTCTGAGGAATTTCCTTCCACCGCTTTGATCGTTATCAGTGGCTTCCAAAATTTTGACTATATGAAACAAGCGATTTCTTCCAAAGTCATTGACTACATCTTAAAGCCATTCAGCAAAGATGAGATTCAGCAGACTGTCTTAAAAACCATTGACTCTCTGAAAGATAAAGAAGCGGAAGACCATCATCTGACTTCTATGGTTCAGGAAAAAGAAGAGGCCTTCTATTCTCTTGATCTGAAGCTACTGACAGATTTTCTGCTTGGCTATACAGATACCGCACACTCGTCTGTCAGCTCTCAGAAACTATCTTTTATCAATGAAATGCATCACTTTGTGTTACTGACACTTTATTCTCTTCCGGAACAAGATCCACTCCCGGTACAGAACTGGCTGGAGCGAAATGGGTTTACAGATCTTGCCCTTTATCTTCCGGACGGAAATACGCCTTCTTTTCATTTTCTGATTGTATTTCTTCCTGAGACCTCCGCAGACAGTGCTGTCTCCAACTGTTTACTGCGTCAGTTTTTAAACGATTTTCTTCCGTGGCTGGAACATTTTCCTGCCTATCCACTGGTGGGGATCAGCGCAGTTCACAAAGATCTTTCGAAACTGCACACTGCTTATACGGAGTGCCGGGAAGCACTGAATATGCAACCTGTAGGTATTTCCCATACAGACAGTTGTTTCTTTTATCAGCCTTCCGATCCACCTTCTTCTATCAGCTGGGAAAAACAGGACGAATTCCTTTTTCGTATCGAATCCGGCGAAGGCGAGGTTGTCCGGGAGATGGTCGAAGAACTGTTTTCTTACTATCTTACACTCACTCCCTGTACACTCTGGGATGTGAAATGCCATTGCGAACAGCTGACGTATCATTGTCATACGGTTTTAAATTACTATCTGAAAAAAACTGACGATTCCTGGAAAGCTTCTCCCAATATGCAGGCAATCGTAAACACCTTATTTTCTTCTGATGAAGTAAAAGCGTATTATATGCAGTTTTTCCTGAATATTACATCCCTGTTGAAGAAACAAAGTGTCTACAATACTGGCGAACTGATTGATCAGATTCAGCTTTATATCCAGCGAAACTATCAGAAAAATATCACTCAGGAATTCATCGCTTCCCTCTTTTACCTGAACCGAAGCTATCTCAGCCAGCTTTTCAAAAAGCAGACCGGACAAAAATTTGTCGACTATCTGAATGATATTCGTATGAACAAAGCCAAAGAGCTGCTGATACATTCTGACCGTAAGATGTATCAAATTGCCAAAAATGTAGGCTACGACAATACAAAATATTTTTTCCGGATTTTCAAAAAGAAAATCGGACTGTCACCGGAGCAATATCGTGAGCAATTTGCCGATGTGCAGGCATAACGAGTAACTAAAAAAGGAAGGCTGTTTTCATGCTTTAGCATGCAACCTTCCTTTTGCTTTCTCTATTTTCCTTCATCCAGCAACTGTAAAAATTCATTTTCCGGCATCGGTTTATAGTAATAATATCCCTGGATATAATCACATCCGTTCGCCCGCAGGAATGCTACCTGTTCTTCGGTCTCTGCACCCTCCGCTACCAGTCGAATCTCCAGCTGATGTGCCATATCGATGATTGCCCGCAGGATACTCTCTGACTTTTTATTCACTCCGATATTTCGTACAAAACTGATATCCATCTTCAGAATATCAAAATCATAATCCTGCAGCATTCCAAAAGAGGAATATCCGCTTCCGAAGTCATCCAGCAGGATCTCTGCACCGTTTTCTTTCAGATGCATCAGCATACGGGTGTGATTCTCGCCTATTGCTGCCAGAGAAGTCTCAGTAATTTCAAAGCGGATCTTCTGTTCATTCGGATTGTTTTTTTTCAGTCCCCGCACGATCCATTCCAGCATATTTTCATCGTAGAAGTCCATCCAGGAAAGATTGACGGATACAGGTACAAACCGTTTCTTTTCTGCTCTTCGCTGATCCAGACAGCCTGTCACTTTCTCAATCATATAGCGATCCAGTTCGGAGATATAGCCTCCCTTTTCCAGTGCCGGAATAAACTGTCCGGGAGAAATAAATCCTTTCTGCTCATGAAACCAGCGCACCAGGGCCTCCGCCGATACGATTTTTCCGGTTTTCGCATCCACGACCGGCTGATAAAACACCTGAAATTCCTGTTTTTCAATCCCCTCTTCAAATTCCGAACAGATTTCCATCTCATCCACATAGGTATCTTTCATATCGCTTTTGAAAATAGCATAGGGTTTCAGATACTCATCTGTGATATATCCCTTTGCAAGTTTTGCTCTGTCTATCATACCGGTGACCGACACATCATTTTCCTGGATATAATAAATACCACAGGTACTGTAAATATGCATCTTTCTTTTTTCTTTTCCGTAATTGAAATTACAAAATTCTGTCAGATAGTCATAATCCAGATTCCTTGCTTCGATCAGACACGCAAAATGATCCGATTCAATCCTCGAAGTATCAATGGGAGCAAATCTTGAATATATGATCCTCTGGTAAAACCAGCACAGTAATTTATCTCCACCACCTACACCGAGAAGTTCATTGACTGCCTTAAAATTTTTAATATTAAAAAACAGAAGCACATAATCTGTTTTTGCAGTCATCTCTTTTAATGATCTTGACACCCGGCGGATAAACTCCTTTCTGTTACCTCCCCCCGTTACCTGATCAATATAATCTCGTTCAAAAAGTGCGATCGTGTTGCGCACTCTGGTGTTAACAATCCTTGCATCAAAAGGTCTGCTGAAATAATCACTGACCCCCATTTCATAAGCATGCCCAATATATTCATTGGATGTCTCTGCAGATATAATAATAACCGGAAGTTCTTTCAGCCAGTTACGCTGCTGCATCACCTGCAGCACGCCGAATCCATCCAGTTCCGGCATGGTAATATCCAGAAGTACGATAGAGAAACTATAAAGTCCTTCCTCCATGATTTCTATGGCTTTTTTCCCATCTTCCGCTTCCACAATATCATATTCATCTTCCAAAATCCCGGTTAGAATCTCACGATTCATCTTGGAATCATCCACGATCAGAATACGTCTTTTTCTCGTCTGTTTCATTTATGTGTTCTCCAAACAAATGTTAACAGCCACTTCCCTGCTGCTTCTTTCGTTAGTATACCGATTATATTATACTCTATTTTCGATGCAGTGTCTATTATTTCTCTTTATTTCTGCCCACAGGATGTTGCTGTCGTTACTGTTCACTGGCACATCCTCGCGAGGCATTTTTCACTTTACAGGAAAGCAATTTCCCGTAAAATCAAAATTGGTCCACCGGACCAATTATTGATATGCAACGCAACAAAAAAAGCCGGAGAACTGCGGAACAGTTCTCCAACCTCTCATTTTCTGTTTATTTTATTTCTCATCTGCCGGTACGTCTTTGATGCTGAAGCTCATTCTTCCCATCTTATCCTTGCCCATACAGATCACTTTGACTTCATCGCCCAGTGTCAGAACATCCTCTACCCGGTTGATACGCTCTTTTGCGATCTTGGAGATATGAACCATACCCTCTTTTCCTGGTGCAAATTCGATAAATGCGCCGAATTCTTTGATGCTTACTACTTTACCGGTGAAAATCTGGCCTTCTTTGTAATCTGTTACGATGGTCTGGATATAGTGAATCGCTTTATCCATCATCTTCTGATCTGTTCCGCAGATAGAAACTGCTCCGTCATCTGTGATATCGATTTTTACACCGGTCTCATCGATGATCGCATTAATGGTTTTTCCTCTCTGACCTACCACATCGCCGATTTTTTCCGGATCAATCTTGATCTGAACGATCTTCGGTGCGTATTCATTCACATGCTCTCTCGGGCCTGCGATACATTTTTCCATAACTTCAGTCAGAATATACTCTCTTGCCTGTTTGGTCTTTGCAATAGCCTCTTCAATGATCGGACGGGTCAGACCATGGATCTTGATATCCATCTGGATCGCTGTGATACCATCATGTGTACCTGCCACCTTGAAATCCATATCGCCGAAGAAATCCTCCAGACCCTGGATATCGGTCAGAACAATATAATCATCATCGGTCTCGCCGGTTACCAGACCACAGGAGATACCTGCTACCGGTTTTTTGATCGGTACACCTGCTGCCATCAGAGACATGGTAGATGCACAGATACTTGCCTGAGAAGTAGATCCGTTGGATTCGAATGTCTCAGATACGGTACGGATCGCATATGGGAATTCTTCCTCACTTGGCAGTACCGGAACCAGAGCTTTCTCAGCCAGTGCGCCATGACCGATCTCACGACGTCCCGGTCCACGGCTCGGTTTTGTCTCACCTACAGAGTAGGACGGGAAGTTATAGTGATGCATATAACGTTTTCCAACCTCGAACTCATCCAGGCCATCCAGACGCTGTCCCTCGGACAGAGGAGCCAGAGTGGTGATGGTACAGATCTGTGTCTGTCCTCTTGTAAACATGGCAGAACCGTGAACACGCGGTACGATATCCGTTTCTGCAGCCAGCGGACGGATCTGTGTGATCGCACGACCATCCGGACGTTTGTGATCTTTCAGGATCATCTTACGAACGGTCTTTTTCTGATACTGGTACACGGCTTCACCCAGAACAGCCAGCCATTCCTCATTATCAGCAAATGCTTCTTCCAGTTTTGCTGTCACCTGACGGATATTTTCTTCTCTTGTCTGTTTGTCATCGGAGAATACAGCTACTTCCATCTCTTCCGGTGTTACGATCTCTTTCATCGCTGCGAACAGTTCTTCCGGAACCGCACAGGATTCATAGCTGTGTTTTGCTTTTCCGCAGTCAGCTACGATTTTGTCGATAAATGCGATGATCTCTTTGTTGACCTTATCAGCTTCAAAAATAGCTTCAATCATCTTTGCTTCCGGAACTTCGTTTGCTCCGGCTTCAATCATGATGACTTTTTCTCTTGTGGAAGCAACAGTCAGTTTCAGGTCAGATTTTGCATTCTGCTCCAGTGTCGGGTTAATGATCAGTTCACCATCGATCATACCTACCTGTGTTGCTGCACACGGTCCGTCAAAAGGAATATCTGAGATGCAGGTTGCGATAGAGGAACCAAGCATTGCCACAACTTCCGGATTACACTGTGGATCTACAGACATTACCATGTTATTCAGTGTAACATCATTACGGTAATCCTTCGGGAACAGCGGACGCATCGGACGGTCAATTACTCGGGAGGTCAGAATCGCATGCTCGGATGCTTTTCCTTCTCTCTTGTTAAATCCACCCGGGATTTTTCCTACTGCATACATTTTCTCTTCATATTCTACACTTAACGGGAAAAAATCAATTCCTTCTCTTGGCTTTTCTGATGCGGTTGCGGTAGAAAGTACAACGGTATCACCATAATGCATAAATGCTGCGCCATTAGCCTGTTTTGCCACGCGGTCGATGTCAACTGTCAGTGTTCTTCCTGCCAGTTCCATAGAATAACTTTTGTACATACATTTTCTCCTTTTTCTGCCCTCTGGGCGATTTTTTCGTTACTGTTCATTTCATTCTCAGCAACATTCTGCCGGCGGATATGCTCCGAAACAACTGAAAAACACACTCCCCGCTGTCCTTATCCTGCTTTGGCAATATGCTTTTCAGTGGTCTCGGCATCCTTTCCGACATCTTCCGGTAATCGACAGTATCCGTTGGGATATATTTTCCCTTTTTCCGCTGTCTTGTACAGATTAAGATAAGAGGGATGGAAGAATACCTTCCACCCCTCGCCATTCTTTTCTCTGTGCAGTTGAATTACTTTCTGATTCCTAATTTTTCAATCAGTGCACGATATCTTTCGATATCTGTTTTCTTCAGGTAATCCAGCAGACCTCTTCTCTGACCTACCATTTTCAGCAGACCTCTTCTGGAATGATGATCTTTGTGGTGTGTTTTCAGATGCTCTGTCAGCTCCTGGATTCTTGCTGTCAGTACAGCTACCTGTACTTCCGGTGAACCTGTGTCGCCTTCTGTTCTTGCGTATTCAGCCATAATAGCCTGTTTCTTTTCTTTAGAAATCATTTTGTTTTCCTCCTGTTTTTTCAATCGCCACATATTAAGAAATGGTCGGAGTATCCGATATCTGAATATGGGCTAACTCATACTCGAACAGTATACCATATGCTCTCAGTAATGTAAACCTCTTTTTTCGAAATATCGCTTTCCTGAACCGGCATCTCTCTGAATCTGTGCTTTCAGTTCTTCCACCGAATCAAACTTGCACTCCGGACGCACAAAGTGATAGAATTCCACCCTGGCCTCTTCCCCGTACAGATCCTCGTCGCAGTCAAACAAATACGTCTCTACACCTGCAAACGGCACTTCCACGGTGGGTTTCACCCCCACATTGGAGATTCCATAGAACGTTTTACCTTTGATAAAAGTTTTCGATGCATAGACACCAAAGGGTGGTAGAAGTTTTCCGTCTTCCGGCACCTGATTAATCGTCGGAAGTCCCCAGGTACGCCCCAGCTGTCTTCCATGTACCACTTCTCCCAGCACAAAATACCGGTAGCCAAGGAGCTCATTGACTTTCTCGATATTTCCTTCCTGAAGTACCTCACGGATCCAGGTGCTGCTGATCGGGCGTTCTTCCCGCGTCTCTTTGCTTAAAATTTCCACCTCAAATCCATATTGGGTACCCGCCTGCCGTAACAGTTCCGGATTTCCTTTTCTGTTATGTCCAAAGTGAAAATCCGGCCCCACCACTACATATGCGGCACGCAGCTGTTTAACCAGAATCTCCCTGATAAAATCCTCCGGCTCCATCCGGATGATTTCCGGAACGAACGGACACTCCACCAGACATTCCACTCCCCGGCGTTCCAGAAGGATCCTACGCTCTTCATTCGTAAGAATCGTCCGCTTGATCCTGGTTCCCAGTCTGACAAGAGGAGAAACATCAAAGGTAAATACTACCGTTTCATATCCTTCTTTGCCGATTTCCAGAACCCGGTTGATCAGTTTGCTGTGCCCCTTATGGACGCCGTCAAATTTTCCAAGTGTTACCACACTTCTCTTATCCAATTGAAAATCCAGATTTTTTGTAATATATTTCATGTCTCTTTCCATTCTTCTCTCTGTCGCAACTGTTTTTCCAATTGCTTTTACGGGACAAAACATCTCACAGAATATTGCCTGCAGAATCGTTACGCCTCATTTTCTTTTCGATAAAACATTTTCACCGGTATCATCTGATCTGTCTTTTTCTCATACAGTCCTATAAATGTCTCCCGGCTGTCATATACTCTGACATAACCTCCATCCACCTTGGGCTCCTCCTGTAACAGTTCCGGAAAAATCCGGTTTCCGTTGTGTACCAGAAGATCACCCTGCGGTGTTGTTTTCGCAGCCGGATACTGATCGAACATCCTGTCTACCGGAAGAATCAAACGTTCTATATTACCTTCTTCCATGACTTTTTGTACTTCGTCCAGTTTTACCGCGTCTGTTAATCCAAACCGCTCTACCCGGGTACGCAGAAGTTCTTCCATACAACCGCCACATCCCAGTTTTTCACCGATATCGTTACATAAGGTCCGGATATACGTTCCCTTGGAACACTGCACCCGAATCTTTACTTTCGGAAGCTCCATCCACAGAACCTCAATGTTATGAAAGGTAACCGGTCTGGCTTTTCGCTCCACGACTTTACCTTCCCGTGCCAGTTCGTACAGTTTTTTTCCATTTACTTTCAGTGCGGAATACATCGGTGGAACCTGCTGCTGCTCACCCTGAAATGAAAGAATGCAGGTGCGGACTTCTTCTTCCGACACCTGCACTGACGACTCCTTCAGGATCGTTCCTTCCATATCCTGGGTATCGGTGGTGATTCCCAACCGAAGCACTGCCTCGTATTCCTTATCATGATCTGCCAGCAGATCACACAGTTTTGTTCCTTTTCCAAGGCAGACCGGCAGGACACCCTGTGCCTGAGGATCCAGGGTTCCCGTATGACCGATCTTTTTTTGTTTTAAGATTCCACGAAGCTTCGCCACCACATCATGAGATGTATAGCCTGCTTCTTTGTATATATTGATTACACCGCTTCTTTCCATATGTTTTCTTTACTCCTGAAGCTGTCTTTCTATATCCAGTGTCAGACTGTTTACCACATCAAACACTGATCCCTGCATAGTACATCCGGCTGCTTTCACATGACCTCCACCGCCAAAATAAGAAGCCACTCTTGCCACATCCACTTTGCCGTTGGAACGCATACTGACTTTATACTCCTGCACACCGATTTCATATAAAAAGATGGCAACCTCCACGCCACGGGTATTCTGTAACTGGTTAACAATACCATCCATATCTTTCGGTGTCACACCGTAAAAATCCATGTCTTTCTTTCTCACATAACCCACGATACACCGCTGATCCAAAAGCATGATGCTCTCCATGATCGTGCGTCCCATAATCTGATTCTGTGCATAGGATTTTGTATAGAAAGAATCCTTGATGATACTGGTAAAATCAATGCCTTTTGCCATCAGCTGACCTGCGATCTCCATGGTTCTGGTTCCGGTACAGCTGTACTGAAACACACCGGTATCGTGAACGATCCCGGTATACAGTGCTTCCGCACAGGCTTTGTTGATCTTTTCCGGCTCCAGAAGTTCATAGAGCACTTCACAGGTAGAGCTTGCGTCCGGAACGATCTGATTCTCCTGTGCAATTCCTTTATTCGTGATGTGATGATCGATGCACGCGGTTATTTTCGCCGTATTCACTGCCTGACCGGCAACGCCGATCCGGTCTGTGCTGCTGACATCGAATTCCAGGAACAGGTCATATTCTTTCTCTTCCCATTCCTGTTTCGCCTGATCGATGTCCTGAATAAAATGAAATACTTCCGGTACCTCCTCCAGATAAACATCTGTCTGGATCTGTGGGTAATTTTCTTTCAGATACAGATACATTCCCATGCAGGAGCCCACGCAGTCACCATCCGGTCTTACGTGACCGGCGATGGCTGCTGTGGTTACACCCTCAAGTACAGATGCAATATTATTTATCATCTTCCTCATCCCTTTCCGGGGTCTCTTTATTTACCTCGTCAATTAATCTGGACATATGCACACCATATTCAATCGACTGATCCAGTACAAACTGAATCTCCGGTGTGTTACGAAGATTCAGACGTTTTGCCAGCTGGCGGCGTACATAACCTTCCGCACTGCGAAGACCGGCAATGGTATCTTTCTTTTCTTCATCGGAACCCATCACACTGATGTATGCCTTGCAGGTTTTCAGATCCGGTGCCACTTCCACAGAAGTGACGGATGTCATCATATGAATTCTGGGATCTTTGATCTCCTGACGGATGATGAGGCTTAATTCTTTCATCACTTCGCCGTTGATCCTTGTATTTTTTATGCTGTTTTTTCTCATTATCTATCACCTCAATCCGGTATGAAAGCCTATCTCGGTACTTCTACCATGATGTATGCTTCTACCTGATCCAATTCCTGGATATCGTTGAATCCTTCGAATACCAGACCACATTCATAACCAGCTTTTACTTCTTTCACATCATCTTTGAATCGTTTCAGAGATGCCAGTGGGCCTTCGAAGATCTGTTTTCCTTCTCTGGAGATTCTTACCGTACAGCCTCTCTGGAATACACCATCCAGAACATAACTTCCGGCGATGTTACCGACACCGGATGCTTTGAAGATCTGACGAACCTCTGCATGACCGATGACTTTCTCTTCGAAGACAGGATCAAGCATACCCTTCATGGCAGCTTCCACATCTTCGATTGCCTGATAGATGACACGGTACAGACGCAGGTCTACACCTTCCTGTTCTGCGGTTGCTTTTGCTGTTGCGTCCGGACGAACGTTGAAACCGATGATGATCGCGTTGGAGGCGGAAGCCAGTGTTACGTCCGATTCGTTGATAGCACCTACACCACCATGGATGACCTTAACGACAACTTCATCATTAGACAGCTTCACAAGACTCTGCTTTACAGCTTCCACAGATCCCTGAACATCAGCTTTTACGATAAGATTCAGTTCTTTCAGGTTACCTTCCTGAATCTGGCTGAACAGATCATCCAGAGACATCTTCGCTTTTGTTTCTTCCAACAGACGGTTCTTATTTTCAGAAATAAAGGTTGCTGCAAAGTTCTTTGCTTCTTTATCGTTTTCGGTAGCCACCAGAACTTCACCTGCGTTCGGTACATCTGACAGACCAAGAATCTCTACCGGCGTAGACGGACCTGCTTCTTTGACACGGCGTCCCTTATCATCCATCATCGCACGTACTTTACCTGAGGAAGCTCCGGCTGCGATAAAGTCACCCACATGCAGCGTACCTTTCTGTACAAGAATAGTAGCAACCGGACCTTTTCCTTTGTCAAGCTGCGCCTCGATAACCAGACCACGTGCTTTTCTCTTCGGGTTGGCTTTCAGTTCGCATACCTCGGAAGTCAGCAGGATCATCTCCAGCAGTTCCTCGATACCCTGGTGAGTCTTTGCGGACACCGGGACGAAAATAGTGCTTCCTCCCCAGTCTTCCGGGATCAGTTCGTACTCGGAAAGTTCCTGTTTTACTCTCTCGATGTTGGCACTCGGTTTATCTACTTTGTTGATCGCAACAATGATCTCAACACCTGCTGCTTTTGCATGGTTGATTGCTTCTACCGTCTGCGGCATTACACCATCGTCTGCTGCAACTACCAGAACAGCGATATCGGTGGAGTTTGCTCCACGCATACGCATAGCGGTGAATGCCTCATGTCCCGGAGTATCCAGGAATGTGATCTTCTGTCCCTTGATTGATACCACATATGCACCGATGTGCTGTGTGATACCACCGGCCTCACGGTCGGTTACATTTGTCTTACGAATCGCATCCAGCAGTGAAGTTTTACCATGGTCAACGTGTCCCATAACACAGACAACCGGTGGTCTTGGAACGAGATCCTTCGGATCTTCCTCTTCCTCTTTTAACAGTTCCTCGATCACATCCACTTTTTCTTCCTGTTCTGCGATAATATCATAGTCAAGTGCAATCTCCTGTGCCTTTTCAAAATCGATCTCATGGTTTACCGTAACCATAGTTCCTTCCATAAACAGTTTCTTAACGATCACTGCCGGCTGCATCTTCATCTTTTCTGCCAGTTCGCGAATCGTCATTTTCTCCGGAAGTGTGATTTCTTTCACTACTTCTTTCTTTTCTTCCTTCGGCTGAGGACGGGCAGGTTTCTGCAGTGCTTTCGGCAGTCTGCTCTTCTGAAAACGTCCCTGGTTCGGACGGTTGGATCCCTGTCCGTTTCTTCTGTCCTGGGTCTTTTTCTCTTCTCTTTCGCGTTCTTTTTCTTTATCTTTTTCTTTGTTCTTTACGTCTCTGACCGGTTTTCTTGCCAGGCCAAGATCCATACTGTCCATAGCAGGTCTGGAATCTCTGCGTTCATTTCTGCGTCCATTGTTTTCTCTTCCGTCGCGGTCTCTGTTATCACGGTTCATACCGTTTCTGTTGTTATCAAAACGACGGCCACCCTGATTGTCTCTGTTCTGATTGTCTCTGTTTTGTCCGTCTCTGTTTCCATCGAAGCGACGGCTTCCGTTTCCGCCGTCCTGACGGTTGTTCTGTCCCTGATAACGGTTATTATTCTGGCCGTTTCTGTTATCAAAGCGACGTCCACCCTGGTTATCTCTGTTCTGGCCATCACGATTCTGATTGTCTCTTCTTCCCTGACCGTTGAATCTTCTCTCCTGACCATCTCTGCTCTGGCCGTCACGGTTCTGATTGTCTCTTCTTCCCTGACCGTTGAATCTTCTCTCCTGACCATCTCTGCTCTGATTGTCACGGTTCTGATATCCACTGCGGTTTCCTTCACCGTTTCCTCTTGCCGGTCTGTCCTGTCCGTTTCTGTCAGACTGCGGTTTGTTTCTTCTGAAATTCTTACCTTCCTGGGTCTGTGCGTTCTGCGGACGGAATACCTGAATCAGATTTGATTTCTTTTTCGGGCGGTCAGCTGCTTCTTTTTTCTCTTCTTTTCCTTCATTTTTTCCGGTGAATGCATCCCGGACCATTTTTTCATCTTTTTCTTCCAATGTACTCATATGACTCTTAACTTCTACCTTTTTCTCCTTTAAAAATTCAATAACTTCTTTGTTTGTTTTATTTAATTCCTGTGCAATTTCATAGATTCTTGATTTTGGCATTCTACCACCAACCTTTCTGCTCCATGCCAAGAAATGTAATTATTCAGATTTCAGCTGTTTTTCCATTGCTGCTGCCAGGTTTTCATCAGTTACTGCCAGAGACGCACGGAATTCTTTTCCCATGGCTCTTCCCAGTTCCTCTTTTCCTCCGAAATCATAACAGGGTACTTCATAATACGTACACATGTTATGGAATTTCTTTTTGGTATTGTCCGACGCTTCCGCCGAAACGATGACCAGCCAGGCCTTTCCTGTCTTTACTGCTTTCTCCGTTGAAAACTCTCCGCTGACAATCTTACCTGCCTTGGTGGAAAGTCCGATCAGTGATAGTACTTTATTACAATTCAATCGTATCCAGCTCCCTTTCCAGGTTCTCATAAACCTCCTGAGGAATCTGCATCTTCAGGGAACGTTCCAGCCCTTTGTTCTTGATGGCTTTCTGCAGACATTCCTTTGAGAAACAAAGATATGCGCCGCGACCGTTTTTTCTTCCGGTCACATCCAGTACGATTTCACCTTCCGGCGTCTTCAGTACACGCATCATTTCCTTTTTATTTTTCATCTCATTGCATCCGATACATTTCCGCAGCGGCACCTTTTTTATATTTCCCATAGCTATCCGCCTCACTGTTTTTTCAGGTCTTACTCTTCTTCTGTGGATGTCTCTTCCGAGATCTCTTCTGTTTTCGGTTCTTCATCCAGTTCTACACCGGCCAGAGCATCTTCCATGGAATCTTCACCCTCTTCATCGTCAGATTCCTGATAATATTCAAAATCACCGGCTTCTCTCGCCTGTGTCTCACTCTTGATATCGATCTTGAAGCCTGTCAGACGGGCTGCCAGACGGGCATTCTGTCCTTCTTTACCGATTGCAAGAGACAGCTGATAATCCGGAACAATAACCAGTGCAGTCTTCTCATCTGGATCTGCCAGTACGGTGATCACCTTTGCAGGGCTCAGTGCATTCTCAATCAACAGTGCCGTATTCTCATTCCAGCTGATGATATCGATCTTCTCACCACGCAGTTCTTCCACAATAGTATTTACTCTGGCACCGTTCATACCTACACACGCACCGACTGCATCAACATCCGGATCATTGGACCATACAGCGATCTTGGTTCTGGAACCGGCTTCTCTTGCGATGCTCTTGATCTCTACGATACCGTCTTTTACCTCTGTCACTTCTGCTTCAAAGAGACGTTTTACCAGTTCCGGATGAGTTCTGGAAACCATGATCTTTGGTCCTTTCGGTGAATCCTTAACTTCCAGTACATATACTTTGATACGTTCGGTCGGTTTGTATACTTCACCTTTGACCTGCTCGTTTTCACTCAGGATCGCATCTACCTTACCCAGATTCACACTGACATTTTTTCCCATGTACCGCTGTACCACACCGGTAACCACGTCTTTTTCTTTCTGGAAATATTCATCATACAGAACTTTTCTTTCTTCCTCACGGATCTTCTGCAGAATCACATTCTTTGCGTTCTGCGTCGCGATACGTCCGAACTGTTTGGACTGAATCGGAACCTGAACGATATCCCCCAGTTCATATTTGGAATCCATCATCTTCGCATTGGAAAGGCTGATCTCCATCACCGGATCTTCTACCACCTCCACTACGGTCTTGTCAGCATATACGCTGAACTCGCAGGTTTCATGATCGATGGTCACATGTACGTTATCTGCTTTTCCAAAATGGTTTTTACAGGCCTGAATCAGAGACTGTTCGATCGCTTCCATCAGAACTTCTTTGCTGATATTTTTTTCTTTTTCCAGAATAGTTAACGCTTCCAGTAATTCTGTGTTCATTTTTTCTTTATCCTCCTTAAAAATCAAAAGCAAGACGAATCAATGCGATATCTGCTTTTTCAAATGTCTGCTCTTTCTGCTCCTCTGTGGTGATCGTCACGCTACTTTCATCATATGCACTGAGGATTCCGTAGAATTCTTTTTCTTTATTAATCGGACGATAGGTACGGATCTCTACTTCTTTTCCCATACTTCTTACGTAATCCTTTTCTTTCTTCAGAGGACGTCCAAGACCCGGGGAACTTACTTCCATAATATAAGCATCTTCGATAAAATCCAGTTCATCCAGTTTATCACTGAAGATTCTGCTGACTGCCTCACAGTCATCTACGGTAATTCCGCCTTCTTTATCGATATAGAAACGTAAATACCAGTTTCCTGCCTCTTTCACATACTCCACATCCACCAGTTCAAAACCAAACTGATCAATAATCGGCTGTGCCATAGCTTCCGCCTTCTGTTCGTACTGTTCTCTTACACTCATGCTTTCACCACCTTTTACATGAACAGCAGTTGCTGTCCTCAACAATCAACCCTGATTCTTCGGATGTTCGACCCGTAATTCATACCATCAAACTTCATCCTCCAACTCAGTGATTGATACTCAATGCAACAAATAAGAGTGGACGTATCGCCCACTCTTAAAACTAGTCATCATCTATTAACATGGTAATCATACCATTTATTATTATAAAATGCAAGCGTTTTCAGGCTTTTTCCTTTATACCCGCACTTTCGTTCCTTTGGTGTCCCGTTTTCCAAGCTTGATCTTATTGAGTACCATCTGCTTTTCTTTGTATTCAATCTGGTATTCCATCCGGCTTTCCAGAAGATATGCATGTTCCAGATAATCTCTGTCACCCATCTTCATTGCCCGGACACCAAGGGCTGCTTTTTTCTTCTCCGGTACTTCCTCTTTCAGAAAACGCAGAAAATATCCAGCATGGCTCTGCAGCACCACATAATCCATCGTGTCACACAACTCCACAAGAACCAGTTCATCCTCCTCCGTCAGTTTGGTAGAAGCGATGGTTCTCTTGATCACATCGAATTCCGTTCCCGGCACCTGTTTGATCATACCGGATTTTGTCACGAAAATCAGAGAAGCATTTTTTACTGCCTCCATATTGCTGACACAAAGCAGTTCTTCCTGTGCACTGGAAAAATTACTCAGGTTGTCGATCGGAACTCCTTTATCTCTCAGCCTTGTAAGTGGCAGATCCATCACTTTTACCGTATGCATCTGTCCTTTGTTCGTAAAGAGACAGATCTTATCGGTATTCATACAGGTAAATACATACTTATATTCCCCGTGAACCGTCTCTTTGTTCCTCTCGTAGGTATTCTTATCCAGCACCTTGGCATATCCGAAACGATCCATCAGAAAACATACTTCCGCTTCTTCTACTTTCTTTTCTTCAAAGACAGCTTCTTCCCTGTTTTCAATCACGGTACGGCGTTTTCTTCCATAGGTTTTCTTGATGTGATCCAGATCTTCCATGATGACCTGTGCCATGGCATCGTAATTATTCAGAATCTCTTCATATCTGGCAATATTTTTCAGAGTTTCCTCATGTTCTGCCACCAGGGCTTCGATTTCCAGTCCGATCAGCTTATACAGTCGCATCTCCAGAATCGCAGTTGCCTGTCTCTGGGTAAAGCAGAGTTTTTTTGCTGCTTTCTCACTGGCTTTCGTCTTGAAGCGGATACCTTCGGTCACACCGTTTACCAGACACTCTTTTACCTGTTTCTGGTTTTTACTTCCACGCAGGATCTCGATGATCAGATCGATCACATCACAGGCCTTGATCAGACCCTCCTGGATCTCTTTCTTTTCCAGTTCTTTATTTAACAGTGTCTGATGCTTTCTCGTACAGACTTCAAACTGAAAATCCACATGATGCTCAATGATCTGTTTCAGGCTCAGTGTTTCCGGTCTTCCATCTGCTACAGCGAGCATATTCACACCGAAAGTATCTTCCAGACGGGTCTTTTTATAGAGCATATTTTTCAGATTTTCCACATCTGCGCCTTTTTTCAGCTCCAGAACGATCCGGATACCTTCTTTGGAAGACTGGTTGGAAATATCCACAATATCTGTAGCTTTTTTGGATTCTACCAGACCGGCTACATCATTTAAGAATTTTCCTATATTGGCTCCAACCATCGGATACGGGATCTGGGTGATCACAAGGTTGACTTTTCCGCCTTTTAATTTCTCTTCTTCCACTTTTCCGCGGATCTTGATCTTTCCGCTTCCGGTTTCATAGATCTTCAGAAGTTCATCTTTATTAATCACGATACCGCCGGTCGGAAAATCCGGTCCTTTGATGTATCTCATCAGACCTTTCACGCTGATCTCATTATTTTTCATGTAGGCTTTCACACCGTCCACGATCTCGACCAGGTTATGTGGCGGGATGCTGGTCGCCATACCGACCGCGATACCATCCGCTCCGTTTAACAGAAGATTCGGAACACGAACCGGAAGTACCACCGGCTCTTTCTCTGTCTCATCAAAGTTCGGCATAAAGTCTACAACATTCTTATCCATATCACTCAGATATACTTCCTGGGTGATTTTTTCCAGTCTTGCTTCCGTATATCGCATGGCAGCGGCTCCGTCACCCTCAATGGAACCAAAATTTCCATGACCGTCTACCAGAGCCTGTCCCTTCTTAAAGTCCTGTGCCATAACCACCAGGGCATCATAGATGGAACTGTCGCCATGTGGATGATATTTACCCATGGTATCACCTACGATACGGGCGCATTTTCGATAAGGCCTGTCATAGCGGATACCCAGTTCATACATATCATACAGGGTTCTTCTTTGTACCGGTTTCAATCCGTCACGAACATCCGGCAATGCTCTTGACACGATAACACTCATGGCATAGTCAATATAAGACTTCTGCATTACCTCGGAATATTCGGTTCTGATAATCTGTCCTTCCATGTTTTCCTCCTGATTGTTCTATCAGATATCCAGCTGTGCGTTCTGTGCATGCTGATAAATAAATGCTTTTCGGGGAGGTACGTCCGTTCCCATCAGTACTTCTGTCACGTCAGATGCCATTCTCGCATCTTCAATTTCCACCCGTTTCAAAATTCTTGTCTTCGGATCCAGAGTTGTCTCCCATAATTGCTGGGCATCCATTTCTCCCAGACCTTTATAGCGCTGCAGAGTAAAGGATCCGGTGTGAGTTTTTCTGTATTTTTCCAGCGCCTTGTCATCATACAGATATTCCTCTTCCCCTTTGGAAGGGATCACTTTATACAATGGCGGCATAGCAATGTATACATGGCCTTCATAGATCAGTTCCGGCATAAAACGATAAAACAGAGTTAGCAACAGGGTAGAAATATGGGCTCCGTCCACATCCGCATCGGCCATGATGATAATCTTGTCATACCGAAGCTTTGTAATATCAAAATCATTCCCATACCCCTCGGAAAATCCGCAACCAAATGCATTGATCATGGTCTTGATTTCTGCATTCGCCAGCACTTTATCTATCGTTGCTTTTTCCACATTCAGGATTTTTCCACGGATTGGTAAAATAGCCTGATAATTACGGTCTCTGGCTGATTTTGCAGAGCCGCCGGCGGAATCTCCCTCGACAATAAATATTTCGCATTTTTCCGGATCTTTTTTCACACAGTTTGCCAGTTTTCCATTGGAATCAAAAGAATACTTCTGTTTCGTCAAAAGATTGGTTTTTGCCTTTTCTTCGGTCTTACGAATCTTGGCAGAACGTTCTGCACAGGAAAGAACTGTTTTCAGGGTCTCAAGATTACGATCAAAGAATCGAACAATCTCATCTCCTGTGACCTTGGCTGTCGCCTTGGATGCATCCTGATTATCCAGCTTGGTCTTGGTCTGTCCTTCAAAACGAGGTGCCGGATGTTTGATAGAGATAACTGCAGTCATACCATTTCGGATATCCACACCGGTAAAATTGCTGTCTTTTTCCTTCAGAATTCCCAGTTCTCTTGCATAGTTGTTCATAACCGTGGTAAACATGGTCTTGAAACCTGTCAGATGGGTTCCGCCTTCTGCATTGTAAATGTTATTACAAAATCCAAGAACATTTTCATGGAATTCGTTGATATACTGGAAAACCCCTTCCACCGTAATTCCATCACTCTCTCCTGAAAAATAAACCGGATCATGAAGCGTCTCTTTTTTTCTGTTCAAATCTCTTACAAAACCAATGATCCCCTCCGGCTCATGATAATCGATAACTTCCGGTTCCGTCTTCCGTTTATCTTCGAAATGAATGGTCAGCTTAGGATTCAGATACGCAGTTTCATGAAGACGGCTTTTTACCTCTTCCTCTGTAAATCTTGTTTTTTCAAAAATCTCCGGGTCCGGAAGAAAATTGATACAGGTTCCGGTCTCTTTTGTACGTCCGATTTTCGGAAGCAGACCCTCTTCCAACTCGATTACCGGAATTCCACGCTCATATCGGTCATGATGTACGTATCCTTCTCTGCTGACTTTGACGTCAAGATAGGTAGACAGTGCATTTACCACAGAGGAACCTACGCCGTGAAGACCACCACTGGTCTTATACGCACCGTTATCAAACTTTCCACCCGCATGAAGGGTGGTAAATACCAGACGCTCCGCAGATATTCCTTTCTCATGCATTCCAACCGGAATTCCACGTCCGTTATCTGACACGGTGCAGGAACCGTCTGCTTCCAGCGCAACCCGGATCAAATCACAGTGCCCTGCCAGATGCTCATCCACCGAGTTGTCCACGATTTCGTAGATCAGATGGTTGAGACCTTTTCTGGAAACGCTGCCTATATACATACCCGGTCTCTTCCGGACTGCCTCAAGACCTTCCAGAACTGAGATACTACTGGCATCATAACTGTCTTTCTTTGCCATAATACTTTCCTTTCTATTCTTTCTCTCCCCGATACTTTCCTTTGTCTCAAGCCACAGACTTTGGCTCGTTGCTCGCTCCCACACTCGCTGGCGCTCGTTGCTCTGCATATCAATAATTGGTCCGGTGGACCAATTTTGATTAACGCGGCAGTCGCCAAGGTCTCGTGCAAGCACGGACTTTGGCTCGTTGCTCGCGTACATAATTAATCGGCGGTTTTTCATGGGGTACTGGGGTACTTAACGAAAACTGCCGATTATTATACCATATTTTTATACATAGAAACAAGTTAAAAAGTACTTTAGATTGTAGATTCCTATATTTTCCCCTTTTCTCTCAGATAATTCAGAAACCCCTCTGATCCTTCTTCCACATCCCTGTAAGTTTCATCAAAGTCTCCTGTATACCATGGATCTGCTATATCTCTTCCAGATCCGGCAAAGCTTAACAGTTTATATATCTTCCCCTCCGGGTCATGCTTCAACATCCGGTTCAGGTTTCGTATATTTGCAGTATCCATACCTATAATGTAATCGAACTTGTCATAGTCGTCTAAAGTGACCTGTCTGGCTCTGTGAGGCACCAATGGAATTCCCAGTTCTCTCAATTTATTCACTGTACCTCTGTGTGGAGGATTACCGATTTCTTCTCTGCTTGTTGCAGCACTGTCTATAACAAACATATTTTCCAATCCAAGGGTGTTTACTTTGTGGGTAAATACGCTCTCGCTTAGGGTTGATCTGCAAATATTGCCATGACAGATAAATAGTACTTTTATCATTGTTGCATAACCTCGCAT